>ERZ1673695.888-NODE-888-length-37707-cov-15.266998_pt1 | contig 37707 bp, 35 predicted proteins | sample MGYA00580225_ERZ1673695 | MGnify/ENA primary metagenome ERZ1673695 (study PRJEB41218, sample SAMN15661739) | gut metagenome | host: Homo sapiens | place: Canada: London | collected 2015-08-20/2019-03-30 | study: EMG produced TPA metagenomics assembly of... | reverse complement strand
TGCGTCGTCGACCGCAGCAACCGCAGTGTCGCTGGATTTCCAGGAGACAGTTTCATCGGCGGCATATGTCGCCGCCTTCACGGTATCGCTCTTTCCGAGCTGAAGCTTTAAAGCAGTTGGCGTTACGGCGATAGGGGCATTCTTACATGTGACGACGAGTTCCGTCTTTGACTCGTTAAACTCGGCGGAGACTATGCCCGTGGCTTCGCGGAAGTCCACCGGCACCTCGACCGCTCTATCAAAGGTGAGAACTGACGGCGTTCCGAAATTCGTCCAGTTGCCCGTGATTTTGATCTTTCCGACGTCAAACTTTTCGGGGGTGAGGCCGGTGACCTTTGTGCCCGGAGTTGCCTCAAACACGTCGAAGCTGACTATAGAACCGTTGAAAGCCCCCTGCACGTTATCGAATACGAGGGTCGTCGTACCGTCTATACATTCTTTGACACCATACTCGGTCCAAGGAGATGTGCGACCTTCACCATAGAGAATCCTGTCCATTGTCTCTAGGCCGCTGCTGATGTTCTTGAAAATCAGCGTTCCGGTTCCTTTTATGTTGCCCGTAGTATCTGGTCCATACCAGTTACCGAGGTGGATCGTCCTGACGACGTCAGGCTGCCCGTCCTTACGGTTTTTCAGCGCGGCAAGGCCGGAATTACCATCTACAAGTATCTCCATATTGCCGTCTATCTGCCCTTTGGCTTTTCCACCATAAAGCCACATACCGCCTAGAATATCGCCGTAGACGCTGCCACCCTTTATATGAATCTTCACATCTCCGCTGACATTATTCTCTGCGTCGTCTCCATACACCCAGCCGCCGGCTCCGGCGACTACTCCAATGGTATTGGTGTTATCGTAAAGGGTAGCGATTTCGCCGCCTTCAATGACGATATACACATTTCCGTCAAGCTGGGCGGCTGTCTTTTTTGTTGCCGGGTAAGAACCGCCGCACAGGAAGTCTGCGATAGTACCGCCCTTTACTGTGATATTAGAGTTGCCTGTAATGGTGGCTTTCTTGCTGGCAGTCCATATTCCGTTGCCGCCAAATATGTCCCATACGTCTCCACCATTCATGACGACGTTAGTTGAACCGTCGATTTTCAAATCGCCGCCGTTTGCCTTTGTTCCTGACCCGCCGTATGCAGAGCTGCTATGGCCGACCCAGGCTCCTTCATTAATTAATAAGGTTGTGTCCCCTATTATTGTGTTGTTAGTGGCGTTGTTTTGTGACCAGTCTCCCGCAAAAGCGTGCCATGCTCCGCTTCCGGCAGGAACATATTCTGTCATGCTAGGCGAGCCAACTCGAGCCCCCTTGGAAAGTATCAGCGTGACGTTTTGATTATTAGTCCCAACGTCTTTCCAACCGCCGGCAATATCCTTTGAAACAGGAATTTGTACTGTAATGTTATGTCCCTGCCCGTAGATATTATTCACAGGAGTTGGTAGATTGAGGGTTTCGCTGTTTATCACTTCATTATCCGTGGTGCTGAAATAATCATTATCGATGACTTCGGCTAAGGCTGAAGCCGCTGTAAGCGCCATTAATATCGCAAAGGTGATAATGGTGTACTTTCTTATTTTCGCCATTTTGCACACTCCTTCACATAAATAAAAAGAATATCCCCCGCCAATCAATAGAGACGGGTGCCATTGAGCGCATGTTTTGCTCAACATCGCAGATTGAGGGCGACGTCGCATCCCTCCGGTCTTTCGAGGCTGCGCGGCGGCGAGATACTGCTGGAGCTTTTTTGTCTGAGAGTGTGATCAACAGATGTGCTTAGATGAGAAATAAATACATATAGGCAACAGGGGGGTGATGTTATTTGTAATATTTATTACGAAATCTGCCGACATCACGCCGCCTCCCTCTTTTTGACGAAGAAAAATATTAACGATATACAACGGCAGACGACTTAACTTAACCGTTGAAGGTAACTGTCCGTCATCACTGTCGTGTTATATTCTATAGCTTTGCCTGTTTCATCTTTCGACTGGTCTATTTTTGCCATTATAATATTGGTTTCATTTATGGTCAATTAACCTGTTAATGAAAAACAGGGCTAACAGATGCGGCTGCCCTGTTTAATGAAAAAACTTAGCGTTATTTATAATATTTTGTTGAAAAAATCTAATTTTATTCCAAAAACATTGTATTGCGATAACTTTTATATGTCGTCCTGATCCTCATGATATTGGCTATTTCACTGTCAGCTATTACCGGCGGCTTGCCTGTACTTATGAGTTCTTTGTGTGTTTGCCGGTATTATTGCTTTGACCTACCCGAGCGCGACGTCGAGCACCATCATCACCGCGAAGCCGATGAGGAAGCCGGTCGTCGCGAGGTCGCCGTTGCCGGAGGCCTGAGATTCAGGGACCGTCTCTTCAACGACGACGAAGATCATCGCTCCCGCGGCGAAGGCGAGCGCGTAGGGCAGCAGCGGGCGCGCGATATAGACGAGCAGCGCGCCGAGGAAGGCGAATACCGGCTCGACGATTGCCGAGAGCTGTCCGTAGAAAAATGATCTGGTGCGTGTGAGCCCCTCGCGGCGCAGTGGCATCGAGACGGCCAGTCCCTCGGGGAAATTCTGCAGCCCCATGCCTAGCGCGAGCGCGACCGCCCCCGCCACCGTCGCCTGCGGCAGCATCCCTATCGCGCCAAAGGCGACGCCGACGGCGAGCCCCTCGGGGATGTTGTGCAGCGTTATCGCGAGTACGAGCAGCGTTGTGCGGCGAAGGGTGGAGGGCGGCCCGTCCGGGTGCGTCTCCGCCATCGCGGGATGAAGATGCGGCATCACCATGTCGAGCAGGCGCAGCGAACCGCCTCCCGCGAGAAAGCCGATCAGAGGCGGCAGCCATCCCGGGTAGCCGAGCTCCTCGGATATCTCTATCGCGGGGGCGAGCAGCGACCAGTAGCTTGCCGCGATCATCACGCCTCCCGCGAAGCCGAGCATGATGTCCAGCAGCTTCTGGCTCGGGCGCTTCGCGAGAAAGACGCCCGCCGCTCCGAGCGCCGTCACGCCCCAGGTAAAAATTCCTGCCATCAAAGCCTGTAAAGGCGCCGGCTGTGCAGCGAACCAATCCATTTATATACCTCCAAAATAAAATTATTTTATTTTACGATTTAATTATACATCAAAAAGCGGACGGAATGAGGGCCTTTGCGCGGATTTTACGCCGCGCCGTCAAGCTGTTTTTTACCCGCGTCCCCTATGCGCGCGCTGCCGCTCTCTCTTTGCCCTCATTGCCGAGCCGGGGCCAGGCCTCTTTCAGCGCCGAGACCGCGGCGGCGATATCCTCCTCGGGAAGGCTGGCGAAGGAGAGCAGGATGTCGCCGCCGTCGGTTTCGATCTTGATCCCCTCACGCAGCGCCGCCAGCCGCAGCTCTTCCGCGCCGCTCGCGGTGAGGGCGAAGGCGGTCGAGGTTTCGAGCAGCCGCCACCTGAGCGAAGGGCCGAAGGTCCGCGTCAGCGCCTCCGAGAAGAGGCGGCTTTTGCGCAGATAGAGCTTGCGGCAGCGCCGCAGGTGCCGTTCGAGATGTCCCTCGCGGATATAATCGGCGAGCGCGAGCTGTTCGACCTTACTCGATGTGGGGTCGTAAAAGCGGGCCGCCTCCGCGCAGCTCTCCGCAAGCCGCGGCGGCAGCGCCATATAGGCGACGCGCACCGAGGGCAGCAGCAGCTGGGAAAAGCTGCCGATGTAGACGATATTCTCCGGCGCGAGCGGCTGCATCGCCGGTATGGGACGCGCGAGATAGCGCAGCTCGCCGTTATAGTCGTCCTCGATGATGAAGCGCCCGTTTTCACGCGCCCATTCCGCTAGCGCGCCCCGGCGACGCGTGCGCTGCGCGAGCGTACGCAGCGGCCGCTTGGAGCCGATTTCCATAAAGATATCCGCGCCGCCGAGCCTCCCCGCAGTATCCGGCGATTCCTCGACAACGGAGACCTCCCAGCCGTAGTCGCGCAGCACCCGCTCTCCCTGTTCAAAACCGGGGCTCTCCAGCACCGCGCGCCCACCCCTGCCAAGGGCGCGGCAGAGCAGCGACAGCAGCTGCTGTGTGCCGGAGGCGGTGACGATCTCCTCCGCGCGGCATTTCACGCCGCGCGCGCGGTAGGCATAAGCCGCGAGCTGTGCGCGCAGCTCGCCCTCGCCGCAGGGATCGCCGCGCGAGGTGATCTCATCCTCACGTTTCAGCGCCGCGCGCAGGCAGCGCCGCCATGCCGAGAGGTCGGCGCTCTTCGCCTCTATCCTGCCGGAGCTGAGGTCGTAGCGTATATCCGCGGAATTTTTCGCCCGCGTCCTCTCTCGCGCCGCCATGTTTCCGCGGCGGCGCGGGGCGATAAAATATCCGCTCTTCGGCCGGCTCATAAGGTAGCCGTCGATATGGAGCCGTTCATAGGCGTTTTCGACCGGCGAACGGCTCACCGATAGCCCCTCGGCGAGCTCGCGTATCGAGGGAAGCCGCGTGAGCGGCGCGATCATCCCGCTGTTGGCGGCCGCCGCGAACTGTTCGTATATCTGCCGCCAAAGCGCGTCGCCGCCCCTCTTGTCTATTCTTATAAAGTCAAAGATCATCGGTTTATCTCATCTGTCATTAAAAAATAAATAATATTTATCCATTGAAGCAATGACAATTATAAACTATAACTCTATTAACACAGCTGTGAAATTACCGGAACGATTCAGGAGGATATTTTGAGATGGAGAATAGAGACCAGATAAAACTTAACCGCGACCTCGCGAAGATGCTTAAGGGCGGCGTGATCATGGATGTCACGACGCCGGAGCAGGCGAAGATCGCGGAGGGCGCAGGGGCCTGCGCCGTTATGGCGCTTGAGCGTATTCCCGCGGACATCCGCGCGGCGGGCGGCGTCTCGCGCATGAGCGACCCGAAGATGATCAGAGGCATCCAGCAGGCCGTCAGTATCCCCGTGATGGCCAAGTGCCGCATCGGCCACATCGCCGAGGCGCGCATCCTTGAGGCGATCGAGATCGACTACATAGACGAGAGCGAGGTGCTGAGCCCCGCCGACGACGTCTATCATATCGATAAGACCGCCTTTCGCGTGCCCTTTGTCTGCGGCGCGAGAAACCTCTCGGAGGCGCTGCGGCGTATCGAGGAGGGGGCGACGATGATCCGCACGAAGGGCGAGCCGGGGACCGGCGACGTCGTGCAGGCGGTGCGCCATATGCGCGCGATGCAGTCAGAAATTGCGCGCGTCGCCTCGATGCGCGAAGACGAGCTCTTTGAGGCGGCGAAGGAGCTGCAGGTACCCTATGCGCTGCTGCGCGAGGTTCACGACAGCGGCAGGCTGCCGGTGGTAAACTTCGCCGCTGGCGGCGTGGCGACGCCGGCCGACGCGGCGCTGATGATGCAGCTCGGCGCGGAGGGCGTCTTTGTCGGCAGCGGCATCTTCAAGTCAGGCAACCCCGAGAAGAGGGCGGCGGCGATCGTCAAGGCGGTCACGAATTATGAGGACCCCAAGATACTCGCGGAGATATCCGAAGACCTCGGCGGCGCGATGGTCGGCATTAATGAGAACGAAATCGCCGTGCTGATGGCGGAGCGCGGAAAATAATGAAACGCGTCGGTGTCTGCGCGGTGCAGGGAGCCTTTGCCGAACACTGCGCGATGCTCGCGCGCATCGGCGCGGAGCCCGTCGAGATACGCGAACGGGCGGATCTTAAGCGGCTTGACGCGCTGATCTTTCCCGGCGGGGAGAGCACGGCGCAGGGCAAACTGCTGCGTGAGCTTGGCCTCTTTGAGCCGATGCGCGTGATGATGATGGAGGGGCTGCCGGTCTGGGGGACCTGCGCCGGGATGATCCTGCTCGCGAAGGAGATCGAAAACGACGAGCGCCGCCACTTCGCGGCGATGGATATTACCGTGCGCCGCAACGGCTATGGCCGTCAGCTCGCGAGCTTCATCACGCGCGGCGAATTCGCGGGGATGATGAATGTCGAGATGCCCTTCATCCGCGCGCCCTACATCGCCTCCGTGGGCGGCGGCACGGAGGTGCTCGCGCGTCACGCGGGGCTGATTACGGCGGCGCGGGAGAGGAATATGCTTGCCACTGCCTTTCACCCCGAGATAACGGACGACGAACGCGTGCACCGCTATTTCCTTTCGATGATTGGCTGAGGTGTCGCCGGACGCGGCGGGAGAGGGATAAATTTTTCCAGAATCATGGTTTTGAATTAACAAAGGCCGCCCCTTTCAGAGCGGCCTTTCACAGCTGTTGGAATCCCTGTTATCCTAGAATCTTTTTCAGGTCCGCCTCCGGCGTGCTTGTCGGGGCGATGCCGTAATGCTCAACGAGGAAGTTCAGCACGTTCGGCGAGACGAAGGCCGGAAGCGTTGGGCCGAGCAGGATGTTCTTTATGCCGAGGTGGAGCAGCGTCAGCAGGATGCAGACGGCCTTCTGTTCGTACCATGAGAGCACGAGCGAAAGCGGCAGGTCGTTGACGCCGCACTTGAAGGCCTCCGCAAGCGCGGTGGCGACGCGGATCGCGCCGTAGGCGTCGTTGCACTGTCCCATATCCATGATGCGCGGGAAGCCGTCGACCGTCCCGAGGTCAAGGTCGTTGAAGCGGTACTTGCCGCAGGCCAGCGTGAGGATGACGGTGTCGGCGGGACATTTTTTGACGAACTCCGTGTAATAGTTGCGCCCTGGCTTTGCGCCGTCGCAGCCGCCGACGAGGAAGAAGCGGCTGATCGCTCCCGCCTTTACCGCCGCCACGATCTTCTCTGCCGAGGCGAGTACGGCGCCGTGGCCGAAGCCGGTCACCGTACCGCCGCCTCCGTTGATGCCCGTGAAATTTTTATCCTCGCTCCAGCCGCCGAGCGCGATAGCCCTTTCAATGACGGGGGCGAAGTCCTTATCCTCTCCGATATGTACCAGTTCGGGGAAGGAGACCACCTCTGTGGTGAAGACGCGGTCCGCGTAAGATGGTTTTACCGGCATCAGGCAGTTTGTGGTAAAGAGGATGGGGGCGGGGATGTCCGCGAACTCCCGCTGCTGATTCTGCCAGGCGGTGCCGAAATTGCCCTTGAGGTGCGGATATTTTTTCAGTTCAGGGTAGGCGTGCGCCGGCAGCATTTCACCGTGGGTGTAGACGTTGACGCCCCGGCCCGCGCTCTGTTCCAGCAGCAGCTTCAGGTCGCGCAGGTCGTGGCCGCTGATGACGATAAATGGGCCCTTCTCAACTTTGAAGGAGACGGCGGTCGGCTCCGGCGTCCCGTAGGTCTCCGTATTGGCGCGGTCTAACAGCTCCATGCAGCGAAGATTTACCTCCCCCGTCCTGAGGACGAGGGGCAGCAGCGTCTCCATCGTATTATTGTCTTTGCCGATGGCCAGGAGCGCCTCGTAGAAGAAGTCGTTGACCTCCCTGTCGCTGTAGCCGAGGACCAGCGCGTGATAGGCGTAGGCCGCCATGCCGCGCAGGCCGAAGAGGATCAGCGATTTCAGCGAGCGGATATCCTCGTCCGCGTTCCAGAGGCCGTTCATATCGTAATCGTCGTTTCTCGAGCAGTGGGCGGCGCAGCTGCCGCAGCGCGGCACAAGCCTCTCCGTCTCCAGGTGCACCTTTTCTGTCATCTCCGCCACCGTCTCGCTGTTGAAGTTAACATTCGTCACCGTTGTGAAAAGCCCCGCCAGCATGACTCTGTCACTGCTCTCCGTCGGTCTGTTTCCCTCCGCGGCACGCGCGAGGCCGATGAGCGCCCCCGTCAGCTTGTCCTGAAGCGCCGCCGTATCCGCCGGTTTTCCGCAGACGCCCGCCCTTCCCATACATCCTTTTCCGCCGGCCGTCTGTTCGCACTGAAAGCAAAACATCTTTTCGTCCATAATGATCTCTCCTCACATTCTATTATTCGTTTATTTTTTACTGATTTCGCGGCGATGTGCCGCCTGATTTAATCAAGTATCCGTCCGTCGACAGTTATCGTCACGACCTGCCAGGGGATAAACTTTCCGCTGGCCCGCAGCGCGCTCTTCACCGCCGCCTCAAGGCCACCGCAGCAGGGGACCTCCATGCGCACGACGGTGAGGCTCTTTATATCGTTGCTTTTTAATATCTCCGTAAGCTTTTCCGCGTAGTCCACAGCGTCGAGCTTTGGGCAGCCGACGAGCGTTACATGGTTTTTGATGAACCGTTCGTGGAAGTCGGCGCGCGCGAAGGCCGTGCAGTCGGCGGCGACGAGCAGCTTTGCGCCGTCGAAATATGGGGCGTTCACGGGTACCAGCCTTATCTGGACCGGCCACTGCGAGAGCCGCGAAACAGTCTGCACGGAACAGGCCGCGCTCTCCTGCGCCTCCGCGCCGCGCGTGATCCCGCGCGCCTGCGTTCCCGGACAGCCGCATGGCAGTTTGTCTGCCGAACTTTTCTTAGCGGCCATATTTGCCTCCGCCGCGTTCTTATCATAGGCCTTAGCCTCGCGCTCCACGAAGGTGATCGCGCCGGTGGGGCATGTCGGCAGGCAGTCGCCGAGCCCGTCGCAGTAGTCGTCGCGAGTCAGCTTCGCCTTGCCGCTGACCATCGCGATCGCGCCCTCGTGGCAGGCCTCGGCGCAGGCCCCGCAGCCGCTGCACTTTGTTTCGTCTATCTCGATTATTCTTCTCAGCATCTCTATTCCTCCCAAACCTGTCTCTTATTTCGTAATTTGTCTGTCATCTGTCGCCCTTGATTTTACGGTTAGAGGATACTACAATAAATACAGTAAATCTGTTGTAAAAACAACAAAAGGAGCAATATGAAAAAATATCTTGAGGTCATAAAAAAGTCTCCGCTTTTCAAAGGCATTGAGGAGAGGGAAATTGAGGCGATGCTTGCCTGCCTTTCGGTGAAGACGAAGAAGTACGCGAAAAACGAATTCGTAATGCGCTTCGGCGAGAGCACGGAGGCGATCGGTATGGTGCTCGCCGGCTCTCTCCATCTCATAAAAGAGGACTTCTGGGGGAACCGGAACATCATAGCGGAGATCGGGCCGGGGCAGATATTCGCCGAGAGCTACGCCTGCATGGAGGGTGTTACGCTCGGTGTCAGCGTCGTGGCGGCGGAGGCGGGCGCCGTGATGTTCATGAATGTGCGCCGCGTCCTCACGACCTGTGGTTCGGCCTGTGAGTTCCACTCACGGCTGGTGAGAAACCTTCTCTCCGTCCTCGCCGAAAAAAATCTCCGTTTCAACGACAAGCTCACGCATATGACGCAGCGTACGACGCGCCAGAAGCTGCTCTCATATCTCTCCGCCGAGTCGCTGCGGCAGGGGGCGTCAGAGTTTGACATTCCCTTCGACCGCCAGCAGCTCGCCGATTATCTCTCCGTGGACCGCAGCGCGATGTCAAACGAGTTGTGCCGGATGAGAGACGAAGGGCTGCTCAACTTCCGGCGGAACCATTTCGTCCTCAGGCAGAGCTGATCTCCATTGGTGAATGCCTTTATCAGGGGCTCTGACTAAATCCACTGCGGACCGCCGCGTAAGAATTGCCATATGAAAAAGCCCCGTCCGCGGAGCTGGCTGCTCTCGCGGTCGGGGCTGACTCCGTTATTAAGCTATTTCTTTTCCTCTTTATGACGGTGGAGGTGGGTCTCGATCTTTTCTTTGTCGTCGTGCAGATGTTCCTTTACGTGGTCGTAATGGTCGTCGAACCATCTCCTCGTGCGCTCCCAGAGGTCGTCCTTTTTACCGTTCAGGCGGTCGGCCATTGCGTGAATGTCCTCCGCGTGGGCCTGCGCGAACTTCTCGTCGTAGGGACCGGTGTGCGCCTCAAGCATGTCCAGGCTTTTCTTGATCTCGTCGTCGTTCTTTACTGCCATTTTAATTTCCCCCTTGGGTGATATTTATTATTGCTGTTTCAGCTGTAATTGCCGTTCGGTATGGAGGGTACGGCGGAGAATATACATGTATCCGTTCGCCTGTCCCGCGTACTTTCGGATATCCACGCGTGCGGAGCGTCTCTTGCCCTCCCTGCCGCTTCCCTACCGGCATGTTTTACGTGAGAAATCTTCTCAAATGCGGCCTCCGTCAACAAGGCCAATATGCTTAGGCATAGCGGCGCGAATGGCTTAAAAAGCCTTACCGCGCAGGTATTTAGCAAAAAGAGGAGTAGGCAAGTGGCCCCAACGGGCCATTTTTTATCTAACGGCGGCAGGTGTTGGTGATAACGAGGCGGTTATCCGCTTACTGTTGTATAATTTCGTGAGATCGGAGGCGTTTTATGATGTATTCCAGTGAAAAGACAGAAAAATGGTTCAACGCTTACGTTGATTCTTTCAAGATAGAGGGCGCTCTTGCGCCGATGCAGGAGCTCAAGAGAAAACACAGCTTCCGCGTACAGCGGCTGGCCTCGGCGATCGCGGAGTCGCTTGAGTGGGACGAGGAAAACGACGCCTGGACCGCCCACGCCATCGGGCTGCTGCACGACACGGCGAGGTTTTCTCAGTACCGCGACTATCAGACCTTTCAGGACAGCGCGAGCTTTGACCACGGAGACCGCGGTGCGGAGATATTGGCGGCGGAATTTGACTGGCAGGGCATCGAACCAGGAGACAGAGAAAAGGTGCTGACGGCGGTGCGCCACCACAATAAGATTGAGATACCGGTGAATGTGCCGCTCTCGGTCTACCGCTGGTGCGCCCTCGCGCGCGACGCCGATAAGATAGACGTCTTCCGCATGGTGCAGAGCCGCATAGACAAGGGAACGATATACGATATGCTGCCGCGCCATAAGAGGGTTCAGGGGTTATCTCCCGCGCTGGTCGAGGAGATACGGACGACGGGGCGCGGCTCCTATGCCAACGCGCGTTCGCTCCAGGACTACCGGCTGATACAGCTCACCTGGGCGCTTGACCTCAACTTTCCCGTCTCGGTGGTGACGCTGAAGGAGGAGGGCATCTTCAGGCGCATCGCCGACGACCTGAGAGAATACAAAATCGACGACGTAATCGACAGCCTGATGAAAAAGATAGACGAAGCGTAAATGGAGGCGTCCAACCGAAAATTAGACGTAAGAAGAAAACGGCGCGGAGAAGTGCCGTCCGCTAAATAACTTTAGGCCCCGATACCGGAGCCGTATTAAAATACTAAACTTTAAATATATGAAAAATCACGGCGGAGAAGTGCCGATGGCGAAGCAAAATATTACGGGAGACCCGGAAGCGTAAAATATAGCGTGAAGAAAACGGCGCGTAGAAGTGCCGTCCGCTAAATAACTTTGGGCCCCGATACCGGAGCCGTATTTAAGGTACTAAACCTAGAATATATGAAAAATCACGGCGTAGAAGTGCCGTCCGCTAAATAACTTTAGGCCCCGATACCGGAGCTGTGCCAAGATATTAAACCTAGAATATATGAAAAATCACGGCGTAGAAGCGCCGAGGACGAAGCAAAATATTACGGGAGACCCGGAAGCGTATACAGATACGCTGTAGGGATCTCCCGTAATGTTTTGTGAAGTCAGCGGTGCTTATACGCCGTGATTTTTATTCGAACATGTCTTTGCCGACGCCACAGACGGGACATACCCATCCGTCGGGGATGTCTTCAAAGGCTGTGCCGGGGGCTATTCCGGAATCGGGATCGCCGACTTCGGGATCATATACATAACCGCATACTGTGCAGACATACTTTTTCATAATTTACCCTCTCCTTTGGTTAATTTAAGATTTTTAACCTTAAAAAACTAAGAATTATTATAACAGTTTTAATTTAATTTTAAATACTGTAAAAACACTGATTTAACTCTTTCGTTAATCTCTCAGCACCATCTTCTGTGACGAGGTAGTCGTCCTCAAGCCTCATGCCTCCGAAGCCGGGAATGTAGAGCCCCGGTTCGATGGTCACGACGTCGCCCGCCCGCAGGATGTCGTCGCGTCGCGGCGAAAGCAGGGGCGCTTCGTGTATCTCGAGGCCGAAGCCGTGGCCGAGGCTGTGGGTGAAATACCGCTCCTTACCCTCGGCGGCGAAGATGCCGACGGCCATGTTATGGACCGCGGTGCCTGATACTCCGGCGCGCAGCATCGCCGCGGTTTCGTCATGGACCCTGTGAAGCAGCTCGTGCATCGCCGCGGCTTCGTCGCCCGGCGTTCCAAGGGAAAAGTTGCGCGTTATGTCGCAAAAATAGCCGTTCCAGCGCGCGCCGTAGTCTACGGTGACCCATTCTCCCGCCGCCATTGGCCTTTCACTCGCGCGTCCGTGGGGCATAACGCTGCGCGGGCCGGAGGCGACGATCATATCGAAGCCCGCGCCGCCGCCGAGGAGGTTTATCTTGTAGTTCAGCAGCGTCTCGAAGGACTTTTCCGTCATACCTGGCTTCACGCAGTCAAGCGCCTCAAGAAATGCTTTGGCACCAATCGAGGCGGCCCTCTTTATATCTTCCACCTCTCCGGCGTCCTTTTGCCGCCGCAGCTCTTTTATTATTTCGCCGCCGTCGCGCCAGATGCCGCAGGCGGAGAGTTTTTCCCAGGTGCCGTGGAAGGTCTTGTCGGATTCGCAGAGTATCTCCTTTGAGCCGTGTTTTTTAAGGCTCTCGGCGACGTCGCTCACGAGGCTTGACCGCTGTTCATATACCTTGTGCGGCGACTGTTCACGTCCCTGCACGGCGTAGCGGCCGTCGAGGATCAGCTCGGCCTCTCCGTCCGCGAATACCACGAGCGCCCCAGCCGTCCCGCGAAAGCCGCTCATGTAAAAGAGGCTCTCCCAGTTGACGTCTTCGTCCGAGAGAATTACGAAGGCGTCCGCTTCCTGCTTTTTGAGTGCCGCGGCGAGTTTTTCCGTGCGGCGCAGTATATCAGCGCGCATCTTTTTTCTCCATCTTGAGCAGCCGCCAAAGCTCCTCCGCCGGTTCGGGCAGCGGCGCTTCCAGCTTGCCGCCCATGCGCCCCGCGACGGACGCCTCTATCCCCGCCGCCGCCAGCGCGGAGAGCGCCTCCTGCGCGTGACGTTCGGGCACCACGGCGAGCATGCTGCCGGAGGCGATGAGGTGCAGCGGGTCGAAACTGAGGTTTTCGGCGGCGCGCCGCGTCAGCGGATGTATCGCCAGCGACTCGCGGTCAAGCTCGGCGCGCAGTCCGCAGAGTGAACATATCTCGTCAAGGCCGCCCATAAAGCCGCCCTCCGTGGGGTCGTGCATGAATTTCGCGAAGGGACGCAGCAGGCGCGATTCCGCCAGCACCGAGGTCATCTCGGACCATGAGAGTATCTCGGCGATCTCCGCCTCGCTCATGAAGGGCGACAGCAGGTCGGGGCGGTCGAGCGCCAGTATGGACATGCCTTCGATACCGATATGCTTGGTCACTATCAGCAGATCACCCTCGGAGATGTCCCTCGCGCGCATCACCTTGTCCGCGGTTCCGACGAGCGCCCCCATGATGACGGGGCGGTCGTAGCGGTCGTTGAACTCTGTGTGACCGCCCGCGACGGCGATGCCCTGCGCGCGGCACTCCTCGTCAATCTCGCGCATGATGCGCGCCGCGCCCCCCTCGCCGAAGGATGGCGGCAGTATCAGCGTGACGGTGAGATATGCTGGATCGCCTCCCTTGGAGGCGATGTCGTTTGAATTTATCCTTACAAGCAGCCGCCCCGCGCCGCTCTCCGCCCCGACGATGGGGTCGGAGGCGAATACCATATATTTTCCCTCGGGCCATTTGATGACGGCGGCGTCCTCGCCGACGCCGGGGCCGATCAGCACCTCGGGGCGCGGCGCGCCGTTATATGACAATACGTTGCGTTTGAGCGCCTCGGGCGAGAGTTTTCCCGAGGGAAGTTTTGTTTCAGGTTTGTCTGTCATTTACCTCACCTCTGGTCAGCAGCCTTATTATGATTTCTGTCAGGTTTCCGTCAGGAGAGCCTTTGACAGCAAAAACCGTTCCCCCGTGTCTATCGCCGGGAGCTGTCATGTCAACTCGGTTTATCAAATAATTATAACTCTATGTTCTGGGAAAAAATACAGCCGCAGTAGTTTTGCCGGTAGAGGCCAAGCGCTTTGCTTATTTCAACGGAGCGCTTGAAGCCGTTGTTTTTCCGCCAGACCCTCTCCACCCACACGAGGCCGCGGGCCGCGGCGGCGCGCGCGCCGATCTCGTTGATGAGATTTACATCTTTGTGCGGACTGATGGTGAGCGTCGTGCAGAGGTGCGTGAAGCCGTGGGCGGCGCCCCACTCGGCGGCGGCCTCCAGCTGCAGCGCGAAACATTTTTCGCAGCGGGCCCCGCGCTCCGGCTCTTTTTCGAGACCGCGCACCGCTTCAAACCACGGCTCCGGCGAATAGTCCGCCAAAAAGAGCTCCGCGCCGGTATGTTCGGCCAGCGCGGAGACCGCGGCCGCTCTTTTGTCATATTCCATTTTGGGATGGATGTTGCCGCCGTAAAAGTACCCCGCGGTCTCGCAGCCCTCGCCGATCAGCGAGGGCCACGGGACGGTGGCGTCGGGCGCGCAGCATATATGCAAGAGCAGCCTCTTTTTTGTCAATTTAAAATACCTGTTCGCTGTTCTCCGTCTGCTCCGTCTCGGCCGGAGAGGCCGCCTCCGCCGCTTCACCGCAGGGCTCGGCGTTTTCTTCCGCCGTTTCCGCAGTCTCCGCCGGTTTTATCTCCGGCAGGGGCAGCGTCTTGACGGCGAAGATGAGATAGCCGGTATGTCCGATCATCATATCCTCGGGGCGGATGCGGTTCGGCTCCGTCTTGAAATAACGGAGCATTATCTCGACCACCTGCACGTCGGCGAAGCCGAATTCCTGCAGCGCGCGCAGCGTCTCGGATATCTGATTCGTCGTCGGCACGAGTATCCCCAGATGGTTTCCCGAGGCGAGCGCCTCATAGGCCTTGTCGATATAGTCCCACGGCGTCGGTACGTCGAGGAATACGGCGTCCGCGCCGCGCTCTTTAAAGCCCTCGTCAAGCGAGCGGACGTTGAATTCTATGCGGTGCGCGACGCCCCATTTTTCGGCGTTTTTGCGCGCGAGCGCGGAGAACTCTTCACGGCGGTCATAGGTACAGACCTTTCCCGTGTCGCCGACGAAGTGGGCGAAGGTACAGCAGAGGCTGCCGGAGCCGGTGCCGCACTCGACGACGGTACAGCCGGGGAAGATGTTGAGATGCTCGATGATGAAGCCAGCCTCTTTGGGAAAGACGATCTGCGTCTGCCTCTTAAGACGGCGGGTATACTCGCCGAGCGTCGGCCGCAGCAGAAAGTAGACCTCGCCCTTCGGCGTACGGATACCTTCGCCGTAGTCGTGCTCCATGAGCTCGGCGTGTTTTATCTGCCCGAAGTGCGTGCCCTGGCTTTGCCCGGGCTGTACCTTGACGAGAAAGCTGTCTCCCTTTTTGGGGTTCCAGATGAATACCAGATCTCCCGCCTGGATCATTTAAGCAGTTCCCTCACCCCGGCGGCGATGCCGGCGGCGGTGAGCCCCATATCGGCGAGGACGTCGCTGTTCGAGCCTGAAAGCCCGTAGCGCGTTACGCCGAGGTTCTTTATTCTGACCGCTTTGCCGGCGCGCGCGAAGGCCATCGCGGCGACGGCGCCGATGCCGGTGTCGGCGTGGTGGTCCTCGCAGGTGAGAAGCGGCAGCTCACCGACGAGCGCGAAGAGCGCCTCCTTATCCATTGTGAGCGGCGTCGCGCAGTGCAGCACTTTGGCGCTGATCCCCTCTTTCGCGAGCGCCTCGTGCGCTTCGACGGCGCGGCCCGCGAGATGTCCCATCGCGAGGATGACGACGTCGGTTCCCTCGCGCAGCAGGTCTATCGCACCGTCGCGGAACTCATAGTCCCCTCCGTAGAAGGGGCTGCCGTCCTCTTTCGTGACCACGGGAAGCACGCTGCGTCCCATCGCGAGGCAGATATTGCCTGGCTCCGTCAGCATCCAGCGCGTCGCGCGGTCGGTCTGGTTCGGGTCTGCGGGAACGACGACGTTCCAGCCGAAGGTGTTGCGGAAGAGGCCGACATAGTCGATGCACTGATGCGTCATGCCGTCTTCGCCGACGTCGAGGCCGGAGTGGGTGAGCACCGTCTTCGTACCGGCGCGGTTGATGTCGTTGAGCCGCTGCTGGTTATAGACCTCGTCGCTCGCGAAGACGCCGAAATCGGCCCATACGGAGACGACTCCCGCGGCCGAGGCCGCGCCGGCGGCGGTCGCCGTCATATGCTCCTGGATGCCGGCCTCGACATAGTTGTCGGGGCAGAGCTTCGCGAAGCCGTCGACCTTCACCGAACCGGCGAGGTCGCAGTCAAATACGAGCATCGGCGTCGCGTCCGCCTTTTTATAGTTGAGCTCTCCGACCTCCGCGAGAGCCTTTCCGAAGGCGCCGCGGTTGTCCTTTTTGTCTTCCTTTGTATAAGTGTGCGGAACTCCGAGTGCAAGCGCCGGCTTTTCCGGAGCGACGTGGCGTCCCTTGGGGAGCGGCCCCTTACGATCTTCGAGCACCGCGTTAAAGAGGGAGATGTCGCTGCCGAGCTCTTTGAGGGCCTGTTCGAGTTTTTCGCCGGCGGCAGGTTTGCCGTGGTAATCGGGAATGTTTTCCATGAAGGATACGCCCTTGCCCATCGTCGTCCGGCAGAGGATGACCGTCGGCACGGAGGCCTCTTTCGCAGCCTTCATCGCCCTGTAAAGCGCGTTATAATCATGGCCGTCGCATTCGACGACCTGCCAGCCGTCAGCGGCCCAGAGGGCGGGAATGTTGACGGGCATGACCTCTTCCAGGCGGCCGCTTATCTGGATGTCGTTCCAGTCGACGAGCGCGGTGAGGTTTGTCAGTTTTTCTTTCGCCGCGAGCCTGCGCGCCTCGGCGACCTGTCCCTTGACCTGTTCGCCGTCGCCCATGACGACCCAGCTGTGCGCCTGCGAACCGCGGGCGCGCGCCGCGAGCGCGAAACCTACGCCCGCCGCAAGTCCCTGCCCGAGGTTGCCGGTTCCCCAGTCCACGCCGGGGACGTCGCGCTCGACATGTCCCTGATAGGGGCTGCCGGCGCGGCGGAAGTTTGCCGCCATCTCATGCGCGGGGAAAAAACCGTATGCGGCAAGTGCCGCGTAGAAGCCCGCCGAGGTGTGGCCGTGGCTGACGACTATGCGGTCGCGCTCCGGTGAGTCCGCGAGCGCGGGAGTGACGTTCGCCGCGCCAAGCAGCGTCATGTAAATATCCATCGACGAGAGCGCTCCCGCGGGATGTCCGCTCTTTGCAGCCGCCGTCGCGACGACCGCCCAGACGCGCGCCTCGCGCGACGCCTCTTTCAGTTCCTCGATGCCATTGGCGCTGATCGACTCCGCCTTAAAATTCCGTATCTCCTCTGTGACCTTCATTTAACAGAAAACTCCTCTCATTATTCAAAGGGAATTATGCAAACACATAACTCCTCTAATTGTACAGCTAAAGCGCTCAATTTTGGGAAAAATTTTCCTGCGAAAAAATAATTTTTTGTGCAAAGCTTCGGCAAGTCAGAGAAGTATGTGATTTAGAAAACTTTTACGTGATATATACGTACATACCATAGTAAATACGGTAAAATAATTCTACGTAATAATATAATAGGAGGTATTTTTATGAGCAGTATTTTGGCATTTTTAGTTCTTGCCGTCGTCTATTACATAGGCGAGTTTGTCGGCACCAAAACAAAGGCATGGATTCCCTCGGTCTTCGTCATTGCGACGCTCTTCCTCTTCGGCTACTGGACCTTCTTCCCGAAGGACATCGTGGCTCTCGCGGGGATGGGCGCGCCGCTCGGAGGCACGCTCGTCATCATGCTCTGTATCACCCATATGGGGACGATCATCTCCATCCGGCAGCTGCTTGACCAGTGGAAGATAATCTGCATCACGCTCGCGGGGCTCGCGGGCATGGTCGCCCTCTGCTGGTTCATATGCATTCCGCTCGTCGGCCGCGCCTACGTCATCGCCGGGCTCCCGCCGCTTACGGGCGGCATCGTCGCGGCGACGATGATGAACAGCGCCGCCGCGGAGAGAGGGCTCACGACGGCCGCCGTGCTTGCGATCGCGATGTACGCGGTGCAGGGGTTTTTCGGCTATCCGCTGACCGCCGTCTGCCTCAAGCTTGAGGGACGCCGCCTGCTGGCGAAGTACCGCAGCGGCGAGGTCCAGGTGAACAAAAACGAGAAAGTAGACACTGCCGTCGGCAACATGGCGACGAGCGACGTACTGAAGTACCGTATCTTCCCCGAGGTCCCCGCGAAATATTCGACGACGGCCCTCATCCTCGCGAAGCTGATGTTATCAGCCTGGCTCGCGAGCCTCGCGGCGAAGGTGACCGGTATCAACATGGCGGTTATCGCGCTGCTCTTCGGTATCATCTTCACCGAGCTCGGTTTCCTGGAGAAGAACGCGCTGCCGAAGGCCGGTTCATATGGATTCCTCATGTACGTGCTGATGATCTTCGTCTTCGCCGGACTCAAGGACGCGACGCCGCAGATACTTGGCGAGTGCATCGGCCCGATGCTGACGATCATCGTCGTCGGCGTCGCGGGTATGGCGGTGCTTTCGATCCTTGTTGGCAAGGTCCTTAAAGTAAGCTGGGAGATGTCCTTCGCTACCTCGCTGACTGCGCTCTATGGCTTCCCGCCGAACTACATCCTCACAGAGGAGTCGGTCAAGGCTCTCGCGGAGACCCCCGAAGAGCACCAGTACCTGCTTGACTCGATGCTGCCGCAGATGATCGTCGGCGGCTTTGTGACGGTCACGATCACCTCGGTCGTTATCGCCGGTATCTTTATCGGACTGCTTTAAGCTGCAAACCTCCGTCGGCGCGTCAGCGCCGGCGGAGAACGTTTTAGGAGGCTTGAAATGAACATAAAAGAAGCTGCCGAAAGGCACAACGACTACATCATCGCCCAGCGGCGCCGGTTCCACGCCCATCCCGAACTTTCGTTTGAGGAAAAAGAGACGACGGCGGCGATCAAGGGCGAGCTTGAGGCGATGGGGATCGCCGTTGAGACCTTCCCCGACTATTACGGCCTCATCGGGACTATCAAGGGTGGCAAACCGGGGCCGGTGGTGATGCTGCGCGCCGATATCGACGCGCTGCCCTCGGTGGAGAAGACGGGACTGCCTTTCGCCTCGGAGAACGAGGGAAAGATGCACGCCTGCGGGCATGACGCCCATATCGCGATGCTGCTTGGCGCGGCAAAGATCCTCATGGAGATGCGTGACGATATTCACGGAACTGTGAAGCTTATGTTCCAGTCTGCCGAAGAATCCTGCCACGGGGCGGAATATTACGTCAAAAAGGGCTGTCTTGATGGCGTCGACGCGATCTTCGGCATGCACATCTGGGGCGTCTTCGACGCGCCGCTCATGAGCCTTGAGCCGGGCGGGCGCATGGCCTCATGCGACAACTTTAAAATTACAGTCCGCGGGCTCGCCGCCCACGGCTCCGCGCCGCACCTGGGCCACGACGCGGTCGTCGCGGCGGCCTCCATCATCATGAACCTACAGACCTTCGTCAGCCGCGTCAACAACCCGCTCAACACGCTCGTCGTCTCCGTCGGCACGGTACACGCCGGACAGCGCTTCAACATCATCGCGAACGAGGCGGTGATGGAGGGTACGGTGCGCACCTACTCGCGCGAACTGCGCAAGACTATCGACAGTCAGCTTGAAAAGATCATCAAGAACACTGCGGAGGCCCTCGGCTGCGAGGCCGAGTTCCAGTACGACCGTTTCCCCGGTCCCGTCATCAACGACCACGACGATTTGAACAGGATCGCGAGAAACGCCGCCGTTAAGCTCTACGGCGAGGAGATACTGACGACGATGCCGCGCCTCACCGGTTCGGAGGACTTCGCCTACTTCATGGAGAAGGTCCCCGGCTTCTACGGCTTCATCGGCGCGCTCAACCCGTCGAAGGGCATCACCTATTCCAACCACAGCGACAAGTTCACCGTAGACGAGGATGCGCTGCACCGCGGCGCGGCCCTCTACGCGCAGTTCGCGAAAGATTTTACTGATGAAAGGGCGGCGGGATAATGGCTGCCGACATTAGGGCTCTGGCCGCGAAATACAACGACTATATAGTAGAGAGGCGCCGGTATTACCACGCTCATCCGGAACTTACGGAACATGAGGCGGAGACGACGGAGTCCATCGTAAAGGACCTTGAGGCGATGGGGTTCTCTGTCGAGCGCTTCGACGGCATGTACGGCTGCGTCGCGTCGCTGAAGGGAGCGAAGCCCGGCCCCACCGTGCTGCTGCGGGCCGATATCGATGCACTGCCCGTGAAAGAGGCTACGGGACTTCCCTTTGCCTCGCAGAACGAGGGCAGGATGCACGCCTGCGGACATGACGCCCACATCGCGATGCAGCTTGGCGCGGCAAAGATACTGACGGAAATACGTGATGAACTCCGCGGCACGGTGAAATTCTTCTTCCAGCCGGCCGAGGAATTGGCCCTCGGCGCAAAGTGCGCCGTCGACCGCGGGCTGATGGAGGGCGTAGACGCGGTATATGGCGCGCATGTATGGGGTCAGCTTGACGCCGGAAAGGTTAACATCGAACGCGGTGAGCGTATGGCCTCCTGTGATATGTTCACGCTGACGGTCAGGGGCGAGGCGAGCCATGGTTCTGCGCCCCACTTGGGACGCGACGCGGTCGCCGCCGCCTCCGCCGTTATCATGGCGCTGCAGACGATCGTCAGCCGCGTGAACAACCCGCTCAACTCGCTCGTCCTTACCGTCGGTACATTTGACGCGGGACAGCGTTTCAACATCATCGCCGACAAGGCCGTCATGGATGGCACGGTGCGTACCTTTGACCCGAAATTTCGCCTGAAGATGGAGGAGATGATCAGAAAGACCGCCGAAGATGTGGCGGCCGGTTACGGCTGCACCGCGGAGCTTAAATACAAATACCTCTGTCCCGCCGTGATAAATTCCGACGAACAGGTCGTAGAGACGGCGCGCGGCGCGGCGGTGAAGCTCTTCGGCGAAGAGGTGCTGGCTCCCTTTGAAAAGCTGATGGGCTCGGAGGACTTCTCCTTCCTCATGGAGAAAGCCCCGGGAGTTTACGGCTTCATTGGCGGACGCAGCGAAAATGTCCCCGGCTCGGGGATGTCCAACCACCACGAATGCTACACAGTCGACGAGAAGATACTCCCGATGGGGGCGGCGCTTGCGGCGCAGTTCGCGGCGGATTTTCTCGCGCAGTAGCAGTCCTATCTTTAGCCGTACATGAGAGGCCGCCCGCGGGCGGCCTCCTTTTCTATATCGGGCGGCTAAATCGCTTGACTATCCATAGTTGACAAAGATTTCTGTTAATGCTCTAATTAGATAACAATACAGGGGAGCTTGCGAAGCAGGCTGAGAGGAAGTAATCGAACTTCGACCCTTACACCTGATGCGGGTAATGCCGCCGTAGGAAGATAGCATATATGTCTTTTAGCGGGGGAATGCCGGTTCGGGTGTTCCCCCGCTTACTTATGGAAAGAGAGTGATGGCACGTGGAATATCGGACGCAGATGGAGGCGGCGCGCAGAGGTATTATTACGAGGGAGATGAAGGCGGTCGCGGAGAAGGAGCACATCGAGGCGGAAAAGCTGATGGGGCTGCTGGCGGAGGGACGGGCGATAATCCCCTGCAACAGACTGCACACCGCGATCTCGCCAAATGGGCTTGGCTCGATGCTCAGGACGAAGATCAACGTTAACCTCGGTACCTCTCGGGATATGACCGACTTGGAGATGGAATTTCAGAAGGTGCGCAGCGCCGTCGAAATGGGAGCGGAGGCGATCATGGACCTCAGCTCCTTCGGAGATACGAGAAAATTCCGCCGCTGCCTGACGGAAAAATGTCCAGCTATGATCGGCACCGTGCCGATTTATGACGCTGTGGTCTATTATAACAAGCCGCTGGCGCAGATCACGGCGGCGGAGTGGATCGACATCGCGCGCATGCACGCGATGGACGGAGTCGATTTCATGACCGTCCACTGCGGTATCAACCGAGAGACGGCGGAAAAATTCAAAAAAAATAAGCGTCTGACGAATATCGTCTCCCGCGGCGGCTCGATAATCTTCGCCTGGATGGAGATGACCGGCAATGAGAATCCCTTCTACGAACACTTCGACGAACTGCTCGACATCTGCCGCGAATATGACGTGACGCTGAGCTTGGGCGACGCCTGCCGTCCCGGCTGTATCGCGGACGCCACCGATGCCTCGCAGATCGGTGAACTGATAACGCTTGGAGAGCTGACAAAACGGGCCTGGGCGAGAGACGTGCAGGTGATGATAGAGGGGCCCGGCCACATGCCGCTGAACCAGATCGCGGCGAATATGGAGATAGAAAAAACCCTCTGCCACGGAGCTCCCTTCTACGTGCTCGGCCCGATCGTCACCGACGTCGCCCCCGGCTATGACCATATCACCTCCGCGATAGGCGGCGCGCTGGCCGCCGCGAACGGCGCCGCCTTCCTCTGCTACGTGACGCCCGCCGAACATCTGCGCCTGCCCGACGTAGACGACGTCAAAGAGGGCATAATCGCCGCGCGGATCGCGGCGCACGCCGCCGACATCGCCAAGGGCGTGCCAGGCGCGGCGGACTGGGATCGCGACATGAGCCTCGCGCGTAAAAAGCTTGATTGGGAAAAGATGTTCACGCTGGCGATAGACCCTGAAAAGGCGAGGCGCTACCGCGCCGAATCAAAGCCGGAGAGAGAAGATACCTGCAGCATGTGCGGCAACTTCTGCGCCGTCAGAAATATGAACCGTATCCTGGATGGCGAGATCGTCTCTATCTTTGACGAATAGTTTTTAGAGTTGGGCGCCAATATTCACCGCGGCTTATCCCTTCTGCTGCCAGGTGTCATTACAGATCCAGATCCCAGCGCTCCTCAAGTACGGGGACGCCCCATTCGGAGTTTTCTCCGGTCTCGGTGATTTTGAAGCCATTTGCCGCGTAAAGGCCTCTTGCCGCCTCCTGGGCGCTGACCGTCCACAGGAACGCGCGGCGGTAACCCCTTTCGCGGCAAAAGGAGAGCGCCGTTTCAAAGAGTTTTTGCCCCGCCCCAAGTCCGCGCAGCTCCGGTTCGATAAAGAAATAGCGCAGCTGCGCGGTCTCCGCATCGGCGTGTGTGACCGCGATGCCGCCCGCGGGGGCGCCGTTATTTTCCAGGATATACATATTATCCAATTCCGGATTGAAGCGGCCTATCAATGTGAGGACGCCCTCTCTCAGATAGCGTTTCAAGATGTCAGAGGAAAAGCCCCGCTCTGTCTCGTAGAGCGACAGCTGTCTCTCTATCACATACTCCACGTCGGACTCACGGAACGGACGGATAACTAATGTGGCGGGCGCAGTGTTGAGAAACTTTTTTATTGTCTTCATCGCCTGCCGGAGCTGGGCTTGTTCCTCCTCTCCGAGGCCGGAGACGAGCTGCATTATTTGGCAGTTTGAACGCTCGTCAAGCTCGCGAAAGACGCGCCTCCCCTCGTCCGTCAGGCGGATGTCGCTTGCGCGGCTGTCGTTCTTATTTGCCTGCCGCGTGATCAGCCCCTCTTTCTCAAACTTGGCGATGATTCTGCTCATATAACTGCGGTCGACGCCAAGAACATCCGCGAGTTTGTGGGCGGCGGCGTTCTTTGTCCTGCTGATTTCAAGCAGTACGCGCGCCTCTGTGAGCGAGTAGCCGGAATCAAGTATATGCTGGCCGAGCAGCCCGATTATCTCTGTATAAAAACGGTTGAAAGCCCTTATTTCCGTGACTGTGTCCATCTTGTTATTCATATAATAACTATCTCCCTACAACAAAAATAGTTGACTCTGTCCATAATCGTAACATGAATTAATGGCTTGAGTCAACTATATTTGTTTTCAAACTGTGGGACTGGCAAGTTATAAGTCTTCCTCGTGGTCTCCTTCACGCGCCTCCTCCATACGCCGGTTTTCAGCCTCGATCTCCGCCAGATAGAGACGCCAGATCTTCAGCGCTAGATAGGCGCAGAACGTGCCGCCGATGAGCCCCGCGGCGATCGGCAGCGGCTTCGGTACACCCATCGCATAGCTCCCGAGGCCCCCGAGCGCGTAGCCGTAGGCGATTATTGTGGAAAATGACAAAAACAATACTATCAGTCGTTTACTCATGGGGCTATTCTACTTCTTTTTCCGTTATTGTGGCAACATAAAGGCCGATTTTGCTGCTTGTATGTCGGGCAGATGCGCAGATCCGCCGCCCTGGTTTTGCCCCTGGCCCCAGATATCGGCTCGGGGGCCGGTGCGGCAAAACTAAATCGGCGTTTTTTGATCTGCGCTAACCGGCGGACAGCTCTATAAGCTGTTTTTGCTTGGTGGTTTCGGTGCCGACTTACAGCGGGGATATGTTGCGGATACGGGATTTTATGCTAAGATTAGTTGTTCTTGTACTACACAGCGAGAGTCAACGGCTCTTGCGTGCATTCTCCGCGCCCGCCGCGGAGGCTGAAAATTTTATACGGGGCAATTTAAAGGAAGAGTTTATCGCAGCAGGGCAACATCAAGTAGGGGGATTATTTTGTAATGATGCAGCGTTCCAGGATATATAACACATCTTCGGATTTTGTCTATCTCGATCTGCGCGGCAAGATCGTCAGCAAGGAGCTGAAGCCGTCGCAGAGACTGCTCGAGGTGAAGATAGCGACAGAGATGGGAGTGAGCAGGACTCCCGTGCGCGAGGCGCTGAGGCGCCTTGCCAACGAGGGGCTGGTCAAGATAGTCCCCAACAGCGGCGCGAGAGTGGCGGCCCCGACGGTGAACGAGATGGAAAACGCCTATAATGTGCGCGAATATCTTGAAAGCCTCAGCGTGGAGCTCGCCTGCCGCAACGGCATGGACCGCCGTGTGCTTGAACGGCTGGAAGAGGTGCTCCGTTCCGAGGAGAGCGCCTTTGAAAATAAGGATCTCGACGCCTTTCTTGAGGCAAATAACACCTTCCACCGTCTCATTGCGGAGTCGGGAAAGAACAATGTGCTCTGCGAGTATATTGATAACATCATGCTTCGTACCAACGTCTATATCTTCTTCTACGACCAGTTTGACGAGAAGGATAACTACTCTTCGCAGGAACACCGGGCGATCCTTCGCGCGATAGCCCAGCGCGACAAGGAGAGGGCGCAGGAGCATATGAGGGAGCATCTGCACCATTCGCATCGGGCGCTTGAAGTGCCCGATTCAAGAAAAAAAGATTGAACGGAGGTAATATCATGACAGAAAATACAAAGATACCGTCTTTTGACCTGACAAGGAACTATGCGCGTGTAAAAGAGGAGGTAAATGTCGCCGTCCTCCGGGTGCTCGACACTCAGCACTTCATACTCGGCCCCGAGGTGGAGGCCCTTGAAAAAGAGATCGCCGCCTACCTGGAGGTGAAGAACGCCGTCGGCTGCGCCTCCGGCACCGACGCCCTCGTGCTCGCGCTGATGGCGCTCGACCTGAAGCCGGGCGACGAGGTGATAACGACTCCCTTTACCTTCTTCGCTACCGTAAGCTGCATTACGCGCAACGGCGCGACGCCGGTATTCGCCGATGTCGACCCAGTTACCTACAATATAAAGAGCGAAGATATTCTTGCAAAGATCACCCCGCGGACGAGGGCGGTGCTTCCAGTTCACCTATTTGGGCAGATGTGTCCTCTAGAGGAGATAAAAGACGAACTGAAAAGCCGCGGTATAGCGCTCATCGAGGACTGTGCGCAGGCCATCGGCGCCCACAGGATGATTGACGGCCGCGTAGCGCGCAGCGGCTCCGTCGGCGATATGGGCTGCTTCTCCTTCTTCCCGACGAAAAACCTCGGCTGCTACGGAGACGGTGGTATGGTCTCCGTAGCCGATAATCCAGAGTTTGCGCAGCGCGTAAAGAACCTTCGCGTTCACGGCGCGGGCAAGACCTATTTTCATGAAGAGGTCGGCATCAACAGCCGCCTCGACGCGCTGCAGGCGGCTATCCTCCGTGTGCGTCTGCGCCACCTTGAGGGCTGGAACGAGGAACGCCGCATCGTCGCCGAACGTTACATGACGCTCTTCGCCGAGAAGGGACTGCTGGAGCTTATCACACCGCCGGCGGAGCTTGCGGGAGGACGCCATGTCTACCATCAGTATGTCATTCGCGCGCAGAGGCGCGACGAGCTTCAGAAGTTCCTCGACGAGCGCGGCGTAACTTCTCGCGTCTATTATCCGCTGCCGCTCCATCTGCAGCACTGCTTCTCATATCTCGGCTACGCCAAAGGCGATTTCCCCGTGTCGGAGATGCTTGCCGACGAAGTACTCGCGCTGCCGATGTTCCCCGAGCTGCTGCCCGAGGAGCAGGAGCGCGTCGTCAATGAAATTGCTGATTTTTACGGCGTCGGCAAATAAAATTGACCAAATTAGACTATAATATATAGAAACCAGATTAGGAGGTGCCACGGATGTTCTATCCGTTTTTCGACCCGACGATCATCGTGCTGATTCCGGCCCTGATATTCTCGATGTGGGCCCAGTTCAAGGTCAAGGGCGCTTTTGCGAAATACAGTGAAGTCCGCGCCATGAGCGGAGTCTCGGCGGAGCAGGTCTCGCGTATGCTGCTTGACCGCCGCGGACTGACGAACGTCAAGATTGAGCGCGTACCCGGCGAGCTGACGGACCACTACGATCCCCGCTCAAAGGTCCTGCGCCTTTCTGACAGCGTAAATTCCAGCCGCAGCATCGCGGCTATCGGCGTCGCCGCCCATGAGGTCGGCCACGCGATACAGGACAAGGAGGGCTACGGCTTTCTGAAGTTCCGCAACGCGATCGCACCTGGCGTGCAGCTCTGCTCGACGCTCTCGATGCCGCTGTTCTTTATCGGGCTGATTTTTGGCTCGCTGAATCTGCTCAACGTAGGCATCCTGCTCTTCTGCGGCGTGCTCGTCTTTCACCTCGTGACCCTGCCGCTTGAGTTTGACGCGAGCGCGAGGGCTCTGAAGCTGCTGAGCGAGACGAACACCCTTTCGGGGAGCGAGCTCGGCGGCGCTAAGTCCGTGCTCGACGCGGCGGCGCTGACCTACGTGGCGGCGCTGGTGATGACAGTGCTGCAGCTTGTGCGTCTGCTCGCACTGCGCAATATGCGCCGCGATTAAAAGCCTTCGCGCGGCGTATTTTTTAGGCGGAGCAGCGATGAAAATAACATCCTCTTTTTCCTCTCACCGATACCAGGCCGGCCCTTCACGGATTTGCCGCGGCTGTTTTGCCTGCGTCGTGGGCGCGAAAATCGCAGGAAAGTAAAATTAGAACTGCTCCCCGTACGGGGAGCAGTTGCCTTGTGGCCGCTGGCGGCCATGCCGCCTGAATTTTTATCTTTTTCGTATAGTATAATAGAGGTTGTTGAGAAAAGATGTTACGCGACATCCTTTCTCTCGTGATAAGGGGTTGATTATATGAGGGGATTAGAGGCCGCTCTTACAATATATGGAGAGGTGCAGAATGGGGCGTTTGCCTCAGAGGCGCTGAGGAAGGTGTATAACAACATCGCGCCAGCGGACCGCAAACTTGCCGCGACGCTTGTCTATTGCACGCTGCGGCGGCAGAGCCTGTGGAAGACAGTGCTGCTCAAATACTGCAAGCGCAATCCGCGCGAACTGCCGCCGCTCACGATGAACGCGCTGATGATCGGTATCGCGGGTATCGTGGAGCTTAAGCATTTCGCGCTGCCGGTCCTGATAAACGGACTGGTGCGGGCGATAAAAAACAGCGGCGAGACGAGGGATATCGGACTTGTCAACGCTGTGCTCCACACGGTCGCCGACGAATCGCAGAAGTTTATCGAAGGCCTTAAAAAGAGCAGCGCTCTGAGGGATCAGGCCCTTTACTGGGGCGTACCCGGCTGGGCTGCCGCCTTGTGGTCGAAAGAGCTTTCGATTCCCGAGGCGAAGAGGCTTGTGCGCGCGAGCGGCATGAAGACCTATCTCTCCCTGCGCCTTTCGCGTGGGGTGGACCGCAGCCAATATATCGAGGAATACAACGCCTCCGGGCGCAAAGGGTGGGCGTCGCCATTTCTGGAATTTTCCGTCCGTACGGCGGCTAACCCTTACCCGGTCGATCTTCCTGGTTTTGGCGAGGGGCGGATCATGCCGCAGAGCGAATCGTCGATGCTCGTTCCAGAACTGATCGCCAAACGCTGGAAGGGCGGCCGGATACTTGATATGTGCTGCGGACGCGGTGTTAAGACTGGACAGCTCGCGGATATTCTTCCCGAGGCGCATATAGAGGCCTGGGATATTTCTGAGGGCAAGATAAAGTCCGCCAGGTTTGAGATGATGCGTATGCATACCGAGGACAGGGTGACATTCAAAACGGGTGACTCTCTCTCCCTCGTTCCCGACGAGGCGCCGTCGGCGATACTGCTTGACGCCCCCTGCACCGGAAGCGGCACCTGGGGCCGTCACCCCGAGAGCAAATGGCGCTGTTCACCAGAGCAGGTGCAGCAGAACAGCGTTCTGCAAAAGCAATTGCTGGAACGCGCCGTATCCCTGGCTGCGCCCGGCGGGATCATAGCCTACAGCACATGCAGCCTCTTCCGTGACGAGAACGAAAAGGTCATCGCCGACGTCATGGCCCGCCATCCGGAGCTTATCGAGCTGCCAGCCGAGCGTACGGCTAAATTCATGGTAAAGGGCAAGCCTTACGGAACGACGGTCATGCCGTCGCTGCCGTGGGTCGATGGATTCTATATGACGCTTCTTGCGAAGAGGAAATAAACGGAGGTTGGTTCAATGGGCAGAATTCACCGTTGGGGAATGATACTCGCTTTTCTTGTGATAATAGGCTGCGCATATATCGGAATAAAGATGGTCTTCATCGAGGATAAGGATTCCGAGGTGCCGTCCGTCACAGGAATGCAGCTCGTCGACGCCGTTGACGCGCTGCAGGAGAGGGGGCTGCTGGCTAAGGTGGACAAGGTCGATTCCCCGATGCCGGCGGATACCGTTGTCTCACAAAACCTCTCCGCCGGAGAAAAGGTCTCCAAGGGGAAGGTCGTCCTTCTGCGAGTGAGCAAGGGGGGCGCGATACAGCCGATCCCCGACGTCCGCGGGCTTAAGTTCGAGGAGGGCGTCAAAAAACTCAGCGAAGCAGGATTTAAGGTCGATAAGATAACGCGGGTTACGGATAGGCTGAAACCCTCGGGCACGATCATCGCGCAGAATCCCGCCTCTCCCCAGCAGGTAGCGGCCAACTGTATGGTGAGCCTGCTCGTCAGCAGCGGCACAAGCGGCGAGAGTTCATTTGTGACGATGCCGGACCTTCGCGGGCAGGATCAGGAGTCGGCTATCGCGATGATAGAGCAGCTTGGACTGCGTCTGGGACAAACGGCGGACGCGCCCTCAACCTCGATGCCGATCGGCAGCGTACTTTCGTCGCGTCCGAAGGGCGGGGCAAAGGTCCCCGCCGGTTCGCTGGTGAATCTCACCTTTGCGAGAGAGCCGCTGGCCTCGGAGGCAGCCCCCGACGTTCCGCCCTCTAACGATCAGGATAAAGAACGCGCCGAGGCGGTGCGGAAGGTTGTGATAAAAGAGGCCGCGCCGACGACGATACCGTCCAAGATTCCGGCCACCGAAGAACCTGTGATAAAAAAGACCGAACCCGCGAAGACGGAGCCTGTAAAGACCGAGACTCCTAAAGCGGAGACGCCGGCCCCTGCGCCGACGCCGAAACCAGCCCCCGCGGAGCCCGCCGCGCCGACTAAGAACGCAAAGGTGCGCTATCAGGTGCCGCCGCTCACCAAGCCGCTGTCCCTGAAGATAGAGATGACAGACGATTCTGGCACAAGGGTGCTGAAGGACGGCATGGCTAACAGTGGAGAATACATCTCAATGAACGTTCCCTATACGGGCGAGGCGCGCATAACGATTTTCCTTGGAGGAGATTTTGTATGGCAGGACCGTTACAACTAAAAGAGCTGAAAAATGGCAGGGAGATCATCATCGCCCCCTCTCTGCTGTCCGCTGATATCCTCAATATGGAGCGTCACATCGGAGAGCTTAAGGGCGAAGCCGATTGGCTCCATGTGGATATCATGGACGGGCACTTTGTCCCGAACCTCTCTTATGGACCGGCGCTCGTCAGCGCGCTGCGCAAAAGGTATCCGCAGGCGTTTCTTGACGTGCATATTATGGTCGAGCCGGCGGAGGATTTCCTTGATATGTTTCTCTCCGCGGGAGCGACTCTGCTGACGGTCCATCTTGAGGCCGCGAAACATATCCACCGCGTGCTGCAGAAGATAAAGGACTCCGGCGCGATGGCCGGCGTCTCGATAAATCCGGGTACCGCGGCGGAGCCGCTTTTGCCGGTGCTTCATATGGCGGACCTCGTCCTTGTGATGTCCGTCAATCCCGGCTACGGGGGGCAGTCTTTTATCGCGGAGACGATTGATAAGGTCCGCTGGCTGTCCAAAGTGCGCAGCGAGCGTGGATGGGGATATCTGATCGAAATGGATGGAGGAGTAGGGCCGAAGAACGTCGCGGAGATAGCGGCGGCGGGCTGCGACGCCGTGGTCGCGGGCAGCGCGGTCTTTGGACAGCCTGAACCTTCGGAGGTAATAAAGGAGATGCGCAGATCGGTACAAAGGGGGTAAGCTGCATGGCACCAGGAGCAAATTCCTCGCAAAATGAAGACGAAAACAAGAAGGCGACAGAGGTATCGGCGGAGCTGGGGCGAAAACTCCGGGAGCTGCGCGAGGCGCAGAAACTGACGCTTGACGATGCCTGGAACGCTACGAAGATACAGAAAAAACATCTGGCGGCGATAGAGGAGGGGCAGCTCGACAGGCTTCCCAAAGGCCCGTTCTGCCGCAGTTTCCTGAGGCAGTACTGCGAGTATCTCAACGCGGGAGACCTCTGGGAGCGGTACGACCGCCTGACGAAAAAAGAAAACGAGGCCCTGAGCGCCTACCGGCAGGATGACGCGGAGGCCAGTTACACCAGCAACCCGAAGGTATTCCGGCACAGGTCGCACATTTGGGTCTATATTATCGTGATCCTTTCGCTCGGCGCAGCGGCCTGGATAACCTGGCAGTACCGGGGTGAGATCACAAACGAGGCGACGACGCCGCTTGAGGGCGGCACCGCCGCGATGGTGGATCAAAAGGAGACACAGCCGGAGGCGGCAAGCGCCGACGTTTCCGTCCAGAGCCAGCCGCAGCCGGGGCCTGCCTCGGTCGATCTTGGCTGGATGGACGGCAAGGCTCCGGCTGCTGCTAAGCCGGCGATCTCACCGGATCAAATACCGTCCGCTGCCGCGGTACCAGCACCGGCGGTTCAGGCAGCTGCCGCGCCGCTGATTAAGGTGAGCGCGAAGGGCGTTATCTGGATAAAGTTCAGCATCGGAAAAGATGTTCTTTTCGAAGGGCTGCTTAAGCCGGGCGAGACGCGCGAATACGGGCCGCGTATCGACGCGCCGCTGCGCGTAAGGTACGGGAATCCGGTAAAGACCGCCGTCTCATGGTTCGGCGCGGCCGAGGCGCTCGTAGGGGCCGATGCGAAGCCTATCACAAGATACTACTGGTACGACGGAAAGGTCACGGACAAAGACTAAATAATTTTCGCTTGTATATATTCCGGGATATCGCGGTATAAAAAAGAGGAGGCGCGTAAGCCTCCTCTTGCTCTTCACTATTGCGGCAACAATTTCTTACTGGACCGTTATCGTCTTTTCCGCCGTTCCCATGATGTTGCAGGTAAGCTCGACCGTTAGCTGTGTTCCCGGTTTTACACCGCTGAGCGGTATGGTGTCGGAAAAGCCTTCGTTGGATTGCTGTTCCGTGTATTTTTTCATCTGCAGCTGTTTGCTGCCCTCTTTTACGACAAGCGTCATGACGTAGTGCTTCGTCCTGTCATTTACCTGATGCGCCGCTGTAACGGTCAGCGTTCCGTTGTCTTTATTCCAGACGGCGTTGACGTCCGTCGGCGGATGGGCGAAAGCGGCGCCGGCCGTCATAACCGTCAGTGCGGCAAAAAGCGCGGCAAATCCTCTTCTAAGTCTCATTCAAAACGCCCCCTTCATCTTATCCTGTAGCCTCTATTATACAGCATAATTGTGGGGAAACTGTGATGGGGAAATACCGTATTCGCAATCTCTGCCAAGAGGTAAGCGCCGCTTACGCTATTGCCGCCATTATTTTCGGCAGAGCACCCTTCACGACCTCGACGCCGCGCAGGAACTCCTTTATCTCGATCTGCTCATTAGAGCTGTGGTCATATTTTGAGTCTCCGGGGCCGAAGGCTCCCATCGGGCAGCCCCAGGTGGAGAGCACGTTGAAGTCACAGGTGCCCTGCTTCGCAAGCACGCGCGGCGGTTCGCCCGTGACGTCGCGTATTGCCGTACGGAAGGCGCGGATGACGGGGTCCGACTTATGAACCTCATGCGGCGGCACATATTCGATAACCTTCAGGCCGACACCGAAGGCCGCCGCCGTCTCGCTGAGCCGCAGCTCCAGTTCGTCCTGCTGCGCGCCGATGGGGGTGCGCAGGTCCATCGTGATGGAAGCCGAACGTTTCCCAGCCTCGTGTCCCTCCATCTCCATGATCGCTATCGAATAACCCTTGCCCATGTTCTCCGTTATCTGCATCATCGAGGCGGCGGCAAGCACGGTATCCGACATCGGTCCGGGGCTGCCGGAGCGGTGCGCGCCGCTGTCCTCCGCAACAAAAGAGAAGAGAATGCGCCCGCGGTATGAGAGGGCGACACCGTTGCTGCCCGTCGGTTCGCCGACGACGAGGGCCGCCGGCTCGTGGAGCGGCATACGGAAACGGGCGCCGCGCGAATCGATCTCCTCGCCGACGGCGGCGACAAACGTGATGCGCCAGTCTTCCGGCACTTCGACTGCGCCGCCGCCTACCGCGAGGGCGCAGCAGGGACTCTTCGCGTCGACTGAACCACGCCCCTCGATCCTCTCTTCGTTGACGAAGAGCTTGGGGCCGCCGGGGACGGTGTCGATATGGCTGAGCAGCACGAGCTCCTTATCGCCGTTTCCGCGCGTGGCGATCACCGAACCGGCGCCGTCGAGGTGCGAGGTCTCCCAGCCGAAGCGCGGCAGGCGGTCGGCGAGCATCCGCGCCGCGTCCTCCTCGTGGCCGGTCGGGCTTGGTACGGCGACGATATCCACGAGAAGTCCGACTGATTCCGGCAGGCGCATCTATCTGCCCTCCGGCTGCGTGCGTCCGGCGCCGCGCTGTGCCTGGATGCCGTTCATCGTCTTTTCAAAGATGTCTATTGCTTCGCGCGCCGTCTCCTCCGTGACCGCGAAGGAGGGGAGGAAACGTACGACACGCGGTCCCGCGGCGAGCGAGAGCAGGCCGTTTTCCTGCAGCGCCTTAACGATATCCTGAGAGGGGATATCAGTCTCGACGCCGATCAGTAGCCCTGCGCCGCGTACGTCGCTGACGAGGGGGATATTTCTCCGCAGGATTTCCTCTCGGATGAAAGCGCCGACCTTCGCGGCGTGGGCGCAGAGATTATTTTCCTTTATGTATTTCAGCGCCGCGAGCGAGACGCGCGCGGTCAGTTCGTTGCCGCCGTATGTCGAGCCGTGGGAATGCGGCGGGAAATCTCCAAGCTCGCCGCGCCAGATCACGGCTCCCGCCGGCATGCCGCCCGCGAGCCCCTTGGCGAGGCAGATAATATCGGGGGCGAGCCCCCTCGCCGGAGAGGCGAAAAATGAACCGCAGCGGCCGAGTCCGCTCTGCACCTCGTCGGCGATCAGCAGTACGCCGTGCGCGTGGCAGCTTTCGGTGATGGCGCGCCCCACCTCTTCCGGAATGGGATAGACACCGCCCTCTCCCTGAACCGGTTCTATGAATACCGCGAGCGTCTCGTTGCTGATCTTCGCGGGAATATCCTCCGGAGCGTAATGTTTCGCCGCGGGGATCAGGGAGGCGAAGGGGGCGCGGTACTTCGGGTTGAAGGTGAGGCCGAGCGCGCCGCAGCTCCTGCCGTGGAAGCCCCGGCGGCAGGCTATTATCTCATGGCGTTTGCCGCCAAGCGCCGCCGCGAGTTTAAGAGCTCCCTCGATCGCTTCGGTGCCGCTGTTGCATAAAAATACCATACCGTCGCCTAGCTCACCGCCGAGGATGGCGGCCAGCTCCTCGCGTACCGGCGATTCATATCCCGCGCCGCAGCTCCAGACGCCGCGGGACGCCTCGCTCAGCGCCTCCATCAGCACCGGATTGGCGTGACCGAAGAGCGCCGCCCCGTGTCCGTTGAAAAAGTCGATGTAGCGGCGGCGGCCGCCATCCCATACATAGGCGCCTTCGCCGTGTGTGAGCGCGATGCCGCGCCCGCCGTAGAGCCTGCTTAACGTACCAGCCATGTCGAATGTCCCTCCATCGCGTTTGCCAGGGGATTTGCCACGCGGCCGTCCGCGAGGTAAACGTTGGGTATCGAGAGCTCCAGAGCCTCTTTACAGGCGACGACCTTACGCTTCATGTTGCCCTGCGCGTAGTGTTCGATGATATCCCAGTCCGCGAGTCTGCCCTTTGCGATGAGCGACTGCGGATCGTCGATATCCTTCATGAGCCCGGGGACGTTCGATAGAATGATGAGAAGATCGGCCTTTACCGCGCCCGCGATCTGTGCCGCGAGTCGGTCTCCGTCGATGTTCAGTGAAATACCAAGCTCAGAGTCGAGCGCGAGCGGGGGGACTACCGGCACGAGGCCTCCATCAAGCGCCTCAAGCAGCGGCGTCGGCTCTATCTTCGTCACCGTGCCGCTGTAGTTGCCGCGCAGAATCCGCATGCGGCCGTTTACGCTCTCACGCAGGAAATCCTTGCGTTTCGCTGCGGTGTAGGGGGCGCTCTCGGGGTCCTCCTGAACGGCCTTTACGCCGCGCTCCGCGAGCATCTCCATAATGCGCGCGCCGTAAGAGAGGGCGGCCTCGCGGAAGAGCTCGCGCTCCTTTTCTCCGACAAAGCGGCTGCGATAGCCCGAGGGGCTGGTCACCATGCGTATTTCGAGCCCGCGTGCGGCGCAGAGGTCGTTCATTACTCCGCTTGCGCCGTGTACGACGATCCAGCGCTCTCCGGCGCGGCTCCTCGCCGCGATCTCATCTATGAGCGGCTCAAGCCTGTTTCCCGACGCGCCGCCGATTTTTACAACTCCGATCATAACTGTATACTTCCTTCCCTTAAAAACAATGATTCCGCCGGTTAGATGCGTCAGCCGCTAAGCGGGATAGACGGGCATCATATCGAGCCCCTCCGTCTCCGGAAGGCCGAACATAAGGTTTGCGCACTGCACCGCCGAGCCTGCCGCGCCCTTCATGAGATTGTCGATCGCCGAGGCGGCGATCATCCGGCGTCCGTCCTCCGCGAGCATGAAGCCCGTCAGCACGCGGTTGCTGCCGATGACGAAACGGGGATCGGGGATACGGAAATGCGCCGGTTTCGCGGGGGTGAAGGAGACGAAAGGCTCGCCGTTCCAGGCTGCGCGGTAGAGCTTCCATATCTCGGCCTCACGCACCTGGCGGTTCAGCGTCACATGGGCGAGGCACTGAATGCCGCGCACCAGCTCGACGGCGGTGACGCCCATCGTGAAGGAGCTCTGTTCCATCGAAAGCTCCTGTACAACCTCCGCCATATGACGGTGAACGAAGGGATTTACCACTCGCAGAACGCGGCTGCGCATCGAGTGCGCCGAGCCCTCGTCGGCGTTGGCTCCCGCCTCGGAGGAGCCGACGCGGCACTCGATACGCGCCTCCTCGATCAGCCCCGCCCTTGCGAGCGGCAGCAGCGCCGTGATCGCCGAGGTCGCGTTGCAGCCGACGCCGGAGATCAGGCGCGCGGAGGCCATCTCGGCCCGATGCAGCTCCGGCAGGCCGTAGACGGCCTCCGACAGGAGCTGCGGCGCAGGATGATCCACGCCGTACCAGTTTTTATACGCCTCCGCGCTGTGCAGGCGGAAATCCGCCGAAAGATCGATTACGCGCTCTCCCGCCTCGAGGCGGCGCACCGCCTCCTGTGCCGAGGCGCGGTGAGGCAGCGCAAGAAAAGCCGCGGCGGCGGATAATGAATTTGCCTCCTCCGGTGAAATAAAGGTAAGATCGTTATATACATGGCGCAGGTGGGGGTGCGCCGCGCCGACCGAAATACCGGCCTTTGAGCGGGATACCGCCCCTACGACCTCAAAATGGGGATGGCGGGCGAATATCCGCAGAAGTTCAGCCCCGGCAAAGCCCGTTGCGCCCCATATAGTTACTGGAATCCTCTCTGTCATCTCTGCACACTCCTTAAAATATTATCTTAAGCATGAAAAAGGCCCGCGTCCTTCTGGAGGCGAGCCGTGTCTTTGCTTGGTCAGTCGGCAAACTTAAATCGACGCTGCAAAAATCCACGACCCATAGGGCAACCGCTTTATTCCGCGCTTGCACTTTTCCTCAAACTTTATTATTGATTCGTAAGCCGTGATGCAGTTGGTCATAAAAATTATCCTTTTCTTCTGTTCCAGGCGGCCTCGACCACCGCGCCGGGAATATCTCTGCCCGTGGGGGCTATCGAGTTGCGGAATTCGCCTCCGTCGTTGACCTCGTTGACGAGCCAGCGGCCGTTCGCCTTGAAAAGATCGACCGCGAGGAACTCGCCTCCTATCGCCGCGTGCACCGAGCGAAGGATCTCCGTAGTCTCGTCGTCGAGCGGAAGGTTTGATGCCGAGCCGCCGCGCGCCGTGTTTGTGATCCAGTGTTCGCTCGTACGGGCGATCGCGCAGAGCGGTTCGCCGTTAATGACGAAGGCGCGGACGTCGAAGCTGCCCTTGTCGACAAATTCCTGAATGTAGAAGGTATTATGGATGGCTCCTAGCATCGATTTATGCTCGAATATCGCCTCCGCGCTCTCGCGGTCGTTGATTTTGGCGAGCAGACGGCCCCAGCTGCCGCTTACGGGCTTGCAGACAGCCGGATATCCTAGGGATTCCACCGCTTCAAGAGCCCCCTCGGGGGTGAAGGCGACGAGGAATTTCGGTTGAGGGACGCCGGCCTGCGCCAGTACGGCGGAGGTGGTGAGCTTGTTGCCGCAGATTCCCATAACGCGGGAAGAGTTGACCACCGTTATCCCCTGCGTCTCCAGCATCTGGGCTACCCCCTCGTTCTGGTTGTGCGAGACACAGCGCGCAAGCACCACGTCGTCGGGCTGGCAAAATGGATCTTCGCCGAATACGGTGTCGCCGACGTTCTGCAGCTCGCAGGGGATACCGAGGCGCTCCGCCGCCTCTTTAAGCAGCTTCTCCTCGGTGCGGAGCCTTGTGAAGAGAATGCGCAGTGTCGCCATTCTTTATTCGCCCCAGTCTTCCTGTACCTGGGGAGCCTCTTCTACGGTAAGGGGATTGAGCGAGATTACCTCGAGCTCCGTGCCGCAGTCAGGGCAGATAAGAAGCTCGCCCTCGCAGCAGTCCTGGGGAAGGGATACATTTGCTTCGCATACGATACAAGTTGCAGTCATAATAAGAATACCTCCGTTGATTTTTTTGATATTAATTAATATTATTAAACTTTTTATTATTAAATATTCTAATAATTATATCGTTATGTTCTGTTTTTATTCCCACTATCTTACTTAGGTTCACAAAAAACGCGATATTTAACTATTCCGAATGGATAAAATAATAAAAAGTTCATTTATCCTGCAGAGGTATGATACTCCAAACTTTCTATTTGTCAAGAGGGGTGAAAAATAATGTTGTCTGTCATGTTAATTGCAAAAGTAACCGCGTCCCCCAAGTGATATAAGCATCGTAATAACTT
>ERZ1673695.879-NODE-879-length-38062-cov-6.454627_pt1 | contig 38062 bp, 33 predicted proteins | sample MGYA00580225_ERZ1673695 | MGnify/ENA primary metagenome ERZ1673695 (study PRJEB41218, sample SAMN15661739) | gut metagenome | host: Homo sapiens | place: Canada: London | collected 2015-08-20/2019-03-30 | study: EMG produced TPA metagenomics assembly of... | reverse complement strand
GCAAAAAAGCCTGTATTCATGCGGGTTTTCGCCGTTTCGAGCGTCATTCCCACTCGATGGTGGCGGGGGGCTTGGAGGTGATGTCGTAGACGATGCGGTTGATGCCCTTTACCTCGTTTACGATGCGGGTAGAGACCTTATCCAGCACATCATAGGGAATCCGCGCCCAATCCGCGGTCATGAAGTCCGAGGTCGTGACGCCCCGCAGGGCCAGGGTATAGTCGTAGGTCCGCCCGTCGCCCATGACGCCCACGCTGCGGGTATTGGTCAGCACGGCGAAGTACTGATTGATGTTCTTCTCCTCACCCGCGGCGGCGATCTCCTCCCGGAAGATGGCGTCCGCGTCCCGGAGGGTGTCCAGTTTCTCTTTGGTCAGGTCGCCGATGACCCGGATGGCAAGGCCGGGGCCCGGGAACGGCTGCCGCATGACCAGATATTCCGGCAGTCCCAGCTCCCGGCCCAGCTGGCGCACCTCGTCCTTGAACAGCAGGCGCAGCGGCTCGATGATCTCCTTGAAATCCACATAGTCCGGCAGACCGCCCACGTTATGGTGGGATTTGATCACGGCGGCGTCCCCCGCCCCCGACTCGATCACGTCGGGATAGATGGTGCCCTGGGCCAGGTAGTCCACGGCGCCGATTTTTTTTGCCTCTTCCTCAAAGACGCGGATGAACTCCTCGCCGATGATCTTGCGCTTGTGTTCCGGCTCGGACACGCCTGCCAGCTTGATCAGAAAGCGGGTCTCCGCGTCCACCCGGACGAAATTCAGGTCCCATTTGGCAAAGGCGGCCTCCACCTCGTCCCCCTCGTTTTTGCGCATGAGGCCATGATCCACAAACACGCAGGTGAGCTGCCGGCCGATGGCCTCCGCCAACAGGGCCGCGCATACGGAGGAATCCACGCCGCCGGACAGCGCCAACAGTACCTTTCCCGAACCGACCTTTTCCCGAATGGCGGCCACCGAGGTCTTGAGGTAATCCCCCATGCTCCAGTCACCCGTGGCTCCGCAGACCTCATAGAGGAAATTGCGGATCATATCCAGGCCGTGCTCGGTATGGTTCACCTCCGGGTGGTACTGAACCCCATAGAACCCCCGCCTCTCGTCGGCGATGGCCACGTTGGGGCAGGCATCGGTATGGGCCACCAGAGCAAAGCCCTCGGGCACCTTTGCCATATAGTCCCCGTGGCTCATCCAGGAGACGCCGCAGTTGGGCAGGTCCCGGAAGAGACGGCAGTCCGGATCGTAGTAGGTCACGGTTTTTCCGTACTCCCGGGCGGAATCGGCCTGGGCGGCGGTGACCTGCCCGCCCAGGGTTTGGGCCATGAGCTGGCAGCCGTAGCAGATACCCAGCACGGGCACGCCCAGCGCAAAAATAGCCGGATCCACATGGGGCGCTTTTTCGTCGTAGACACTGTTGGGGCCGCCGGTAAAGATAAATCCGATGGGGTTTTGTGCCTTGAGCGCGTCCAGCGGCGTGGTATAGGGCTTGACCTCACAGTACACCCCGCACTCACGCACCCGGCGGGCGATCAATTGATTGTATTGACCGCCGAAATCCAGAACGATGATCAACTGGTGTTTCATCTTTTTTGCTCCTAAATCTCAGTGATATCGATGGGGCGCAGATCAGCGCTGCGTCCCTGGGTACGGACGGTGAGCATGGCCCGTGCGGTGTCGATGGCCGTGACACAGGCCACGGAATGCTCCACCGCGGAGCGGCGGATCTTGAAACCGTCGGTATCGTGCTTGCGGCCCCGGGTGGGGGTATTGATGACCAGGTCCACCGTTCCGGATGCGATCATATCCAGAATATTGGGGTGGGCCTCGGAGACCCGGGCCACCTTACGGGCGGGCACGCCCGCGGCGTTGAGCGCGTCGCAGGTACCGCTGGTGGCCAGGATCTCGATCTCCATATCCGCAAAGCCCCGGGCGATGCCCACGATCTCCCCCTTATCCTCGTCCTTGACGGTGATGATGATCCGGCCGCCCTTTTTGGGGGCCTTCATATTGGCGCCCTTGAAGGCCTTCAGCAGGGCCTGCGGGAAGGTCTCGGCCAGTCCCAGGCACTCGCCGGTGGACTTCATCTCAGGGCCCAGGCCGGTATCCACGTCGGTGAGCTTTTCAAACGAGAAAACCGGCATCTTGACGGCGTAATAGGCGGCCTCCGGGTAGAGCCCGGTGCCGTAGCCCAGGTCGCGGAGCCTGGCGCCCAGCATGACCTTGGTGGCCAGGTCGATGACGGGCACACCGGTGACTTTGGAGATATAGGGGATGGTGCGGGAGGAGCGGGGATTGACCTCGATGACATACACCTCGTCGTTGTAGAGGATGAACTGGATGTTCACCAGGCCGATGACCCCCAGGGCCTTCGCCAGATCCCGGGTATAGCGCAGAATGGTCTGCTTGTGCTTTTCCTCAATGTGGATCGGCGGGTAAACGGAAATCGAGTCGCCGGAGTGAACGCCGGCCCGCTCGATATGCTCCATGATCCCGGGGACAAGCACATCCTCCCCGTCGAAGACGCCGTCCACCTCCACCTCCCTGCCCATCAGATACTTGTCCACCAGGATCGGGTGCTCCTGGGCCTGGAGGTTGATGATGCGCATGAATTCGGTGATATTGCGGTCGTTATAGGCGATCTCCATCCCCTGGCCGCCCAGCACATAGGAAGGGCGCACCAGCACCGGATACCCCACCTCGTGGGCGGAGGCCAGCGCCTCCTCAGTAGTGAAGACCGTTTTGCCCGCCGCCCGGGGAATGCCGCACGCCTGCAGGATCGCGTCAAAGCGTTCCCGGTCCTCGGCGGCATCGACGCCGTCGGCCGGGGTGCCCAGGATGGGCACGCCCATGTCGGTGAGCGCCTGGGCCAGCTTGATGGCGGTCTGGCCGCCGAACTGCACCACTGCGCCCCAGGGCTTTTCCAGTTCCACCACGGCCTCCACGTCCTCGGCGGTCAGCGGCTCGAAATAGAGCTTGTCCGCCACGTCGAAGTCGGTTGAGACGGTCTCGGGGTTGTTGTTGATGATAATGGTCTCGCACCCCAAACGCTTGAGGGCCCAGACCGAGTGGACCGAACAGTAGTCAAATTCGATGCCCTGTCCGATGCGGATGGGGCCGGAACCCAGGACCAGCACCTTGCGCTTGTCCGGGACCGCAGCGCCGGGGTCCTCTCCCGCCCCGCCGGCCTCCTCCGCCGGAAGCCGGTGGGCCTCCGGTGCGGCGGCGGCGAGATAGGGCGCTTCCGGAACCCCGGGGGCATACTCCCCCGCCTCAGGCAGACGCAGGGGCTGGCCGGCCTCGTTTTCTTCGTCGTAAGTGGAGTAGTAATAGGGGGTCTGCGCCTCAAACTCGGCGGCGCAGGTATCCACCATTTTAAAGGCGGGACGGATGCCGCAGCGCTCCCGCAGGGCCTTGATCTCCCGGCGCTCCCGGCCGGACAGGGCGGCGATCCAGGCGTCGGAGAAGCCCATCTCCTTGGCCGCGCGCAGGGTATCCGCGTCCAAATGGCCGTGATCCAGCTTGTCCTCCATGTCCACGATGTTCTGGAAACGATCCAAAAACCACAGGTCGTACTTGGTGATCTTGTTGATCTTCTCCGGCGAGAAGCCCCGGCGCAGCGCCTCGGCCACCACAAAGAGGCGCTGGTCGTCGATGTTCGCCAGCCGCTCCTCGATATCTTCCGTGTACAGCTCGTCCAGGCCCGGCATACGCAGGGATTTCACCGGCAGCTCCAGGCTGCGGATGGCCTTCATCAGCGCCCCTTCAAAGGAGTTGCCAATGGCCATGACCTCGCCGGTGGCCTTCATCTGGGTACCCAGGGTGCGGCTGGCGGTGGTGAACTTGTCGAAGGGCAGGCGCGGGATCTTCAGCACGCAGTAGTCCAGCGTGGGTTCGAAGCAGGCGGTCGTCTTTCCGGTCACGGCGTTGGGAATCTCGTCCAGCGTATAGCCCAGGGCGATCTTGGCGGCCACTTTTGCGATGGGATAGCCGGTGGCCTTGGAGGCCAGGGCGGAGGAGCGGGACACGCGGGGATTGACCTCGATGACCGCATACTCGTAGGAATCCGGGTTCAGGGCCAGTTGCACGTTGCACCCGCCTTCGATCTCCAGCGCGGAGATGATGTCCAGGGATGCGGTGCGCAGCATCTGATATTCCCGGTTGGCCAGCGTCTGCGTGGGGGCCACCACGATGGAGTCGCCGGTGTGCACGCCCACGGGGTCGATGTTCTCCATGGAGCAGATCTGGATCACATTTCCGGCGGAATCCCGCATGACCTCGAACTCGATCTCCTTCCAGCCGGAGATGCACCGCTCGATCAGCACCTGCCCCACCCGGGAGAGGTGGATGCCCCGGTCGGCGATCTCCCGCAGGCCGGGCTCGTCATAGGCGATGCCGCCTCCGGTGCCGCCCAGGGTGTAGGCCGGGCGGACAATGACCGGGTAGCCGATGGAAGCGGCAAAGGCCACCGCATCCTCCACGCTCTCCACCACGTCGCTCACCACGCAGGGCTGGCCGATGGCTTCCATGGCGTCCTTGAAGCCCTGCCGGTCCTCCGCCTTGCGGATGGATTCGGGCGAGGTGCCCAGCAGCCGTACGCCGTACTGCTGCAGGATCCCCTGCTCATGCAGGTTCATGGCCAAATTCAATCCGGTCTGCCCGCCCAGGGTGGGCAGGATGGAGTCGGGCCGCTCCTTCTGGATGACCTGTTCTACGGAGGCCAGGTTCAGCGGCTCGATATACACATGGTCGGCAATGTCCTTGTCGGTCATGATGGTGGCGGGGTTGGAGTTGACCAGCACCACCTCCACGCCCTCTTCCTTCAGGGCCCGGCAGGCCTGGGTGCCGGCATAGTCAAACTCCGCTGCCTGTCCGATGACGATGGGGCCGGAGCCCAGCACCAGCACCTTTTTGATCTTCGGATTCTTAGGCATTTCCCTTCGCCTCCTCCATCATGTCCACAAAGCGGTCGAACAGGTACTCCGTATCCCGGGGTCCCGGAGACGCCTCCGGATGGAACTGAACGGTAAAGCAGCGGGGGCGGTTGTAGCGCAGGCCCTCCACGCTGCCCTCGTTCACGTTTACATGGGACACCTGCGCCACAGACGGGTCCACGCTCTCGGCCGTGACCACATAGCCGTGGTTTTGGCTGGTGATGAAGGCCCGTCCGGCGGCCAGATCCTTGACCGGGTGGTTGGCGCCCCGGTGGCCGAAGCGCATCTTCCGGGTGGCGGCTCCGGTGGCCAGGGCCAAAAGCTGGTGTCCCAGGCACACCGCGAAGAGCGGCAGGTTGGAATCATAGAGCTTGCGCACCTCGGTAATGATCTGCGCGTTATCCGCCGGGTCGCCGGGACCGTTGGAGAGCATGACTCCGTCGAAGCCGCCGGAGAGCACCGCGGCGGCGGGGGTGTGGGCGGGATATACCGTCACCTGACAGCCCCGCTGCTGAAGGCAGCGGATCATATTCTCCTTCACGCCGTAGTCCATCAGGGCAACCCGCAGCCGCTGTTCCCCCAGCGCGGGGTACACCTGGCTCTCCTTCCGGGTGACGGCCTCTACGGTCCCCTCCACCCGATAGGCACGGATACGCTGTAAACAGTCCTCTACATGAAAATGCTCCGCACAGGTGATCATGCCGTTCATGGTCCCCTGACTGCGGAGTATGCGGGTCAGGGCGCGGGTGTCCACGCCTTCGATCCCGGTGATATCATATTGTTTCAGATAAGCGTCAAGCTCTCCCTCACAGCGGAAGTTGCTGCCCCTGCGGGCCAGGTGCCGGACGATGAACGCCTCCGCCCAGGGACGGGAGGATTCATTGTCCTCGTGGTTGACGCCGTAATTACCGATGAGCGGATAGCTCATCACAATGCCCTGCCCGGCATAGGACGGATCGGTCAAAATCTCCTGATAGCCCGTCATAGAGGTATTGAACACCATCTCACAGACCCGGTCGGCCGTGGAGCCGATGCTCCTTCCCGTGAAGACTGCGCCGCTGGCCAGGATCAAAGTCGCCTTCATCTACGGTATCCCGCCTTTCGTTCCCACATTTTAATCTGTTCAATTTTATCTCAAATTCCCCCGGCTGACAATCCTGTTTTTCCCCCTTTTTGCGCAAAAAATGAAAAACGTTGTTTTGGACAAAAGCGGGGGGCGCATCGCCCGTTTTCACAGGCAATGCGCCCCACAGGTCATGGATCAGGGCCCGTTCAGCCGCCGTTTTTCTCTTTCCTGCGCAGCAGGATTCCGCCCGCAAACAGGGCCGCAGACATGCTCAGGGCCACAGCGCCCAGTCCCCGGGCATCCGATTGCCGCACGCTGCCGGTCTGGGGCAGATCCCCTTGAGGCACCGGCGCTTCCGGGATATCTGCCGGCGCATCCGGCGCGGGCTCCAGCGGCGCGGGATCGTCAGGGATCTCCGTTTCGGGCGCGGGCGTCGGGGGGACGGAAGGCGCCGGCGACGGTGCGGCGGAAGGCGCGGGAGTCGGCGTCGCGGCAGGCGTGGGCCTCGGCGTGGGGGTCGGCTCCCAGGGGTCCCCGGAAGGAGTCGGGGCCGGTTCGTTCCACTTGGCATAAACAGTGATTTGAGAATCCTCCTCCGCGACAGCGCTGTTCCCACTAAACTTCCCTGCAAAGAGTTTATAAAGCGTCTCCCACGCTCCGGCGGCGGCCGCCGCTTCTGCCGCCTGCACATTCTCTTCCGTCACATAATACCAGCCGCCAAACATATAGCCGCTGTGGGCAGCGTCCTGCCCGTGGTATGCAGGTCTGCACCGTTAATGGTGTAGTCGCTCACCTCATAGCCCGCTGCCGCATCGGTGGCGGCACAGCCGATCTGCGTGCCATCATCCATGTTTTGAAACTGCTCCGGCGCGCCAGACTGTGCCGTACCGTTTGCCTGAATGGTTCCCTCCGTCGCGTCGTAATGGACTACAACCACAGCAGCCCAGACGAAATCGCTTCCGTCGTCATAGGCGGTAGTATAGTCATACGCCGCCTTTCCATTCGGATCGTAGACGTTGATGCTCTGATAAGGATTGGTGACCTTGAACAGGGTCAGTGCCGTACCATAGTCGTTGACGGGCGCCGCATAAACGGCGGTGGCGGGTTTCAGCAGGGTATCGTCCAGGTTCTCCTGAGGATTGAGCGTTGCGAACTCATACGTCCCGGACATATTCCGTCGGCTTCCATTCAGCGAGCCGCTGGTCACTATGGTCCGTCCAGCCACCGTATCCGCAGGATCGTCAAAAATGTCCCGTCCCGTTTCAAAGGCCGGATTGGAGGACACACGTACGATATTCGCGCCTGCCGCCAAATTCCAAACGGAGGGCAATTTGCTGCCGCTGCTGTTGTACAGAGACCAGGTCCCGACCGTAACGATACTTCCGGTCACGTTTACCGTCGCCTTGGCCGCAACGTCCGCCCAGTAACCGGAGTCTCCCGGCTTGACCGCATATCCGTAAAGTGACGTTCCGACCCCGCTTCCAGTCGCCTCAATGGTGGAGTCATGGATCTGCGTCCCGGACGTTACCTGAAAGCGGATGCCCGCTCCGCCGTTTCCATTGGCCGCAACAGCGCTGTTTTGTGTAATGTTTGTCTGTGCGGCCCCAACATTGGTCTTTGTGATGTTCAGGCCAAGATACCGGTTGCCGCTGCAAGTAAGCTGAGCGTTCTCAGCGTCAAGCGCCACATTGGTCGCTCCGTGGGAGCCGTTTCCGCTGACCGAACCGCCGGAAGCAGACAGTACCAGTCCCATATTGTTGATACCGATGGCCCTATTTCCATCACAGTTAAACGTGCTGTTGCCGGAGGCGTCGATCCTCCATCGCGACATATCGCCCTGCCCTGTGATCCCATTGCGCCGGTTCCCATTGCAGGACAGCGCCGCCCCATGGGTCAGCTCGATCCGCAGCCTGGATACCGACGTATTATCACAGGAATAAATCTCATCCCAGCCGGTGCTCTCATCAAAGTGAGCGGCTGCCGCATCCACATGGAGTGTCAGATAGCCTGTAGTGGCATAGAGCGCCCCCCAGTTCCCGGTGCTGCCCAGGACAGCGCCGCCGGACACGTTGACGGCAGCCTCCCCGGTTCCGGCAACAAAGATACCGGAACCGGTCGCGCCATGGCCCTGCCCTCCGGTCACACCGTCCCCCTCTTCCATGCCGCCACCCCAGTAGTCGGCGCTGCCGCTGGATGGATGGTCCGTCTGGTGACAATTTCGGATCGTAAGCAATGCTCCGCCGCCAACGTTCAGTTCGGCGGGATTGGAGCTGCCGCCGATTCCAAGCTTGATGGCCATATTGTAGTCGCTCAGCGTCAGGCTGGTATTGACATTCAGGCTTCCGTGCTTGATCAGGATACCGGTGTAGTAGTCCCCGTAATAAAAACCGTTCTCAGAACCGATCCCATCCAGAACCTGCCCCTGCAGCACAGCTCCGTCCGATTGGACCGTCACATCAGCCCCATTGTCAATGATTAAGTGAAAGTGCTCATAAACCCCGCTGAGGGAAATTGCCGCATCCCTTGTCAGCCGGATGGATTTGTAGGTATTTTCCACTCCGTAGTTTCCGGGCTGTACCGTAATTACGCCCTCGGCCTGTGCCACCGCAGCGTCGATTTCCGCCTGGCCCATATCGGCGGTAATCGTATACGCTCCGCGGACCGCCAAAAGGGCGTTCAGCACGCGCTCTGCATCCGCCAGCTTTTCCAATAGCGCTTCGGAAACTTGAGACTGCTGCTCCGCCGTCATTACGCTGTATGCGGCACGGGCCGCCTGGATGGCCGGGCGATCGTCCAAAGTCACCGCGTCCGCCCCGGGCAGGGCGGCCAGCAGCTCTTCCACCGCGGCCACCGCAGCCGCAGCGGCAAAACGCTGTTCCAGAGCCGTAAGGGTATCCAAATGGGTCACAGGCGCTTTCTGCGCGCCGGTCAGCGCGTCATAGGCCGCGCGGGCAGCCTGGACATCTTCCTCCGTGCTCTCGCCGGTCAGCGCGGCGATCCGGTCGGAGACCGCCTTCGCAGCAGCCTGATCCTCCGCGCTGGGCTCCGTCAAGGCGTCCCCCTTACACCGAGCGGGATCCGCCTGGCATACAGGGCACGCTCCATTGGGCGCCTCCTCGGTACAGCGGGTCTCGCAGGTGCAGGACGCGGGCGTTTCCGTCCCCTGGCACCCGCTCACATCGGACGCACACACGGGGCACTCCGCATTTGGGGTCTTTTCCGTGCACTTTTCAGTGCAGAGGCACTTATCCTCCTGCGCGGCAGGCTTTCCTTTTGAAGCGGTTTTGTGTCTGCCGTTGGCAAACACAAAACCGGGGTACCCCGGTTCGCCCTTTTGGCCCATGGCAAGCCCGGATACGCTTTGCCCCGCTCCCAGATTCGGCTTTGTGATTCTACCTAAATATATAGTCCGTTTCGGTTATAGTTCGGTCACATTCTTAAATTTTTCTTCTTCCGCCGGCAGGCATAGCCGCCGGAAAAACGGCCAAACTAACACGTGCCCTGCAGAATATTTTAAGCCTGGAGGTCGTTTCGATGGTCATCGCCTTTTTACGTACCGTTATCCTCTATCTGCTCATCATCGCCGGGATCCGCCTGATGGGCAAGCGTCAGGTAGGCGAGCTGGAGCCGTCCGAACTGGTGCTCGCGCTCATCATTGCCGACCTGGCCGCCGTGCCCATGCAGGATTTCGGTATTCCCCTGCTCACCGGCATCATCCCTATCCTTACGCTGCTGTGCATCACCATGGCGCTGTCCGTGCTCACCATGAAAAACGTCAAATTCCGGGCCATTGTCTGCGGGCGGCCCTCCATCATTGTGGAGAACGGAACACTCCATCAGCGCGAGATGCAGAAAAACCGCTTCACGGTGGACGAGCTGATGGAGGAGCTCCGGATGAAGGGAATCACGGATCTGTCCACCGTAAAATATGCGATTTTGGAGACCAATGGACGCCTCTCCGTGCTTCCCTACGCCAACCAGCTTCCCGTGACGGCCGAGCAGATGAACGTAACGCCGGAGGATGTGGGACTGCCGGTGGTCGTCATCAACGACGGGCGGGTGATCGAGCGCAATCTTCATACGCGGGGCCTGGACCGCAACTGGCTCGACAAGCAGCTGGCTCAGCATAAGCTCAAGCAGCCGAGCGACGTGTTCCTGCTGACGGTGGACGAGCAAAACCGCGTCTACTTCGTGGCAAAGGAGGCGGTCGGATGAAGCGCCTGTGGATCGCCGCCGCCATCCTTGCCGCCCTGTTCTGCGCCACTCTGCTCAACAGCTGGTATCTCCGGGGCTTCACGCGGGAACTCACCGGCCTGCTGGAACAGGCGGAAGCCCTGGCGGAGGCCGGCGATTGGGAGCGGGCGGACCTGCTGACCCGCTCCGCCTTTGAGCACTGGTCGTCCCGGGACGGTTATCTGCACGTCACCCTCCGCCACTCAGACACCGATCTGATCCACGTCGGCTTCCAGGAAGTTTTGGAATTCATCGAATGTCAGGAGGGCGGCGAATATTCCGCCGCCAACGCACGCCTGGCCGCTCAGATCCAGCTGATCTACGAGTCCGAACAGCTCACCCTGAAAAATGTATTCTGATTCCCGGCGGGCGAAGACGCAGACGTCTTCGCCCGCTTTTTGGGCCTTTTCATGGGCCGGGCAAAGTGCACAAAGGTTTTGCCGTGCGGCCAATCCGCTTGACAGAAAAACGGCACTTTCTTGCAGGAAAGTAACATACCTCCCAGTAAGCGGAAAATCCGACATTGTCACATTTTTGTCAATATTTATTTTGCAAGATTATCCTAATAATCAAAAAAATGATGATTTCATGCGAAAAAATTCAGAATTGTCCTTGACAGATCCACTTCATTGGACTATAGTTTCTCTCAGATGCGCGACTTGAAAACTGATGAGTTTCCCATTTAGAACTATAAGTAGAAGGAGCGGAGCAAATGAGCAGACTGTATGTCAAAACTCCCAGTCAGTCTGAGGCTGTGGTGGAACAGCTGTACCGCAATATGGAACGGCGGATCGCTGCCAGCCCTCCGGGTCTGTGTCCGGTCGACATGGCCCTGAATTTTTTGAACCTGTGTCAGGCGCAGACCTGCGGCAAATGCGTGCCCTGCCGGATCGGTCTGGCCCAGCTCTCCGGCATGATCCGCGAGGTGCTGGACGGCGAACCGGAACTGCGTATCCTCGACCGGATCGAACAGACCGCCCGGGTCATCGTGGACACGGCGGACTGTGCCATCGGGATCGACGCGGCCCAGCTGGTGCTGATGGGACTGCTGGGCTTTCGGGACGATTATGAGGAGCACATCACCCACCACCGCTGTCTGGGCAGTCTGAAAAACCCGGTTCCCTGCGTGGCCATGTGCCCCGCCGGGGTAGACATTCCCGGCTATGTGGCCCTGGTCAAGGAGGGCCGGTGTGACGACGCCGTCCGCCTCATCCGCAAGGACAATCCCTTCCCCACCGCCTGTGCCTACATCTGCGAGCATCCCTGCGAGGCCCACTGCCGCCGGAACATGGTGGACAACGCCATCAATATCCGCGGCCTAAAGCGCTACGCCGTAGATCAGGCAGGCGACGTGCCCCAGCCCGCCTGCGCGCCCGCTACCGGCAAAGCGGTGGCCATCGTGGGCGGCGGCCCCGGCGGGCTGTCCGCCGCCTACTATCTGGCGCTGATGGGCCACAAGGTGACGGTATATGAGCGCCAGAGCCAGCTGGGCGGCATGATGCGCTACGGCATCCCCAGCTACCGTTTCCCGCGTGAGTTGCTGGATCAGGAGATTGCCTCCATCCTCTCTCTGGGGATCGAGGTACATACCGGCGTGAACGTCGGCACCGACTGTTCCTTCGACGAGCTGAAGAAGCAGTATGACTGCATCTATCTGTCCATCGGCGCCCACACCGACAAAAAGACGGGTATCGAGGGTGAAAACAGCAAGGGCGTGGTCTCCGCGGTGGAGATGCTGCGCCGGATCGGCGACAACGAAATGCCCGATTTCACCGGCCAAAACGTGGTGGTGATCGGCGGCGGCAACGTGGCCATGGACGTGACCCGCAGTTCCATTCGCCTGGGCGCGAAAAAGGTGACCTGCGTCTACCGCCGCCGCCAAGAGGATATGACTGCTCTGCCGGAGGAGGTGGAAGGCGCCGTGGCCGAAGGCGCCGAGCTGCTCACGCTCCAGGCTCCCCTGCGTATCGAGGCGGACAAGGACGGAAAGGTGACCGCCCTTTGGACCCAGCCACAGGTGATCGGCGAGGCCGACAAGCAGGGCCGCCCCAGGCCCGGCGCCGCCGCTGTGGAGGAAAAGCGCATCCCGGCGGATACCATCATCGTGGCCATCGGGCAGGGAATTGAGACCCACGGTCTGGAGCAGAGCGGCATCCGGATCCAGCGGGGCGGCACCGTGCTGGCCGACTCCAGCACCAGCCTGCCGGAACTGGAGGGCGTGTTCGCCGGCGGCGACTGCGTCACCGGCCCCGCTACCGTCATCAAGGCCATCGCCGCAGGCAAGGCGGCCGCCGCCAACATCGACGAATATCTCGGCTTCCACCACGAGATCGTTTCGGAGGTGCAGGTGCCGGTGCCCGGCTATACCGACCTGCGCTCCCGGGGACGGATCACCTCCAGCGAGCGGGAGGCCAGCGAACGCAAAAAAGACTTCCAGTGCATCGAGTGCGGCATGACCTGCGAGGAGGCCTTGAAGGAATCCTCCCGGTGCCTGCGCTGCGACCACTTTGGATATGGGATTTTTAAGGGAGGCCGTGTGGAAAAATGGTAACCATCAAAATTGACGACCGCAAACTGCGCGTGCCGGAAGGAAACACCATCCTGCAGGCCGCCGAGGACGCCGGCATCCCGATCCCCCACCTGTGCTATCTGAAGGAACTCAACGAGATCGCCGCCTGCCGCATGTGCATGGTGGAGGTCGAGGACACCGAGCGCCTGGTGCCCGCCTGCAACACCCAGGTGGTGGACGGCATGGTCATCCGCACCAACAGCCCCCGGGTGCGGCAGGCCCGCAAGACCAACCTTCGCCTGATCCTCTCCCAGCACGATTCCAACTGTACCGTCTGCGTGCGCAGCGGCAACTGTGAGCTGCAGAAGCTCTCCCACGATCTGAACATCCATTACCAGCCCTATCAGGTGCAGCCGGAACGCTCCCGGGTGGACCTGGACGTGCCGGTGGTCCGTGAGGCCAGCAAGTGTATCAAATGCATGCGCTGCGTGCAGGTATGCGACAAGATCCAGGGCATGAAGATCTGGGATGTGGCGGGCACCGGCGGACGGACCACGGTGGACGTCTCCTACAACCGCAGTCTGAAATATACCGACTGCACCTTCTGCGGCCAGTGTGTGACCCACTGCCCCACCGGGGCCCTCACCGTGCGGGACGATACCAACAAGGTCCTCCGGGCCCTGGCCGACCCCGACGTGACCACCGTAGTCCAAGTGGCTCCCGCCGTGCGGGTGGCCTGGGCCGAGAGCTTCGGTCTGGACCCCAAGACCGGTTCCGTTGGCCGTATGGTGGCGGCTTTGAAACGGGTCGGCTTCGATTATGTATTTGATACCAACTTTGCCGCCGATCTGACCATCATGGAGGAGGGCAGCGAATTTCTGGAGCGTTTTACCCATCGCGGAAAGTACCGTTGGCCCATGTTCACCTCCTGCTGCCCCGGCTGGGTGCGTTTTCTGAAATCCCAGTACCCGGAGTACACCGACTGCCTCTCCACCGCCAAGTCTCCCCAGCAGATGTTCGGCGCGGTCGCCAAGAGCTATTTTGCCGCTCAGAAGGGGCTGGACCCCCACAAGGTGTTCGTGGTCTCCATCATGCCCTGCTCCGCCAAGAAGGCGGAGAGCGAGCTGCCCACCATGAACGACGCCTGCGGCGACCCGGATGTGGACGTGGTGCTCACCACCCGTGAGATGGACCGTCTGTTCCGCAGCGACTGCATCGTGCCCGCCGACCTGGGCGAGGAGAAGTTCGATAGCCCTCTGGGCAGCGGCACCGGCGCGGCGGTGATTTTCGGCGCCACCGGCGGCGTGATGGACGCCGCCCTGCGCAGCGCTTACTTCCTGGTCACCGGAACCAATCCAGACGCCGACGCTTTCTCCGCCGTCCGGGGCGGAAAGCCCTGGCGTGAAGCCACCTTTACCATCCCGGGCGCGGGAGAGGTCCGGGTTGCCGTAGTCAGCGGTCTGGCAAATGTCCGCGCCCTGATGGACGCAGTGGACGCGGGCAGTGTGGATTACGACTTCGTAGAGGTCATGGCCTGTCCCGGCGGCTGCGCCGGCGGCGGCGGACAGCCCATCCACTGCAACGAGGAGCTTGCCGCCTCCCGCGGGGCGCTGCTGTGGAAGATGGACGCCAAATCGAAGATCCGCTATTCCCATGAGAATCCGGATATCCAGGCGCTCTACCGCACTTATTTGAAAGCGCCTTTGGGCGAGAAGTCCCACCACCTGCTGCATACCGACCACGCGGCCTGGAAAACCCCCAACGCGAAGTGACGGCCGCTCCGGCGGGATAACAGGATAAGAGGCTGCCGCAACCAGGTTGCGGCAGCCTCTTGCTGTTTGTTGTTCACTTTTCTTCCAGCAGCTTGGACAGTTCGGCCATGAAGGTGCTGATATCTTTGAATTGCCGGTAGACCGAGGCAAATCGTACATAGGCGACCTCGTCCACCCCTTTCAGCTTGTCCATGACCAGCGCGCCGATCCGATCGGAGGGGATTTCGCGGCTCATCTCGTTCTGGAGGGTCTGCTCGATCTCGTTGGCAATGGTCTCCAGCGTGGCAAAGGCCACGGGCCGCTTTTCACAGGCCCGGATCATTCCATTGAGCAGCTTGGACTTATCAAACGTCTGGCGGCTGCCGTCCTTCTTAATGACCACCAGCGGCAGGCTCTCCATGGTTTCATAGGTGGTAAAGCGCTTGTGGCACGCCAGGCACTCCCGGCGGCGGCGGATGCTGGCGCCCTCATCTGAGGGGCGGGAATCCACGACCTTGCTCTCTAAATGGGCACAATAAGGGCATTTCATGGTCGGCGTACCTCCTGATACCATTTAATGAATTGATTATAACACGAATCCCACCGATTTGGTATCCCTTTTACCCATTTTCTTGCATATTATTTCCTGTCCCTGGGTAAACTTCTCTCAGCGAAAGCGAGGTGAGCACCGTGCAGAATCAGAACAATCAGAACAATACCCGCAACAGCAACCAGAATGCTCAGAACAATCGAAGCAAGAATAGTCAGAACAAGAACAACCAGAACGCGCAGAACAAGAATAACCAGAACGCGCAGAACAAGAGCAACAACCAGAACCAGTTCTAAGCCGGCGCAGCGGCGCGGCGGGAGCGGGATACGCTCCCGCCCGCGCCGCTCAGCTTGCGGAAACTGCCCAAAGGTCTTTTTCGGCAGACCGTCAGCGGCCGTATCCTGCCATCCGTATACCCGCCGCTGAAAGTCTGCAAAACGCCCGCCCGGGATTCGTTTTCCAACATTTTTGCATTGATTTCCACGCCTCCCACTGTTACCCTTTTAGCAGGAGGTGTCTCAACATGAAAAAACAAATCTTCCGCGCCGCCGCCGCCGCACTTGCGGTTTCCGCCCTGGCTACCAGCGCGTCCGCCCTGTCCCATACCGTGGTGCGCGGCGATACCATGTGGAAGCTGGCCGTTCAATATCAGGTCGGCACCCGTGAGATCATCGATGCAAATCCGCAGGTCTCGAACCCGGACCTCATTTATCCCGGTCAGAGCCTGACCATCCCAACGCTCGACAGCTCTGTCGCCGCCTATGAGTCGGAAGTGATCCGTCTGGTCAACGAAATCCGCCGGCAGAACGGCTTATCTGCCCTTACCGCCAACTGGGAGCTCTCCCGCATTGCCCGGTATAAGTCGCAGGACATGGTGGACAACCGCTATTTTTCGCATACGAGTCCTACTTACGGCACACCCTTTCAGATGATCCGCGCGTTTGGCCTGTCCTACCGCACGGCGGGGGAAAACATCGCGTATGGCCAGCGTACGCCGCAGGCGGTGGTAGACGCCTGGATGAACTCCAGCGGACACCGCGCCAACATTTTGAATGCCGCCTTCACCCAGATCGGCGTGGGGTATGTTTCCTCAGGCCACTACTGGACGCAGATGTTCATCGGTTAAGCGCCGGCAGGCGAAGCCGCCCTTCCCAGGGCCTGGTCATGAGCACATTCCTATCCCGGCCCCACCGAAAGCACAATTTTCTAAAGGACGGCAAAAAGCCCTGGAACCGTGCAGTTCCAGGGCTTTTTGCTTGGCAGCGGGAGAAGGATTCGAACCCTCACATACAGAGTCAGAGTCTGCTGTGCTACCCTTACACAATCCCGCTATCTGTGCCCGCCATCGCAGGCGCAGGATTTATTATAACAAAACCTGTCCATTTGTCAAGAGAAAATAGAAAATTTTTTTAGTGTTTCAGTTCGGCCTGCAAGCAAAACGCCAACCCGCTTCTCAAAGGAATTTTTTACAAACTTTTTACAATGTTTGTAAACCTTATACAGTTGCCGTCCTCTCATTTTGTAAGCAAATTGCATTTCTTTGCCGAAGCACTTTCTATATAATACCTGTGTACCTGGATCGGACAAAGGGCAGCACGGCTTCCCGGGGCCAAATACCCGCCGGCTTTGTTGTCCTCCCGCGCTGCCGGCTGCCCGCCTTTGCCGTCTGTCTGCCTTACCGGTTGCCGTTCGGCTTTTGAAAAGCGCTGCACAGCCTGCCAGCGAGCAAAATCCGCATTGAGGCAAGCGGACGAAGGCGAACGGGCGTCCAACGAGTGGATCGGGTTTTGATCGCACAAGCCCCGCCAATAAGAATGGAAAGAGGTAGCAAGTACAATGAGAGCGAGATATAGAATCTTCCCCCACATTCTTCCCTCCGAGTCCGGTCAATGCCATCTCTTTTACGGAATATCCTGGGGTACTCCGGAATGCAACAAACGGATTTTAAAGGGCATCTCATCCAATAGGGCCATCGTAGCTGAGATGGTGCGTTTTTTCAATTATATCCATATGCCCCCTGCCGAGCTTATACGCGCCGTCTCCTACCTGCTTTCGCTGGACCGGCAGTTCTGGCATACCATGTTTTCTGCGGCTTGACTGCCAGCGCCCGCCGGGACCGGCGGGCGCTGTTCTATGTCCCGGCACGCCGCACAGGCGCCCTCCCGGGACGCTTCCCGCCTCCGTCGTGAGGCGCCCGCCTTTCACTCCTCGCCGGGGATCCCCGCCGGGCAAAATCACCCCAAAAATCACCCCTGTTTCCCGGCCCGCATCATCCCTGGGATGATTACAAACGAACCGACGCCCGCTAAGATAAGAGCCGGAAGCAGAGGCCCCCCTCCCCTTCCGGCTCTTATCCTTCCCCGGCACCCCCGCGTCACTACAAACACATGTAATAAGGAGGAGTCCCATATGGCATTCTGCGGTATCTGCGGCACGCAGATGGAAGAACATGCAAGATTCTGTCCCAAATGCGGTGCGCCTGCCAACTCCAGCCCCGTCGCGCCCCCCGCGCCCGCCTCCGCTCCGGCCGCCGGCCAAAACACCCTGATGGGGGTACTGTCCTACCTGAGCATCCTGTGTCTCATCCCGCTGTTCACCGCAAAAGACGACCCCTTTGTCCGCTTCCACACAGGGCAGGGCCTGACGCTGTTCCTGGCGGAGGTCCTCGTGAGCATCCTTTCTAATATTCTCTGGCGGGTCCTTCCCTACGGCCTGCTATGGCGTGCGGTCGGTTACCTCTACGGCATCCTCGGCCTTTTTTTTCTGGTGCTGGCCATCACCGGGATCGTCCATGCGCTCCAGGGCTTCCAAAAGCCCCTGCCCGTATTGGGGGGCATCGTATTGCTCCGTTAACTCGCTTCAGAAAGGAAGTCCCTGTATGAAAAAACGGCTCGGCGCCCTTTTGTTTACGCTTTTTCTGCTGCTGTCTCCGCTGCCTGCGGCGGCCGCCTCCACCAGCGCCAATCTGCTTGCCAACCCCAGCTTTGAAGACGGCCTCGCCGGCTGGACCTCACCCGACGGCAAATGGGGCACTGCAGAAAGCGAAAGCGGCTACGACCCCCAGGACGGCAGTTATTTCGCCTGGCCCCTCCAGGCCAGTCAGGAGAACACCTGCATCTATCAGGACGTCTCTCTCTCCGGCTCCAAGACCGGCGATTCGGTCGTTTTCAGCGTCATGGTCTGCAACTACGACCAGCCGCCCCACGACATGGGCCGGGTGGAGCTTCAGTTCCTGGATCCCTCCGGCAAGCCGCTCAAGGGCCATATCCAGGAGCAGCGCAACCCGGACTGGAACCAGCAGACCATCATCGCCTCTGTTCCCGCCGGGGCCGTGACCGCCCGGGTGGTGCTGTGGGCCGTCTGGTATGTCGGGAGTGACGTGGACGCCTACTACGACGCGGCCAGTCTGGTAACAACCACCGACCAATACAGCACGGTCTATGTCTCTGAGAAGAACGGAAAAGAGACTGCCGGGACCGGGGACGTGCTGACGCTCACCGCCGACAACGGCGTATCCAGGCGTCCCGACGACTACGTCTGGTCCAGCTCCTACAACGACGCCGCCACCATAGACGCCAACGGGGTCGTCACCTTTCATTCCGACGCCCAGGACGGCGTGGCTTTTTACGCCAAGGACAAGAAGACCGGCGTAGTGGGCGTCTACTGGGTCAATTCCGGCCATGAAAACGCCAAGCCCGCCAGCGGCTCCTCTTGGGCCTCCGCCGACCTCCGGCAGGCCGATGAACTGGGTCTGATCCCCGAGTGTCTGGAGGGTACGGATCTGACGGCGCCCATTACCCGCGCCGAGTTTGCCGCCGTGGCGGTCAAGACGTATGAGGCATTGACAAACAGCGCGGCCATTCCCGCGGCCAACAACCCCTTCCGCGATACAAAGGACGCGGATGTTTTGAAGGCCTACCGCATCGGCGCGGTCAACGGCACGTCAGACACCACCTTTGCGCCGAACGCCCTGCTGAACCGTGAACAGGCCGCAACCATGCTGACGAGAGTATTCAAAAAGGTTTCCCTGGCCGGGTGGACGCTCCAGGCCGACGGCGACTTCAGTCTGGCCTACGCCAAACCCGTGCCCTTTGCCGACGACGCCGACATCTCCGGCTGGGCGAAGGACTCCGTATACTTTATGGCCGCAAACGGTATCATCCAAGGCAGCGGCGGCAAATTCATGCCACGCTCCGTCACCTCCGCCCAGCAGGCGGCAGGCTATGCCCAGGCCACCCGGGAACAGGCGCTGCTGATTGCGGTGCGCATGGTGGAGAAGCTGGGTTAATTTCGTTTTACGTCCCCAAACAGAAAGGAGAACGACGAATGAAACGGCGTATGTTCGCTCTGACGCTGGCGGTATTGCTGGCCCTGTCCGCGGCCGGCTGTGGAGGCGGCAATCAAAAAGCCCTGGTCGGCACCTGGGAGATCACCGACGACGCAGGGAGCGCCTACGGGTGGGGGATCCGGTTCGATCAGGACGGCACCTTCTTCTTCGCCGCCGGCGCCGAGGACAATGACGAAGAGCTCGAGGAGGCCTTTGCGGCCATGCAGGTCCTGTACACCATCGAATATAAGGTCAAGAGCGATACGGAGCTGGAACTGACACAGAAGCTATTGGGCGGGCTGGGCGGCAAGGAAACGACCAGCGTGGCCTATTCGCTCCAGGGCGATACCCTGATCTTCGACGGCACGGCCTATACCCGAGTGAACTGACCTTCCGGTCCAGGAAAGGAGCGATGTTCCATGCCCAGCTGTCCCCAATGCGGCGCCGCGCTGAAGGACGGCGTCCGCTTCTGTACCGGCTGCGGCCGCCCGGTTTTACTGGATACCGCATCCTCCGCGCCGGAGCGCGCAGAGCCGCTTCGGCAATCCGGGCCTTCAAACCAGGCGCCTTCTGTTTCCCCGTCGGCGGAGCCGTCCTCCCCACCGCCGCCGCAGTACACGCCGCCCCGGCAGCAGACCCATACCGCGGCCCCGCCCGCTTACAGCGTAGAAGGCTGGAGCAGCGGCGGCCCCGCCCCCGGAAGCCGATATGAGCTCATTTCCACCGGCGGATTCATCGGCATCCTGCTGCTGATGTGCATCCCCCTGGTGGGGCTGATCCTGATGATCGTGTGGGCCTGCGGCGGCTGCCGCAAGCTTCAGAAGCGAAATCTGGCCCGGGCCAGTCTGATTCTGGCGGTCATCGGCCTGGCGCTCAGCCTGGTACTCGGCTTCGCCTTTCGGGGCGTCATCGGCAGAATGAGCGCCGAAGGCATCGGCGGCACGGCGGGCGCAGCCCAGTCCCTTGGATTAGGCGCGCTTCTGAGCGGATCGCCCGCGGGCGGAGGCGCTGCAGAAGACCAGGGTGGTACTGGTACTCCGGGCGTCCTCTCCGGCCTCGTGGGCGTGTTCTCCGGACACGCCGGAACGGAAGCGGAAGACGGTTCCAGCAGCGGCACGGGAGACCTGGCCGGTCTTCCGGAGGCGGTGGACCAGATGAATCAGGACGCCTCGGCCAAGGCCGGCGGATGGCCCGGCGGCCTGCGCGCCTATCCAGGCGGCGCGGCCGTCTCCGTGGAGACTTACCGTACGCAGGTCACTGGAACAACCCGGGAAGAAATGCGCTCCTACATAGAGGCGCTCAAGAAGGACGGCTTCGCCTTTCAGGATTTCTATGAATTGGGGTTTACTGAGGCAGATATGCTGGAACTGAACGGCTGGTGGGGCACGGACGGCACGCTCTATCTGAGCCTTTCCTACTATGACGGCACCGTCACCATTGATCACATGACCGAATTGCCAGATCTGGAGGATTACTTCAACTGATCCTCCGCCCTTTTTCGACCGGATCCGCATCCCTGCGCCCCTATACTGGAGGCGGAGGGATGCTGCTATGAAACCATTGCTGCGCCGCCTGTCCGCCTGCGCCGTTTTGTTCGCCGCCAATCCCCTGGCCCTCCTTCGGATACTGGCCGGGGCCCCGGTCCGCGGCTGTACGCCCCAGGACACGGATGAGCTCCGCCGGCTGCTGGGCATCGGCACGCACCGGCAGAAAAGATGCCGTTTCAAAAAGTAGCGGGGAACGCACAATGTGCGTTCCCCGCTGGCGGAGCCGCCCGGCGGGCGGCTTTTTCATTGCGCCTGGAGCGGACCCGCTCATCCCTTGACGGCGCCGGCGGTCATTCCTTCCACAAAATACTTCTGCACCAGCGCAAACAGGATCACGACCGGAACGGTGGTGATCGTCCCCAGCGCCATGATGATGCCCCAGTCAATGTGGGTGGAACTGATATAGTTGGACAGGCCCACCGTCAGCGTTTTCATTTCCTCCTTATTGGTCAGCACGCTGGAGAGCAAAAACTCGTTCCATGACATAATAAATGCCATGATCCCCGTGCTGAGCACGCCGGAGATGCACAGGGGCAGATCGATCTTGGCAAAAACCTGCCACTCGTTGGCGCCGTCCATGACCGCCGCCTCGTCGATCTCCCTGGGCAGCTTTTTGAAAAACGACACCAGCAGCCACACGGAAAACGGAAGCGTGACGGTCAGATGTCCGATGATCACGCCGAAATGGCTGCCCGACAGCCCCAAGCCGTTCATGATCTTGTAAAGGGGCAGCATCAGCATGATGGGCGGCACACAGTAGGCGGCCAGCACACTGACCAGGATCGCCTTTCTGCCGCTGAATCGAAAGCGCGTCAAACTGTATGCCGTCAAGGAGCCCACGATCATGTCGATCACCATGACCACGCAGGCGATATACAGGCTGTTGACGCAGTAATGGATCACCGCCTTGTTTTGGAAGGCCTGGATATACCATTCCAGCGACCACTTTTGGGGCAGTATCTCCGGAGGAATGGTAAAAAGTTCCTCTCCAGGTTTGAAGGAACTGACGACCATCCACAGCAGCGGCAGCGCGACCATGACGAGGAGAAGGACAATGAGAACGGCGACAAAAACGCCTGTGATGATCTTGTTTTTCCGAACGTTCGTTGTCATGCAGCCCTTCTCCTTTCAGTCTTCCGCAACACCGGATTTTGTCACATAAAAGATGATGCAGACGAACATCAGCACTCCCAGCACCATGGAGATCGCCGCGCCGTATCCCACCTGATACTTTCCAAAGGACGCCTGATAGATCAGGATCGGCAGCGTGGTGGTGGATCCGGTGGGCCCGCCGCCGGTGACCATATAGATCAGGTCGTAATAGGTTGCGGTCCAGATGGTACGCAGCACCACCAGAACGATGGTCGTATTTTTCAGCTCCGGCAGCGTAATATAGCAGAAACATTGCCACTTCGTGGCTCCGTCCACGCTGGCCGCCTCATAGATTCCTTTATCGATCCCCTTGAGGGCCGCCCAGTAGATCAGCATGGGAAAGGGGTAGGAGCGCCAGATGTTGAGGATGACCACCACCCACATGGCGGAGCCCTGCATGGCCAGCAGGGACTGTCCCTCCTGCAGCCACCCCGCCTGCTGAAGCCAATGGCTGATGATGCCGTACTCGTTGTTGAGCATCCACCTGGAAACAAGGGCCAGCGTGATGGCGGGCACGACGTAGGGGATCAGCAAAAAGCTTCTGAGCGCAGTACCGCCCTTCATGGGCCGCGCGATCAGCAGCGCGATTCCCAGCCCCAGGGCAAGCTGCCCCAGCACCGACCAGAAGGTCCATTTGCAGGTATTCCAGAAGTACTTCCAGAACAATTGATTGTCAAACAGCTTTACATAATTGTCCAGCCAGATAAACTCGCTGGTCTTTTTGATCAGCGACGTATTGGTAAAGCTCAGCCAGACGTTGTAGCAAACCGGATAGACCACAAACAGGATCAAAAACAGAATGGCGGGGAGGGAAAACGCCAGACCGATCAGTTTGTGCCTTCTGTCATAGCTTCCCAGAAGCCTGCTCCTTTTCAATGCCGGTCCACGTCTCATCGTTCCTTCCCCTCCCCATACAGCGGGCGCCGGCGTCCGATCCGCGTCCCGACGCGCAAGCCTTGGATGCCTTCCGTGGAAAACGGCCGGCGGGAGAAAGAGCGCGGGGTCACCACGCTCTTTCTCCATCCGCTGCATCGGAGCACCGGTCTAGCTTTCATAACTCATCAGATCTTCGTTGATCAGGTCGTATGCCTGCTCTGCGGTGTAAGTACCGTCGCACGCGCCCTGAAGCGCCTCGCCGAAGATCCCCGTGGATTCGATGTAGGCGGACAGGCCGTTCAGACCGGCCTCCATCCCGTACCAGTACCAGGCGCCGTTTTCATAGGCGTCCAGGATGTAGTTGACCTCATCCTGAAAGAGCGCGACCTTGTCGCTGGCCCTGTATCGCTCAAAGGCGGGCTTGTAGGACGGGAAGGCAAACATCGGACGGGACAGCGCGCGCTCCGCCGCGCGTTCCGGGGTATAGAGCGCCGTCAGGAAATCGTGGACCAGGGCGCTGCGGGCATCGTCGGTCTGGGGTACCGCCACAAAGCAGTAACCGGAGCCGAAGGACGCGGCCTTATTCCCATCCACACCGGGGAAATCAAAGCAGCCGAGCTTTTCCACCATCTCCGGCGCGTTGCTCTGGGCGTTGCCGATAACCGCGCCCATATCCAGCGACATCGCCACCGTGCCCGTTACGGACAGGGCGTTGCGGTAATCGCCCCAGGACCATGCCAGGGAACCGGCGGGAGATGCCTTCCGGTACAGCTCCACCAGATAATCGATGACCTCAACGGCCTTTTCCTTCTCTTCATCGAAGCAGTACTCGCCGGTCTCGGGATCGATAAAGTAGACCCCCGCGGAGCACATCATCTCATAGAAGGTCTGTGCCGCGACCTGCACGCTGTCCAACGGCACGTTGAAGCCCTTCATCCCGTCGCTGTTGAGGGCCTCCGCGGTGGTTAAAAATTCCGCCCAAGTGGTGGGTACCTTCAGGTTCTTCTCCGCAAACAGGTCCTTGCGGTACCATACGGAGGTATGCATGGCCCAGTCGGGCAGTCCGTAGATCTTTCCGTCCTTTCCGGTGAGGACCCTGAGATACGCGTCGGAAAAATCGCCGGCCCCAATGTCGTTGATAACGTCGTCCATGGGCATGATGCTTTCGGTTTCGTACAGGTACGCCGTGCCGCCGAAGTTGGTGTGCATGATGTCGGGCACATCGCCGGAAGAGACCGCGGTGGCAAGCTTTCCGTACATCTCATTGAAGGAGACCTTCTCCACCGTGACCGTGACACCCAGCTCCGCCCCCAGCTCGTTGAACTGCTTGTTGAGCACCTCATACTGCGCATCGGCGGTCAGGTTTGTCCAGATCACAAGGTTTTGTCCCTCATAGGAAGCGCTGTCGGCGGAGGCGTCCGGCGTCTGCGCCGAAGACAGGTCTTCTGGTTTTTCGGATACAGGAGGATCGGCGCTCTCCGGTCCGCAGGCGGTCAGCGTGAGTGCCACGAGAACAACGGCCAGCAGCAGGGATGTGAGCTTCTTCGTCATTGTAGTTCTCCTTTCCTGTCTCATGCAAATTTTGTCCAGAGGGTACAAACACTGCGGGATCAAAGGATGCCGCCGTTGTCCTTTAAAATTTTCTGAAGCTCCCCAACGTCGATTCTCCGGGCGGTCACGCTGTGTTTCACAGCAAGCGCCGCGGCCGTGCCGGCCGCCTCGCCCATGGCCATGCACTGAGGCATACAGCGAATGCAGTTGGCCACCTCGATCTCATAGGAGGCGCAGCGGCCCGCTACCAGCAGATTCTCTTTGCCCTTGGCCACCATGCACCGATAAGGGATGGTCATGGACTTGCCGGGCTCCAGATTGTACACGATCATGGTCACGCCGTCCGCCGTGTGATAGCCGGCGGGCATGGCGCCACGTCCTATGCTGTCCTCAAAGTCCCGTGCGGCCATGAAGTCATCCATCGTCACCTTGTAGTCGCCGAGGACCCTGCGGCTCTCCCGCACGCCCAGGAAGCCGGATATGGCGCTGAGATAAGCGTTTTCAAATCCCGGCACATACCGTTTCAGCGCTTCGGCCACATCGTACAGACATTTCTGGGAAAAGTTCTCCTGCCTGGTTTTTTCCTCAAAGCCCTCGATGCTGTGGGAGGCGATCGCACCGGAGCAGTTGATGGTAATCTCGCCTTCGTTGGGAGAGGACATGAAGGTGCCGAACCAGCTGCGCAGATATTCCAAATGAGGCGGAAGCTCCACGCCCTCCAGCATGTCCATGAAGCCATAGTGCATAAAGCCGGGGAACGTTTTGAACTCCCGCCACGAGGGGGCCACCATGTGATCTTTTACGGGCGGATGCTCTTTATAATACGCCTTGACCCGCGCCAGATCCACGCCGGACATTTTCCCCACCAGGCTCATGGGCTGAATCTCTTTCTTGGGACGGATCTCACAGGGGACCCCGGCCTTCGCGGCCACGGCTGCGTCACCCGTGCAGTCCACGATCATCTCGGCACGGACCTCCATCAATTCCATTTCAGACAGGATGACCAGTCCGCTCAGGGTATCGCCCACCTGCAGGACGTCCACGATCTGCGTGTTGAGATAAGTGGTCAGATTGGGCTCCCGGGCCGCCAGGTCGGCCAAGACCACCTTTGCGACCTCCGTATCATACAGGTAGCATACATCCGTTTCCGGGTCCTCGTCAACAACGGCGCCCAGCTCGTTGAGGATGTTGCGCAGCTCCCAGGCGATGCCGCCGACACAGCGGTGCAGTTTATCGCTGAAGCCGACCCACGCGCCCATCATACCCGCTGTAAACTGCCCGCCCAAGCACCGGTTCTTTTCCACGATCAGGGTCCTGGCGCCGTTCCTGGCGGCGGCCAGCCCCGCGATCGCGCCTGCGGTGCCGCCGCCGGCCACGATCACGTCAAACGTTTTTTGGTTCATGTCGCCATGTCTCCTTCCTAAGGCCGGGCCTCATTTCCCGCTATTGAGCGGAGCCGCTTAGAAACAAGGCCGTGCGTCATGGTACGTCAGTCCAGGTAGCCGTAATGCTTCAGGGTGTCCTTCAGGCGCTTGAGCGTCTCCTCCGGCAGCTCGGAGAGCACCGGCCTGCGGCAGTAGCCCGCGTCGATGCCCCGCAGCTTCAGGCCCTCCTTGATGATCTGGAGCCAGAGCACGTCGCCGTTGGAATCCGGCTCGGAAAACAGATGCAGGTAGGGGCGTACCAGCTCGGTGTGCGCCTTCATGGCCTGCTCCACCTTCTTCCCCTTCGCCAGCTTGTAGACCTCGGCGTTCTCCTTGGGGAACAGATTGCCGGTGCCGCACACCCAGCCGTCGGTCCAGCAGCACAGGGTCTCCACGGGACAGACGTCGTAGCCGTAGAAGATCGCGAAGTTGTCGTCCGTGAGGTGGCGCAGGTCCTGCTGGCGGAACACGTCGGCCTGGCGCTCCTTGACCGCGTCGATGCAGCCTTCCAGATACAGCTTTGCCATGAACTTGTCGCTCATCAGCACAGTGGAATAGTAGGGGTTGTGATACAGCATCACGGGGATGCTGATCGCATCGTGGATCGTTTTGTAGTGGACCAGAAGCTCCTTCTCGTTGGGTCCCATGTACCAGGGCGTGACCGCCATAATGCCGTCCGCTCCGTCAGACTCGGCCGCTTTGGATAACTCCACCACGTCGCAGGTGCGATAGGCGCCGGTGGATGCGACCACCTTGATCCCATTGTCATGGCCGGCTTCGATATACGCCTTGTTGACCGCGATCTGCTCTTCCTTGGTCAATGCGATCATTTCCCCGGTGCTGCCGGAGGGAATGATACCGGTGACTCCGTTGTCCGCCAAAAACCTGGTGATCTCCTTAATGGCGCTGAAGTTGATGGATTCATCCCTGTGAAAGGGGGTTACGACCGGAATATAGATCCCGCTGAGCTTTTCTCTCGCCATAACTGCATCTCCTTTTGATCGCAAAATATTTTATCGGAATATCTATTCCGATTTAATTATTGCACAACGAAAATCAAAATGCAAGGCAGAATCCAGCCGCCCAGTCGTTTTTGTTATATTTATCCAAACAGTACAATTGAAAACCGGCATAATACACAACTAAACCTCTGTCTGTAACATTTCCGCCATACTTTTAGCTCAAATCCCTCCTTCCTGTTGGATATCCTACCAATTTTATGATTTCTCTCCTTTCAATATTGACAAAAAAGCGCCGGATACAGTATAGTAAATCATAGAAAGAAGTCACTCCGTTCCATTCTCGAAATTATTATTCCGATTTTGATTGCAGTACCGTGCAGGACCTTTGCTGCACCTGGAAGCGTAGAAAAATATGTGGGGGTCATCATTTTGGAAAATCAGAGTAAGAATGTTGAAACCATCAAAATGGTGGAGCGAGCCCTGGCTGTTCTGGATCTGCTGCGTGCCCGGCGCGAGCGTCTCGGCGTGAACGAAATTGCAAAACTCTGCGAATTGAATCCCTCCACGGCCTTTCGCATCCTGAAGACCCTCGAAAAATCGGGATGGGTATTCCAGTTTACCGACGGCCGCTATATTCCCGGAGAGAAAATCAGCTTTGTCACAGAAAAAAACAATCTGTATCTGGCGCTGAAGGACGTTTCCGCGTTTATCATGAACCGCTATACGGAAGAATGGATGCAGGCCATGAATCTGACGGTGCGGGACGGCGCAGAATGCTTTATCCTCCAGCAGTCCCGCACAAAAAATCTTGTGGACTATGTGGTCCCGCTCAACTCCGCCATGCCGTTCTATGCCTGTGCGGGCGGGAAGGTCCTGCTTTCCGAACTGCCCATTCCCATCGTGGACATGCTTTTGGAATCCACGCCGTTCCAAACGTTTACGCCCAACACGATCGCAGATCCGGAACATTTTTGGAACGAGCTGCGCCTGGTCGCCCGGCAGGGATATGCCTTTGACGACAGGGAATCTTCGGCCAACGGCTCATGTATCGCGGTGCCGGTGCGCGACAATCAGGGCACCATTATCGCCGCCCTGTCCTTCAGCGGCTTCATCGGCGTCGAGGATCCTAAAACCCTTCTCAAATATCTCCCCGCCCTGCGGGAGGCTTCGGAACAGATCTCCAAAGCCCTTTACGCCTGCCGGGAAGAATAGGAGGCCGCGCAGGGCGTGCGCGCCCGTTTTTCCGTCCATCCCTCCCGGAGCTTGGGCCCCGTCCGTACGCCGCGCGCTCGGGAGCTGCAGAACGCCCTGCGGACGCAAGACGCCAAAAGGCGCGCTGCAAAACCGACGCCCATAAAAATGCCGAGGCGGAGCAACTCCTTTTTCAGGGGTGTTCCGCCTCGGCATTTGTTTAAGGCATCACCGCACAATTCCCCACACACGTCTTGGCGGCCAATTTGCCCCACAAATGCGTTGCAAAACCTTGTAATACAAAAAGCATTCCTGCGGTTTTGCGCCTTTTTGCGGCACAAATTTTCGCGCCGGTCCGCACGCGTTGAATGATGCGGTAATACCTTAAAATTTTGAGCGGGATACGGATCGTCACAGGGATATGGTCTGGATACGCTTCGGCCGCAACGCTCTCCACACCTCAAACAGATCGCTCCAGCTGGTATGATCCAAATCACGGACACCCGGTCATCCGCGCTGGGGACTTCCCTGTTTTGCGGCTGCGCGGTCGTGAGGGGAACGCTGCAAACGTTCCCTCCTGCAGCGGCTCCTTTTTACTGGGCCGCCGCCAGGATCTCCGCGCGGGCCCAGTGGGTCTGGGGGACATCCGAAAAAAGGGTCTCCGGTTCCGCCTGCTCGGCCGCCGGACGCCCCAGCGCCCGGTTCAATATCTTGACCGTCTCCGCACGCGTCACGGTCTGCTCCGGCTGGAAGGAGCCGTCTGGATAACCGGAGATCCAGCCCTGCGCGGCCGCATAAGCGATGGCGTCCGCCGCCCAATGACCGGCCGGCACATCGGGAAAGGAGGTTTCCCCTGCCGCGCCCGGCCGATCAAAATAGGCGCAGAGCAGCTTCACCAGTTCCGCCCGGCTCACCGGCGACTCCGGACGGAAGGTGCCGTCCGGGTAGCCGCCGGCTACGCCCCAAGCGCGGGCAAAGGCCACATAAGGGGCATACCACGCATCGGCGTCCACGTCGGGAAATCCGCTCGCGGTCTCCGCTTCATTGTAAAGCAAGTTCCCTTGCTCATCTTTGCTGAGGCGGGCCAACAGGGCCACCGCCTCAGCTCGAGTCAGGGCGTCATCCGGTCGAAACAGGCCGCCGCTGCCCTGGATGTAGGCCCCCTTGCCGGATGTGTCCAGACGGAGCGAGCCAGACGGCTCAGGCGTGGGCACAGGGGTGGGCACGGCTGCGGTCGGCGCCGGTGTGGGTTCCGTCACAGGGGATTGCACCCTCTGGTAGGTCTCCCGGTAAAGGGCGCTCAAGGCATCGTTGGACGCGATGAGCCGGTAGCGGAAGTGGACCTCCCCCGCCACTTGGGGCAGCGTGTCGTTCAGCGCCAGCTGCGCCTGGATGGCCGCCGTACCGTACCACGGATCGGCCGGATCGCTTTTTCCCGCCTGATAGTCCGCCATGCCTATGTAAAGGGAAACTCCTGTCCCCTCTACCGTATCCGCCCACCAGCGGGCAATCGCCGCATAATCCATCGTCTTGTGTCCAATGTACCAGTAGATCTGGGGACAGATGTAGTCGATCCAGCCCTCCTTCACCCACTTCCGGCTGTCGGCGTAGGCGGCGTAATAGCTCTCATATCCCCCGGTGGTACGGGAGCCCCCGGGGATGCTCCGGCTGTCCGCCCACACGCCGGAAGGGCTGATGCCGTAGGCCAGCTCAGGCCGGATGGCATGCAGCCGCTCCCCCAGCGCCTTTACCAACTGGTTTACGTTCTCACGCCGCCAGTCCCCCACATTGGAAAAGCTTCCGCCGTAGCGGTCAAAGGCGGCGGCATCGTCAAAGTCGGAACCGGGGTAGAAATAGTCGTCCAGATGGATCCCGTCCACATCGTAATTGCGGGCCAGCTCCTCCGCCCCCTGGACCACCAGTTCCCGCACCTCCGGCAGGCCGGGGTCCAGGTAGTAGTTGCCGTCATGTTCCGCCACCCATTCCGGATGGAGGACGGCCGGGTGGTCTGCCGACAGGGCGGCCAGCTCCTCCGCCCCGGCCTTGGTCACCCGAAAGGGGTTGATCCAGGCGTGAAGCTCCAGTCCCAGCGCGTGGGCCTGCTCCACCCAATAGGCCAGGGGATCGAACCCCTCCGCCGGCGCGGTCCCCTGCCGTCCGGTCAGATAACGGCTCCAGGGGAACAGCCGCGAGGGGTACAGGGCGTCGCAGGAGGGACGCACCTGGAGGATGACCGCATTCATCCCCATATCCGCGCAGCCCCGCAGGATTTCGTCGGCCTGCCGCTTCAGCGCCGCAGGGTCCGTGGTGGCCTTGGCCGGGTAATCCAGGTTGTACACCGTAGCCACCCACACCGCCCGGAATTCCTCTGCCGCAGCGTCCGCTCCCGCCGTCCGCGCCGGGGCGGCCGCCGTCCACCCCAAAAGTCCCGCCAGCACAAGGGCCGCCAAGGGCCGCCATAGTCCCACCATAATCATTTCTCCTCTATTTCTCTTGATTGGCGATCTGCTCGGCCAGGTCGTTGAGATAGACCCAGCGCTCCATTTTTTCCTCCAGAACGGTTTCCAGCGTCTCCTGCCGCTGCTGAAGCGTCTGGAGGGTCACATAATCGCTGGCATTGGCCGCCTGCTCCGCCTGTACCTGGGCGATCTGCGCTTCCAGCGCTGCGATCTCGCCGTCGATGGTTTCAAATTCCCGCTGTTCTTTGTAGGAAAACTTCCGCTTTGGGGCGCCCGCCGTTTTCTCCGGGCGCTTTTCCTGCCGGGGCTTGGGGGCCCTGGCCCGCTCTGCGGCCCGCCGGGCCTCCAGATAATCGGTATAGCCGCCCGGATAGGCCCGTAGCGTACCATCCTCCTCCACGGCAAACACCCGCCGGACCACCCGGTCCAGAAACCACCGGTCATGCGAGACCGCGATCACGATGCCGGGAAAGCGCTCCAGATAATCCTCCAAAACCGTGAGCGTTGGGATATCCAGGTCATTGGTGGGCTCGTCCAACAGCAGCACATTGGGGGCGGCGGCCAGGATGGAAAGCAGAAACAATCGCCGCTTTTCCCCGCCGGAGAGTTTGCCGATGGGGCTCCACTGTACCGGCTCCGGGAACAGGAACTGCTCCAGCAGCTGGGACGCCGTGACCATGCCGTCCGGGGTGGCGATCCGGTTGCCGATCTCCTTGACGTAGTCGATGACTCGGGTATCCCCATCCATATCAGGCACCTCCTGGCGGAAGTAGCCGATGCGCACGGTCTCCCCGATCTCGATCTCCCCCCGGTCCGGACGCAGCGCCCCGGCGATCAGGTTCAGCAGCGTGGACTTTCCGCTGCCGTTGACCCCCACGATCCCCACCCGGTCGTCCCGCAGAAACCGGCAGCTGAAGTCCCGCAGGACGGTGCGCGCGCCGAAGGCCTTCGTAATCCCGCGCAATTCGATGGTCTTCTTTCCCAGACGCGAGGAACATGCGGAAAGTTCCATGGAAGCTTTTTCCTCCGGCCCGGTCTGGGCCTTCAGGGCCTCGTACCGCTCCAACCGCTCCCGGCTTTTGGTGCCCCGCGCGGTGGGGCCCTGCATCACCCACTGGTATTCCCGGCGCAGCAGCGCCTGCCGTTTGCGCTCGCTGGCGCGCTCGCTTTCCTGCCGCTGCGCGCGGCGCTCCAGATAGTCGTCGTAATTGCCTTCATACCGGAACAGCCTGCCGTCCTCCACCTCCACCATGCTCCGGACGACCCGCTCCAGGAAATAGCGGTCGTGGGTCACCATCACCAGAGCGCCCTTTCTGGCACGCAGGCAGTCCTCCAGCCAGGCGACCATGTCGCTGTCCAGGTGGTTGGTGGGCTCGTCCAGAATCAACACGTCACAGGGGCGGCACAGCACCGCCGCAAGCGCCGCCCGGCGGCGCTCCCCGCCGGAGAGCCGCCCCATCTTCTGTTCAAACGCCCGTACGCCCAGGCGGCTGAGGATGCTCTTCGCCTCATACTCCGCCAGCGCGCGGGCATTCTCGGAAAGGCCCAGCAGCACCTGCTCCAGCACCGTGCGGGACGCCTCGAAGGCCGGGTCCTGCATCAGATACTCCAGGCGTACGTTTGATTCCCGGACGATTGCTCCGCCGTCCGGCTCTTCTGCTCCCGCCAACAGGCGCAGAAGCGTGGATTTTCCTGCGCCGTTGACCCCGATGACTCCCACTTTATCGCCCCGGTCCAGCGAAAACGATACCCGGTCCAGCAGGATCCGGTCCCCATACAGTTTCGTCACTTGCTCCGCAGAAAGCAGCATGGCTTCTCCCCCGCTCGTTTCAAATCAGCTTCCAGTATACCCGATTCCCCAAAAGGATGCAAATTTCTCCGCGCCGCACGCAAAACGCCCCCGGCCGTCAGGGCCGGGGGCGTTCAAGCAGACCCGTTCAAGGCCTTGCCAGATTCCCCGCCAGGCGGGCGAGCACCTTGCGGCAGGGCCGAAAGAGCACCAAGGCCATCCCAAAATTCCCGGCGCAGTGCGCCAGGTCGAAGGGGATGCCGCTGATCCACCAGCTCAGAGCGTAAGACCAGCCCACGGCCACCAGATAGGTCAGCGCACACAGCGCGCCGAAGCACAGGCCGAACGCGCCGGACAGCACCGCCCAGCCCAAGGCAGACTCCATCCGACGCAGCAGACGGGCCAGCAGCGCCAGCACCAGCCACACATATAGATAGCAAATGGACCACAGGTTGACGCCCCAGATCAAATATTCCAGAAACACATAGATATAGACCGGAAACAGTCCCCGCCAGCCCAGGACCGCCATGTACACCATAATAAGCAGAGAGACCGGCTCGATATTGGGCAGCCCGGCCAGCGCCATCTTGGAAACGAAAAGCACCGCCCCCAGCAGGCCAAGAAGCACGATCTCCCTGGCCCGCATCGGGCGTCGGGAAGGGCGATCAGAAGCCGTCATAACCCACGGTGAGGGTCAGTTCATAATGCTCCCCGTCCGCAATGGGGGTGACGTCGGCGCCGGTATTCACCATCTCCCCCTCCTTGGTGAGCTTCCACCACTCCTGCTTGCTCTCGTCGGCGGTCTCGCCGTCGGCCGTAAGGATATACAGGCCGTAAGCGCTCTGGTTATCCTCCACCACGCCGTCCGCGATCAGGGCGGCGCCCAGAAACTCCTCGTCAGTATTCAGGGTAAAGTCCCTGCTGCTTCCGTCCTCGTGGACCACCTGAACGGTGACGGTCTTTCCGCCCGCCGCGCTCTGCGGTCCCATGGTCCGCCAGACCAGCAGCAGCGCCGCCACCACGATCGCCAGACCGATCGCGGCGATCACGACCGTCCGATTACCGCCCTTTGCCTTGTTCGCTTTACTCATACGCTGTAAACTCCTCTTTTGAATCCATTTTACCGGTGACCGGGGGCGCGCCATCGCCGCGCCATTCCGCTGCATTGCGGCCGATTCAACAGGCATTATTGTAGCATAAAGCGGATGCTTCCGCAATGTAAAAAGGGCCGGACTTCGGTAAAAGTCCGGCCCGGCCGATCACTGGGGCTTCTGGTTGTTGAACTTGGCGTAGGCGGTGCTCACTTTGCTCTCGGGCGCCTGTTCCACCTGATACCAGCCCTTCTGCTGGGCGGTCTTGAACAGCTCGGTCTGGGTCTTATGGCCCTGATTGAGGATGTTCAGGTACTCGTCCCGCAGCTGCACATTGACGCACTCGGAGGCAAAGGTATCGTAGTTGGAGGACATCTTCTTCTCCGCAAAAATCAGGTCTGTGATCCGCTCCTGGTCGTTCATGGTCGTCCCTCCTCTTTATTACTTCAAAAAGTTCAGCAGTGTTTCAAAATTCTGCTTATGCTGGCTGGCGTACTGCTGGAAGCAATTCTTCAGATCGGCCTCGGTACACTCCTGGGCGGCGGCCTGGTACTTGCAGCAGAGCACCTTTTCAAAATCCAGCTGGTCGGACAGGCCCGCCAGTTCCTTGTTGGTCAGGTTTGCCATAACGCTTTCACTCCTTTGTTTCAGACTGCCCCCATAGTTTATCCCTGCGTCTCCCCTTTATGCGGCGGCCTGGGGCACCCGCAGCGATTGAAGCAAAAAATCGCGTAATGCTCCTCCCCCAGGTTTTCCACTTTCGCAAAGCAGAACAGCGGCGTCAGCGGAAAGCGCCGGTCCGTGCGGAAAGGGAGCGCCAGGGAAAATCCGTCCTCCTCCCGGCGCAGCAGGGCGCCTTCCGCCGCGCCGGCACAGCGCGCCAGCAGCATCTCCCCCATCAGACGCCCCGGCTGCGCCTCCCGTACCCAGCCCGGCGGCGCCGGCGGGGCTGCCGGATGCCGCTGCGCCGGGTACGCCAGTTCTACTCCGCCCCCCGTGGGCGGCCAGACGCCCCGGCGCTCCAATTCGCCCACAGAGAGCGTGCGGCGCAGGACAAGCGTTCCCCCCTCGGGCAGCAGCGCCCCCAGCGGAAAACGGCCCTGCGGGCCGGACAGATACGCTTTATACAGCCCCCTGCCGTCGTCCGGCAGCATTGCCTCACAGGCCACCCGTCCCTCCGCCGCGCGGACCGTCAGCCTGCCCTTTCCCTCCGCCAGAGCATACCGCTCCTCCATACCGCCGCCTCCCTCCGGTATCTCTCTTTATTCTATGCACCCGGACGGGCTGCATGCGCCCTTCATAAAAAGTCATATATTCACTTTTTTCTCTTGAAAATTATTTCAGAAAACTATTATGTAACCTATTGCACAAATCCGTCGTTTTCTGTATAATAGAAGCCGTCACCATTCTTTCACTTCGGCGAGGAGGGAGCTCTTTTGGATCATGTATTGCAGACCGACGTCTGGAAGGCTTTGATCGAGCGGCTTCCGGGCGTGCTCGGCGCCGAGTTCGCCCTGGAAAACGGCGCGGTGCGCGAGGTCCACATCCTCTCCGATCAGTCCCGCGGTCCAAAGCAGATCGTCCGGGACATTCAGTCGGCCATGCTGGCCAAATTCCAGGTAGAGCTGGATCACCGGATCATCAGCGTGGCGCAGATTCCCGGTTCCTGCCTGCGCCGGGAGGGCCAGCGCCGCCTGGTGTGCGAACGGCTGGAGCTCTCCGCCGGACGGGACGGCTCTGCGGCCGTGGTCCATTTGTCTCTGGACGGCAGCCCCTACGTCGGCCGTTCCGCCTGCGACCTGTCCGCCGCCGGACGGATGCGGGCCATCGCCCAGGCCACGGTGGAAGCCCTGAACCTGCTGCTCTCTCCGGAGTGCCGGTTCGTGCTGGACGATGTCCGCCGCACCCCCATGGGAGACCGGCAGGCGGTTCTGGTGGGCCTTCATTTAAAACGCAGCGGCAAGACCGAAGCCCTGCTGGGCGCCTGCTACGAGGGGGAGGACCCCAACTTTTCGGTGGCTCTGGCCACGCTGGACGGTGTGAACCGCCGTTTTTCCACGCTCCCCCCTTCTCCGGAGAGCGGACAAGTTTCCTGATCCCGGCAGTTACAGTTTGATTGCGAGCGAAGCGGATATGGCCTGTCTCTAGCGAATGACAGAGTACTGTCAAGGAGGCTATATTCGATGAATAAGGCGAAGTTTGTTGCTGCGCTTACGTCCCTCGTTTCCCTGCTCCTGGCCGGCGGCGCGTTTTTCAATATCCGCTAAGGCCAACCGAACACGGACAGCCCACTTTGCCGGCTGTCCGTGTTCTGCTCCACCAGTTCGATCCGCTATGGAGGAAACGTCAGATGCGTCCTGCTACCAAGTGCTATATGGCTCTTATCAGCGTCCTCGGGCTCTGTACGGGCGTATTCTGCGCCTACCGCTTCCTGCTGGTCCTGTCCGGCCCCTGGAACCTCAGCTATACGGGCGTCTTTCTGGTGCTGCTCCTGTTTGCCTGGGGCAGCTGCTGCCTGCCCCTTTATCTCCGTGAGGACTGCACCGTGGATCTCTCTTTTATCAGCATCCTGGCCACGATCCTCATCTTAGGGCCGGAGGCCGCGGTGCTGATCAAACTGGTCACCTCTCCCTTTGTGGTCATCCCCTCCCCCGACGGCAAGAGCCGGGAGCATATCTTCAATACCGCGCCTTCCAAGACGCTGTTCAATCTGGGCAACCACAGCATCTCCTATGCGGTGGGCGGCCTGGCCTATTATGCGGTGGGCGGCCGGCCGGGCGACATCGCGCTGCCCTATGTGCTTCTTCCCGCCGTCTTGTTCATCGTGGTGGCCATGATCGCCAATGTGGTGGTCATCCTGCTCTACTTTATGCTGAGCCAGCACGTCAAGCTCTACCCCACCGTCTTCCAGATGTTTTCCAGTCTGGCGCCCAGTATCGTGCTGTCCGCGCCTATCGGCTATTTTCTGGCCTTCCTGCTGAAATTGGATGCCGGCCCCTGGCTGGCGATCCTGTTTATGCTGCCTCTGCTGCTGGCGCGTTATTCCTTCAAGCTGTATCTGGACAGCCAGAAGCATCAGATCCACGTGATCCAGACCCTGGCCGCCGCTTTGGAAGCAAAGGACCCCTATACCGAGGGTCATTCCACCCGCGTGCGCCGGTATGCCGTTCAGCTGGCCGAACAGATGGGCCTATCCTCCAAGCGGGTGCAAAAGCTCTCCACCGCCGCCGTTTTCCACGATATCGGAAAGATCGGCATCCCCGACTCCATCCTGCAGAAGCCCGGCGCCTTAACGCCGGAGGAGCGCGCGGTCATCCAGACCCATCCGGCCAAGGGAGTACGCATCTTGGAAAATCTGGACGGTTACGAGGCAATCATCCCCCTGGTCCTGCATCACCATGAATTCTACGACGGGCGGGGCTATCCCGACGGCACCTGTGGAGAGGAACTGCCCATCGAAACCTATATCCTGGGGGCGGCGGACGCCTATGACGCCATCACCAGCGACCGGCCCTACCGCAGAGGCCGCACCCCGCTCCAGGCGGCCGCCATCCTGCGGGAAGAGGCCGGCAAACAGTTCCATCCCCAGGTGGCGGTGACGCTGGCCGAGCTGGCGGAGGGCGGGCTTCTGGAGCGCTCGGCCCGGCTTGATGAGGAACAGGTCCCGTGTTGATCTTAGCCGTATTGTGCGCCCTGGCTGCAGGCTGGTGCACCGGCGGCCGGCTCTCCCGTTTCGAGGGCGCCGGTCTGCGCCTGCTGCCGCTGCCTGTGGCCGCACTGCTGCTGCAGCGTTTTTTCCTGCGGCCCTGGACGCTGCTGCTCTCTTACGGGCTGCTGCTGGTCTTTTTGGTGTGCAACCGGCATCTGAAAAAGACTGCCCTGTTCCTGGGCGCGGGCAGCTTGTGCAATCTGACGGTCATTGCGGCCAACGGATGGCGGATGCCGGTGGCCGCCTGGGCGGCGGCGCTGATGAGCGATGAGGGGAGCGCCGCGCTGCTCTCCGGCGCAATCCCGATGTATGCCGCCGCCGACGCCCATACCCGGTTGCTGTTTTTGGGCGATATTCTTTACTGCCCCATCCCACCTTTTCAGGGATTTGCCAGCATCGGAGACATTTTGCTGGCTCTGGGCGTTTTTTTCTGTCTGATGGCTGTGATGGCCCCATCCAGGCTCCCCCGCTGGCTGAAATGCGGTTGACCGACACGGCGTACAGCGCTGTACCGACCTGGAAATCGAACGGATCAGCGCCTGGAAGACGCGCAGATAACCTCTCTGCTCCGCAAGCGGGACCGGAGGCCAGCGGGCCGCTGGCCCGTCATGCTTCCGGCAGGAAGGCAGCAGTTGCGTGTCTTCCCATTTTTTGCAGAAATCGGGCGTGGGAAAGCACCGCCTTCCCACGCCCGATTTCTGTGTGAGGTGTTCCGCTGATGCCGACTTCTTCCGCCATAGGATCACCTCCGGTTGACATCCGCCGGATCTGCGATATACTGGAAATAAAAAAAGGGGGCGTGCTTATGTTTTGGGTGAGGTTCCGCAGCGGGGCATATGGGTTTCGCGGTTTTCTATGGCTCTGCCTCGGGATGTCCGGTCTGTCCACGGTTTCAATCGGCCCGTTCCTGGCCTATTCCGGCTATCCCGGCCTGAGCGTCCTG
>ERZ1673695.878-NODE-878-length-38122-cov-101.604329_pt1 | contig 38122 bp, 36 predicted proteins | sample MGYA00580225_ERZ1673695 | MGnify/ENA primary metagenome ERZ1673695 (study PRJEB41218, sample SAMN15661739) | gut metagenome | host: Homo sapiens | place: Canada: London | collected 2015-08-20/2019-03-30 | study: EMG produced TPA metagenomics assembly of... | reverse complement strand
CGATATGCTCGCCGACCACATTCCCGCCGTCGAGCAGGAAATATGTCTGGCTCGTGGCGGTGGCCTTGCAGGTGCGGATGCCCTGTGCGTTGTAGGCATACGCCGCAATCAGACCGTTTTCCGATGCCGCTGTCAGCTGGCCGAAAAGGTTATAGGTATAGGTCGCACCTGTCAGGCTGCCGTCTCCGCCGGTGAATGTCTTTGACAGATGGTTGCCGTTCGCATCGTAGGCATATGTCGTCAGATCGGTCAGCAGGCCGCGTGTTTTCCGCTCGGTCAGCAGGCGGTTGTTGGCGTCATAGGCATAGCTGACGGTGTAACGCTCCTTGCCGGAGACAGTCATCGATGCGCGGTTCCCGCGGACATCATAGGTGTAATCCTGCGTCAGTGCGCCCGTCTCGGCCTCCTGAATCAAGCGGTTCAGGCCGTCATAGACATAGCTCGTGACCGTGCCGCCGGCAGTCGTCTTCGTCTTCTGACTGCCGCTGGCGTAGTAGGTATATGCGTAAGACGAAATGACACCCTTTTTGTTGCGGTTTTCGAGCAGAATCACCCAGTTCGCCTTGTTATAGCGGTACGTTTCAGTCACGCCGTTTGCATAGGTCAGACTGGCACGATTGCCGTTCGTATCATAGGTATATGCGGCCTGTGTGCCCCCGTTTGCATAGACGGCTGTCAGCCGATTCAGATCGTCATAGAGATAGTTGGTCTTCTGGAGCTCCGCGCCGTCCTGCGTGACCGTGAAGCTCGTCCGGTTGTCTGCTAGATCATAGGTGTAAGTCTTGAGGTATGCCAAATTGCTCTCTGGAACGACCGTATCGGCACTTTGTGCTTCGACCGGAGGCCTGATCGGGTCGATCGGCGTAACACCACTGCCGTCGCTTGTCCACACTGCATAAAGATAGACTGTAATTTGCAGTAACGACAGAGCGTGTGGATATGCACACTCTGCCGTTGTTTTTACGAAGCTGTACTCTAAAATGAATATATTAGGAAGTTGTTATTCGTCAATGGCAGGCGGATACCAGCGAATGCCTTTTATCTTGTTATCATGGAAGAGCTGATATGCCCTGTGAGACATAAATGGCCAGCTCCATTTCTCCAAACCACTTCCAAACCACTCCTGAGACAGCGCAAAATCCGGAATGTTGGCAATATCACAAGCGCGATAATGGACACGGCCTTTCACTTTTCGAGCTCCACAGCCGTACTCACAGGCAAATTTGTAACCAATCAGCGGATCAAACTCAATGACCGTCTTCGGTGACATGGGCGGTAGGACCCCAATTATTTTCAACTGAAAAAGGTCATCAAATGGCTTGCCGCTCCCGTGCTTGATGATTGGCCAAAACTCAACGCCGCTCAGCTCCGCAGCCTCGATGAGATCCCGCAACCTTTGTGTTACAATATAATCCCGCAGCCACCAAATTCCTGAAATATCGTTTGTTTTTCCCATTTTGATACCGCCGCTCAGCCGAAGTGGACGATTTTGCATCAGGCCTCTCGTACATCTGCTGCCGGGACAACCGGTCTGTAGATCAAAGGAGCAGCTCAAATAGTCTTTTTCTTTTCCGCCATGTATTGGCTGTGGATAACCTCCGCGGTGCGCATTGGGAACCATACGAAGGAGCGGCGCATCCCAAAGCTCCTGCTCCGTAAAAATCTCATCTTTCGTTTCAAAGAACTTCGTTGGGTTTGCATCTAGATATGCCATGAGCTTTTCATAGTTCTCTGTGTCGTTAAACAGTTGCAATATATAAAAACGGGTAGGGCGTTTTAACGGGAATTTTATCCCTGCAATTTCGTAGACTTTTCTTGCATTTGTTTCATCCAGATCAGTAAATACAAATCTGCACTCAATTCTCATAATGTTCTCCTACTTTCCAATGGATTTCATATATCCGTCCAACAGCATAAACAATTCCGGATAATCGGCATACACTTCTTTCGCAATCTCGCGAATGCTCGCCCAATTCTTGTAGTCACTATAATCTCCGATATAGTTAACAGCATCACGCCACAGTTTTGTAAATACACTATGCTGTTCCTTGGTTAATACAACGGAAATCATATCGTCAACATTCAAACCCATAGCCCTGCAAAAACGCTGTTCTAACAAGTGGTGTGCCTGAATGGCTCCGTTATATCCTTTAGTATACTTTTTCATATCCTTATATGAGCCGATTAAACGATTTCCACTGCTGACAAATTCAATAATATCTACGCCATCATCTAATTTATTGGTTATTTTAATGGCGGCCTTAGCAGCATCATCGATATGGTCTATTGTTTTGACCGCATCAGCTACATCATCTATTTTTCCAAGAACTTTAACGCCTTTCCCAGCATAAGAACCTGGAACAAATGGAATAAGTACACCAGCCGCATCCCACAGTAGGAAAGCTGCATTTTCCCAAGATGGCTCTTTAATAAAATCGATAGCGCTCAATATTAATCCCGCTATGTCCAGCAGCGTTTCAAAAGCGTGCCCGCTGGGATCGCCATAGACAATTGGATTATTGGCGCAATATACGTACAAGTTCAGGGATAACGGATCTGTTATTTTCTGCCCATTTGGATATTCACGGGCCATCAACCACACACTGTCCTGCTGGGTGAAGCGGCCGATATTGGGATCGTAATACCGCGCGCGGAGATAGTAGGTCTTTGTCTCGCCGTCGTAGTATTCGCCGCAATAGCGGAACGGATTGCCATCCAGCGGGTCCGGCTTCTTTTCCACGCCGAACGCATCGTAATCATACTTATGCGTGACTGTGCCGGTGTCGCTGAGCAGCTCTGTAACATCGCCATGCGCATTGAACAGGTAATAAACAGCCTTACCGTCTCCCGAACGCGAGATCAGGTTTGCGCCGCGCAGGTATGTGACCGTTTTGCTTCCGATATGCTCGCCGACCACATTCCCGCCGTCGAGCAGGAAATGTGTCTGGCTCGTGGCTGTCGCCTTGCAGGTGCGGATGCCCTGTGCGTTGTAGGCATACGCCGCGGTCAGACCGTTTTCCGCTGCGGTCGAAAGCTGATTGAAAAGGTTATAGGTGTAGGCTGCTCCCGTCAAACTGCCGTCTCCGCCGTTGAACGTCTTCGACAGAAGGCTGCCGTTCGCATCATAGGCATATGTCGTCAGATCGGTCAGCAGGCCGCGTGTTTTCCGCTCGGTCAGCAGGCGGTTATTTGCATCATAACTATAGCTGACAGAGTAACTCGCCTTGCCGGAGACTGTCATCTGGGCGCGGCTACCCACATTGTCATACTGATCACCCGAACGCCATTATGGCGTTTGGGTAACCGTATGATATAACATTCTTCAATCTGTTTCTTTAGACTTTTGGAGCATCTGCTTTAACTGTACAATTATTTGATGCAAAAATGTTTGATCCAAATTAATTTTGAATTTTAAAAATTGTTCGCTATAGCTGCCACCCAATTGTCCTGCAATCACCAAATGCCCCAAACGCTGAAATTTAAATAAAACATAGTCGTCGCTGTCATAATCAGTGAGCATATATTCTCCGCAGAGTCTTTCATAAATTGCGTTCAAAGATTCTACAGTCTCCTGTAGAGTCACTTCTGAAACACAAAAGTCAGAACAACCAGAAAAATTTCCTGATTTTACAGTCACATTAAAAGTAGTATACTTTTCAACTGAATATAGGTATTTAAATTCAATATTATCCATTTGTAAATAATCCGTCGCCCGAATCGGCTGTCCGAGCGCATTGTATGTCTTTATGACCTGACTGCTTTCATTATACTCGTATTTCGCTGTAAAGGGAAGGTTTTTTGCAGCATCTGCCGCTGAAAGCTCCCGCAGCTTGTTTCCGAGATAGTCATACCCGAAGGTAGCGCCGTTCACAGGTCACATTTCCGTAAGCGTCGTGATCGTACTCTGTGCAGGCAGTCTTGACGCCGTTTCGGAAGACCTCTGTCCGGATGATGTTCTTCTTACTGCTGTCCAGCGTATTACGGATCTCAATCGTGGTACCATACAGGACTATTATCAAAGAAAACAGAAGAACGGCTGTCGTTTGGATGGACGCAAAGACGGCTTGTCCGCAAAGACCATTCGTCGATCGAAACAACGCGAAAATATCTTCACAAAAACGAAGATATCGAGCGCGAGGCCATCGGCATGATGAGCGATTATCTTAACATGGGTCAGATGGATGCAGCGCCGAGACTGAACGGTGCTGCCCCTCGCGCCAAGTTTGCAGATGTTGTTTTGCCGACCTTTCCGCAGCGCCGAAACCACACGGCATAAAACGAAAAAACGCGCTATTGCATACTTTATTGCAAATAGCGCGTAAAGCTGTCAAACGGCAGCATTTCAATCAGAACCTTCGGAACGCTTTGATGTGGAAACCATGTCCAGTGAACAAGAACAAAGACTCCACGGGGAGCATGAATTGCAAATGAGCGAAACGGAGAAATCCGAACAAAGCGATAGAGAAATCGCCGCGTTTCTCACGAAATACGGCGATTTATTGTTGCAGGAGAGGGATTTGAACCCCCGACCTCCGGGTTATGAGCCCGACGAGCTGCCAGACTGCTCTATCCCGCGATATTGACTTTTTGCTCCTGAGAACTAAGCGGTGACTCTGCGGGTTATGAGCTACCTTTAAGGTGACTCTTAATCCAGAGGTCGAGGGTTCACTTTTGCGCTGATGTATATGGAGCAAATGAGGCAAATTGCAAATATCTTCAGCAAACTGATTTTCTGAAATTGACTGGCATAAAGCCCTACTGAATGAAACAAGAAGCAAACCAACTGCAAATAGAGGTTTGACGGAAATTATTGAATTGATAGGTACAGATGCTTTGACTCGAATCTTAAAACGGAGTGTGCCTAAACATGAAAACAGCAATTCAAACACTACCAGCATTGGTCATACATGGTGTTGACCCCGCCCTATTTGATGCAATAGATATGAGTGGATATGATGAAATGCTGACCGTGTAAGACATAAAAAAATACTTCCATATCAGCATCAACGCAGCGTATAACATTATTCACTCCAAAGGCTTCCCCGCGATCCGCATTGGTAATTCCATTAGAGTTCCGCGCTCCATGTTTATTCAATGGCTAAAAGCGCAGGCCAGCTATCGGCCATAGGAGGAACAATATGAAGACTATTATTTCTATCACCAATCAAAAGGGGGGCGTCGGCAAGACAACGACTGCTCTGAATCTCGCCTCTGCTTTGGCAGATGAAAACAAGCGAGTACTTCTCATCGACAATGACCCGCAGGGCAATCTCACTGCGTCTATGGGCTATACGCCAGCTGAGCAGAAATATACGCTGGCGAACCTCTTGCTTGCCGCCATCGACTATCCGGAGGATCTGGAGCTGCATCTGCCGCGCTGCATTTTGCACACAGACGGCAAGCCGGATCTCCTTCCCGCGAACCGTCGCTTATCGGATGCGGCGGCGCGGCTTCAGGTCATGCAGATCTCGCAGTACAGCGCGGTAAACGACTCCGGGCGCTGCGCGGAGCAAATGCTGACGCAGGTACTTATGCCGCTGTGCGACGCCTATGACTACATCATCATCGACTGTGGACTCAAGCAGGAGCATTTGACCGTCAATGCGTTGAGCGCGTCGGATTACTGCATCATCCCCGTGCAATCCCACTTCCTCGCATCCGAGGGTATCCCGGATGTGCTGGACATGGTGCGTTCCGTACAGAAGCATTTCAATCCGGATTTGAAGATCGCAGGCATTTTGCTGACGATGTACCAGTCCCGGCCGCAACTCTGCAAGAGCGTGCAGCAGCGTGTCCGAGAGGTCTACGGCGACGACCTGCACGTCTTTGAGCGCCCCATTGAGTACACCATCCGCATTGCGGAATGCCCCATGGCCGGCATGAGTATTCTGGATTATGAGCCAGGCAATCCTGCGGCGGAGTCCTATCGAAATCTCGCCTTGGAGGTGCTGCGGCTTGGCTAGAGCGAATATGAACGAGATGCTGCGCAAGCGTATGAGCGCGACCCAGCAGGCGTCCGAGCAGCAGACCGGCGATGCGGCGTATGAGCAGATCTTTCAGATGCCGGTACCGCAAACGGAAACGCAATTCCGTGACGTGCCGGTCTGCAAGCTACACCCGTTCTATACCGCTGACATTGGCTTTCATCCCTACCCCCACGCCAAGCTGGAGGCCTTTGCGGAAGAATTGAAGGAGAATGGTTTGTATGAGCGGATTCTGGTGCGTCCCATTGCAGGAACGGATGAATTTGAAATCCTGGCCGGGCACAACCGCACAGCGGCGGCAAAGTTGGCGGGCTGGACGGATATTCCCGCAACGGTCATGACCGTCAACGATCAGCGTGCCATCAGCATTGCGATTGCAACAAATCTTCTGCGGCGGCAGGATCTGACGATCATTGAGCGTGGCAAGGCGTATAAAGCGTTGCTGGACGCACGAAACCGCTGCGGGCAGCGAAATGCGGCAGTTGAAACCTTTGGCGACAATCGCCAAAGGTACAACGCACGAAAAATCGTAGCGGAGTTCTTCGGTGTGACAGAGTATGAAATCCGCAAAGCTGTCAAGCTGGCACAGCTGATCCTACCGCTTGCTGAGATCGTGGAGAATGAGCCCAAGAAGCTGAATCTGGCCTGCGCTGACTTGATCGCAGATTATGATGAGTCTGCGCAGACGGCGTTCATTGAGATGTGCCAGATCGATGGCTATGCACTGAACAAACAGACAATGGCGTTTATTCAGGCACAATGCCCGCCGCCGACAGCAAAGACGCAGGCAATCTACGCCGCATGGCGGGAAGCACGAGCAAAAGCCGCGCAGCGCACGCAGCCGCTGCCAAAGAAGCTGAGCTTTGACCGAAAACGGTTTGCGCCATACCTGAGCAAGTTCAAGAGCGACAAGGAAATTGAAGACCTGTTTCTGGAGTTCCTCAGGCAGCGCGCCGGATGAGGCACAGCTAACTTCATAAAAAACACGACTTTTTACAAGGTCGTGTTTTTTTATATCCAAATTCAGATGGAGGAGGTATCGAATTGCCCGGAAATCAGATTCCATGCACAGCAGACGACCTGTATCGCCTGCTGTGTCGCTACCGTATCCCACCCTAGAATGCAAATCAAAACACAAAGGAGCTGTTTCCATGTACGAAGTATATCAGGATCATCCCAAGCAGGCCAAGGGCAACATTCGTGTTGTGATTGCCGTCGTATTTCTCGCCTGTGCCATCGGCACGGGCATCTTTCTCATTACCCGTCTGGTCAGCAAACCGCTGACCAAGGAAGAAGCACGCGCCAAAGCGGGCATTGTCTATGATTCCGCTGCCGTGGAGGGCGGTTGGGACAACCTTTCGCCGGAGGAAATTGCAGAAAAACTCAATGAAAAGGTCGCAGAGGGCATGATCAACATTTCCATGAACACCGCGCCGTACTTCGAGGACGGCAAGGCTGAGGGCAATGTCATGATCGTCAACGAATCGATCAACAACTACCCCCAGCAGGTGGAGTTTATCCGCAACGATACCGGCGAACATATCTACCAGAGCAAAGCGATCCCCGTGGGCAGCAAAATCGAACGTGCTGCCCTCGATGTGGAGCTTCCGGCTGGCACATACGAATGCACAGCCATGTTTCACAACTTAGACCCGGTCAGTGGCGAAATCATTGGCACTGCCGGGGCAATTATCACAATCACAATTCAACACTAATTTTAATCAAAGGAGTTATTACAATGAAGAACACTAAGAAAATCGTATCCCTCATCCTCGCGGTCTGCATGATCGCTTCTCTCGCCATTTCCGCTTCCGCTGCCAACACCGTGGACGCTTCTGGCGGCACTGGCACTTCGTCTGTTACCCTGTCCAGCACCGCTGACGGTTCTATCGGCGGCGATCCGGCTGCCACGAAGATGTCCGTGACCGTGCCCACCGTGCTGCCCATCGCCGTTGGTACGGATGGCACTGTCAGCACCGCCACCGATGCGAAGATCGTCAACAATTCCTTCGGCGCAGTCAAGGTCAATTCCGTGAGCATCGAAGCCGCGCAGGGCTGGTCGCTGGCCGCTTTTGGTGACAAGGCATCTCTGGCACACGAAAAGGTCAACAGCAACAAGTTTGGCTTCTCCATCTGCCTCGGCGACGGTGAAAAGAAGCTGACCGACGACAAGAACGCTTCCAAGCAGACCCTTCTGGACGCTGCCGCTGAAGGCTGCTACATGAGCGGTGTGGGCGATACCTCCGCGAACAGCATCGGCATTGCGTATGACGCCATCGTTACGCCGGTCAGCGAAGCCGTGACTAACACCGCCATCGCAAGCGTCCTGTTCATCATCGCTTGGGATGTGGTCTAATTCAATCGCCTATCGCACAGGGGAACGCGCAAGCGTTCCCCTTACCTGATTCTAGGAGGTATTCAACGTGAAGAAAAAACGAATCCTCGCATTGTTCCTTGCGGCAGTATCGTGCTTATCGCTGGCAGTCAGCGCGTCGGCGGCAGGAACGACTACCCGCAAAGCAACAGATTTCAAGGACTATGACCGTACCGCATGGTATGCCGAAGCCGTGTCCGCAGCCGTGGATAACGGTCTGCTTTACGGCAAGAGCGCAACCGTCATCGACCCCAATGGAGACATGACCCGTGCGGAGATGGCAACAATCATCAACCGCTCGTTCGGGTGCTACAAGGCGGCAGATATTTTGCAGTATAAGGACGTATCCAAGAACAAGTGGTATTACAAGGACATTGCGCTCGCCGTCCAGATGGGTACTTATAACGGGCGCAGCAACTCAACAATGGCCCCGGACGCGCCGATCTCGCGGCAAGAAGCCATGACCGTAGTGGCCCGCGCGTTGGAACTGGATTACGATTCGTACTCCAAAACAGATCTGTCCGCGTTCTCCGACCGCAGCGAGATTTCCAACTGGGCGCTGCCCTATGTTCGCGCGATGGTCGGTGCAGACTATATCCATGGTCGCGGCAAAGTCCTTGCGCCGCTGGACAACATCACACGCGCGGAATTTGCGCAGATTTTCCACAATATCATCGGCACTTACATTGTGTCCAAGGGCACTTATGACAAGGACATTAAAGGCAGCGTCCTGATCCGCACCGACGATGTGACGCTCAAGGATATGACCGTGGATGGCGACCTCATCATCGGCTGCGGCGCAGCGGACGGCAAAATCGTGCTGGACAACGTGACCGTCAAGGGCAGATTGCTTGTCTGGGGCGGCGGCACGAAAGCCGTGTACTGCAACAACAGCACGAATATGCCCGCTGTTGTCGTAGCCCGCGTAGACGATGCGGTCAAGGTCATTTATGACAGAGATTCCACCCTCGCGGTCATTGACACGATCAAGGTTCGTATCACAGAGCGCGCGAAGCAGCATAAGGAAACGGAGGTCATTTTTTACGATGTTTCCGGACTGCGCGAAGCACAGAAGCAGCTCAACGCGATTGTCGCGGACAGCCAGATTGCTCTTACTGCTCCTGCTCATCTATATGCTCTGGTCGGAGAATCCAGCGTGAAAGCCGAGTTTGCCAACAACAGCAAGAATGACACTTACAAAATCGAGATTCGTCGCAACAAGGACGATACGCTCATTGCTGACGCTTTCGAGCTTGCAGCTGGCAAGAGCATTTCGACGCTCACACTGCTTGAAGCAGCGGCGTTCGGCAATGTGGATTGCACGGTCACAATTACGGCTTATCGTGATGGCAAACAGATTGGCACCATGCAGACTGAACTCGTTCTGCATACAGCGTATTTGTGGCCCAAGGAGGTGCAGTGATGAACAATGTTAAAAAGGCAGCGGCACTGCTTCTGGCGCTGGCACTCATTTTTGCATTTCCCGTCACAGCTTCGGCAGCAGAAACAACGGAAGCGCGCGTACCCGTTACGCTCACCGTGGTCAATACGGTTTCCCCGATTTCGTGTACAGTTCCCGCCGCGCTGCCGGTTTCTCTCGTTGACGGCTATGTGGTCTGTGCCAACAATGCCGCGATTACCAGCACCGGCAAAACCGGCGCAATTCGCGTCACGAAAGTCGATGTTCAGGCTGGCACGTTTGAGATTGGAAGCTACGATGATTTCTCGGCATCCAAAAACAGCATTGCGTTGTCTATCAACGGTTGCAGCACAAAAGGCGCAGGCAGCCTGACACTTGTGGATGGTGCATTTCCGTCTATCAGCGCAGAGAAGTCGCTGGCAATCCGCTACAAAGCGAAGGTATCTGCCAGTGAAGCTGTTACAAACATTAACGCAGCAACCGTGATCTTCACGATCGCCGCCGTGAGTGAAAAGGAGGCTGCATGATGAAGAATTTCAAGAAATTCACCGCATTTGTGCTGGCTCTTTGTATGCTGTTTTCGCTGTCCGTCGCGGCATTTGCCGCCGAAGCGGACGAACACACGATCTACGACAGCGCGCCCGACGAAGAAACCGCGGTTTCCACCGAAGCCGCCACCTCCGGCACGATCCAGAACAGCAGCATTCGCTGGTCGCTGGATGAAAAGGGCTGGTTGACGATCTCCGGCAGCGGCGAAGCGCCGGTCTTTACCAGCGCGGACGATCAGCCTTGGGCAGCTGTGCGAGAGCAGATCACTGAAGTCTGGTTCGAGGACATGGAAACGCTGACAATTCCAGACCTTGCGTTCTGGTTTGAAGGCTGTGTCAATCTGACCACCGCAGAGCTGCCCCTTGCGCCGGTCATTGGCAGGCACGCCTTTTATAACTGCCCGAAGCTGAATACAATCACCATGTACTACGGCGAAACCGTTCTCAAAAGCATTGGTGAGGATGCGTTCTGGCGCGAAGCCGATTCCGGCGACACGCTCTATATCGCCTACATCATCGGCTACCCGGAATCGACCGTGCCGTTCTACACCTATGATTGGGCGGCTTCCAATCGCAGCAACCGGTATTTTTACGATTTGTACGGCGTGTACTCCAACGCCGACGGTGCCGCATCCACTGTTTCCGACTCCGGTATTATGAAAGCACCCGCGAAGGCTGTGTCTCGCGCGTCCACCGGCATTGTTGGCACTTGCCCATCCTGTAAAAAGAACTCTTTGCAAGGAACATACGTTTCTCAGTCGCACACTTCCAGAGGGCATCAGCAGTATTATGAATGTTATCTTTGTCATTATGTTCAAAATTTAGGGACTTATGTGTACAAAGACCACGGTTCCGGCTCGTATGGTTCTTGGACTTGCCCGGATTGCGGAAGCCATACATGGGTTCTGGACTATGAAAATGATGCCACTTGCACACGAAACGGCTACCGGGAATATAGCTGCAATTGCGGCCAGAGCAAGCGCGAAACCATCTACGCAATCGGCCACAGCTATTCTTATGGAGGCTGGGAGGAATATTCCAGCAGCCAGCACCGGCGCGAAGCCTATTGCCGGAACTGCGGCGATTCGGATTACGAATACGCCAGCCACAGCATGAGTTACGGAAGCTGGAGCAATTACTCTGATACGCAGCATCGTCGCTCGAAAACCTGCTCTGCCTGCGGCGACAGCACAACGGAGTACGCCGATCATGTAGACGCAAACGGCGACGGCAAGTGCGACGACTGCGGCGCAACGGTCAGCCTGACCGTCACTTGGGACGCGGGCAGCAACGGCGGCACGATTGACGGTAAGACAACGTATAGCGAAACCGTTCAGCCGAACAGCAAGCCGACGATCCCCGCATCGCTCCCTGTCAAAAAGGGGCACAGCTTTAAGGGCTGGTACACGGCCAAAACAGATGGCAAGCTCTACAACACCGTCGCTTCGATCACAGCCAGCACAACGTTTTACGCACAGTTTGAGGCCAACAAGTACACCGTAACATGGGATCTGGGCACCGGTCAGAGCGAAACGACCGAGCAGACTTACGGGGAAAAGCTGCTGCTGCCCAAGGACCCGGAACGCAAAAATGCAGAATTTTTAGGCTGGTTCACCGAAGCGAACGGCGGTACACAAGTAACGGCGAATGACACTTTCACGGAAACCGCAGATAAAACGTATTACGCCCATTGGGAGATCACCGAGGTTTTCTCGGTCACTGTTCCGGTCACATTGCCCCTCGTTGTCGATGAAAGCGGCGAGGTTCACACGGGCAGCGCGGAGATCATTAATGCTTCTACCGGCACAGTTGTTGTATCTTCGGTTAGCATCAGCACGAAGAATGGCTGGCAGCTCGTTCCCTACACGACTGACATGGCGCATGAAAAGGTTGACGCGAAGCTCCTCGGTTTCAAGATCAATGATGCGCAGACCAACAAAACTGGTGATACAGAGATATTCTCCCTGACCTCCCCGTGGGAAATTGCGGAGAACAGCCGGTTGCCACTCTCCTACGATGCCGTTGTCAGCGCCGTATCCAAAGCAGTCACTGAGCAGGAAGTTCTCTCCATTGTCTTTGTTCTGGAATGGGGCGGTGAATGATCAAAAAACCTGAGAACGGGTTCTGTTTCCCTTCATAGGGACACAAACTGTCACCCCGGTTGAGAGGGAGTGGAGAGATCCACTCCCTCTATTCCTTTTTTCTGCGTTATGCCGGGAACGGAATGACCTCGCTCAGTGGCGGAAGGATTTTCGGTTGCTGCTCGTCCGGCTGCATGGCGCTGTCCACCAGACCGATATCCCGGTAGATGATGCGGATAGCCTGGCTGGCATTGCGGGAGTATTTCACATCTCGTTCTCCAATCTCAATACGCTGGATGAACAGCCGCAGCAGTTCCGGCGTCAACGTGTCAATCGTCGTATACTGCTTTGCCTTTTCAATGAAAGCATCCACGTTCGCTTCGCGAGCCTGAAGCTGCGCAAGGCGCTGTTCTTTCTGCGGAATCTGTTCCTCCAGCATACGCTGCTCGTCTGTGTAATCGCCGGAGAGCATCCGGTATTGCTCGTCTGTCACGCGCCCGAGAACATTGTCCTCATAGAGCCGTTTGAACAGCTTGGACAGCTCTGCGCTTCGCTTTTTCATTGCGTCCAATTCACGGAGGACACGGTTCATCTCCTGCTGCAGCTCCGCACTGTTCTTCTGATTGATGTACGCCGCGAACTGTCGCTCCTTCATTCGGGCGAAATGTGTGACCCGACGGAGATCATCCAGAACGATCTGCGTGAGATCACATTCCCGGATGTGGTGCGCGCTACAGGCAGTTTTTCCTTTCTTGCCGTAGGTATAGCACTTGAAATTGTACTCCAGCTTTTTCATGGTCGTGGCACGATGCAGCACCATTGGCTTTCCGCAATCTGCACAGAATACCAATCCGGAAAAGATGTTCGGTTCATCCATGCGCTTTGCCGTGCGCTTTTTGTGCTGCCGCACCTCCTGCACGATCTCCCACTGCTCCTGTGATACGAGCGGCTGGTGCGTATTTTTTACCAGACACTGTTCGCTTTCCGGCCGGTCGATCCGCGTTTTGTTTTTGTAGGAGATGGTTGTCCGCCGCAGCCCGACCGTGTGTCCAAGATACACGATGTTGCCGAGAATATCGCTGACTGTTGTTTCCGACCACGCGCACGGGCGCAGCACGTCACGCCCCTCATGCGTTTTTCCGGTTTTCTGAAAGTAGTAATTTGCAGGTGTCAGAACGTTCTGATCTGCCAGGATCCGCGCGATCTGACTCGGACCTTTCCCGGCAGCACAGAGGGAGAATATCTGCCGCACGATCTCTGCCGCTTCCGGGTCGGGCTCAAGATGGTTTTCCGTAGTTTCGGATTTTCGGTACCCATAGGGTGGGCGGCCTCCGAGCCATTCGCCGCGTTCAGCCTGCAGCTTTTTCACGGCGCGAACCTTCCGGCTCGTGTCCTTTGCGTGCAGTTCGTTCGCCCAGTTGCGGATGGGGTTAAAATCGTTGCTGCTCTCGACCGCAGAATCTACGCCGTCGTTCACTGCGATGAACCGTACATTCTTTTGCGGGAAGTAAATTTCCATGTAGTAACCGACCTGCAGATACTCACGGCCAAGCCGTGATGTGTCTTTTACGATCAAGGTGGACACCTCGCCAGCCTCAATCATTTCTACTATCTTCTTCCAACTGGGCCGTTCAAAATTCGTTCCTGAGTAGCCGTCATCCGCAAGGAACAGTGTGTTTTCAAAGCCCTTGGCCTGTGCGTAACTTTCGAGCAGATCTCTTTGATGCAGAATGCTGTTCGATTCGCCAACGCGTTCATCCTCCTGACTGAGTCGCCCATAGAGGACGGTGTATTGTTGTTTTTGGCTTGCCATTGTAACCTCCTTTTCCGTGGGACAAGCCGGTACGGTACGGCAAGTATACCGCAGCGGTTGCCACAAGTCTATCAGATTTTTATGCGCTGTGCGCTTCCTTTTCCAGTTCCGCGTCGATGCAGGCAATCAGCTTGTCCGTCGGCGTTGCGCAAGGCTCTGCCGGAAATACAGACGTGATACAGAACCGTTTGCTGCCGATCAACATCTCGCGCTGTTTTGCGATGCAGTCTCCCTCTATACGTGTTGTTGTGTCCCGGAAAACAGTTGCGACTTCGCCGTCCTCTGTTCTCCGAAGCTTTGCCTGCTCCGGTATGTATCCGCCGAGAATACCGGTGTCCCGATAAATCTCCCAGTCCTTTTTCATAGGCTTCCTTTCTGCCTCCCACTGGAGGCTGTTTTTATAAGTGCTGTTCCATTGTCCAATCCACATGATCGTCCTCGGCGTGACCGAGGGCGGTTTTCTTTTGCCGGAGCTTCTTGCGGCGCTTGCTGTCAATATGCGGTGGCGTGGTCGTTCCGTCGTGCGTTGGTGCATCATCCGTCATCTGCTCCACAGCACGGCCAAGGCGCACAACGCCGTGCACAAGATCACTGCCGCAGTCGAGATCCACGCGCAGGTGATGATCTTCTTCTGTGCCGTCTGCTCCATATCCGAAAGCTGATTCTTCGTATCGTTCAGGATTGTGGTCAGGGCGTTCTTCGTACTCTCGGTCAGCGTTTTGCAGCTGGAAGAATACCTCTCGATCAGGCTCCCAGCCTGTCTCGCAAACTCGTCTGCGCTCATCTGCATCTCGCTCAATGCACTCTGCGCTTCCTGCTTGGTCAGGAGCGTTTTCAGGTCCGCGTCCAGCTGCATCTGCTGCTGAAACAGATCGTGCTGCATTTTGAGCAGCGCGCTCCAGTTCCGCTCCGTCACTATCACGGCCGATTCCAGCCGCCGCGCTTCGTCCATCGATTTCCTGTGCTGCGCTGCCAATGCTTCCGTACTCAATCTCTGTTCGATATCCAAATTCTGCCTCCATGTTTTCTTTCCGATATTTTGTCATGTGTAGCTTGCTGTCGCGGCACTTGCGGCCGTCCGGCGTGGTGTAGGTGATATTTTTGCGGCTGTCCGTCCATGTCGCGCCGTAGCCCTCGGCGCGGAGCAGCGCCAGAAATTCCTCGCGGCTGGCGGCATACCGCATACACTCGTCGATCACACGCATAAGCTCCAGCTTCCAGCTCTCGCCCTTCGCCGCAGGGTAGTATTCCGCGTTGGACATCCCACTTGATTTCTGCTGTTCGTCCTTCTGAAATTTCGGAAGTCCGAGTTCCTCGCAGATCGCATCGTTGCGGGCGCGCAGCGCCTGAATCTGCTCATCGGCCATGTGAATTTTCTTGCCGGTTTCAAAATTGACGCTGTTGATGATGCAGTGCGAGTGAATGTGTTCGCGGTCGGTGTGGGTGCAGACAAGGATTTCACAGCCCTCGAAGTATCCGGCAAGCCTGCGTGCTGCTTCGTGCGCTGTGCGCGGGTCGATGCCTGCGCCCTTCGGGAAACTCTGCACCATGTGGTAGAACATCACACCGCCGTCCTTGTGGTGCAGCAGCTTCGTACTGAGAAATTCGTCGAACACCGTTTCCGGCTGGCAGCCAATGCCGCTGACAAGCTGCTGTCCATTCCAGAGCGTCTTGCTCGTCTGCGCTACATACCGCATGACGCTTTTCATGCAGCTGCGTGTTTGCGTACCCTTTTTGTAGTTCACGAAGTGGACGATTGCGATTTTGCCACGCCTCCCTCCTGCAACTTCCGCAGGGCAGTGTTGATCTTGGAAAACTCCTGCGCAGCAGAATCCAAATTGGCGAACTGTACCTTGCCCATGTTCGCCAGCACAGTCAGCTGGTTGAGGTTATTGCCGATGGCTTTTTGCTGCCGCAGGACTTCTTTCAGTCCGTCCAGAATCACAATCCGTTTTCCAAGACAACAGGCGGTCACATAATCGCTCTGGGTCATGTGCGCCTGTGCCGCTTTTCGGCGTATCGCTTCTAAATCCTGTTCCGAAATGCGAATGCTGAATTGTTTGTCCTTTTTCATATATCCTCCGTTTCGTTAAAGTGGGCACGGGCTGCTGCCCGATTTGAGGCATTTGGCAGGAAGCCGGGACACCGGCGACTAGCCAAATGCGATGCTGGCTCCTTCGTCGGCACAAGCTCCATATCCCTCGCCCCGCCGCAAGCGGCAGGTCTCGTCCATTCCGCTGCGCCTCCTCTCAAAATCGCAATCGCGTTGCTGGATTGCGATTTTGTTCTTTGCACGTCGGTGCAACGTGGGCTTTTTCTGCCGCGCCGCACACACACTCGCTGTCGGGGCAGAAAGCCGCACACAGCGGCGACACGCGCCTCACGGCGCGATGCAGCCGCTCGCCACACCCGTAGGGTCGATCGTGCCGATTGTTTTCACGGGCAGAAAATCGGCACTTTCGGCACGTTTGAGGGAAATCCACCGTTTGCCGTTGCTGCGGTAGGTATCCGCCAGAATCCCGTTTTCTCTTAGAGCCGCAACGCTTTCCCGCACCAGCCGGGTGATCTTTTTCGGCGTGATTCCCAGTGTACCGTCAGGGTCGATCTTCGCAGACAGTGCCGATGGTGAGCCGAGATATGTAGAATCGGCACGGAGCAATTCAGAGAGAAGTTTTGTGAGTTGAAGCGTTGAAATCTTAGAAGCGCCGCTGCAAGTTTTGCTGTCCTCAAGCAGTTTCCAGACGTGATCTTCCTCACCAAGCTCCAGCCTTAACGTCCTGTCCGGAATGTCACGCCCGGTGCAGTGCAAGGACGCAACGTTGGCAAGACGGGAGTTTTTCTGGAATACAAACGTCGAATCTGCCGCGCCGCTTAAACCCGTCGAGCCAGAGATCATATTCATCGGATCGTCATCGTGCAGTTTTCTCAGATGATGAATCAATAGGATTGCAATGTGCTGTTTGTCCGCAAGCTGTTTGAGCAGGCCGACGTCTTGGTAATCGTTCGCGTACAGATTGCTGTCGCCGCCTGCACTTCGGACGCGCTGCAAGGTGTCAATCACAACGAGCTTGGTCGCCGGATGGTCGGTCAAAAACTGCTCGATCTGTTGTTCCAACCCGCGCTTGAGTGTGTCCGCCATGATCGCAAAATGCAGCGTCGGCGGTGCATCTTCCGTCAGGTCAAAGAGCCGCGTCTGGATACGCTGAAACGAATCTTCGAGACTAAGGTACAGAACCTCGTCCTGCGTTGTTGCGAAATTCCAGAGCGCCTGCCCTTGCGAAACGCACAAGCAAAGCCACAAAGCCAGCCAAGACTTGCCGATTTTCGGCGCACCCGCGAGGATGTGCAAGCCCTCTGGAATAAGCTCATCTACCAGAAAGTGCGTCGGTTCGTATGTCCTGTTTTGCAGATCTTCCGCTGTGATGGTTTCCAGTTTGGTCATTTTTTCACTTCCTTTCGATTTTATTTGTTATAGATACATTCTCTACAAATCTACAATCGAATGATAGCACAACCATTGACATTTCACAATAGGTAATGTATCATTTAAGCACATACACTACATAAGAAAAAATACATTCTCTACAAAGGAGGCGCACGCACATGGGCGTTTTGGGGAAAGATTTATTGGATTTTCATCGGCCGCGCACCAATACGAAGGTGGAGTTCGGTGCTTCCGGCTATTGGGTCGAATCCCATCCGACGATGCAGCCCTACGGCGCTGTGCTGACGGAAATTCTGAATCTTGACGCTGCGCCGTTTCAAGAATTATTGGATCAATATCGGAAGACCGTTGCAGAAAAGGATGCAGAGCAGGCAGCGCGGGCGTTTCAGGCTGTGACAAATGGATTTGCATCTTTACCGCTTTACCGCCTGTATTGGAATGACGTTCAGCTGTTTGCAAGCATGGATGTGCGTGAATTATTCGTGGGAGAAGCGCAGGAAGCGTTCCGCGAATATGCGATGCAGGACGATACGTTGCCGAGGTTCATGCAGGAGCAGCTGGACGCCATCCGATTGATTCAGGAGCGCTATGCGTGGTTCCTGGACGGCATTTTTGCGGGCAAGCCGTTTGAAAAGAAAAAGGGTCAGAGAAAAACTTCTCTGGCCCAGCAGATTGAGAAAAAAGGCTTGGAGCCGTTCGTCAGCGGCGTCAGCCTTGGCGCAGATTCGAAGGTGGACGCGCCGAAAGTAAACGCGCAATTCTGCATCCGTGGCACTGGGCGCGAGGCGGAGGTGGTCGAAAAAATGTACTTTGACCGGCTGCTGGATTTTGTCTATGTGGAGTTTATGAAAGGACTGCAAAAGGGATTTGTGCCGAAGCGCTGCGCCAACTGTGGTCGCTGGTTTTTGCAGACGCCTGGCGCGACCTTCGCCTATTGCGCCGGTCCTGCGCCGGAAGACCCAGGTAAAACCTGCCGGGAGATCGGCGCGGTCAGCAGCTTTAAGGACAAAGTTGCGAACAATGAAGTCTGGCAGGCGCAGCAGCGGGCATACAAGAAATACTACGCGCGGACGATGCGGAAGGATATGACCAAGGCCGAGTTTGAGGCATGGACGCGCGACGCGGAGCAAAAGCGGGACGCCGCGCTGGAACCGTATGCACGCGCAGAAAGCGAGGAAGAACGGCAGCGCATCGCGGCTGAACTGGAGGAAAAACTCAACAGGCTGTGACGCATCGCTTTTGCTTATCTCCTACTTGAGTATTTTTTCCAACACCGCATAAAATACAAGTAAATTCTGCGCAGAAAAAGTCCCGGCAAGCCATCAGACGATGGTTTACCGGGACTTCGTGTTTCGGCTGATTACGATTTTGTTTCTTCCTGCTCCTGCAGTTTTTTCTCCAGTGCGGACTGCTTTGCAAGAATGGCATTGACCTTATCATAAAGATCCTCGATCATGATCTCGGTTTTGAGATTGACCTTGTAATCATTTTCCGCGCGGCGGCGATCCTTTTCTTCCTGCCGGTTCTGGCTCATCATGATGAGCGGTGCCTGAATGGCAGCGACGCAGGAGAGAACCAGATTCAAAAGGATAAATGGATACGGGTCAAAGGCGTTCGAAGCTAAAATCGTGTTGACGACCATCCACAAGATCAGTACGCCTGTGAACGCGAAGATAAATGCCCAGCTGCCCGCGAATTTCGCAATCGTGTCCGCCGCGCGTTGCCCGAGCGTGTATTTTTCCGTTGCAGGACTTTCGGAAATCTTGCTGTCTGCCAGCAAATTCAGGACTTCCTCGTCCGTCATATCATGTTCAATATCCTTGAGGACTTCCTTCAGGAGCTTTCTGTTTTCTTTCATTCGGCTTCCCCTTCTTTCCGGGATTTTCTTCATTATACTCCGCTCCCCCCCCGACGCGGTCAAGCCGCTTGTCCGGCACGGGCGCTGGGGCTGTCTGCCGCAAAGCAGGAAAATGCCCGGAGGCAGAAGGCCTCCGGGCATTTTCCTGCGTTTCAGAATTACGGCGTATAGCTTCTGGCCAGGACAGTCAGCTCGCCGTGTTCGATGGTCGCCAACGTGTTGTTGGCGGTAAAGCCGGGTTCAGACGCAGCCAGCTCTGCGAGGTCCGCTGCGGCATACGTTTCATCCGGATGCTCGGGGTCTGCATTGTCCATCAGGACAAAGCCCTCGGCAACCGGCACGGTGACCTTGCCGAGCTCGTGATACGATTTTGTGTCATCCAGACCAACGGCGTAGTAGACACCCGAATCGTCGCTCGTTAAATCGACGCCGCCCTGCTCCAGACCTCCGTTGATGGTGACAAAGCCGTTCTCGTCCTCTCTGGACGTGACGACCATGTCCTTGCCGTCCACAACGATCGTATCGCCAACGGCAAGCTGCGCGATATCGACCATGTCATAGATGTCGTAATCATAGACCGTCAGCGTGAGTTCCGTTTTGCCGTCGGTTTCGGAAATGTCGTCTGCGCCGAAGCTCACCGCGACAGTCGCATCGGTCAGCGCCTGCGGATCAAGGCTTTCCGCCAGCGGCTCGATGCGCTTTGCCGCCTGTGCGGGCTGCTGCTCTTCTGAAGCCTGTTCTTCTCCCGCCTGTTCAGAAGCGTCCGGCTGCCCGGTTGTTTCTGCGGCAGGAGTGTCCTGCGTATCCGGAGCTGTCTGTCTGGCCGCGCAGGCACTCAGCGCCAGCACCGATATGGCCAGCAGAATCGCCAGTACTTTTTTCATAAGTCAAACTTCCTTTCCCCAAGGGATGTTCCGCTTTTTCGAACTGCTGTCAGTGTGACAGAAAGTTGTAACGAAATCTTGCTGGAACTGTAACCGGATTATGAATTTTCAGCTGACGGCTGCGGCGACCAGATGGGTTGGGACGCAATGAAGTCAGATATCTTTGCAAAAACAGAAATACGGCTTGTTCAGCGCTTGCTGGAGACAAGACTGTTGAAATCTGTGGCCGTGCCGTTTTGGAAAGGCAGGGCATAATTATCTGCGGAGCATGACCTTTGCGCAAAACAGACCGTCCTGATAGGTGACTGTACTCACCCCACCGGATTTTTCTGCGATATGGCGGACGGACTGGATACCAACACCGTCTCCTTTTCGCTTGGAGGACAGAAATACCCCGTCTTTTTCCCGGATAACTCCATCATACGTGTTCTCAACCTGAATCAGTACCAGACTGTTGCCATGCAGATAGGCGGTCAGCTCGATTCTGCGTCTGGCAGGTGCAGTACGCAGGCTGGCTTCCAGCGCATTCTCCAGCAGATTAGAGAGGACCAGGCACAAATCGATCTCGTCTACCGGAAGACATTCCGGCAGATCGAGCTGTACGGAAAATGGGATCTGCTCCCGCTTCGCAAGTGCGCAGTAATACCCGACCACGCCGTCTGCCGCCCGGTTTTCACAGAAATGCAGCTCCAGACTCGGGATTCTGGAAACTGCGCTGGAAAGATAGGCTTTGATCTTTTCAAGATTCCCTTCTTCTGCAAGGGCGGCGAGCTGACATAGCTGGTGGCGCAGATCGTGCCGCGCCTGCCGGGCTTCCTCAATGGCAGCTTTCAGGCTTTCGTAGCGCTGCTGCTGCATGGAAAGCAGCTGGTTTTCTTGCTGCAATCTCACATTCCGGTTGATGCTGATCGCCATCAGAAGGAAGATTGCGTTGAAGAAAAGCATCAAAAACAAAAGTACGATGCTGATCACAAAATACCCCTGCAAAACACGCCCGGTATAGAGCGTGTCCGCATACTTGGGGATCATAAACAGATTCAGCGCAATGAACACCAGCGGCAGCACCCAGAACACATACCAGGTCTGCGCAAAATTTTCATCCTCGACCATTCTCTGCACGCTGTGCGTCGCAGGATAATAGGCGATGGCAGCAAACAGCCAGCAGATCGCATGATAGCAAATCGCAGACCGCAGACAGAACCACGGCGCAGCCTGCGCCTGCGGCAAACCGGCCAGCATAGCGGCGTTGATGGCTCTTGAAAGGCTGTTGATACAGGCAAATACCGCACAGACGGACAACGCAATCGTTCCGGATTTCCAAAGCGAGATCCGGAGCGTTTTTATGTAGATCACGACTGCAAGCAAGGTTAGGCCTGCAAGCATCGGCGCAGTCGGCATGCGGCGCGCATAGCACACCACGCCTCCGGCAGCGCAAAGCAGCGCAAGCAGCGGAACAAGCCACAAAACAAGCTTTGACAGCGGCTGCTTTAAGCTGGATTTTGCCGGGAAGTAGGCAAGCAGCATGCCGGGAATCACCACGCTGAGTTCCAGAATTGGACGCAGCAGCTCCATTATGCCATCCGCCCCCTTTGAAGCAGGAACTCCATAAATGCCTGCCGGGCGCTTTTCAGAAGGTCCTGACTGACAAACACGCGGCTTCCGTCCGCCATGCGGAAGGCGGCGCCTTCCAGATCCTTCGCGTGTTCCAGATTTACGATCACGCCGCGCCCGCACACAAAAAAGCGTGTGTCATCCTTTAGTGGGGAGATGAACGACTTGAAGGGTTGGCGTGTGGCAAGCGTCTTTTGAACCGTCGTATGGACGTAGATCATGTGGGCAAAATGCTCGGCATAGACAATATCCCGATACCGCAGCCGGAACTCGCTTCCGTCTACCCGCAGTGTCATAAATTTCTCCGGCTGCGGTACGCGGGCAAGCAGCTCGTCCGTCAGCGCATCGATGTCCTCCTCGGTGAAGGGCTTGACCAGATAGTGCAGCGCCCGGACCTGAAATCCCTCCAGCGCATGATCGGTAGAGGTCGTGGTAAAAACCAGCAGACAATCCGTATCGGTTTTGCGCAGCTCTTTTGCCGCCTCCATGCCTGTCATGCCATTCATATAAATATCCAGAAATGCGGCAGTAAAGGGGGCTTTCCTTACTGCTTCCAGAAATTTCTCGCTGCTTTCGTATTCCAGAATATCTGCCTGCACATTTCTCCGGTGAAGCTGCCACTCCAGCCGGTCTTTCAGCAGTGCACGTTCCGCGGCAAGATCGTCCACAATCGCAATCCTCATGCAGCGAATTCTCCTTCCTCTTCCTGCACATATTCAAATCCAAAGTGATTATATCACAGAGCGTCAAGGTTGGAGAAGCCACAACCCCGGAATTCGTGCCATAATCGTCCCTTTCGTGCCACGGCGCTTGAAAGACCGGCAGAACCTTTTTATACTGAGCGTAAGCAAGGCGTCAAATTGGATTCAGGAAGGAGGGCGGTCTGTGTATCGTATTGCCGTACTGGCAGAACAGGAAGCGGAGCGGCAGCGCTATGCCGAACAAATCACCCGGTTCTGTGAATCGAAGGGGCTGTTTCCTCAGCTCGTGCAATATGACGACCAGGAACGCTTTTTTGAAGCGGCGCAGAAAGATGCTCCAACCAATGCTGTCATTGCACTCTCCGGGGTGGCAGGGCTGAATGCAGCGGAGCACCTTCGTTCCTTATGTCCCGTGTGCCGGATGATCTGGTGCAGTGATCTTGATTTCTCGCTTCACGCCTTCCGACTGCGGGCCGATTATTTCCTGCTGAAGCCCGTTTCTGAGGAAGCGTTTCAACTGGGACTTTACACCTGGCTCGCATAAAACCCCAACAAACTGTATGAAAAATAAATAAACGGAGGATATTTTGATGAAAATGGAAAAAGTATTACGCTCTGCGCTGCTCCTGCTGCTGGCTGCTGCGCTCTGCCTGAGCATGGCAGCCTGTACACAGACGCCAGCCGAGTCTTCCCCGGTCTCTGAAACGCAGACGCCCGAAACGGCCGCATCAGAGAAAGCCTCGCCGGAGGATGATATGCCGGAGGACGCTGGCACAGAGGAGACCCCGGCGTCCGACGCATTGTCCTCTGCACTGCCGGTCAAGACGCTGCGCGCCAAGCGTGTCGACGAAAACCCCTATATGGCAAAGAGCGACGCTAACATTCACCACGACGGCTACAATACCGACTCCACAGATGAAGTTCTGCCGCTCGGCATCTACCCGGAAATCAACGTTTCCTATGAGAAAACCAACGCGAACGCTTCGCCTGCCATTTACTTTGACAGCTATGGCCACGCGGTCGTGCCGCTGCTCGGCGGCATCGCCATCCGCGACCTGAACGCGAAGGAAACCACGACGCTGGGCTATTTCTCCCCGAAGCAGCATGACGGCGGCGGTTACGTCATCCAGAGCTCCTATACGTTCTTGGACTCGGAAAACCGCATCGTCTGCCCCACCAGCAACAACCATGTGCTGATGCTGCGCGCAACCGATGAAGCAGGAAACATCCTGCCGGAGTTTGAAAAGGTGCTGGATATCAACATCAAAGCTGCCGCCGAGGCTGCGCTCGGCAAGACGCTGGAGCAGAATCTTCTGTCCGTGGTCTTTGACTACGAAGGAAACCTCTGGTTTGCAACCGGCGGCTTCCGCATCTACCCGGAGCGTGAGCAGCAGGGCGTACTGGGATATATCGCACGTTCCGCCATCGATGCGATTCTAAGCGGCGAACAGACTGATCTCTCTGATGCAGTCTTTGTCTACGAGCTTACTCCCGGTGAGGGTGCAGAAAACGGCATTGCCGCCTCCAAAGACGGCGCGGTCATCCTGACGAACCAGAACTGCTATCTGCTGCGCGCGAATAATGGTGTCGAAGCCGTCTGGTGCACGCCGTATGAGAGTGTCGGCGCAAAAGTCAGCGGCGAGGGCGACAAGACCACCGGCGGCGGTCTTGCATGGGGCGGAGGCTGCTCTCCGTCGCTGACGCCGGAGCTTGTGATGTTCACCGACAATGCTGACCCCGTCAAGCTGCTGGCTCTGGATATGAAGACCGGTGAGATCGTTGCAAGTCTGCCGGTGCTGGACGATCTGCCCGAGGGCTATCAGGTGGCGGTTGAAAACTCTGCCATCGTCTATGACGACAGCGAGGGCACTGTCAGCACCATCGTGTGCAACTGGTTTGGCGCAGGCAACGCAGGCCTTGCCGACCCCAACAACGACTCTTCGATCCAGAGCTACGCGAATATTTACGACCAGAACTGGCTCATGAAGGGCAATGTCATGATCGCGCCGGGCGTCGAGCGCGTGGACACCGTGAAGACCGCTGACGGTTACGAGATGAAGAGCATCTGGTGCCGGAACGATCTGAGCGACACGTCGATCATGAAGCTCTCCACCGCGACGGGCTATGTCTACGGCTACGTGCAGGATCTGACCACCGGTATGTGGCAGTACATCATTCTGGACTTTGAAACGGGCGAGACTGTTTTCACGATGGACGTCTCCAACAAGTTCGGCTACAACAACATGGCCATCGGCATGTACGCCGGAAACAGCGGCAACGCACTCTACTGCCCGACGGGCTATCTGGAGCTGCTCAGATTGCAGGATCGCTTCGTCCATCTGCCTGAAATGCCGTACCGAGAGGTCGACCTCGACCAGGCGGCGAGAAATGTTCTTTCGCAGGAACAGTTTGCGCTTGACGGCGGCGAAGGAGAAGTCGCGAGCTGGCGCAATACCGTCACAGTCGAAAATGTTCATCCCAACACGACGGTCGCATTCCGGATGAACAATCTTTCCGGAAGCGCCGCTGAGCTGAAGCTCTATGGCTACGGTGCAGACGGAAAGCTGGCGGAGGTCGGCAATGAGCTGTGGTCGATCACGGATGAGACCGGCGCTGCCGTGGATACCCTGTCCGATGGCACACTGTATGAGCTGCGTGTGAGCATCGCAGACGGCGGTGCGCTTGATCTGAGCGAGGCGGAAAAGGAGATCAAAATTTCCGTTGTGCTTGCAAAGTAAGTCTCAAGGGGCTGTTGCAAAATTCATTTTTGCAGCAGCCCCATCTTTATATCAATTTTACCGGTTGTCCGGGATCCGTACACAGAGCGCGCCGGAGCCGTCATAGTATTTGCGGCTTGCCATCGGTTCGGTGGTCACGAGATAATTGTATTCGCCGCTTGCTGTTTTGCGGTAGGAATACGAGGTCTTGCCGCTCACGACCTTCGGGGTGGAAAGCATGTTCGCGTCCGGATGATAGCGGTAGATATAATAGGTTTCCACACCTTCGACAGCTTCCCACGAAAGCGTAAGGCAATCGGTCTGTGCGTCGTAGTTCGCAGAAGCCGACACCGCCGCTACGGGGACAGTGCCGCAGCTTGCGCCGACACTATACTCGCCGGACACGTTGTCCGCGATCTCTACATAGGAGATGGGCTGCACGATATAGCGGTAGGTTCCGGGAGCAAGACCATCCATCGCAGCGCTGGTTTCCTCTGTCGTGCCGAGCATCTCAATGTGATTTGAGTCCGCGTCATAGGAGAACAGCTGATAGGCCGTCGCTCCCTCGACCGCCTGCCAGGAAAGCGTGATGCTGCCAGGTTCGGTGGAGATCGCCGCCACAATGGGGGCTTGCAGCGTGGCAAGCTCGACCTTCTGCGCGGGCTCTTCGCCGTTCAGAATTTTGAACACACGGAAACCGACATCTTCGTAACCCTGAAACGCTGCGCGGCCTTCCTTGCGGTGCTCCGTGCGGCAGTCCGTGCGGGCAGAGTTCCATGCGCCGCCCTTGACGCCGAGCGTTCCGTTCGCGCGAGCCGTGGTCGTCCACTCCCAGACATTGCCCCAGAAATCGACTGCACCATGCGCGCCGCGCGTGACCTTGGCGTATTCTTCTACAGATGTTCTGCCGTCATTCACGCCGCAGTTGAAGTCTGCATCCTTGGGCATATGACCGGCGGCAAGTTCCCACTCGCTTTCATTCGGCAGGCGGTAGGTGTTCACGCCGTCACATTCTGTCAGCCACGCGCAGTAGGCTTCGGCATCCGCAGCGGAGACGTAGTTTACAGGGAAATCGTCTTCCCCAGCGGGATAGGTACCATCCGTCCAGTTCTGCGGTGCAGCATAGCCGGTTGCTGCAAGAAATTCGGCGTACTGCGCGTTGGTCACCTGTGTGCGTGCAACGTAGACGCTCTCGCCTGCGCCCATAACGGGGATGTAGTCATACTTGTACGCGTCGGCGATCTTCCACTTGAGAAGCCGCGGGTCGGTGAAGCGGAGCATGCTGCTGTTGATGCGGTTCCAGTAGGTCTGGTACATCTCCTGCACGATCTCCTCCATCTCCGCGACCTTGGCAAGGCCGCCGGGCTTGCCGGCTGTCTCCTCCTTGAGTTCTGCCAGCTTTGCTTCCTTACGGACAAGCACTGCGTCATAGTTCTTGATGACCTCGGCGCGGAGGTTCAAATAGTTTTCCTCCGTCGGCTTGCGCTGATAGAGCGAGATAAGCTGCTTGGTTTCCGCGGTCAGCTCCGGCTGCTCTTTTTCAATGAAATCGCTGTTTTCAAACATGTCCGACGCACTGACTACCGGCAGCACGGACAGCAGCATCAAAGCGGCCAACAAAAGTGAGATGATTCTTTTTGTTCGTTTCATACGAAATCCCTCCATGTTTCTGTTTCCAACTATCAATACGAGTGGGAAGCAGGAAAAAATGGGGGGGATCTCAAAATTATTGCAGCAACCAGTTCAGCAGCGCCTTGCCGTTTTCCAGCCACGCCCGTTGCAGCACGCCGACGTGATCGGTATCTTCAAACACCGTCACGCGCGCGTCAAGGTTTTGTCTCGCTACGCTTTCGATGAATGTCTCGGTCGATTCCGGTTTGACGACTACGTCATCCTCACCGACGAACGCCCAGATGGGCATGGTTTCAAGTGCTTTCAGCGTGTCCGCCGTCGTTTTGATGCTGCCGCTCATGGGCGCGATGCGGGAAAAGATGTCCGGGTACGCCAGCGCCAGATCCCATGTGCCTGTGCCGCCCATGCTGTGACCGGTGAGGGCGATGCGGCTGCGGTCGATGGTCTTTTCTTCGCAGATCGTATCGATCAGCGCCATGACGGTATCGGCAGAAGAAAACCATCCCTTTTCGCTTGCGGGCAGCTGCGGGATCAGGACATACGCCGGAACTTCACCGAAGAGTCCGTCTGCAAGGTACTGCGGGAAACCGTCCGTCGTGGTTAGTACGGAGAGGTCGCTGCCCTTGCCGTGACTGCCGTGGAGATAGACAAGCAGCGGCATGTTTTTCTCTGCATTTTCGGGCGTATAAAGCAGATAGCCAAGCCCTTCAAAGCTGCCTTCCGTCAAAGAAGATGCAGATGTTTCAACATCAAAATGCGCCAGCCAATAGGCAATTTCCGCGCGGCTGGCCGGAGCGCAGAGGTCGAGCGTGCTGAGCGCGTCCGTGAAAAGTCCCTCTGCATTTGCCCACGCGCAGGCGTCAAGCGCCCAGGAGCAGCCATTTTTGACGCTGACTTTCGCTGCCGCCCCGGTGGGCTTTGCATTGGCATACCGATAGAATACCACGGCAAGCTGCTCGCGCGTTATGGCGTCGTTCGGACGGAAGCTGCCGTCCGGGAAGCCCTGAAAAATGCCTTCCATCACGCACCACGAAACGCCGCCGTCGTACCAGCTACCGCGCACGGTGTCTGTAAAATTGCCGGTCGCAGTTGCTGCGGGGCAGTTTTCCATGCGCCAAAGAACTGTGGAAAGCATTGCTCTGGTGAGGGTCGCATTCGGGCTAAACTTCCCAGAACCGGTTCCGTTCATCCAGCCGCGCTCGGTGACCGTCCGGACGGCTTCTTCGTACCACGCGTTTTCGGGCACGTCCGTATAGTCGGTCTGCGCCGCGCAGACCGGCGCTGCCAGCAGGATTGCCGCCAGCAGCATGGCTGGAATTCTATTCAGGATTCGTTTCATCGTTTATGCCTTCTTTCTGAGATTCTTCCCGACGCGAGCGCTCCGCGTCTATCATCGCGTAAATTTCCTTGGAGCTGACGCCCTTGAGCGTCGCTGCGTTTTCTTCCAGCGTTCCCCCAAACACGTCCGTGTAGGCGCGGATGGCGCGCAGGCGGCTTTCTGGCAGGGTGTGTTCGGATTCTGGTTCGCTCTTTTTGGGTGGCTTCGGATGTTCGGTTTCTTCCGGCTGTTCCTGCGCCGGAACGTCCGTTGTATCTGTGGACTGCGCAGGCTGTTCTGAATTCTGCTCCGGCGAAGCTTCCTCAGGCGCGTCGGTCACTGGAGCAGTCTGCCGCTGTGCGGCATGGACTTTTTTGTAAATATCATCAGAACTGATGCCTTGCAGCGCTGCCATGTTTTCATCCAGCGTGCCGCCGAACGCTTCTGTATACGCGCGCACGGCGCGCAGACGCTTTGCCGAGATATGCCGCTTGATCGCGTCGGTGTTTTCGCTTTCCTCCATCTGGAACACGGTCACCTCCAACGCCTGCTCTTGAAGCTCCGTTGTCGCGGTTTCCACCGCCGTTTCCACGGACGCATCGTCTGTGCAGACGCTGAGCTCAATATCTGTATTCGTTTCGTTCAGATATCGCTGCTCCTGACACGCCGCAACGATCTGGTTGATGCAGGTCTGCGCGTCCCCACGCGAAATATCTGCCGCGGACAGCAGCGTTTCGGCGTCCTCGTTCAGCGGCACCACGGCGATGACCCGCTCGAAGCAGTTGAGATCCAGCCGCACGCTGGGGTTGATGTCGAGGTAAATATAGCTTGCAGGCGTGCGGTACAGATGCACGCCGAAGCTGGATAAGCACACCAGAAGTAAGCACGCCGCCAGCGCTGCATAGCGCAGAACGGGTGACTTTTTTGTCTGAATGGTAATTTCCTGCCCGACCTGATAGCCACGGTTCGGAAGGTCTGCAAACGTGCCGCCGTCTTTTAGCACCACGCAACGTCCGTTTCGGATTTCTATCACGATCCCGCGCATTTACCGCACCCCCTTTCGCGTATCAAAATAACCTTGCAGCGTCGGATAATCGCCGCCGAGAATCACAAGGCCTGCCAGAATGTATTTTCGGTGACGTTCCAGCACCTTGCTGTTCACGCCAAGCTCTTGCATAAGCGTCTTTCCAGGTAGACAGGTCGTTTTCCGAACCGACTGTAAAAGAAGCGGTTCATGCAGCAGGTAGCCGATGACCTGCATGCAGGCGGCTTTCGTCTTTTCCGCCTTTGGCGAGGCTTTTGGAAGATCAAAGAAATCCACGCCGAGCGCATTCAGTTCTTGCTTGGCCGCTGCAATTTCAAAGGCAGCATCGGAAAAAGCCTGCTTCGGGTCCTCTACTTCAAACGGTGTCTCGACATCCTGCGCAGGCATCGCGCTGAACGGCACGCAGACGGCGCTGCGGCTTTCGCGCCGCAGAAGGTCTGTCACCCGGTTGTGGATGGCCGCCGCGGCGAACGGATGAAACGCCCCACGCTCCGGCCGGTAGGCGGATATCGCGTCGTTGAAGGCGATCATTGCCTCCGAGCAAGCATCGTCATGGCTGTCCACGAAGCGTCCGGCGGCTCTGGACGCGCAGCGGCGGATGAAGTCCATATTCTGTTCGATCAGCCGCTCGCGTGCAAGCGTATCCTGCTGCGCAAGCGTGACCTCGTCTTCCGGCGTCACGTACTCACCGCCTTTTTCTTTTTTCAGAATCGCGTTTATCATAGCATACCAGCCGCAAAATTTGCAGCCCCTCCGTACCAAATAGAATACGAAGGGGCTGCATATTTTTTTGGGGGGACACCCGACTTTTTTATATCTTTTTATGCGAATCGGCGTTATGCGCAATGTGCAAAAGATAGGGTGCCGGTATTTGACTACCGTTTGACTACTATCTCTCATAAAACCGAAAAACCCGGTTTGCCCAGTGTTTTCAAGGCTTGTGCGAAAGTTCGGTAATTTGCTGCAAATCCGGTGAAAACCCGCAAGACCTTGAAAATACAGCATTTTATCAGTTGATGCCTGAAAACTCCGACTGTCGACATTGCTCCTGTCAAGCTCTATCCTTATGTAAAAAAGCAAGACGCTTACTTAAAGAATGTATAAATGTCAGTAATTCGCCCAATATTTTGAGCCATCACTCAAAAAAACAAAAGCTCGAATACTCGTCATTTAAACGAGCATTCGAGTTTTTGATATTGAGAAGTTTTATTCTTTAGTGGGGGAAATAATATAATTATCAACAAGTTCCATGCGCAGCACGCAATTCAAGCATTGGAACATGGAAAGCATGTGCTATGTGAAAAACCCATGGGATGCACATTACAGGAATGTGAGGATATGGTTGCTGCGGCAAAAAAATCTGGGAAAGACTCATGATCGGTCATAATCAGAGACTGGCAGAAGCTCATGTCCTGGCAAAAAGAATGATATCGGAGGGTAAAATTGGGGATGTTTTGTCTTTTCGCTCAACCTTCGGACATGGTGGTCCGGAAACATGGAGTGTTGACCCGGGAAATGGGAGTTGGTTCTTTGACAAAAATAGGTCTGCAATGGGTGTAATCGCAGATTTGGGAATTCATAAAATCGACTTGATCCAGTATTTGGTTGGGCAAACCATTGAAAATGCATATGCCATGCTGGCGACTCTGGATAAGAGATTCTCTGATGGAAATCTGATCAATGTTGAGGATAATGCAATCATAACATGCAGGTTGAGTGGCGGTGCGATTGGAACCGTGCATACCAGCTGGACGTTTTATGGTCCTGAAGATAACTCTACAGTATTGTTTGGATCGAAAGGTGTTATGAAGATTTATGATGTGGTCTGTCCGTTGGTTGTATTTGGTAAAGATGGAAAAGAAGAACGGTTCGATGTTGCAAGCATTCAAACCAACGATAAACAAACAAATTCTGGGATTATTGATGAGTTCGTCAATTGCATATTGAATAATCAAGACTCCAGGATTGAATGTACTGATATACTCCCTACGATGAGAGTAGTATTTTCATGTATTGAATCACAATAACCAAATAAATTTCAAACACTTTGTCTGATACTCTACCTATAGCAATTTTTGGGGGCGATAGAAATCGCCCCACAAAAATGTCCGCATCCCCAATGGCTGTTTCAGCTGGTCGCTAACAACAGGTGGTGCTGACGGAGTTTCCAGAGCTTACAATTCCGAGCGTCTGTGATAGATTCTGAGCTAACCAGGACGAAAGTCGAGGATAGTAATAACGTAAGCGTCAACCCCCCCGCATGGACAGGCATGAGACAATAGTAACGGGACGTTGCGAAACGTTCCGTTACTGTCATATTGGAGGTAAGGGAATGACAAGCGCAGCGTTGAAACACCGCGTAAAGCTGCAGGAGTGGGCGGCACGAATACAGGACTGCCGCAGCAGTGGCCTGTCAGTACGGGCGTGGTGCAAACAAGAAGAAATCAATGCAGCAACCTATTACCGTTGGGAACGGGAATTGCTGGCTTTGGCTGAAACAGAGCCGTGCTCGAGTGTGTCGGCCGTCAGGTTTGCAGAGCTTCCGGCACCGAAACGGGGATCACGCAACGTTGCGGAACGTTCCGCAACGTTGCATATTGGAAACGCCAGTCTGGATATTTATCCCGGGTGCGATACGGAACAGCTGAAAATGCTGGTGGATCTTCTGCGCCTATGCTGAACGACTTCACCGGCGCAGATAAAGTCTATATTGCCTGTGGCTACACAGATCTGCGTAAAGGCATAGACGGCCTGGCGCGGCTCGTCCAGCAGCAGTTTGAACTGGATCCATTTACCAACACACTGTTCCTGTTCTGCGGGCGGCGGCGAGACCGTATCAAGGGCTTGTACTGGGAAAAAATAGCTTCATCCTGCTGTACAAGCGGCTGGAACAGGGCGCGTACCAGTGGCCGCGCTCTGAATCCGAGGTAGAAGCTGTCCAAAAAGAAGCTGTTCGGCCGTTCTTCAGAGCAGGCGGAGCAGATGGTCATGGAGCAGCTGAGTTTTACTTATGTACCGGCTGGAACAGGAATTCAATCGTCAGGGCTTGAAGCTGTCCCGGCAGACTATGGCCAACTGGCTGCTGAACGTCTCGGAGAAATGGCTGCGGCCGGTCTACGATGTGCTGCATGAGCAGCTTTGCAGGGAGCCGGTGCTGCACGCGGATGAGACGACCTTGCAGGTGCTGAAAGAGCCGGGACGTTCCTCCACCAGCAAGTCCTACATGTGGCTGTACCGCACCAGCGGCTGCGCGAAACAGGCCATTGTGCTGTATGAGTACCAGCCCACCCGAAAAGCGGAGCATGGCGGAGGCTTTCCTGAAAGGCTTCTCGGGCTGGCTGCACGCAGACGGCTACCAGGGGTATCATAAGCTGCCGGGCAACATCCGTGTGGTGGGCTGTTGGGCACATGCGCGGCGAAAATTTGACGAGGCACTGGGCACCCTGCCGCAAGAGAAACGGAAAGATTCTCCCGCGGCTATTGGCGAATGCTATTGTTCGCAGCTTTTCAAGCTGGGGAAGGCCATCCACTACCTGCTGGAGCAGTGGCCGTATCTGACAAGGTATCTGGAGGATGGCCGTCTGGAGCTGAGCAACAACCGTGCCGAGCGCAGCATCAAGCCCTTTGTGATGGGCAGAAAGAACTGGCTGTTTGCCAATACGCCGGGCGGCGCACAGGCCAGCAGCGTGATCTACAGCTTGATTGAAACGGCGAAGGAGAACGGCTTAGATCCGTACCGTTATCTGCTATGGCTCCTGCAAAACGCGCCGCAACTGAGCGAAACTGATGAAGCATGGGCTGAAAGCCTGCTTCCCGCAAATGCCCCGGAAGAATGCTATATGCCTCATAAATAAAAGACCGCCATCTCGGTGAGCAACAGTTCTCCTTGAGATGGCGGCCTTCTATACGCGGGGTGGTTTGACGCTTACGTAATAACTGCAAAAACTACACAAACTCAGTGATATGAAAGGTTGAACTGCATCCTGTTAAGAGGCCAATAAAAGGAGATTGATTTATGAAGAAAAGGAGCATCACAATCAGCCAAGCAGTCGGCAGTGGCGGTCGTACCATCGGTAAAGAAGTGGCCAAATGTCTGAAGATTCCCTATTATGATAAAGAACTGATGGATAAAATTTTCGAGTCAAGCAGCTCCTACGCCGATTTTATTGAAGAAATCGGCGAATATGCACCCGAGGCAAGCAACCTCCTTTTTAATATCGCCATGTTTCCCAATTCCATATCCACCATGGGAATCGAGCCTATGGCTGATCAGCAATTCGTCTATCAGACCAATGTGATCCGGCGTCTGGCAGAGGAAGGTCCCTGTGTGATCATCGGCTGCTGTGCTGACTACGCCCTGCGAGATCGTGAGGACTGTATCCATGTGTTTATCCATGCCGATATGAAGTACCGGACTGAACGCATTGTCCGCCTTTGTGGATACGCCAAGCAGATGCTTCATAAGCGCTTGGCCGACAATGACAAAAAACGCAAGGCCTATTATCGCCACTACACCAACCGTAACTGGGGCGAAGCCAAAAACTATCACTTGTGTCTGGATTCCAGCAAGGTGGGTGTGGACAAATGCATCGACATTATAATAGATATCATAAGTTCTTTATAGAAGACCAGCGGATAACCTGAACTCCTGATATCGAACATTTACTGTAAAAAAGCATGAGATATGGGGATCGGCATTGATCTTATTCGCATTATGCTTGGCCATGCGACGCTCAAATCTCTGAAACATTATGTAGCAATACATGATATCACAATGATAGATGTTATGCGCAATATTGTAGAAGAAGATAACCAGCGAATATCATTAATCCAGAACCCACGAAATGCCGTTGACGATCCAGCCAGCAGGGAAGACGAATCTCTGTTGCCGTTACCTAATGGATATTGCTCAAAGAAAATCAGCACCGGACTTTGTGAACATGCAAATGCGTGTTACACCTGCAGGATGTTTCAACCGTCAAAAAACCATATGTATATTTACGAAGCACAATTGCGGCAGGCCGATGCTAATATTGCAATCGCTGAATTACACGGGTTGACAAGGGTAAAGGAAATAAACACAGATCTAAAAAATCAGTTGTTATCTATTATAGAAAGGGTACATAATGGAGCAAGATAAAGCACGCAAGATTAAAGAGTTGGCCAAGGAGAAATCTAATCTTCGCCAGGAAGATGTTTTAAAAGTGATAAACAATATGGTGAAAAAGGGGAGAAGATTTCTTATTACAGCGTTGCAAAGGCAGCAAGAGCTTCCAGATCCTACTTGTATAAAAACCAGGCAATCTCTCAGGCAATTACAGCTGCGCGTGGAAATCCTTCCCCCAGTCGAACTGCGGAAAGTGACAAAGCAATAATTGCAGCGTTGCGAATGGAAAACAAACAGCTCAAAGCAAAAATTGCTAAAATCCAAGAACAAAACGGCGAATCATACAAAGAAAAATACGAAACACTCCTGAAAGAAAATAGAGAACTAAAGGAGCAACTAAAGAAAGCGTATGTTGCATGGTAAGTCATGGTGTCCCTAAGTAATTAAACGCGTTTGATTCGGTTGCGATGCTGCCGGTTATATGCTTTTTGGGGGTCAATGAAGTCAACTGCATATTCCAAAACATCATTCATATAATAATTCTTTTTTTCAGCAAACAGTCGTAATTGTTTTAGTACTTCCTTATCAAAGGTTGATTGAAATTGAACTCTATCTTTAGGGCGAAAGATTTTGTTGTAATCGATAAAATCATTGTTAATTACCGTTTGAAGACCCTGTTCTAACAAGTAGTTCACGTATGTATCGTTTTCTGCAGCGAGCTGTTCCAAACGATCCAAAATCTTCATGCTTATGTTTGTCCTAAAGTTAATTCTGGAGCTATCTGTTGTGTGTATCAATTTCCCATTTATATTCTTCCACATAGAACATCTTCCTTAATCACATAATATACTGTTCATTATACGACAAGGTTGTTATTACGGGAAGATGTTGGCCTTCGAGCCTATGATAGTTTGAGCACTCTGAGGTGCTACTGATTAAGTCAAATTGGGTAAACTTAAGAATACATGTTCTTGACGTTAGAGTGCAGTATTCATCTAGCTTGCCGCAAAACAAATAAAGTTAATAATTAACATTGCTCCTGTCAAGCTCTATCCTTATGTAAAAAGCAAGACGCAAACTCAAATGCATGAGTTTGCGTCTTGCTTTTGCCCGTACCGACTGTACCCCATGACACATTGTGTACCTATGGGGCGAAACAGTTTCCGTTCTCAGGTCTATGCTTCTATTCTGCTGTGCGCAGCCTGCCAGGATAGGGCTTGCTCCAATTCATAGGCAATCTGTTCTTCCTCGGTTGCTTTGCGCACCGTCATACACCCGCATTCCGGGCACTGCTGCGGCATGAAGCGGTCAAAGCCCCAAAAGGTTTGCTCACAGGTATTACATGCGTAGAGCATGGCGTTCACTCCTTTATATTTTTAGTTTATCGCTCAAATGTGAACATTTCAACGCCGGGGACTGCTCAGTCTTCGGTACATCCATTTTTGGAGGAATCAATGAAAAAGCTATATCGTTTTTATACACTCTGCCTGCTGCTTTTGCTGTGCGTCAGCCTGTTTTGTGTGCAGGCGTTTGCTGTCGAGGATATGTGGACGGCGGCGAACCGCATCATCGTGGACGTTTACAGCAAAATTGCAGGCATCAGCACGGTGCTGGCCGGTCTGATGTCCGCCGTCGCGGTTGTCGGCGCGAAGCTCTCTAACAACCAGCACAAGGTCGATCAGGCGTGGGACTGGCTGCGCCGCATCTGGATCGCGTGGGCGGTCATCAACGGCATCGGCGCGTTCATCGCCTATGTTGCGCCGCTGTTTCAGGGCCTTGCAACGATCCAGAGTTAAAAAGTCAGGACAGAATCATCTGGCGCGGAACGGAGGTGACGGTGCTTGCTGGAACTGCTCTTTCAGGGCTTTATCGAATGGATCTACGGCCTGATCCTGGAATGTTGGGAATACTTCGCGTCCGTACTGTTCGACCTCATGAGTCTGGATTTTGCGTATCTGCGTGAGCACATGCCCGTCATTGATACCATCCGCCAGATCATGCTGGGCGTCGGTTGGGCGCTGCTCATCGGCAATCTCGTCTTTCAGGCAACGCGCGGCATGGCGGCGGGGCTCGGCTTCGACGCGGAGGACCCGAAGCTGCTGTTTACAAGGACGTTTGCCTTTTCGTTTCTGCTGGTAGCAAGCCCGCAGATCTGTGAACTGGGGCTAAATATGACCTCGACCGTCATTGAGCTTTTGCAAATGCCGGACGCTGTGGACATTACGTTCGCGGATGAGGCATCCTTCGGCGGGCTGACCGGATCGTGGCTGCTCGTCGTGATCTGCGGCATCATCGTCATGTTTCAGACGTTCAAGCTCATTATGGAAATGGCGGAGCGGTATTTTATCCTCGCCGTTCTGACGATCACCTCGCCGCTGGCCTTTGGTATGGGCGGAAGCCGGAATACGTCGGACATTTTTAATGGCTGGTGCCGGATGTTCGGCTCCATGTGTCTGCTGATGGCGACAAACGTGATGTTCGTCAAGATGCTTTTATCCGTGCTGTCCTATTATCCGAGCGGCCTTGACGTGCTGCCATGGATGGTGCTGGTCGTTACCATCGTCAAGGTAGCGAAAAAAGCGGACAGCATCCTTGCGCGCATCGGCCTGAATCCTGCCATGACGGGCGATCCACTAGGCCGCGGCTTCCCTGGCGCAATGACGATGATGGTCGTACGTTCGCTGGTGTCCAATGCGGCGCATACCATCGGCAGGAATGGCCATCAGCCGCGCAGCGGCAGCGGAAAGTCCAAGCCGAATGCACCGACCGGACCGCGCTCTGGCGGCGCGGGCAGCGCTTCCAATGTCAATGCGCCCTCGCACGCAAACGGCTATCATCATAGCACGTCTGCGCAGCAAAACAGCGCGAATCCTGCATTCAATCAAGAATCTATTTCGGCTCAGACGGTTGCTGCACAGACGGATACCGTACAATCCGCCGCCGAAAAGATGGCGGGCGCATTCCCACAAGCCGCGCCTGCTGGCACCGGCAAGCAGCCCAACTCCACGCGGAAAACAGCCGTGCCGCCCGGCACCAGACGTGCACCGGGCCACATGGCAGCGCCGAAGAACCATGCAGCGCCCGCGGCAGCAAAAACCTCGCCCGGTGCACCGTATCGTCCCGCAGGAGCTTCGCAGCCTGTCATGGGCGGCGCGGGCACGCAGAATACGCAGCAGGAACAGGCCGTACATTCCCAGTCGGAATCCCATCCGCGCAACAGCACAACAGTGCAGAATCGCGGCGGGGCTGTTTTGCCCGGTACGGCAGGAAAAGCGGCAGGCGCAAATCCGCCGCGCAACACCAATCAGCCGACCGGCAGCGCAGGAAAATCGTATCACAGCAGCAATGCACAGGGGCAGACGATGCAGACCGAATCCGCGCAGCAGCGCAGCACCTTTGTGCAGCCGCCTGATACACAACGCGGAGCGCTCGGAATGGCATTTGCTCCAAATGCAATGCCGAACAGTCCTGCATCTACGTCTGCCACACCCCGAAGCCCGGCACAACCTGTCGGCAGCGCAGGAAAAGCTCAGATGCAGTCTGCGCATACAGAAACGACGCAGCAGCGCAGTACCTTTGTGCAG
>ERZ1673695.877-NODE-877-length-38135-cov-10.879228_pt1 | contig 38135 bp, 52 predicted proteins | sample MGYA00580225_ERZ1673695 | MGnify/ENA primary metagenome ERZ1673695 (study PRJEB41218, sample SAMN15661739) | gut metagenome | host: Homo sapiens | place: Canada: London | collected 2015-08-20/2019-03-30 | study: EMG produced TPA metagenomics assembly of... | reverse complement strand
CGGAGGATGGCAGCGTGATTTCACGGTCGAGCGTCAGCGTCCGGGTCTGGCTGTTTACCGCCAGCACGCGCCCGCCGATGCTGATACCGGCATAGTCATCATCACAGATTTCAATGACATCGCCCGGCACATGGCGAAGCCCTTCTGCGCCCACGCTGAAGTCCACGGTCTGCGTTTCCAGCAGTTCTGTTTTAATCAGCCACAGCCCGGCGCGATGTGCCTGCCCCCGGCTGGTACAGCCAAAGGCATCCATCTTCGTGACGTTACGACCGTAACGGGCAATGGCCTGCGTGTCCTCCACAAGCTCTGTCGCCGTCTCCCAGCCGTTATTCGGGTCAATCCAGTTCACCTCAACGGCATTATGGCGGTCCTTCAGGGCGCTGAAGCTGTAGCGGAACGGCGCACCATCATCCGGCATCACCACATTACTGCGGTTATAGGTCCACACCTTATCTGATGGTCGGTCCTGCACGAACGTCAGCGTCTGCCCGTTCCATACCGGCATACAGCGCATCGCCGAGCAGAAATCACTGAGCACATCCCACGCCTTACGCTGTGTGGTCAGGTACGCATTACAGGTAATGCGCGGCTCCGTGCCGCCAAAGCCGTCCGGCACCGACTGGTCGCAGTACTGGCCGATGACATACAGCGCCCATTTATCCACATCCGCCGCACCAAGACGTTTCCCCATGCCGTAGCGCGGGTGGGTCAGCATATCCCACAGACACCAGGCCGGGTTGTTGCTGTATGCCGGTTTTAACGTTCCGTCCCAGATACCGCTGTATTGCCGCGTCTGCGGGTTATAGTTCGACGGCACCTGCAGAATGCGCCCGCGCAGATGATAATTACGGCTCACCTGCTGGCTGCCGAACTGCTCCGAATCCACCTGCACGCCGACCAGTGCCGTGTTCGGGTAGCCCTGTTTCACATCGATGATTTCGGTGTATGACGACCAGAGCGTTTTGTTCTGCAGCTGGTCTGTGGTGCTGTCCGGCGTCATCCTGCGCATCCGGATATTGAACGGGCGCGGCGGCAGGTTACCCACCACCACCGAGGCCAGATACTGCGAGGTGGTTTTGCCCTTAATGGTGATGTCTTTTTCCGTCACCCAGCCACCATTACGCTGGATCTGAACCAGCAGGCGGACTTCCGACGGATTCCTGTCCCCCTTTGAGGTGGTTTCCACCAGTGCCTGCACGCCGAAGGTAAAACGCAGTCGGTCAATGTTTGCCGACGTGATGGTCCGGGTGATCGGCGTGTCGTATTTCACTTCCGTACCCAGCACCGTCTCGGAGCCGGAGGATTCAAATCCCTCCGGCGGTGTCTGCTCCTGCTCACCGGCCCGGAACACCACCGTGACGCCGGAGATATTGGTATTCCCCTCACTGTCCAGCACTGGCGTACTGTTCAGCAGCACGCTTTTTAATCCATCCACCGGACCTTCAACCGGCCCTTCGCTGATGGCATCGATCACACTCAGCAACTGCGTGGACTTCAGGTTGTCCTTCGCTTCGCGCGGAGTATGCCCCTTACTGCTGCCTTTACCCATTCCTCACGCTCCATAAACGACAAAACCGCCCGGAGGCGGTTTCACATAAACGTTTTTCATCAGCGACCAATCACCACAACCTGACCACCATCCCCTTCGTCTGCCGTGCTGATCTCCTGAGAAACCACACGTGACCCCACGCGCATTTCACCGTACAGAACAGGCAGAACATTGCCCTGGGCAACCATGTTATCCAGTGAGGAGAAATAGGTGTTCTGCTTACCGTTATCCGTTGTCTGTGTACGGGGAGTTCTGGCTTTCGGTGCCAGCATCTGCGCCACACCACCGAGCACCATACTGGCACCGAGAGAAAACAGGATGCCGGTCATACCACCGGCCCCAATGGCTGCCCCCCATGCTGCAAGGGTGGCTCCGGCGGTAAAGAATGATCCGGCAATGGCGGCAGCCCCCAGGACAATCTGGAATACGCCACCTGACTTGGCCCCGGCGACTCTGGGAACAATATGAATCACAGCGCCATCAGGCAGAGTCTCATGTAACTGCGCCGTTAACCCGGACGTGCTGACGTCCCGCCCGGCAATCCGTACCTGATACCAGCCGTCGCTCAGTTTCTGACGAAACGCCGGGAGCTGTGTGGCCAGTGCCCGGATGGCTTCAGCCCCCGTTTTCACACGAAGGTCGATACGGCGACCAAATCGTTGCAAATCCCCGTAAAGGCAGATGCGTGCCATGCCCGGTGACGCCAGAGGGAGTGTGTGCGTCGCTGCCATTTGTCGGTGTACCTCTCTCGTTTGCTCAGTTGTTCAGGAATATGGTGCAGCAGCTCGCCGTCGCCGCAGTAAATTGCGGCGTGATTCGGCACTGATGAACCAAAACAGCACAGCAGCACATCGCCCGGCTGTGCCGCTGACAACGGCACCTGATACAGCCCCGTCGCCTCCAGATTATCCAGATAGAGATTCTGGCCGTTACGCCACCAGTCATCCTCACGATAAAAGTCCGGCATCTCAATCCCCGCCAGATGATAAGCATCCCGGAACAGTGTGTAACAGTCCGTCACACCGTGCTCAAAGCGCCGCCCGGTGAGATGCGGCACACAGCGGAACTTATGAATCGTCCCCCGGCAGACCAGCCACCACGGCAAATCACTCTGCACCTGCAGCCGCCGGTCGGCCTCACTCAGCCAGGGCAGACCACCGGGGTGGCTGTGGACCAGCGCCACAATCTCACCCTGCATTTCTGCCTGCAGCCAGTCTTCCGGCGACATACGGAAATACGCCTCCGGCTCACCGGAGATATTCACGCAGGGAAAATATCTTTCCCCCTCCGGCGTGCTTACCACGAAGCCGCACGACTCCGCTGGCGCACATCGCCGGGCGTGCGCCAGAATCGCTGATTCTGTCTGTGTCATGGGATTTACTGCGAAAGTTTGTTAATGGAAAGGAAGCCGCCAAAGTTGCCGACGTTATTGCGAAACTTACAGCCGCTCAGGCATTTGCTGCATTTATCCTTCGTGATATCGGACGTCGGCTGGTCATATTCATCCGCGACAGCCGGACCGTTATAACCGCACTCATCACCGCGATAGGTCCAGGTGCAGGTGTTGGCCAGCATGATGCGCCCCGGAAAAACAGCACCATCCGTTTCCGTTGGTGTGGACAACACAAAGGAGGCACTGACCGCGCTCAGTTCGCTGCACTGCTCGATGCGCCAGCGGCTGATCACCTCCTGCTCCGGATCGGCGTCACTGTTTCCGTTGACGAAGTTCACCGCATCCAGAAAACGGGCGTAAACCTTACGCCTGACCACCGTTCCGCCGACCAGACTCTGCAGATCTTCCGCCATCCCGGTGACCATACCGTACAGGTTAGAGACTGCCAGCGTGGGGCGCGTACTGGTGCCTTTGCCATTCAGTTCAAAACCACTCCCCTGAATGGGATACGCCAGATACTGCCGCCCCTGCCAGGTAACCGGCTCACCTTTTTCGTTCTGCTCATTACAGAAAAAATAACGTTCACCACCGACCTCTGTCAGATCGATTTCCCAGAGCACCACGCTGGCCGACTGCTCCGCACGGGTGCATTCATTCAGTGTTTCCTGCCGGATATCCTGCATCAGTTCACCACCTGTTTAAACTCTGCGCTGAACTCAACACGCAGCATACTGACCCGCGACGTCCATTTTGCGCAGATCACCTTTATCTGCCGCCAGTCATAAGGCGGCGTCCACAGAAAGGCTTTCCAGCCTCCGTGCTCTGCCAGAAACGATTCCAGCGCCGTGGCCTCCCAACGGGGGACAGAAAGCGTCACGCTGTACGTTTTCAGGTTGGCATTCAGCCCGGCAGGCGCGCGCTGGGAGTAACCATCACCAAAGCGCACCTCCCTGACGGAAGGAGTCGAAGCCACATCCATACCCGGTTTCACTTTCCAGCGGAAGGTTTTCATCGTCCACCTCCGGAGAACAGACCACCATCACGCATCTGCCCGGTCACAACATCCATTGCCGCCTTACGGGCTACGTCATAAACCGCCTTCAGCGCCTGTGGCCCTATCTGACCGTTCGTGCCGTCGTTGTTAATCACCACATGGTTATTCTGCTCAAACTTCCCGGACGCCTGCGACCGGCTGTCCGCCATGCTGCCCGGTGTACCGACATAACCACCGGTGGCATAGCCGCGCATCAGCCGGTAGAGATTCCCCACGCCAATCCGGCTGGTTGCCTCCTTCGTGAAGACAAATTCACCGCGGTGAACAATCCCCGCTGGCTCATATTTGCCGCCGGTTCCCGTAAATCCTCCGGTTGCAAAATGGAATTTCGCCGCAGCGGCCTGAATGGCTGTACCGCCTGACGCGGACGCGCCGCCACCAACAGCCCCGCCAATGGCGCTGCCGATACTCCCGACAATCCCCACCATTGCCTGCTTAAGCAGAATTTCTGTCATCATGGACAGCACGGAACGGGTGAAGCTGCGCCAGTTCTGCTCACTGCCGGTCAGCATCGCCGCCATATTCTGTGCAATACCATCAAAGGTCTGCGTGGCAGCACTTTTAACCTGCGACATACTGTCCGTGGCGCTCTCTTCCCACTCACTCCAGCCGGACTTCAGGCCTGCCATCCAGCTCCCGCGAAGCTGGTCTTCAGCCGCCCAGGTCTTTTTCTGCTCTGACATGACGTTATTCAGCGCCAGCGGATTATCGCCATACTGTTCCTTCAGGCGCTGTTCCGTGGCTTCCCGCGCTGCCTGCCGGTCAGTCAGCCCCCGTTTTTTTGCATCAATGGCGGCCCGTTTTGCCCGTTGTTGCTGTGCGAACTTATCCGCCTGCTGCGCCAGCGCGTTCAGGTGCTCCTGATAGGTGACCTTGTCGCCAAGTACAGCCAGCTGGCGTTTGTACTCCAGCGTCTCGTCTTTATGCGCCAGCAGGGATTTCTCCTGTGCGGACAGCTGGCGACGTTGTGCCGCCTCCTCCAGTACCGCGAACTGACTTTCTGCCTTCCACAAATCCCGGCGCTGCTGGCTGATTTTCTCATTCGCTCCGGCATGCTTCTCCAGCGTCCGGAGTTCTGCCTGAAGCGTCAGCAGGGCAGCATGAGCACTGTCTTCCTGACGATCGCCCGCAGACACCTTCACGCCTTTCGGCTTTTTCAGCGTCGCTTCATAGTCCTTTTTCGCCGCCGCCATCAGCGTGTTGTAATCTGCCTGCAGAATTTTCCCGTCCTTCAGTGCCTTGTTCAGTTCTTCCTGACGGGCGGTATATTTCTCCAGCGGCGTCTGCAGCCGTTCGTAAGCCTTCTGCGCCTCTTCGGTATATTTCAGCCGTGACGCTTCGGTATCGCTCTGCTGCTGCGCATTTTTGTCCTGTTGACTCTGCTGCTCAGCCTTCTTTCGGGCGGCTTCAAGCGCAAGACGGGCCTTTTCACGATCATCCCAGTAACGCGCCCGCGCTTCATCGTTAACAAAATAATCATCCTTGCGCAGATTCCAGATGTCGTCTGCTTTCTTAAACGCAGCCTCTGCCTTAATCAGCATCTCCTGAGCGGTATCAGGACGACCAATATCCAGCACCGCATCCCACATGGATTTGAATGCCCGTGCTGTCCTGTCTGCCCAGGTTTCCAGCGTGCCCATGTTCTCTTTCAGGCGTCGGGTCTGGTCATCAAACCCTTTCGTTGCGGCCTCGTTCGCCGCCTGCAATGCCCCGGCTTCATCGCCGGAACGCTGCAACTGAGCAACATACGCAATCTGCTCCGCCGTCACGTTATGGAACTGGCGTGCCATCGCCGTCAGCCCCGACGTCGGGTCTGTGGTCAGCTTCCCGAAGGCTTCAGCGACCTTGTCCACCTCCACGCCGGATGCAGAGGAGAAACGCGCCACACTCTGGCTGATGGACGCAATCTGAGCCTCACCGCTTACCCCCGCCTTAACCAGTGCGCTGAGTGACTCGCTGGTCTGGTTAAACGTCAGCCCTGCCGCCTGCCCGGCTCTGGACAGGACCAGCATACGATCTGCCGTCAGTCCCGCCTGATTGCCGGAAAGGACCAGCGTTTTGTTGAAATCGGACAGGGTTGAGTTGCCCTGATACCAGGCATACGCCAGCGCTCCGGTCGCCACCGCCAGCGAGGTGGCCCCCACCATCGGCAGGGTGATCGCACCGGCAAGCCCCCGGAACATGGGGATCATCCCGCCGAAGGAGTCCTTCACCTGCCCCCCCTGTTGCAGCAGGATCAGCCACGGACTTTGCCCGCCTGCAAGCTGCGTGGCCACGTCAGTGAACTGCGCAGGCAGCATACGCATGGCGGCTTTATACTGCCCGACGGAAATTCCCGCTTTCTGTGCAGCCAGCGCCTGCCGGTTCATCGACTGTTCAACGACTGCCGCTGTTTTTTTCGCATCACTTTCCGTACCGGAAAAATGACGCCTGACTCTGGCCATCTGCTCGTCAAATCTGGCCGCATCCAGACTTAAATCAACGACCAGATCGCCTACCGGTTCAGCCATACCGGACTCCTCCTGCGATCCCTTCTGATACTGTCATCAGCATTACGTCATCCTCCGTCATGTCCGCCACATCCGGGGAAGCGGGGATAACTTCATTCCCGTCCAGGCCAAAACGAACGCCTCCGGCAAGCCCTGCCGCTTTCTGCATCAGCACATCATCTTCAGGCTCTTCGTCAGCCTCGCGCCGGTTCAGCAGACTGAAATCCAGCGGATGCATCTCCGGATCGCTGAAAAACAGGCTGAGCACGGTGTACGTCAGCCCGGAAAAGTGCATATCCAGCAGAACATCATGAAAATAATGGGTACTGTAAAAGCGGTGCCAGTCGGCATACTCCGTGGATGACATCCCGGCAAGCATGGCGCGCCAGTCGGGTCGCCCCATCTCACGCGCCAGTTTCAGGGCAAAACTCAGCTCACCGTCGAACACTTTCCCGCAGAAACAGGCTCTGCAGGCCCGGCGTCCTCTGCCTGTTCAGGAGCATCATTCACCACAAACTCAGACATACCGGACAGCCGGTACACCACGTTTTCAGCATGAGAAATTGCCTCTGTGGGCCAGGTGGTAAGCACTTCCTGCTCAATCTGTTTAACGGCTTCATTCATGGAAGGCAGCTTTGTCTTCTGCGGATGGTTATGCCACAGGGACATCGCCACCAGAAACGCGCCGGTTCTGATGGCGTCTTCCACAGTAAACTTCCGGTTGCTGTCTGACTCCGCCTGTTCTGCCTGCCGTTTCATCAGGGCGAGATGCTCAATACGCTGCAGGGCTGACAGTTCAGAAAGCGTGACGGTCACACCGTTATGTTCAAATGATTCTGTTTTCAGGAACATCGCTGACTCTCCGGATTAACTGGCGGTGACGGTGATTTCTGCAACCGCAGCAAACTCACCATTACCAGATACAACCGGAATGTTGACCTTGCCTGCAGCAACGCCGTTCACGGTGATGGTCATACCACTGACCGACACGGTGGCTTTTGTTTTATCCGAAGACACCGCACGGAAGCTCTTGTCGGTTGCCCCTTCCGGCTGGAAGGCCACGGTCAGCGTGGTGCTCTGCCCTTTCACTACGGAAGCACTGGCTGGCGTTACCGTCATGCCGGTGGCCGCCGTCACCGTGCTGCGATCTTCTGCCATCGACGGACGTCCCACATTGGTGACCTTCACCGTGCGGGTAATCACTTCCTTCGCCGTCACCGCCTTACCGATACTGCTGACCCAGCCACGGAACACATCGACCGTGCCGTTCGGGAAGCGGATTTTATAGGCACGGGTATCACCTTCATTAAACCACGCCAGCAGCGCCTGCTGCCCCTGCTCTCCGGGCATCCAAGCCAGCGTGAAGCTGGTATCTCCGGCAGATTTCTGCCCCTGCCCGGTCGCAGTCCAGTCTGCATCTTCATCATCGAGATAGCTGTCGTCATAGGACTCAGCGGTCAGTTCGCCGGGCGTCAGGTCTTTAACTTTTGCCAGACGCGACCAGTCAACGTCTGAAAGCGGGTTCGCATAAGGGTCACCGCTCCCCTTATAAACCCACAGTGTGGTCCCGGCCCCTTTCACCGGCATTACTGGATTTGGTACAGGCATATCGTCCTCACATTTCATAGGTAATGACATAAGTCAGATCGGCTGAACTCCACAGGCCCGCATCATCGTCGCGCCGGTAGTCATAGCCACTGGCCACCATACTGGTGATCAAATCTGACAGTGCCGGGACATCGCTCATCACCGGATAAATCCGGGACTCCATCCACGAATCCAGCTCTGAATCCGGCACCTGAGCAGGCAGGAAAACTTCAATATGCAGCTCCGCCTGCCAGGTATCACTGTCCAGCTCTTCGCCCGTGTATTCAGCGCCGATGAGATAAACGGCAATTGCCGGAAAATCCGCCTCATCAAAAACAGCGGGGCGACCATCAAAAAGCGTCGCCCCGGTGTCATGCTTCTCCAGTGCATCCAGTACGGCTGCACGGAGTTCAGTATGTTTCATCGCTTTATTACCATTCTCAGTTGATGCTGCAGCGCATAGCCCAGCTCTTTCGGAAGACGTTCACGCCGTATCCGTTCAATATTCTGTTTAAACGCCGTGGTAAGCGGCACCGCCATCGGGATTTTCACCACATCAATGGGGTAACGGTTTTTCCCGGCCACACGCTGCATGACATGCCACCGGCCATTTTTCAGTTGCTGAATAAACGCGCCGGGAATACGACGGTTTCCCACCACAAGCACGCTGCCGCCACCTTTCAGGGCTGAACGCTGCCCCTTTTTACGACGCCTGCGTCGGGACAGGACAATCCGCGCGTTACCCAGCTTTATTACGGGCAAATCCCCCCGGTTAACCCTGATTCTGGCCTGCGGATTTTTGACCGTGGCCCTTTTCAGCCTGGCCCTTTCCTTTACCAGTTTCCGGCGTACCTTTGTCTCACGGGCAACCTGTGACGCCGACTGCGATATCGCGGATGAAGCAACGCGGTTAATGGCCATTGCGGCGGCACCAGGCACCGCCGTTTTGCTGATACGGCTGAGGTTTTCAACGGCCTGCTCAAGACCTTTTATGGCCATACATCCCCCTTTCAGCGGCGACGGTTAACGGCAGGCGGTACGCCCCGCCCAAGCCAGAGATGACAGCTTCCACCATCATCCGGCGAAATCCGGTCTATCCAGAAGTTTTCCTCACCGATGGTCAGCGTGTCGCCGCGCCGCAGCTGCCGCACATCATCAGTCCGGACAAACAGGGACGGGCTGGAGCCTTCAACGCGTACGCCCTGTCCGGCATAGCTGATATTTTCAGGGTCATCAAAAACACCACGTATTACTGCGCCGGACTGCTCACCGGATGTCATGGTGGCTGACGTTCCCATGTACCCGCGTATCGTTTCATCGGCGCGGGCAATGGCAGCATCGAACAGGTTATCGAAATCAGCCACAGCGCCTCCCGTTATTGCATTCTGGCCAGGCCACGTTCTGTCATTTCGGCTGCCACACCGGCAGAGACACGAAACGCCGTTCCCGGCAGCACAAATGCCACAGGTTCATCCCGCGTGGCGTGAAGTGCATCAGTATGCAGCGTCACCAGTGCCACGACCGTGACCAGAGCAGCCGTATCAATCATGGTATCCGGCTGCGCTGATACCACCTCATTTTCATGTCCGGTCAGCGCATTTTCCGGTCTGAGAGGGGTATCCTGACCGGCAGCGTCATCCGTGTCATCAAGCTCCTCTTCCAGCTCTGCCACACGGAGCGCCAGTTCTTCTTTCGTCCCCGTCAGGCTGACATCACGGTTCAGTTGCTCACCCAGCGACCGGAGACGGACAATCAGTTCACCTTTCGTCATGGACTCCTCCACATAGAGAAAATGGCCCCGAAGGGCCACGATTACGCCAGTTGTACGGACACGAACTCATCAGGGTCAGCCAGCAGCATCAGCGGTGCTGACTGAATCATGGTGAACTCACGCGCCGGATCGCCGGTGGTCACCCAGTTTTTCGGGTAACGGGCAGAGGAGTTAATGCCTTCGCGCTGTGCGTCCGCATCCTGAATGCAGCCATAGGTGCGCAGACCGCGTGCCTGAGTGTTCCCCAGCACCATCGTGTTGTCCGGCAGGAAGTTCTTTTTGACGCCGTTTTCCACGTACTGTCCGGAATACACGACGATGGCCACATCGCCATACATCCCCTTGTAGGACACCGCTTTGCCCAGGTCTTTCACCGCTGTCTCCAGCTCGGAATGAGAGCCGCGACGAGTATCCAGCTTCTCCCTGACGGCTTTGAAGGAACGGAACAGCGCCCAGCCTTTCGGATCAAACACGATGATATTCACCACTCCGCTGGCGTTCAGCGCGTAGGCTTCGATATCGTCGGTCGGATCATACGTGGACTTGTCACGCTTGCTCCACTCCGTGCCGCCGGACTGCGTGATGTTATTCGCCTCACTGCGGCCCATATCCACCTCAACCGGATCGAAGGCTTCACCGGTCATGGTGTATTTGCCCTTAAGCACGGCAGAAACTGCCTGCATCTCTTCGACCTGGGCAATCGCCAGATTTTCATCCAGCATATTCTGCCGAATAATACGGCGACGACGGTAAGCCGGGTCAGCCAGGTTCTGCGGTTCTTCATCCGGCAGGCGACGCAGGGTCATCTGCGGATTCACCTCATGCTTGGGTTTGACATAACCCGGCGTAAATTCAGAGGTGGAGCCGCCACGGGATCGGATAACCTCACCGGAAACAATCGGCGAAACGTACAGCGCCATGTTTACCAGTCCCGGAATTTGTGAGAGATAGACTTTCTCCGTGGTGAAAGGATAGGTTTCACGGAAAAACAGGCGCAGAAACAGCGGATCGAACTTAAAGTGATGCTGGGTCGATGCCAGTAATTCTGCAGTTGTATATACAGACATAAATTATTTCCATAAAAAAAGCCGCACAGGCGGCCTTTGTTGATGAAGGGGAAGATTAAACGATGCTGATTGCCGTTCCGGCAAACGCGGTCCGTTTTTTCGTCTCGTCGCTGGCAGCCTCCGGCCAGAGCACATCCTCATAACGGAACGAGCCGGACTTGTAGAACGTCAGTGTGGTGCTGGTCTGGTCAGCAGCAACCGCCAGAATGCCAACGGCTGCACCGTCGGTGGTGCCATCCCACACAACCAGCTTACGGGTAGTGCCATCCAGCATCAGTGGGGTCATTGCAGGCGTTTTCGCACTCAATCCGCCAGGCGCAATTGCTGTATGAGCCGGATCACTGTTACCCAGCGGCTGGTAATGGTTAAACTCTTCTTTTGTCGCCATAACTGCCTCTTATACCGGTAAAGCTTCAGGTGTATTAAGTAATTCTTTATTGGTATCAGATGCCAGGTTACCTGCAGCCAGCGGTGCCGGTGCACCCTGCATCAGACGATCCAGCGCAGTGTCACTGCGCGCCTGTGCACTCTGTGGTGCTGCGGCCAGAATGCGGCGGGCCGTTTCCACGGTCATTCCGGGGGTTTCTGCCAGAACGCGCGCCTGTTCTTCGCGTCCGTGAGCCTCCTCACAGTTGAGGATCCCCATAATGCGGCTGTTTTCTGCCGCAACCGCTGCGGTGATCTGTGCGTTCACATCCGGCTGCGCCGCGCTGGCGTTTTCGCCCTCCTTCGCAGGCTCCACGGTGGTGATGTCAGCCTGCGAAGCAGTGGCTGAAACAGTTGTTGATTGAGTCTCTTTGGTCATTCGCCCTCCTGAGAGACGGGATTTACGTGCATCCAGTGCATCACGCATGACGGTGATCGCATCGGTGCTGTTAACAAGTTCATCAGCCAGTCCGGCATCAATGGCCTCCTGACCGCTGTACACTGCAGCCTCGGTATCCAGCACAGCCTGCACAGACAGGCCGGTATATGCCGACACCTTCTGCGCAAACATCTGGCGGGTTGCGTCCATCCGGGACTGCAGTGTCTCCCGGACGTCATCCGGAAGATGGCTGTAGGGATTGCCATCCACCTTATGGCTGCCGCTGTAAATCAGCGTGATTTCCACGCCCTGTTTCTCCAGGGCAGCACCGTAATTACTGTGAGCCATCATGACGCCGATGGAGCCTGTCCGGGCAGTCTGCGTGACCAGACGCCGGGAGGCGGCGCTGGCAAGCAGCTGACCTGCACTGCAGTTCATGTCGTTGGCCAGCGCCCATACCGGTTTTATGTCTCGCACACGGGCGATGATGTCAGCACAGTCAAATGCTCCCGCCACCATCCCGCCCGGTGTGTCCATATCGAGCAGAATGCCGTCCACCATCGGATCGCTGGCAGCCTGTTGCAGACGGGCGATAATGCCATTGTAACCGGTCATTCCCGAATACGGCTGCAGCGCCCGCGTCCGGCTGACCAGCGTACCGGACACCGGCAGCACGGCGATGCCGTTCATGACCTGATAACTGCGGGCCTGTCGTGGTCCGTCATCATCACCGGATAACGCCAGCGCCGCGGGTGCCTCTCCGGCAGTCAGGCTGTCGCCGGATACTGCATCCGTCAGGCGGCTGATCCCAAGCTGGCCTGCAAGCGCACAAAAGAAAACCCGCGCATAGGCGGGTTCAAGCATCAGCGGCTCATTAAAGGCCATGCTGGCAATATGCGGGAGATTACGCAGCTCTGCTGTCACTCTTCTCCTCCTCTGTTGATTGTCGCAGTCCGGATTCAAATGTCGCTGCCGCCCAGGCGGGCGGTTTAAGACCGGCTGCGCGGCGCTCCATCGTTTCACGGACCTGCTGGGCAAAAATTTCCTGATAGTCGTCGCCGCGTTTTGCGCACTCTTTCTCGTAGGTGCTCAGTCCGGCTTCTATCAGCATCACCGCTTCCTGTACTTCTTTCAGACCATCGATGGCCATACGACCGGAGCCTATCCAGTCGCAGTTCCCCCAGGCACTGCGGGCTTCCTGAAAACTGAAGCGCGCTTTTGAAGGTAACGTCACCACGCGGCGAACGATGGCCTCTTCCAGCCAGCACAGAAACATCTGGCTCGCCTGACGGGATGCGACGAATTTTCGCCGCCCCATAAAGTGCGCCCACGACTCGTTCGCGCTGGCCCGTGCCGTGGAGTAGCTCATCTGGGCGTAATTCCGGGAAAGCTGCTCATACGAGACACCCAGCCCGGCAGCGATATACCGCAGCAGTGACTGCTCAAAAACGGAGTAGCCGTTATCCGTGTCCTGAGCCGTCTGCAGGTTCAGTGAGTCACCCGGCATCAGGTGCGGTACTTTTGCGCCTCCCAGCCGGACCGGCGCTGCGGCGTAATACGCGGCAATTTCACCAATCCAGCCGGTCAGCCTTTCCCGCTGCTCCTGACTGTTCGCGCCCAGAATAAAATCCATCGCTGACTGCGTATCCAGCTCACTCTCAATGGTGGCGGCATACATCGCCTTCACAATGGCGCTCTGCAGCTGCGTGTTCTGCAGCGTGTCGAGCATCTTCATCTGCTCCATCACGCTGTAAAACACATTTGCACCGCGAGTCTGCCCGTCCTCCACGGGTTCAAAAACGTGAATGAACGAGGCGCGCCCGCCGGGTAACTCACGGGGTATCCATGTCCATTTCTGCGGCATCCAGCCAGGATACCCGTCCTCGCTGACGTAATATCCCAGCGCCGCACCGCTGTCATTAATCTGCACACCGGCACGGCAGTTCCGGCTGTCGCCGGTATTGTTCGGGTTGCTGATGCGCTTCGGGCTGACCATCCGGAACTGTGTCCGGAAAAGCCGCGACGAACTGGTATCCCAGGTGGCCTGAACGAACAGTTCACCGTTAAAGGCGTGCATGGCCACACCTTCCCGAATCATCATGGTAAACGTGCGTTTTCGCTCAACGTCAATGCAGCAGCAGTCATCCTCGGCAAACTCTTTCCATGCCGCTTCAACCTCGCGGGAAAAGGCACGGGCGTCTTCCTCCCCGATGCCCAGATAGCGCCAGCTTGGGCGATGACTGAGCCGGAAAAAAGACCCGACGATATGATCCTGATGCAGCTGGATGGCGTTGGCGGCATAGCCGTTATTGCGTACCAGATCGTCTGCGCGGGCATTGCCACGGGTAAAGTTGGGCAGCAGGGCTGCATCCACACTTTCACCCGGTGGGTTCCACGCCCGCAACTGCCCACCAAATCCGCTGCCACCGCCGTGATAACCGGCATATTCACGCAGCGATGTCATGCCGTCCGGCCCCAGAAGGGTGGGAATGGTGGACGTTTTCATACATAAAATCCTGCAGGTCCCCTGCGTCGCTGTGTCATGCCGGTCTGCACTTCCAGCTCCGCAATGTATTTTTTCAGGTCAGACACGGAAGTGGCCGTAAACTCCACTCGCCGTCCGTCTTTCTGTACCGTTGCCACCCGTTTACCTGTCATCAGGTCATGCAGTGCCGCACGGGCAGCGGCAAGTTCTTCCTGTCGCGTCATTCATCCTCTCCGGATAAGGCACGGGCGTAATCTGCCAGTGTTTTCTTGTTGGTTGCTGCACCATCCTCTTCCTGCAGGCTCGCCAGCAGTGCACTGAGATCCAGCTGCCAGCGGGAAATACTGATGCGCAGCGCCGCCAGCGCATAAACGAAGCAGTCGAGCGCCTCATTGCGTCGCTTTTTGCTGTCCCACAGTATTTTTTTCCTGCCATCCACCCATTTTTCGACCTGCTCTTCAGCAGTCAGCTGCTGCGCTTCGGTCAGATCAAAAATATCCGGGTTATTCGGGAAGTGAACGGCACCGGGAAGCGGTTCATCCCCTTCCGGCGTCAGTGTGAAGCGGTTATAAATCTGCTCTTTCGCGGTATCCGTACCGATTTCGGTAAGGTAAACCCCGTTTTTGTTTCGCTTACGTGGCATGCTGGCCACCGGCTTTCCGTAGACGGATGCCCCTTTAATGGGGATTACCCGGAACAGCCCATGTTTTTTCGAGCGTTCATACACAATGGTCGGGTCAATCCCGCCAATATCCCAGCAGATACGGGATATCGACATTTCTGCACCATTCCGGCGGGTATAGGTTTTATTGATGGCCTCATCCACACGCAGCAGCGTCTGTTCATCGTCGTGGCGGCCCATAATAATCTGCCGGTCAATCAGCCAGCTTTCCTCACCCGGCCCCCATCCCCATACGCGCATTTCGTAGCGGTCCAGCTGGGAGTCGATACCGGCGGTCAGGTAAGCCACACGGTCAGGAACGGGCGCTGAATAATGCTCTTTCCGCTCTGCCATCACTTCAGCATCCGGACGTTCGCCGATTTTCGCTTCCCATGTCTCACCGAGCGTGGTGTTCACGAAGGTTTTACGTTTTCCCGTATCCCCTTTCGTCTTCATCCAGTCTTTGACAATCTGCACCCAGGTGGTGAACGGGCTGTACGCCGTCCAGATGTGAAAGGTCACACTGTCCGGCGGCTCAATCTCTTCACCGGATGACGAAAACCAGAGAATGCCATCACGGGTCCAGATCCCGGTCTTTTCGCAGATATAACGGGCATCAGTAAAGTCCAGCTCCTGCTGACGGATGACGCAGGCATTATGCTCGCAGAGATAAAACACGCTGGAGGGATCATCCGGCGTCCATTTGAGGCCAAACGGCGTCTCTTTATCACCAAATTTAAGGTACTGCTCCTCCCCGCAGTGCGGGCAGGCAACATGAAAACGCATAAAATGCGGGGATTCACTGGCTGCACGCTCAATCTGACAGGCGCCTCTCACTTTGGGCGTGGAGCCACGGATGGACTTTGGCCAGACCGAGCCTTCAATACGCTTGTCACCCAGGAACGTCGGAGAGCCTTCCTGTTCAATATCATCATCAAAGGCAGCAAGTTCATCATAACCCGCCACATCCACCGACTTTTCACGGTAGTTTTTTGCCGCTTTACCGCCCAGGCACCAGAAGCCACGACCATTGGAAAAACGCTTCATAGTGAGCGTGTTATCCCGGTGCTTTTTGCCATACCACGGAGCCAGCGCCAGCAGCGACGGAATATCGCGGATGGTCGGCTCAACGTGGGTTTTCATAAAGTTCTCGGCATCACCATCCGTCGGCAACCAGATAAGTGTGTTGCGCTGCTTATGCTCTATAAAGTAGGCATAAACACCCAGCAGCATTTTGGAATAACCGACACGGGCAGACTTCACCACATTCACCTCACGGATGTAGTCGCTGCCCATCGCATTCATGATGGCCCGCTGAAAGGGCAGTGTTTCCCAGCGCCCTTCCTGGTATGCGGATTCTTTCGGGAGATAGTAATTAGCATCCGCCCATTCAACGGCGGTCTGTGGCTCCGGCCTGAACAGTGAGCGAAGCCCGGCGCGGACAAAATGCCGCAGCCTGTTAACCTGACTGTTCGATATATTCACTCAGCAACCCCGGTATCAGTTCATCCAGCGCGGCTGCTTTGTTCATGGCTTTGATGATATCCCGTTTCAGGAAATCAACATGTCGGTTTTCCAGTTCCGGAAAACGCCGCTGCACCGACAGGGGGATCCCGTCGAGAATACTGGCAATTTCACCTGCGATCCGCGACAGCACGAAAGTACAGAATGCGGTTTCCACCACTTCAGCGGAGTCTCTGGCATTTTTCAGCTCCTGTGCGTCGGCCTGCGCACGCGTAAGTCGATGGCGTTCGTACTCAATAGTCCCTGGCTGGAGATCTGTCTCGCTGGCCTGCCGCAGTTCTTCAACTTCCCGGCGCAGCTTTTCGTTCTCAATTTCAGCATCCCTTTCGGCATACCATCTTATAACGGCGGCAGAGTCATAAAGCACCTCATTACCCTTGCCACCGCCTCGCAGAACGGGCATTCCCTGTTCCTGCCAGTTCTGAATGGTACGGATACTCGCACCGAAAATGTCAGCCAGCTGCTTTTTGTTGACTTCCATTGTTCATTCCACGGCCAAAAACAGAGAAAGGAAACGACAGAGGCCCAAAAGTTCGTTTTCAGCACCTGTCGTTTCCTTTCTTTTCAGGGGGTATTTTAAATAAAAACATTAAGTTACGACGAAGAAGAACGGAAACGCCTTAAACCGGAAAATTTTCATAAATAGCGAAAACCCGCGAGGTCGCCGCCCCGTAACCTGTCGGATCGCCGGAAAGGACCCGCAAAATGATAATAATTATCATCTGCATGTCACAACGTGCATCTACGCCATCAAACCACGTCAAATAATCAATTATGACGCAGGTATCATATTAATTGATCTGCATCAACTTAACGTAAAAACAACTTCAGACAATACAAATCAGCGACACTGAATACGGGACAACCTCATGTCAACGAAGAACAGAACCCGCAGAACAACAACCCGCAACATCCGCTTTCCTAACCAAATGATTGAACAAATTAACATTGCTCTTGATCAAAAAGGGTCCGGGAATTTCTCAGCCTGGGTCATTGAAGCCTGCCGCCGAAGACTGTGCTCAGAAAAAAGAGTTTCGCCTGAAGCAAACAAAGAAAAGAGTGACATTACTGAATTGCTCAGAAAGCAGGTCAGACCAGATTGAAGCAATTTAGATAATCGTGCAGACTAGGTACCTTCATATCACATGGAAGGTACTACAATGGCTCAGGTTGCCATTTTTAAACAAATATTCGATAAAGTGCGAAATAATTTAAACTATCACTGGTTTTATTCTGAACTAAAACGTCACAATGTCTCACATTACATTTACTATTTAGCCACAGAGAATATTCATCTTGTTCTTGAAAACGATAATACGGTTTTAATAAAAGGACAGAGTAAGGTTGTAAATGTAAGATTTTCAAAAAATAAATGCCTTATAGAAGCCACCTTAAAAGGATTCAAATCAGGAGAGTTATCATTTTACGAATACAGGAAAAATCTTGCTACAGCAGGGGTTTTCAGATGGATTACAAATATCCACGAAAACAAAAGGTATTACTATACCTTTGATAATTCATTACTCTTTACTGAGAACATTCAGAACACTACACAAATATTTCCGCACTAAATCATAACGTCCGGTTTCTTCCGTGCCAGAACCGGACTCGCTGGCATGATGAAATATGTGTACCCGGTAACCCCGGTGTGCATCGTTATTGATTATTCCCGCACACTCGCGCAGAAGGAGTTCCCCGTCGGGCTACGGTCTCTGTTAATACGGGAATACGGCGACGATACAGCGCATGATGTGTCAGGCTTGAATACCTTTATCCTTTAAAAGGGATATCAGTTAAGTTATCCCGTGTAGGGTATAAGCCATTATCAAAGCCACTCTGTAGGAAGTGGCTTTTGTAATGGCAATAAAAAGCCCCGCGAATGCGAGGCTAAATCCTGGTATTTGTAATGACTGGCTCTTATCTCAACGCAGCCCCTTACCGCGCGCAAAATGCTCAATATCAAGCATCAGCAATGAGATGTTTAATCTGGATTCACTCCAGAAGTGAGCACCACCCTGTCTACAGAGCCAGATGTGAAGGATGATGAGTAAAATTATCGCTATCATCGAAGGCATTGCGTCCTGATGTATTCCTGAAGCGTTCTCAATGCTGTTTGGTCGCGGATAATTCCGTCCCGGATACCGAGAACGTTTCGTCCAGCAACTGGAGAGAGTTCGACGGTGGCATCATTGCCCATGCCGGAGGCGCTGGAGGTTTCGGCTGAGGATGGCACAGGGCATTTTCCTTTGACGAGCACCCGACCACCATTATCAAGCTTGCGCCGAAGAGCATCATTTTCAGCTTTCGCATCAGCTAACTCCTTCGTGTATTTATCATCGAGTGCATCAGCATCACGCTGGCGCTGCTGCATGTCAGTAATGGTGGCGTTCGCCTTCTCCAGTTCACTGGCCTTGTTATCGCGCTGTTCTTTGTAGGCGATTGCATTATCACGGTAATGATTAACAGCCCATGACAGGCAGACGATGATGCAGATAACCAGAGCGGAGATAATCGCGGTTACTCTGCTCATTGTTTCCCCCACAAACAGACTTCACGCTCAATCTCACGGCGAGTCATCAGTCCTTTCCATTGATTACCGCCAGCGTATGTCCAGCGCCGTAGCTGATCACATGCGCCTTTAATATCACCCTGGTTTATTTTGCGAAGAAGCGTCGATGTTCTGAAATTGCCAGCACCCACGTTGTAGACGAACGAGTAAAGAGCGCCGCGCGTTGTTTCCGGTATATCGACTTTGATGTACCGGTTAATTTGTCTGGCGACAGTGGCAAGGTCTTTATTCAGGAGGGCTTTGCACTCTGCTTCGGTATACGTTTTACCGGGAATGATGTCTTTTCCTGTATGCCCGTAACATACAGTCCATACACCAACTATGTCTTTGTAAGGATTATGTCTCACACCTTCCAGACCATCGTTACCACTTGGGCCAGTGATTAACACAGATGCTATAGCAATAGCCCCGCCACCAATAGCAGCAGCAACAGCTTTTCGTAATGATGGAGGCATTATTCACCTCTCGCAGCCTTGCGCTTATCTTCTTTAATCTTGAAATAAAGGTTTGTCAGGTACGTCAGCAGGCCAAATACCAGGCTACCCAGCACACCTATTGCTGCCCACTGTGAGGGCGTGACTTTATCGAGCAGCTGTAAAAACCAGTACCCGGCACTACCTGCTGAGGTGCCATAGGCGACACCCGTTGTTAACTTATCCATGGATTTCATAACCCCACCTCGCAGACAAAGCGGGTGTAAATTGAGGGAATACTACGAAACGTAACAGACTCGGAGTCAGTGAATAACTCAGGTATTGGGTTATCAGCTAATATCGAGACTCAAAAAATGGAAAAACCCGCTCGACGGCGGGTTTAAGCTGTGTGACGAAGTAACCACTCTTAACAGCATAACCAATTTTTTACGTACGTAAACCACTAAATGATATTTGCGAGAATGCTACCGAGTATTGAAAACACCACTACAAATACATAAGCAAATCTCAACAAATAACCAACAAATAATTTCCAGCGTTATTTTTAGCCAATTTAAATTGAACCTTCAAATTATAGAGCACTTATAAATAACAGCCATTAATATAAATTGGCTAATAGATTTATTTTTATTCAGCCAAGAGCCATGAATAGGATTCGATAGAAAAAAGTTCAGATAAAAATAGAGATCTACTTCACAAATTAAACGAGAAACCAAAACTTACATCTTGAAATAATCACATTGATTAGATGAATATTTATCGCGCAGTGACATCATTTTTTAATAATAGTTCAAAAAAAAGGGCTCACGATGAAAAAATTAACAGTGGCAATTTCTGCTGTAGCTGCATCAGTACTGATGGCGATGTCTGCTCAGGCAGCTGAAATTTATAATAAAGACAGTAACAAGCTGGATCTGTACGGGAAAGTTAATGCTAAGCACTACTTCTCCTCTAATGATGCAGATGATGGTGATACTACTTATGCCCGTCTTGGCTTCAAAGGTGAAACCCAAATCAACGATCAACTGACTGGTTTCGGTCAGTGGGAATATGAATTCAAAGGCAACCGCGCTGAATCTCAAGGTTCTTCCAAAGACAAAACCCGTCTTGCATTTGCAGGCCTGAAATTTGGTGATTACGGCTCAATCGATTACGGCCGTAACTACGGTGTAGCATACGACATCGGTGCGTGGACTGACGTCCTGCCAGAATTCGGTGGTGATACCTGGACCCAAACAGATGTGTTCATGACTGGTCGCACTACTGGTGTTGCAACTTATCGTAACAACGACTTCTTTGGTCTGGTCGATGGCCTGAACTTTGCTGCTCAGTATCAGGGTAAAAATGACCGCACTGACGTAACTGAAGCCAATGGTGATGGTTTCGGTTTCTCCACTACTTATGAGTATGAAGGATTCGGCGTGGGTGCAACCTATGCTAAATCAGATCGCACTGACGGTCAGGTCGCCTATGGTAAGAGCAAATTCAATGCCTCCGGCAAAAATGCGGAAGTATGGGCTGCAGGCCTGAAATATGATGCGAACAATATCTATCTGGCTACCACATATTCTGAAACTCAGAATATGACCGTTTTTGGTAATAACCATATTGCAAACAAAGCACAAAACTTTGAAGCAGTAGCACAATATCAGTTTGACTTCGGTCTGCGCCCATCTGTTGCTTACCTTCAGTCAAAAGGTAAAGACCTTGGTGTTCATGGTGACCGAGACTTAGTCAAGTATGTCGATGTCGGTGCTACTTACTACTTTAATAAAAACATGTCCACTTTTGTTGATTACAAAATCAACTTAATTGACGATAGTAAGTTTACCAAAACAGCTGGTATTGATACTGATGACATCGTTGCTGTAGGTCTGGTTTACCAGTTCTAATCTGATTACGAAAAAGATATGTTGCGGGAGGCGTTGCCTCCCCAACATATAAGTGGCTCCCTCAAGCCACTTCCTTTAGAAGCACAACCTTGCTTCTAACTATATAAACCTTCTGTTATATATTACCCTTTATTTTTGGGGGCGTCTCAACGCCCCATTTTTAATAATTTTTAGTAAACAATTGGCATATTAATTAGAGTTATTAACAACGATATCCATCTCTAACCGGATATCTAATGCCATTAACATCCCTTCAATTATGCCCTCAGCCTTTTGTAACCTTTTCCCGATATAACCATCAGAGCAGCAATGCTTACCTGCCAGTGACATGAATGTCATACCGACTACATAATAATCTACTAATAAATCGTGCAAATCGCTGTTGTTCTTTTTCAGACGGGCCATGCACCCGCAAATGATCATCGCGTCATCGTCACAACATTGCGGGCGAGATTTTACTTTTGAAGGAATTAATCCCTTAAAACCGGCGGCAATGGACGACCAGGTCACATCTTCATGATTATTAGCCGCCCACGCTCCCCAACGCTCAAGAACCATCTGAATATCACGCATCAACTTACTCCACAAAACTCAGACCAGAACGCCAATTACAAGCAAAAATCAACAAAACAGTATTAGTTGATTGTTATCTCTGACTTCATACTCCTGCTCCTGTCAGTGTTTTGGCGTAATTCTTCAGTATTCGGTAATCGGTCAAAACAGAGCCGGGGAAACGATATAAGCGCAGACGCCCCCAGCGGTGGCGAAGAAGTTCTGCCATATTAAACTCAAACATCATTCATTCCCCATTTCGGTGATGGTCAGTTCCAGCCTCCCACCTTTGGTAACAGGCATCTTCACAACGCGGTAATCAACGACCTGAGCATCATCCAGCCAGAAACCTGCTTTAGTGAGTGCGTCAAAAGCGGCTTTTTGCAGATTATCCAGGTCACGGCGACGGCGATCCGGCATGTGGCACTCAATGCGGATTTTCACAGGCATAGCCAGGCCGATATCCAGCATTGCGTTTTTAATGATTCGGGCGACGTTATCGCGGTATGCCTGCCCCTCTGCGCTGACGTGCGTGCGCCCGCGATTATGGCGGTAATAGCGATTATTGCTCGGAGGCCAGGGTAGTGTGATGTGGTAAGTATTCACGCCTTAATTACCCTCTCTTTCAGCCAGATAACCTGCGTTCTCGCCATACCTTCCAGCGCGCATTCTTTTGCATATCCAGCGTCAACAAAATGCGTGCGGCGGTCGATTTCGTCGTGGCAGGCAGAACATGCAATGGTGGCAATCAGGTCTGGCGGTTTGATACCGGTACCGCACAATCCAGCCAGCCGGATATGTGCCAGTACAGACGTCTCAGAATTGCCATTACATACGCCAGGGATTCTTACCTGGCATTCCCGACCACGCGCTGCTTTTCTCAAATCAGCCATGATTCCTCCTTGCTGCCAGTCGCAACCATTTTTTATCAACCAAGCTGGCGGTATATCCGAGCAGTGTTGGTATTTCGGATGGCTTCAGCTCAGGTTTACGCTTACGACGATTTGGTACTCTGTAGATGTGTCCGTTCATGACACGAATAAGCGGTGTAGCCATTACGCCTCCTGCTTGTCGCGCAGCAGCTGGAACTCGCAGCTCTGCGGAATAGTCAGGTGGCAGCCAATATTCACCGCCCAGGCTTCAACCTTACACAGGAAGATATACATCTCTCCGGTATCAAGATCGGAGGTATGGCGTAACGACTGGATAGTGGTGATCTCACCGGTTACGACATCAACCAGGTCTTTGGTTTCATAACCGAGATATGTGTGTTTGAGAGCATCTTTTACCCAAGCTGGAGTGGCGAACGTTTTACCCCTGCTGATGAGGTATTCACTGATTTCGCTGTACCACATGTGGCTGAGTGCATTCTGGGAAAGACTGCGTTTCTCACGCCACGGTTTAAGCACCATGCGAAAGCATTTGCCTTCCTCCAGATAAGGCTGGATCTGCTGGCCGATAGCGGTGAAGTTACCACGATGCAATTTGATGCCGTCTTGTGGGAGGTTCACGCTTCACCTCCGCAGAGGTCAAACGCTGGATGCAAAAAATCGCAGGTGCATCTCTGCATCTGTGAAGGGAGAAGAGAGTTTGGATTGTATGTGCGCATAAACGTCCCCGTTTAGCGCAGAAGTCACCGGAGTTGTTCAAGCTCCAATGGCATGATTATGGCTGGTTGATTATTGGAAATCAAATGTGCTGAAAATTAGTCTGCCAAGTCTTCCTCAGTCGCAACTGGGTAATTCCAAATATCAAAAAAAGCTATAGCCTCCTGCCATTTGCTCCATAAGTTATCAAGTACTTGTGTAGGTTCCGTACTTTTAAAAACAGAATCAGCCGCATCACCGTTATGAACTTCCTCGTACAGTTCCATTATTAGCAGATTAACAAAGTACTGTTTCAACATTAATGCCTGATTACCTTCTTTCTGCTGGCTATCCTGCTTGATGAGCTCCATCGCCCGTACTAGGCACCTGATGATATCCGCTGCATCATTAACGCTCCATTCAGATCCGCGCTTATCTTTAGCTGATGAATTGGCTCTCTCAGCGCAAGCCTTTAAAGACTCATAAAGGTAAACTCTATTTTGTAGCTGCAGCGCTTTTTTTGACGTGCACCAACTTGCAAGCGCCGACCCCGCTGCGGCTAATGTGCCAAACGCAGAAATGCCTGCTGCTATTGCACTTAAGTCGGCACTGTCAAAGTTCCACATCATCGTTACACCTTATATAAACACCCCTCAGTAATATCCAATAAGGTATGTGAACAATCAATATAATTTATATCCGTATCGGCACATAGCGATTTTAATGCTACTGATAATGGTATCTTTTAGATTATATCGTCCAGTTCCAGTACCCGTATTTTATGAAATGGACTCGCACATTACCAAAAAAAATGCCAGCACTTCCGTCATCGCAGAATGCTGGCAGTATTTCTAACTAGTGACTTTATTGCAACAGATTCTGACGGAAATATGGTAACACACGACTCCACTTATCATCCTGCCACGGTTGGAATTTTACATGCGCCGTTTCTCTGGCAAGGATTTCTCGCGCCCTGTTGAGTATCCGAGGATATTCTTGTTCGATTGAAGTGAATCTACCTGCTTCGCGATGCTCTGCGACCTGAAGAAGGGGCGTAACGTTCTGGCAGGCGGTTAACATCGTATCACTTGCTCGCCATAACCAGGCGAGTGTGCAAAGTTCGTTATCAGTGAATTGTTTTGTGATTGGGGATTGTTGAACTTCTCGATCGAGAATATCCAGAACCCAGCGGCGGAATTCTTTGGCCACAGGAGTACGAGCAAACATGGCGATCAAATGGGCTCCGCGAAGGCTAAATACTCGAGACTCCTGCATTCCACGAGGGGTGGTCACTTTGACCACCCTTGTCATCATATCTGTGAATTCATCTGAGTGCCGAGAGTAAATGCGCTGAACTGCTTTATCGTCCGCATATTCCAGTGCTAAACCAACTTCAGTGGCAGTAAGCCAAATTCTGTTATTGTGGCAAATCGGGGTAAACGTCGTTTTGTGGAATGCTAATTGAGTAGTCATAGTATCACCTCATCAGGTTAACCATCACCACCAACGACGCCAATCGACTGGTGGTGAACTGTGTAAGGTTGGCGTAACCGGCTACTCAAACCCGGCGCTTCCGAAGAAGCCCTCACACAGCCCACCATAATTTGGGCATAGCCGTGCTTAGCGCACAAAAAAACCGCTTAACGCGGTATGCGTTGAGTAGTATCCCGGGACGCCAATCCCGTGTGCCGATTTTGCGGCAACGCACAGAATATAGCGCCGGATAAATCATGTCGTCAACCCCAGTAAATGGACACCATGATGATCACATCCATAGCTGCTACAACAGTTACAACTACCTCAGGCCAAAACATAACGATTTCCATATCACCTTTAGCCGCCAGACGAATAGAGACTCCCAATTCTGGCTGTCGAAGTAAAACACCGAATGTAAAAAATCGTAGGTGCATTTCTGCATCTGTGAATGGAGATGAGAGTTTGGATTGTGTGTGCGCATAAACGTCCCCGTTTAGCGCAACCCCACCACCGGGTGTTCAGGCCGACAGTAACTATATTATTCCCTACTGATTTTTGAAAATCAAAGGTCTTTATACGTCACACGAGAGCAAATATTTCCGAAGAAGAAACCTTTCACCTTGAAAGGATAAAGAGTTCATTTCATAAATTGAAATATTCAATAAGAATATTGCAAAAAATGAAATTATTTACTAGCGAGTCTATCTAACTGATAATTATGAAGATTGTAAGCGGTAGCAATCACCCGCATACACATTGAACAGGATTTAATACAAAACGTCTTAAATTGTCCGTAAGGAATAGCACGAATGACTCAAACTCCTCTATTACTTGCAATCATATTTTTATTGGTTGTTCTTGTTCTTTATATAGCTGCAATCAAACGCATCAAAAAAATACAATTAGAATTAAGTGATAGCAATCAAAAAAATGAAGAATACAAATCTCGCTTTGCAGATTATTTTAATGTAGAAGAAGAATGTAAGAAGCTTATTGAGAAAACAGAGCAAGAATGCTCCATAATAAAAGAAGAATCCCTAAAAGTAAAAGAAAATGCCAATAATGAACTAACAAACACCATTGAAAAAATGGATGGTATCAATAAACAAATCCAAGAGCTAAGAAGAACTTATAAAGAGAAGAAAGAAATATATGATAAACTAGTAAGGCAAATTTCTATTTATTCAGAAGATGTTGAGCTAGCCGAACTAGGATTTTACGAACCTCATTTTAATTTTGAAGATTCAGAGCAATTTAAAAACAAAATAAAATCCATCAGGGATGAACAGAAATTAATGCTGCGGGATAAAACCCACTCTGGCGCAGTATATTGTACAACCCAATGGACTGTTGAAGGCTCTCGAGCAGAGGGTAAAAAAATGACAGACAGAAATATCAGGCTAACTACTAGAGCATTTAATAATGAATGTGATGCTGCAATTAGCAATTGCACGTGGAAAAACATCACTAAAATGGAAGAACGCATCACAAAGGCATTTGAGGCCATAAATAAACTAAACGAGCAAAATCACATATATATAAACACTAAATACCTCAATAAAAAACTTGAGGAATTGTGGCTTACCCATGAATATCGTGAGCAAAAACAGAAAGAAAAAGAAGAACAGGCAGAAATAAGGGCACAAATGAGAGAGGAGGAGCGTGCACAACGAGAAATAGAAAAGGCCATGCAAGACGCAGAGGCAGAAGAGCGCCGTTATAAAAAAGCAATTGAAGCTGCAAGAAAGGAAATGGAAAAAGTTACTGGTGACATGAAGCAGCGCCTCGAAAATCGCATTGCCGAACTAGAACAGAGTTTGTCGCAGGCTGAATCAAAGCATCAAAGAGCATTATCCATGGCACAACAAACCAAACAAGGTCATGTTTATATTATTTCGAACATAGGTTCTTTTGGGGAGAATGTTTATAAAATAGGCATGACACGACGTCTTGATCCGCAAGACCGTGTAAATGAGCTCGGTGATGCATCTGTTCCTTTTATTTTTGATGTACATGCCATGATTTATTCGGAGGACGCTCCATCATTAGAAAAAAAACTACATGATGTCTTCGATAAAAAGAGAGTCAATCTTGTAAATCGTAGAAAAGAGTTTTTCTATGTTACTCTGGATGAGATCAAAGAAGCTGTTAAAAAACACTCTGATTCAGAAATTGAATTTATTGAGACAGCAGTCGCAAAAGACTTTAATGAGTCATTGGCTATTCGTAATCATGAAAATAAAAAAAGTGACAACAGCAACTCATCAATTATACCTGAGCGAAAAACCCCAGAGTTTGCAGATGCAATTTAATTAATTTGTAGTAGCAATAAAGCAGGCATCGTTGAGAATATTTTGTCAGCGATGCTTACTTCTCTAACAAAAACGGTGATTACCAACGAACTAACGGACTTCAGGTAATCATAAGACAAATGGAACGACTCTCCGGTGATTAGATCCCTGCAATAACAGTAATTTTCTACTAACTGAAAAATCTTTAACTGCCGCTCCTATTTCTAAGCTGACTGCTAGATTACATGGTGTGTTACCGATGAAAACCGTCACAGCAAGTTTAAGTTCATATCTCCATACACTGCCAACACTCGTTTCATCGCGGCACTCTGGCGACACTCCTTGAAAATCAGATTCGTGCTCACCTTTCCTTCCCGTTCTTCCCTGGTAGCGAACCGGTAATACACCGTTCGCCAGACCTTACCATCAACGACCAAGATTCCTGCCCGTGCCATTTTAGCCGCAGCCTGATTTATACTGGTTACTGTTGCGCCTGTTACCGCAGCAACGTCCTGCGCACAGAAGCTCTTATGCGTCCCCAGGTAATGAATAATTGCCTCTTTGCCCGTCATACAGTTGCTCCTTTCAGTCCGAACTTCGCTTTGATTTCTGCGATCTTCGCCAGAGCCTGTGCACGATTTAGAGGTCTACCGCCCATGACAGGAAGTTGTTTTACTGGTTCAGGTATCGCCTCACCACGGTTAATTCGCGCGGTCATACAAGTCAGTTCATCGGCAGCCTTGCGCCGTAATTCCGCATCAGTAAGCGCATTGGCCCGCATGTTCTGATACAGGTTGGTAACCAGCCAGTAGTGCGCGTTTGATTTCCACGGATAAGACTCTGCATCCGGATACAGGCCACGCTTCCGGCAATACTCGTAAACCATATCAACCAGCTCGCTGGTGTTTGGTAGTCCGGCAATAACGGATGCTTCTTCCCGGCACCAGGCTACAAACTGTCCGGGGGATGGCAGGAATGGTCGATTCTGCCGACGGGCTACGCGCATTCCTGCGTTAACCTGTTCCATCGTGGTGATCCCGTTTTCCCGGAAAGCCAGAACCCACTGGCGGCGGATTTCGTTCAGTTCGTTCTGCTCACGATTAGCCAGGCTCGCCGGGAAAGTTGCCAGTAACTGGCTGAACACACCGTTGATGATCTGCGCTACCTGCTGTACCTGTGGCTTTTCGTCATACTGTTCCGGCATGTTGTTGGCGATCCGACGCATCTGCTCACGGTCAAAGTTAACCATCTGTGCGGCGATGTTTTTCATAGATCCACCCCGTAAATCCAGTCAGTGTTTGTCAGGTCGAGTTTTGGTTTGCCGACTGTCACGCCAGCCTGTTGCTTGTTCCGGTTGATTTCGAGCTGGGTCCACTTGTCGCGGAGTTTGGCCGGACTCAGCACGTTACCGGACCAGAAGTTGTCCTGGCAGGCCCAGCGGAACAGCACGCACATGTCGCGGTGGTTACGTCCGTCACGTTCACGCATCAGGCGGATATCGTTAGCCCACCCAGCAAAATTCGGTTTTCTGGCTGATGGTGCGATAGTCTTCACCATGTCAAACATCCACTCTGCGGCGGTCAGGTCTTCTGCTGTCCCCCACTTGCTGCCGCTCTGAATTGCAGCATCCGGTTTCACCACAGGAAGATCGTTTTCTGGCTGGTCAGAGGATTCGCCAGAATTCTCGGACGAAAAAGGTTTTATATTGTCTTTTGTTAGTTTGTCTTTTGTGTTTACCTGATTCGGGTAAACGCCTTTACCTGATTTGGGTAAACTTTTCTTACCTGATTCAGGTAAATTTACCTCTTTCAGGTAAACTTTATTTTTCTTACCTGATTCGGGTAATGTTGACCATTCACTGACCACATTATTAATGCCGATATTCCGCCCGCTCTGAATAAGAATCCCACGCTTTACCAGAACGCTTTTTGCAGCAGAACACTTGTGCGGCAATATCCCGGTCAATTCGGAAAGTTGCTCGTTGCTCACCCAATCCAGTTTTTTATTAAAGCCATATGTTTTGCGCATGACAGCCAGGAAGACCAGAAGCTGGTGCTGTGTTAATCCGGCCAGCATCACAGCTTCCAGCAACTCATTTGCAATGCGCGTATAACCATCATCGAGATCTGCCACGCGCGGCTCCTTTTGTGCCGCATCCGGCACTGGAAAATTGAATATCTCAGCAGTGTTTGCCATAATTCCTCCCGCAATGAGTGTGTTACGATTTGCACCTGAAAGTCGGTTCTGTTCCAGCAGACCGGCTTTCGCCATTTCTGAACCTGTCATATCGCCCCCAGCATGGTAGTAACCATCGCCATCAATGGACCAGCCAGATCTGGGTCCACACGAAACATCGATACAATACCTTCACTAATTTCCTTCAGTTTCTGGTGGCGTGGTGCGTTGAGAATGACAGCCTGTTTTGCCTCACTGAGTTCCTTTTCCATTTCAGCCAACCTAGCCATGAAGCTATCCTGCTCAACCAGGTAACCGCGATATTCCAGCGGTAGTACCGCCAGAATTGCCGGGGTCAGTTCACGCACGTTATTTCGGTATTTTTCAGAATCGAATTTGTTATCGAGGAAGCGGAACAGCTTCTGGCGTGCACGGCTGACATCATCAGGGAAATCGATGGTGCCGCCGCCCTGCTCCCGATACTCATTCACAATGAGTGTGGCAACGACATCCTGATTATCTACAGCCGACCAGGCGCGGACGGCATCACGGATTTTTTCGTGGCCTGGCACCTGTTTTGTTTGAGAACGATTTATCACCGCAGTCGGGCTAAATCCGCTAGTCTGTTGGTATGGAAGTGGTTGCATAATTGACTCCTTTAGTTTGAATTGACTGTTAAGTTGATTGCTTATTGTTAAAGAGCGTGAAATGGAAATTTAAGCTGCGTTCTTTTCGGTGTGTGGAAACAACTTCGGAAGATCCGGGCGAATCTGGTATGCCTTCACTACTCCACCAGTAGCCGTAACAATGCTGCCGACATGTTCAGGGGATACCTTTGCTTTGTTGTGAAGCCACTTATAGACGGCCTGCTGTGAAACTTCGCAAGCAGCGCCCAGTTTCTTTTGTGAACCAACGATATTGATCGCTGTTTTGATAGCTGGGTTCATAACAACCTCCGTGGTTAATTTGAATCAAGATTAAAACTATGGTTGTTTTTAGTCAACAACCATTTTCGTTTGATGGAATAAAACCTTGGTTGTACATTTGGACTATGAAAACAACACTCTCAGAAAGACTTAAAGAAGCCAGATTAGCGCGAGGCCTTACACAAAAGGCGCTTGGGGATTTGGTCGGGGTTAGCCAGGCTGCTATTCAGAAAATCGAAACAGGGAAAGCTAATCAAACAACTAAAATCGTGGAGATCGCGAACGCTTTGGGTGTGCGCGCAGAATGGTTATCTTCTGGCGTTGGAAATATGTCAGACAGTACAGTGCAACCAATACAATCAACTGTCAGCCATTCCAAATACTTCAAGATTGACGTTCTTGATATAGAAGTCAGTGCTGGGCCGGGAGTCATCAACCGTGAGTTTGTAGAAGTTCTACGCTCGGTTGAGTACTCGTTTGACGATGCTCGTCACATGTTCGATGGTAGGAAGGCGGAAAATATCCGCATCATTAACGTGCGTGGTGACAGCATGTCAGGAACGATCGAACCAGGTGATCTGCTGTTCGTTGATATCACAGTTAAATCTTTCGACGGTGATGGTATCTATGCGTTTCTGTACGACGACACAGCCCATGTAAAGCGCCTGCAAATGATGAAGGATAAGCTGCTGGTCATCTCTGATAACAAAAGCTACTCACCGTGGGACCCGATCGAGAAAGACGAGATGAACCGGGTGTTCATCTTCGGTAAGGTTATTGGGAGCATGCCGCAGACGTACAGGAAGCATGGTTAATAATTAGCCTGTAGCTTTTTAAGGCACACTCTTTTCAAGAATATTAAATAGAACACTATATGGCATAAACAAGGACTTAGGATGGAAAAGCCTAGCTTCCCACCTCTTCTTACAGCAGGATTTCATGATATGGATAGTGATGGCATCAAGTCTCTTTGTGTCGACACCTTCCCAAAATCCGTTAGAAGAAGTATGCTATACTGTAATTTTATACAGCTTATTGAGCAATTTAAACTTGTTAATCAGCAGTGTCTATGTTTCTCTGAAGTGTGGATCGATGGTTCATTCACTACAGAGAAACCTGAACCTGATGACATAGATATACTCGTGGTCGTCGATTATTTGGCCCTAAACTCTTTGCCAAACACGCTGATGCCATTGGTCAGCTCATTGTTAAATAGAGATTTTATTAAAGAAAACTACAGCATTGACGTTCTTTTGCTGCCTGAAAATCATCCAGAAATCGATTATAGTGAAAGGCGAAGTTACTGGAGAGGGTGGTTTGGTTTTGATCGGAAGGAGAATCCTAAAGGCCTCGTGAGGGTAATGTTATGAGCGAAGAAAAAACATTCAACTCCCTCAAGGAGCGAATTGCGTTCATTCAACGCGATGTGGATCTGCTTGCTCAAAATAAGGGGAGATCATTTGCTGATGACATTATATTTAGATCACTTGACTCCCATCTGAGCGATCTCCGAGAGAGACAACGTGCAATCGATAACCAACATCCTTTACGTGATTTCATGGAGTTGAGATTAAAAGGTGTTTTGGTCGATTTCGGGTCTATTCCGTTAGATATTCTATCTGTAATTTCAGGTAATCTCGCATCCCTTGTACAGAAAGCAGTTTACCGACTTGGATCTGGGAAAGATTCTAGTCGTGTGCCGATTGATGTTAAAAAATCATTAGACATGAGATTGGCAGACTTGCGTCCAGGTTCGACGAAGTTAGGTGTTACTTTTTCTACTGGTTCTTGCGAGCTCATCGAAACAGTATCCAGTCATGCTGTTAAGGAGATTTTTGCACTACTCTCATCCATTGATGAAGAAACATTCACGGCTAAAATTGCCGAAATTGGTTCGCAATCAACAGCTAACCTAAAAAACATCATAAATGAGTGCGAAAAATATAGTCTTAACTTTGATCTTACTTGGATTGGACCTTTAAGTGATGGTACCAGACAAGTGTCAATTTCTTCAGAAGATATAAAAAAACTGAATGCTCGCTTAGCTTTAACGAAGGTCATTCAGCTACCGGATGAGCATATATCAGGCGAACTTGCTATTTTATCCATGTACGGGAAATTGGAGATTGCAAGCGAGCTTGGAAAAATAAAGGCTTCTTATCCGATTGATATGTTAGGAGAAATTCAAAGTAAATATAAAGTTGGTGAACGAATATCGCTCGTAGTAAGCGTTTCTGAGATTCACAATGAAAGATTAGGAACATCACGACGTAACTACATGGTTAAAAAAATCGAATAGTGATGCTACCCGGCCACCGTGCCGGGTTTTCTTTTGCCCTCCCCTCATCACACACACCGTTAAAAAAACCACCATAACCTCGCTTCAGTTATCGCTATGCGATTCAAGTCACAAAATAAATCCATCCTAAATACAACCAGTTATATCTAAAACAACCAATAAAACAACTTTTGTTGTTGACGATAAAACAACTATAGTTTTAAATAAGTTCATCGCAACAACACAACGATACGGCAACTACCTGATTCACCGTTGCGATGACCGCTTAGATCCGCAGCTTGAATTTCAGCAGGCTTCGGGGAGTGCGAGGGATGAAACGGACGCGTGAACGTCGGTGTGACCAGCTGAAATCAACTCAACATTTCATACCTTAGTCGCTTCAACGAGGCGGCTTAGTTATGACAACCGGCGGCCATCCACCGCCTGAATACGCGCAGAAGTCTTTATATGTTCAGCAGCCCAGCTTACGGGCAGGAGTTTTTATGGTTCATCAACATTACGGAACGCAGACCGTTAATCGCGGTGCGGTCATGCCAGGAATGCTGGTCAAACGCAAAGATGGTACCTGGACTGCATCAGCTAATTTACGCGGACGACTTTATCTGCATCGCGGCATTGAGCGCACTTATACCCGTGACTTGCTCGTGGAAGTTTTTCTCGACGGACGCGGCAACGGTCTGAATCACTAATCCCCTTTCCTGTTTTCCGAATCAGCCTGGCATTCCGCGGGCGATTTTTTCACAGCCATTTTCAGGAGTTCAGCCATGAACGCTTATTACATTCAGGATCGTCTTGAGGCTCAGAGCTGGGCGCGTCACTACCAGCAGATCGCCCGTGAAGAGAAAGAGGCAGAACTGGCAGACGACATGGAAAAAGGCCTGCCCCAGCACCTGTTTGAATCGCTATGCATCGATCATTTGCAACGCCACGGGGCCAGCAAAAAAGCCATTACCCGTGCGTTTGATGACGATGTTGAGTTTCAGGAGCGCATGGCAGAACACATCCGGTACATGGTTGAAACCATTGCTCACCACCAGGTTGATATTGATTCAGAGGTATAAAACGGATGAGTACAGCACTCGCAACGCTGGCAGGGAAGCTGGCTGAACGTGTCGGCATGGATTCTGTCGACCCACAGGAACTGATCACCACTCTTCGCCAGACGGCATTTAAAGGTGATGCCAGCGATGCGCAGTTCATCGCATTACTGATCGTTGCCAACCAGTACGGCCTTAATCCATGGACGAAAGAAATTTACGCCTTTCCTGATAAGCAGAATGGCATCGTTCCGGTGGTGGGCGTTGATGGCTGGTCCCGCATCATCAATGAAAACCAGCAGTTTGATGGTATGGACTTTGAGCAGGACAATGAATCCTGCACATGCCGGATTTACCGCAAGGACCGCAATCATCCGATCTGCGTTACCGAGTGGATGGATGAATGCCGCCGCGAACCATTCAAAACCCGCGAAGGCAGAGAAATCACCGGACCGTGGCAGTCGCATCCCAAACGGATGTTACGTCATAAAGCCATGATTCAGTGTGCCCGTCTGGCCTTCGGATTTGCTGGTATCTATGACAAGGATGAAGCCGAGCGCATTGTCGAAAATACCGCATACACTGCAGAACGTCAGCCGGAACGCGACATCACTCCGGTTAACGATGAAACCATGCAGGAGATTAACACTCTGCTGATCGCCCTGGATAAAACATGGGATGACGACTTATTGCCGCTCTGTTCCCAGATATTTCGCCGCGACATTCGCGCATCGTCAGAACTGACACAGGCCGAAGCAGTGAAAGCTCTTGGATTCCTGAAACAGAAAGCCACTGAGCAGAAGGTGGCAGCATGACACCGGACATTATCCTGCAGCGTACCGGGATCGACGTGAGAGCTGTCGAACAGGGGGATGATGCATGGCACAAATTACGGCTCGGCGTCATCACCGCTTCAGAAGTTCACAACGTGATAGCAAAGCCCCGCTCAGGAAAGAAGTGGCCTGACATGAAAATGTCCTACTTCCACACCCTGCTGGCTGAGGTTTGCACCGGTGTGGCTCCGGAAGTTAATGCTAAGGCGCTGGCCTGGGGAAAACAGTACGAGAACGACGCCAGAGCCCTGTTTGAGTTTACTTCCGGCGTGAATGTTACTGAATCCCCGATCATCTATCGCGACGAAAGTATGCGCACCGCCTGCTCTCCCGATGGTTTATGCAGTGACGGCAACGGCCTTGAACTGAAATGCCCGTTTACCTCCCGGGATTTCATGAAATTCCGGCTCGGTGGTTTCGAGGCCATAAAGTCGGCTTACATGGCCCAGGTGCAGTACAGCATGTGGGTGACGCGAAAAGATGCCTGGTACTTTGCCAACTATGACCCACGAATGAAGCGTGAAGGCCTGCATTATGTCGTGGTTGAGCGGGATGAAAATTACATGGCGAGTTTTGACGAGATGGTGCCGGAGTTCATCGAAAAAATGGACGAGGCACTGGCTGAAATTGGTTTTGTATTTGGGGAGCAATGGCGATGACGCATCCTCACGATAATATCCGGGTAGGCGCGATCACTTTCGTCTACTCCATTACAAAGCGAGGCTGGGTATTTCCCGGCCTTTCTGTTATCAGAAATCCCCTGAAAGCACAGCGGCTGGCTGAGAAGATAAATAATAAACGGGAGGCGGTATGCACAAAGCATCTCCTGTTGAGTTAAGAACGAGTATTGAGATGGCACATAGCCTTGCTCAAATTGGAGTCAGGTTTGTGCCAATACCAGTAGAAACAGACGAAGAATTTCATACGTTAGCCGCATCCCTTTCACAAAAGCTGGAAATGATGGTGGCGAAAGCAGAAGCAGATGAGAGAGACCCGGTATGACAGCCACGGAATGCATTTTTCTGGCAGCGGGCTTCATATTCTGTGTGCTTATGCTTGCCGACATGGGACTTGTTCAATGACACCTCAGCAGGAAAACGCCCTTCGCAGCATTGCCCGTCAGGCTAATTCTGAAATCAAAAAAGCCAGACAGCAGTTTCCGGATAAAAACGTCGATGACATTTGCCGTAGCGTACTGAAGAAGCACCGTGAAACGGTAACGCTGATGGGATTCACACCGACTCATTTAAGCCTGGCGATCGGCATGTTAAACGGCGTCTTTAAGGAACGGTTAACATGAAAAGCAAAATCATCAGGGAGCTACAGGCTCCTTTTTTATTGTTCGCATTCATCCTCAAGCGTATTAACCAACAATTCAGGGATTAATGGAAGATGGCAGACATCATTGATTCAGCATCAGAAATCGAAGAATTACAGCGCAATACAGCAATAAAAATGCGTCGTCTGAACTACCAGACTGTATCCGCAACTCATTGTTGTGAGTGTGGCGATCCGATAGATGAGCGAAGACGCCTGGCTGTTCAGGGTTGTCGGACTTGTGCAAGTTGCCAGGAGGAGATCGAACTTAAGAACAAACAATGGGGACTATGATGGCCTCAAAGCAGCAAATTTCAACATCGTCCAACTGAGGTGTAAAAATGTTCAGAATCATTTTTCCTAACACCTGGTACGTCGACCACCACGGCACTCCCTGCAAAATCCTGCGTTCTACCCACAACAAAGTTCACTACATCCGAAAAGGCAGAACATGTATCGCCAGCATGTTCCGCTTTAATCATGACTTTGAACCTGTGAATAAAGCTGATGCAGATCGGATAGCAGAAGAGATCGAAACGGCAGAACACATTAAGAAGTTACGTGACATGCGTTCAAAAAGCAGAGGTAACCATGGAATCATACAGCCTCACACTCGATGAGGCCTGTCAGTTTCTTAAGATATCCAGACCAACCGCCACCAACTGGATACGAACAGGCCGCCTACAGGCAACACGTAAAGATCCAACCAAGCCAAAATCTCCTTACCTCACAACACGGCAAGCCTGCATTGCGGCGCTTCAGTCTCCGCTGCATACTGTCCAGGTGAGCGCGGGTGATGGCATAACAGAGGAAAGAAAATGTCACTCTTCCGCAGAAATGAAATATGGTATGCCTCGTATTCGCTCCCGGGCGGGAAACGAATTAAGGAATCTCTTGGCACAAAGGACAAGCGGCAAGCTCAGGAGTTGCACGACAAGCGAAAAGCAGAACTCTGGCGAGTAGAAAAGCTAGGGGATTTACCTGATGTCACTTTTGAAGAGGCCTGCCTAAGATGGCTTGAGGAAAAAGCTGATAAAAAATCTCTCGATTCAGATAAAAGCCGGATTGAGTTCTGGCTTGAACATTTTGAGGGTATAAGGCTTAAAGATATCTCGGAGGCAAAGATTTACTCTGCTGTAAGCAGAATGCATAACAGAAAGACGAAAGAAATATGGAAACAGAAAGTTCAGGCCGCCATCAGGAAAGGTAAAGAACTGCCTGTTTATGAACCAAAGCCAGTATCAACTCAGACAAAGGCAAAGCATCTTGCCATGATAAAGGCCATTCTCCGTGCTGCAGAACGCGACTGGAAGTGGCTGGAAAAAGCGCCTGTCATCAAGATACCAGCGGTCAGAAACAAGCGAGTCAGATGGCTGGAAAAGGAGGAAGCAAAACGCCTTATTGATGAGTGCCCCGAACCACTGAAATCTGTCGTCAAGTTTGCGCTGGCAACTGGTCTGAGAAAGTCGAACATCATAAATCTGGAATGGCAACAAATCGACATGCAGCGACGAGTTGCCTGGGTGAATCCAGAAGAGAGCAAATCAAACCGCGCCATTGGTGTGGCGCTGAACGATACCGCCTGTAAAGTGTTGCGTGATCAAATAGGCAAGCATCACAAATGGGTGTTTGTACATACCAAGGCGGCTAAGCGAGCAGATGGAACATCAACGCCTGCGGTCAGGAAGATGCGCATCGACAGCAAGACATCATGGCTATCAGCTTGTCGTCGTGCAGGAATTGAAGATTTCCGTTTCCATGACCTCAGACACACCTGGGCAAGCTGGCTGATTCAGTCAGGCGTCCCATTATCAGTGCTTCAGGAAATGGGCGGATGGGAGTCCATAGAAATGGTTCGTAGGTATGCTCACCTTGCGCCTAATCATTTGACAGAGCATGCGAGGAAAATAGACGACATTTTTGGTGATAATGTCCCAAATATGTCCCACTCTGGAATTATGGAGGATATAAAGAAGGCGTAACTGATTGAATTGTAATGGCGCGCCCTGCAGGATTCGAACCTGCGGCCCACGACTTAGAAGGTCGTTGCTCTATCCAACTGAGCTAAGGGCGCGTTGATACCGCAATGCGGTGTAATCGCGTGAATTATACGGTCAACCCTTGCTGAGTCAATGGCTTTTGATCTGGTTGCTGAACAAGTGAACGACCGCGTCTGATTTTCTGATTTATTGCGCTATAGCGGCAAACAAACGTACACCGCTGCGCGTCTGAATCAAGAAAACCCGTATTTTCATGTATCAAAGTACAATTTCCCGCCCTAACGGAAAATTGTCCGATCCTATGAGACTGGATTTGCCCCTATATTTCCAGACACCTGTTATCACTTAACCCATTACTGGCTT
>ERZ1673695.865-NODE-865-length-38624-cov-41.700044_pt1 | contig 38624 bp, 39 predicted proteins | sample MGYA00580225_ERZ1673695 | MGnify/ENA primary metagenome ERZ1673695 (study PRJEB41218, sample SAMN15661739) | gut metagenome | host: Homo sapiens | place: Canada: London | collected 2015-08-20/2019-03-30 | study: EMG produced TPA metagenomics assembly of... | reverse complement strand
ACTCAATTCTATCACTATATCTTTCCGCATTTCACTTTTTTGTAGTAACTTTGCATTTTAAAGTATAAAATTAAATCTGTATCACAATGAAGACGCAATTATGCCAAAAGCTTGTAGTTCTCTTTCTCATAAGTGTATTTGTCAGCGGTTGTAACATCGGGACAAAAAAGACAACGGATAACGATGTGACATTCGATTCGATCAGTGTGGACAAAACATATCACCTCCTGGAAAATCCGGAAAATCCGAATTGTAATCTTCAGATAAACTTCACCTATCCGGCAAAATACGACAATAAAGATATCCTGAAAAAGATACAACAGCAATTTGTGTATTCTTACTTCGGAGATGGTTACGAAAACTTATCCCCCGAAGAAGCGACTGCCAAATATACCGAAGATTACCTGAACAACTACAAAGATTTGGAAGACGAATATAAAGCAGAAGTAGCAAAAGCCGACGAAACTCCGGTCGGAGCATGGTTCTCCTATTTTGAAATGTCGTCCGATGATATAGCCTACAATAAAAATGACATCCTAAGTTACACTGTCAACTTTGAAAATTACACAGGTGGTGCTCATGGCGCCCATTCTTTTACGAATCATGTCATAGATATGAAAACAGGTAACCTGATCAAGGAAGACGACATCTTTATCGAAGGTTTTCAGGAAGACCTGGCACAAATCCTTATAGACCGGATTGCCAAACAAAATACCGTGGAAAATCCGAAAGAACTGGAGAATATAGGGTTCTTCAGTATCGACGAGATTTTCCCGAACGGCAATTTCCTGATTGATGACAATGGTATTACCTATACATTTAACGAATATGAGATAGCCGCCTATGTAGTCGGTGCAACGAATGTACATCTTCCTTACGAAGAAATACAATATCTGCTCAAAAAAGAAAGTCCGATTGCACATCTGGCATTTTAAACATAATCTATGGAACTGATAAAAACTTATTTTCCGGAGCTGAACGAAACGCAACTTGCACAATACGAAGCTCTGTACGATTTATATACTGACTGGAATTCAAAGATCAACGTGATATCACGCAAAGATATCGAGAATCTTTATCCTCATCATGTCCTTCATTCGCTGGGGTTAACAAAAATGATGAAGTTTAAGGATGGTTCATCTGTTATGGATATCGGTACCGGCGGAGGATTTCCCGGTATTCCGTTGGCTATATTCTTTCCTGAAGTACAATTCCATCTGGTTGACAGTATCGGAAAAAAGATCAAGGTCGGACAAGCCGTGGCGGAAGCTATCGGTTTGAAGAACGTAACATTCCGTCACTGCCGGGCAGAAGAGGAAAAACAGCTTTTCGATTTTGTTGTCAGCCGGGCAGTCATGCCATTGGGAGACCTGGTCAAAATATCCCGCAAAAATGTAAAGAAAGAACAGCAGAACGCATTGCCCAACGGATTGATATGTCTGAAAGGCGGTGAGTTGCAACACGAAATACAGGCTTTTCAGAAACAGGCAATCGTTGTTGAACTGGGCGATCACTTCAAAGAAGAATTTTTTCAAACTAAAAAAGTAGTATACGTACCGTTATGATTACAATAAAGGCTTTTGAATTCAATTATTTCCAGGAAAACACATTCGTGTTGTATGATGACACCAAAGAAGCTGTCATCATCGACTGCGGTTGTCTTCGCCCGTCGGAAGAAAAAGAGCTGAGCGATTTCATTACAGAGAATAAACTGACAGTGAAACATCTGCTTTGTACGCATTTACACCTGGACCATATTTTCGGGAATCCGTTTATATATAAAACGTATGGTTTATCCCCGCAGGCACACCGGCTCGACGTGGAACAACTCCCTGCACCCGACAAACAGGCGCAGGCATTCGGACTACCGGGACATTTCCAAGAAATCCCGGTACAGAAACAGCTGGTCGGCAATGAAGTGGTCAAATTCGGACATTCGGAATTATTGGTCCTGACAGTTCCCGGACATTCTCCCGGCAGCGTGGCTTTCTACAATAAAAAGAACGGTTTTGCCATTGTTGGAGACGCGTTGTTTGCAGGAAGCATCGGCCGTACGGACTTATGGGGTGGTAATCAGGAAGTACTGATCGCCGCCATCAACGACAAATTGCTGTCATTGCCGGATGAAACGGTTATTTATCCCGGACACGGACCGGAAACAAGAGTTATCGACGAAAAATTAAACAATCCTTATTTATAAACACATTAAATACTATGGACACAAATAAATTTGTAAACCGCCACGTCGGCATTGCAGAGGAAGATATCCCGGCTATGCTTGAAGCTATCGGTGTTAAATCGGTTGACGAACTGATTGACCAGACAATCCCGGCCAATATTCGTCTGAAAGAACCTCTGAATCTTCCGGAGCCAATGACTGAGCGGGAGTTTGCAGAACATATCGCCGAACTGGCATCCAAGAATGAAGTTTTTACGTCATACATCGGAATGGGGTGGTATGATACTATCTGTCCTGCTCCTATCCAGCGTAATGTCTTCGAAAATCCGGTTTGGTACACCTCATACACACCATATCAGGCTGAGGTATCGCAGGGACGCCTGGAAGCACTGTTGAACTTCCAGACTGTAATCAGTGAGCTGACCGCTCTACCGCTAACCAACTGTTCTTTGTTGGATGAAGCGACTGCTGCTGCCGAAGCTGCAACCATGTTCTACGGAAGCCGGAGCCGTGCACAGGCAAAAGCCGGAGCCAATACACTATTTGTTGATGAGAATGTATTTGAATCAACTTTAGCCGTAATCAAAACACGCATGATTCCACAAGGTATCAACGTGGTAATAGGAAATTATAAGACATTCATCTTTACACCGGATGTATTCGGAGCTATCGTACAATTCCCGAATGCGGATGGTTCGATTGAAGATTATAAAGAATTTATTGCAAAAGCGAACGCCAACGAAACCCGTGTAGCCGTAGCAGCCGACCTGATGAGTTTGGTATTGCTGACACCTCCGGGCGAATGGGGAGCCGACGTAGTGTTCGGCAGCAGCCAGCGCTTCGGTATTCCGATGTTCTACGGTGGTCCTTCTGCTGCTTATTTTGCAACAAAAGACGAATACAAACGTGCTATTCCGGGACGTATCATCGGTATCTCGAAAGATGCTTATGGACATCCGGCTTACCGCTTGGCTTTGCAGACACGCGAACAGCATATCAAACGTGAAAAAGCAACTTCAAATATCTGTACCGCACAGGCTTTACTGGCAACAATGGCTGGTTTCTATGCCGTATATCACGGAGCAGAAGGTCTGCGCAACATTGCCGGACGCATCCACGCTTCGGCCGGATTCCTGGCAGCCGAACTTGAAAAATTAGGTTACAGACAACTGAACAAGGATTACTTCGATACGTTGAAGATCGAATTGCCGACTCATGTTTCTGTAAATGCACTGCGTGAAATCGCTTTGGAATGCAAAGTGAACCTTCGCTACTTCGAAGGTGGCCAGGTAGGCATCAGTATTGACGAAACAACACAGCCTACCGATATAGGCGTATTGTTGTATATCTTCGCCGGTGCTGCCGGAAAAGACTATATGCTGGAAGAAGCCATCCCGGAAAAAACTTATTTCGATCAGAAATTCGCCCGTACTTCTGACTTCCTTCAGGAAGATGTATTCAAAAAATATCATACGGAAACCGAGCTGATGCGTTATATCACCCGTCTGGGACGCAAAGACGTATCATTGGCACAGTCGATGATCTCCCTGGGATCATGTACGATGAAACTGAACGCTGCATCTGAAATGCTTCCGCTCAGCCGTGCTGAATTTATGAATATTCACCCGTACGCACCGGAAGAACAGGTAGAAGGCTATACGGAGTTGATTGAAAACCTGTGCTGCTACCTGGCAGAGATCACCGGATTCAAAGGTGTTACATTACAACCGAACTCAGGTGCCGCCGGCGAATATACCGGACTTCGCGTCATCCGCGCTTATCTCGAAAGCATCGGACAGGGACATCGAAATATCGTATTGCTTCCGGCATCGGCCCACGGAACTAATCCGGCCAGTGCTATCCAGTGCGGTTATACGACTGTTACTGTTAAATGCGACGAAAACGGTAATATCGACCTGGAAGACTTCCGCGCCAAGGCAGAAGCCAACAAAGACAACCTGGCTGCCAGCATGATCACTTATCCGTCTACCCACGGTATTTTTGAAGTAGACATCAAAGAAATGTGTGATATTGTTCATGCTTGTGGCGGACAGTTATATATGGACGGTGCCAATATGAACGCTCAGGTAGGATTGACCAATCCGGGAACTATCGGAGCTGATGTTTGTCACCTGAACCTGCACAAGACATTTGCTTCACCTCACGGTGGTGGTGGTCCGGGCGTTGGTCCGATCTGTGTTGCCGAACATCTGGTACCGTTCCTACCCTCTCATCCGGTAGCCTGGGGAAGCGATCTGAATACGGTTTCTGCTGCTCCCTATGGTAGTGCAGGTATCCTTCCGATCACTTATGCTTATATCCGCATGCTTGGTACGGAAGGACTGGAAACTGTTACTAAAACTGCCATCCTGAATGCAAACTATCTGGCTTCTAAATTTAAAGACACTTACGGAATCGTCTATACCGGAGCCACAGGACGGGTTGGCCACGAATTGATTCTGGAATGCCGCGGTGTAAAAGAACGTTCAGGCATCGACGAAGGTGATATCGCTAAACGTCTGATGGACTTCGGGTATCATGCACCTACGCTTTCATTCCCGGTACACGGAACTTTAATGGTTGAACCGACCGAAAGCGAAAGCAAAGCCGAACTCGACCGTTTTGCCGAAGTAATGGACTGCATCTGGAAAGAAATCAAGGAAGTGGAAGAAGGCAAAGCCTCTAAAGAAGATAATGTGCTCAAAAATGCTCCTCATCCGGAATATGAAGTAACCGCCGATGAATGGAAGCATGAATATCCTCGTAGTAAAGCAGCCTTCCCACTGGAATGGTTGCATGACAGTAAATTCTGGATCAATGTGGCCCGCGTAGATAATGCTTACGGCGACCGCAATCTGATCCCGACACTCTGTGCTTGTGAAATTTAATAACAACAAACTATCTGAATGAAAAAAGTATTTTTAGCTTTAGCAGCCGTTGCTCTTCTGGCAACGGCTTGCAACAAAGCACCGGAAGCAAAAATCAAAGTGTACGGCTGGCAAGGTGAAGGCGGTAATACAACCGAAGAGACCTTACAAGCCGATTTTAGTAAATGGAAATCGCATGGGCTGGATGGTATGTGCTACAACGCCGGACATGATTTGCAAAAAATCCAGCGTGCCGCTAAAGTGGCTCACGCAAACGGTATGGAATACCATGCCTGGATACCGGCCATGTTACAGGGAGGCATGGACTCCACCCTGTATGCTGTAAACCGCAAAGGCGAACCGGCTTACGAAGTACAGGCGTATGTTCCTTATTACAAATGCCTTTGCCCAAACCATGAAGGGACTGCCGAATTCCTGACCGATCTATACGGCAAAGTAGCCGATATTCCTGAAGTAGATTACGTTCATCTGGATTATATCCGTTATGTAGACGTTATCCTCGCCAAAGGTCTTTGGGAAAAATACGGTCTGGTTATGAACGAAGAATATCCGACTGCCGATTATTGCTATTGCGACAAATGTGTAGCCGATTTCAAGGCTGCTACCGGTATCGATATTAAATCTGTTGAAGATCCTTCCAAATGCAAAGAATGGGCTCAGTTCCGTTGTGACCTGATCACTAAGCTGGTAGATCGCATTGCAGATACAGTCCATGCTAAAGGTAAAAAGATCAGTGCAGCCGTATTCCCCGGTCCTGACTCACACGCCAAATGGATGGTTCGCCAGGAATGGAATAAATGGAATATCGACGCATTCTTCCCGATGAACTACAACGACTTCTACCTGGAAGACGCTGCCTGGGTAGGCGAGGTGACGAAGGAAGAAGTAAACTCTGTGAACGGAGAAAAACCCGTTTTCAGTGGTTTATTCATCTGCCACGATTGGCAAAACAAAGCTAACATCAAAGATCCGGAAGGACACGGTCTGATCCCTTCTGAAATAGAAGAAGCAGTACGCGGATCGATGGAAAGCGGTGCAGCCGGTGTTGCCCTGTTCACCCCCGGTAACATGACCGACGAACATTGGAAAGCTTTCGACAAAGCGATTCATCAAACTTACACTGTAAAGAAATAAAAGACTTACACAAGATGTAAATAAACGCAGGTATACGCAGCTCTAATTTTCTCATCTGCATATCCCTGCGTTTTTACATTTCATATTCTAATTCTAAAAACAAATAACTATCGCATGAACACAACGACAAAGAAAGAGAAAATCAAATTCAGTAAAGCGTTTTGGGTAGCCAATACCGTCGAGCTATTTGAACGTGCCGCCTACTATGGCGTATTTATCGTAATAACACTCTACCTCAGCCGCATCCTCGGATTCAACGACATACAAGCGGCAACTATCGCCGGAACATTCTCCGCATTCCTCTACTTCCTCCCGACTTTTGCCGGTGCACTGGCCGATAAGATCGGATTCCGCAATTCCATGCTATTGGCCTTCTCTTTGCTGACCATCGGTTATGCCGGGTTGGGGCTTTATCCTACCTGGCTCCAGTCAGCCGGACTGGTTGAATACGGGACAACAACAACATTTACCGGATTGCTCGAAAGTAATCTCCGTTATGGAATTATCCCGATCATGATACTGATCGTTATCGGAGGATCATTCATCAAAAGTGTAATTTCCGGAACTGTAGCCAAAGAAACAACTCCCGAAACCCGTGCCAAAGGTTTCTCCATTTTCTATGCAATGGTAAATATAGGAGCCTTCTCCGGCAAAACTATTGTAAAACCGTTGCGCGAAGCATTAGGGAACGAGGGGTTGATCACTCTCAACTATTTTTCCGCTTCAATGACATTCCTGGCTCTTATTGCGATCTGGTTTTTCTATAAAAGCAGCCAACATTCCGGTGAAGGAAAAACTTTCGGACAAATATGGACGGCACTGATCAAAGTCTGTACAAACGGTCGCCTGATCATATTGATCTTTATTATTTCCGGTTTCTGGATGGTTCAGCACCAGCTGTATGCAACCATGCCTAAATATGTTTTACGTTTGGCTGGCGAAGGAGCTTCTCCTTCCTGGTATGCCAACGTGAATCCGCTGGTTGTAGTATTGACCGTAAACTTAGTTACCCAGTTAATGCGTAAGAAAACCGCACTTACCTCTATGACATTCGGTATGTTCATCATGCCGATCTCCGCTCTTTGCATGGCATCGGGAAATATGCTGGATGGCAACACAACTATCCTCGGTATGCATCCGGTAGCTTTCATGATGGTAGTCGGGATTGTCTTCCAGGGACTAGCGGAAACATTTATCTCCCCCCGTTTCCTTGAATATTTCTCATTGCAGGCCCCCAAAGGCGAAGAAGGATTATACCTCGGTTTCAGCCACCTTCACTCCTTCCTGTCATCTATACTCGGATTCGGCTTATCAGGCTTCCTATTAAGCAAATACTGTCCGGAACCAACACTGTTCGCCACACATGAAGAGTGGGTAGCCGCCAGTGCACATGCCCATTATATATGGTATTATTTCGGGGCGATCGCGCTAGTTTCGGCCGTTGCCCTGATTATATATGGGCTGGTAGTAAAGAAACTGAATGCAACCCGCTGTTAAAAACCTAGTATAGAGCAAAAAAGAAGGAGATTTTCTCATTTTCAGAGAATAATTTCCTTCTTTTTTATTAGGTTATCTACTTTCTATTTATTCAGTAATTGCTGAATTACTGTTTGAGATCCTTTCTGCTTTTTTGATATAGGGATTGTAGGAAAAAGTGCTTCTATTTCATATGATTGCAAAGTATCTCTCGGATCAAAACGATCTGAAGCCACATATTTTTCAACCGAAGTTATTAATTGCTTCGTCGCTAAACGATTATCTATATCCTTTTCCGGATCTACACAAAGAACGAACAGCTTACCCTTTCTAACCTTTGCCTCGAAAGCAATACCCAGTTTCTGATTTGTTTCATACGAATCTATACTTTGAATAATAGGAGTTATATTATTCAAAGCAGTCAAATCCATAGCTGTTGCATGATTCAAAATATCCCACCATTGCCAGTCGGCATATGATTTTGTGGGAAAACACCTAAAAACCGGATGTTGGGCATTAATCAAAGTACCCACAATCATCGGATTCCAATTAAACATGATCGGGTTCCAAAAATGACTGGCAAAATGAGTTTTACGCCCTTCGCATTTTTCCGGAATCAGTAATACATTATTTCCATCTTCAAGCATCTTCAAAGTTTCTTCATTCCATTTACGTGTATAGACAAAATTCGTTTGTTTTTCCGTTTGTTGCGGATATACCCAAATATTCCATTCATTTTTTACTCCTCCCATTCCTGCTTTCAATGTTAGTTGACAAGCATGAGTTATTCCATCCAAATCAATATCAATCGTACCTAAAGAGTCAACCGTATAAGGCTGGATATTTTTATTGTCCAAAGTGCCTTTACTTATTATTTTCCCATCTTCATCTATCAGGCTCCAGTTTAGCTTTTCCTTTTTAAGAACATCTTTACCAAAATGATATATATCCATTTTTACTTTCAATTGTTCACCTGAAAGAAAAGTTCGTTTCTGTAAACGGGCCAGCAAAACAGTCGGTGCACATGACTCACGAAATTTCTCGGGAGAAACTAAACCTTTACTTTCCCAAAAAGCATCCAGGATTCCTACAAAAGCACTCCCTTGCCCCGGAAAATCAGCAAGGCCTAACAATTGAAAACCTCCCGAAGTACGGGTACGAAGTAAAGATTCATTCACTTCTTTATACTGTAATACGGTATGTGCACCTGTAGCTTTGAAGAAATCATTTGCCTGATGTAACATTCCATTTTTGGTTAACCTTTCTCTAAACACTTCAAAATTACGCGCTTCGAGTACACCCGTATATTTCCTGATCTCATCAAAATTGGGATACATACAACGCTGCCCGGTTTCATGTGCTATAACAGGTACATCAATGTCTGACTCTTTGTTGCGATCCCAATCGGTAGACGGAGTCCCTTCATAAACAGTGATCCATCCTTTGGAAGTAACATGTGACACATAGTATTGATCGGAAGCGGTATGAGTACGAGCCGTAGATGCAGAATAAAGACGACGGTTATCATAAGTCTGCGCTTTCTTGACCAAATCTTCCAAAACAGCAAAATCACCTTCATTTTCATTACCATTACACATTAAAATAAAAGAAGGATGATTACCGTAGGCATCCAGAATAGCATACATCTCTTTTTCAAAAAAACTGCGGAAAAAGTTTAATTAACTAATTATCAAGACGTAAAGAGTAGAAAGTTAGGTAACAGGTAACGAATTAGTAACGGTGCGGGGTTCTTTGCGTTTCTTCGCTCTGCGCTGATAACTTGGTACAAATATACGAATTTAGACTGAAAACAGGAAATAAATGCGGTGTTTTTTTATTGGGGGGATTTTTGAGGGTGAACGGATGAACGGGAAATGAAAGGGGTGCAAAAAGAGGATTGCACTGTGCATTTTTATGAGATTGTAAATCATTGATATTCAGGGTGTATTTTACAGGTGCAGGGTGCAGCTATATATATAGATATAGCTGCACCCTGCACCTGCCCTATATCTTGTCCTAAAAGGGGTGTATGTGAGGTTTTACGGGTGGAGATATGGCTGTTCGGAAGAAATGTATTATCTTCGTGGAAACCAAAGATAAATATATGCTGCGCTGATATGAAAACAAATAAGGCTGAAATATATAAAAATGCGTTCCGGCTGTTCTTACAGGACAATTACGAGAAGGTGACGGTGGTAAAACTGGAGAAAGCTATCGGATTGTCGTGCCGGGGTATCTATCATCATACGAAGGATAAGTTAGGACTGTTCAAGGCGGTTGTAGATACCTATATCTTTGAACCGCACAAGGTGGAAAACAAGTTCGTGTTTGCGGAAGATATTTCACTGCGGGACTTCCTGCAAACCTATATCGAAGGGGTGGAAAGGACAATGGATTATCTAAGCAATGAATTAGGTGTGGATAGAAAGGAATGTGCCAAATGTTATTTTCAGTTCTTGTTCCAAGCGTACAAGTATTATCCGAACTTTGTGGAGAAAATGGATGCTATCTTTGAGAAAGACCAACAGATGTGGCGAAAGATAATTGATAAGGCAATCGCTTCGGGGGAAATCAGAAATGATATTGCCACGGAAGAGGTCGTCGATATGTTCCGAATGGCACATCTGGGAATGTCATACATGCTGGCTTTTACCACGGGACTTGATACCGAACGACTGAAACGGCAATTTGACGCTGTATATAAACTGCTGAAATGATTCTTTTGAACGGAAATTGAACATCATTCAATCTTTTATGTGATATGTGAAGCACCTTTCGGGGTGCTTTTTTTATGTCTGCATGGAAATAAAATGCAGTAATTACTGTGTTTTCTGAAAGTTTGCATTATATTTGGGAAAAATGGACTGCACCCGGTGTTATCAAACAAGTTTGTTCTTATTCCCGGTTGCGGCATTTTAGGTAACAGACGAGAAAGAAAGCCGTTATATATTCCTGTTGTGAGCGACTATCGAAAAAGAATGGATAGGAAGCGAAAAAGGATATATGAGGTGACGGGGTATCTTTGTCGCCATTGGATTATAAAATATATGAACCATGAAAACACTGATTATCGCTATGGGAATATTGAGTTTGTTTGCTTCTTGCTCCGGTAGAAAAGAAAAGTTGGCGAAGAAAGAAGATTCAGCCCTGAATGAATTTGAAGTGGAGAAAAGTAAGTCCTATTTTGACACTGATACGTTAGGTAATATTGTCAGTTTCAATAAGGGAAACGATACTATTGAGATATGTACCAAAAGGTTTGACATTGCCACATTTGAACGGCATAAGAAGGAACATGAAAATAGCACTTATGTAGGATATACAGAGATAGTATCTAATGATACTTTAATAAATTATCTTAAGGATAAAGCCCCTAATAATGTAGAATATGCTATTATAAAACATCCAAAAAAATCTTACTTGTCTTATGAAAGTGTTTATTATGAAAATGGTAATATAAAATCAGAAAAGACTTATGGACCCGGCAATGGTATGCTTATGGGGATTTCTCGATATTATTCTATAGATGGGGAGTTGCAGCGAGAAGTAAATGAGGACGATGGTTATTCTTTTACTTTTGAACAGCTAATGAGTCTTTTAAATGAAAAAGGAATGTATTTTCCAAAAGATGTAGATTTAAATTATCGTTATCAAATAAATAAGCTAATAGCAGAAGACGGGGCAAAGATCTATTTTGTAATATATCCACTATCAGATGAAACAGACTTAGCGATAACGGTAAGTGGAAAAGATGGATCTATTATAGAAGAACATCGTTATTCGCATCAATATTATTAAATGTAATAAGATGATTACACAGGAAATTAAAACAGCTTTTGGCGATATGCCTTATCCGGGTGCGAAATGTATAGCGAACGACTTGGAAGGGAATGATCTGGAACGAAAGCAGATACGGGAAGGGTTCAGCCGTTATGAGAACTGGCTGGATGTGCCCCGTGAATTGCTCCTGCAAGAACGGGATGCGTTGCCTTTATTTGAGCCACAGGGGTTCAGGTTCTACCTTCCGGCGTATATGTTGTTCGCACTGGAAGATTATGAGGGTGCGGACATGATACCCGAAAGCATTGTTCATTCGCTGACATTACCGGATGCCGAAACGGAACTATACGAGTTTGTACGGGAAAGGCTGGTGCTGTTCAGTGAGGAACAGAGGAAGGCTGTACTACACTTTTTGGAATATCTGGAACGATGCCATGCAGAAGATTTTACGGATGTATGTGTGGGCGATTGGTGTTCGGCTACTCCACGCAGGGCGATTGAAAGATGGTGCAGACTTGTTACTGACGAAATATAAAATATATGAACTATGAAAATACTGATTATCGTTATGGGAATATTGAGTTTGTTTAGTTCCTGCTCCGGCAAAAGGGAGAAGCAACAGGAGAAGGAAAAGCTATATTCGTGGTATCCGAGTGAAAGCGCACCTTATCTTTATCCTACGACTATTCATGTAGGGTATTTCGGTATGCCGGACAAAAGTACGGTTTATATACCGAGTAAATCATTTGTTGGCAATGTGTGGGGAGTGGGACAATCACTGCACGTTGTGGGTGAAGAATACAAACCTTTACCGGAAGCAATAGAGATCGTATGGTTGTCATTTACTGAAAACAAATTTTATTTTGTTTCGGAGTGGTTGCCGAAAAAAAGATTACAATCGTTATTTGACACGGTTTGGATGAATGTGCGGAAAATTGAACAGCGATATGACGGACTTGTTGTTGGCATGGCTCCCTATGGAATGATACAAATATGGGCGGTTGGTGACGGAAGAGTTACAGAGGTCTGTTGTCTGCATGGGGCGGAAGTTTCAGTGCCTATGTCAGAGTTTGTACCAAAAGCTATTATTAGTCAAGATGAATATGTTCAGAGAGCATTAAAAAGTGAACCCAAAGTATATGAGAACTTAAAGAAAAATGGTTTGCCTGACAGTTTGTTGTTTGAAAATTACCGTAAACGTTTTAATTATCATATAGTTCCTGAAATAGAAATGGAAGATGTGGATTTGACACAAATTGCAGTACATTATTTCAATGGAGAATATGATGTGATTTTATGGGAAAGACTGAAAGAGAATCTATATTCTTTACAGGCTCGTCCTCGTAATATATATATAAGTTGGACGGCAGGTAAGGATCAATATGAAGTTAGATTCGTATTTGACGAGCAAATGATTCTTTCTGCTTTTGAAAAGGTGTTCGGCAGTGATTATCCGCAGAGGGATGATTTTGATGTTGTGGAGCTTTACGAAAAGTTGTATGGTGAAGGAAAGTTGCCGAAAGGTGATTTTACCATTCATATTGATAATGAAGGAAAGCCCACCGGAGTAAGTCTGAAAACAGAGAAAGGGGAAATGAGTGTACCAACTGATAAAATACAAATCTTAGTTATCAAAAATGATAAATTGATTTATGAAAGTAGTAATTATAACGAAAGCGATTGGTGGGGGTATTAAAAAAATATACAGATATGGAAACAACATCAACATTAAGCCAAGAACTGGTGCGGGCAGCGGTGATGGCAGAACCGGAGATTGCGGAGAAGGTGCAAGCTCTGGTGGAAACAATGGAAGGAATGATACGAAGCAAGCAGGATGCGGGGGAATTTGCCGGGCTGGAACAGCTTGCCGAGGACGGACGGGTAATGTGGTTCGTGGCAGATACGCTGAACAAGCTACCGGAAGCGGTGACGTACAGCGACAAGGGTTTCGAGGCGTATGTGATGCTGGTTGCCTTGTCACGGGAAGATGCGGCACTGCGGTATGTGTTCCGGTTATCGAGTTGGTATATCAACTACGGGTGCAACAGGGAACTGCTGTACTTGTGCCGGATATTGCACATCTATCCTGAACGGGGGTATCTGAACGGTGTGTATAACCGACTGGCGCAGTATGTGCAACAAATGAAACGGAAACGTCCGCACTGCACCAAGAGCGAGGAATTGCCGAAAGGTGCAACGGAACTGGAAATACCTATTGCCCGTGCGAAGGTAAAGGAAATGACGGGTGAAGAGTTGTTGCAGGCAGAGGTGTATCTGGGAATGGTGAAGAATAAAAGGCTCGTGGAGAAGGTTACGAAGCACTACATGAAGGCAAAGAATACGGGACATCTGGCTGACCTTTGCGGGTACAGCCTAAGCACTTTCCGGCGGCTGTTCCGTGAAGAGTTCCGTACTACTCCCCATGAATGGCTGAAAGGACTGCGGAAAGACAAGGTGAAGAACCTGCTCACACAAACAGACTTGCCGCTGGTGGAAGTGGCAGAGGTATGCGGGTTTGTGTCGCAATCGTACCTGACGGAGTTCTGCCAGATGAATTTCGGGGCAAGTCCGGGTGAGATACGGAGAAATTGATAATGAAAGATTAATGATAAGTTACAATGAATATAAAAACACTTCTTTCCCATTTTATGAAAAGCAAAAGAGTTGAAATAAGCGAGCTAAGGACGGTTATAGAGCAAAGCGGTAACGGTCATTTGCCTTTGTCCTGCCGTGTGGAACTGTTACAGTCCATCGGTAACGTGGAGATAGTGAACAAAGTGTTTGCGGAGTGCTGCAAGAAGGTATATCCTCTTTGGGGAAATGAGATTGAAGATACCTTGTTGCGGAAACTGCTGTGTTCGGCGGACGAATATCTTTACCACAGGAAAGGGAAAGCGGATACCTTAGTCGAAGAAGCGAATAGACTACGTAACTATGTAGAGGGGCAATCCTGTACGGAAAGTATGGCAGGATGGGCGGTAATCTCACTTTGTTATTCGATAGCGGATCATGCCGCCGCTATACTGGATATTGACGAATACGAAGGAGAAGATGATGGTGCGTTTGAGTATGAGGTATGGAATACGGACTTTTTTGCTTCGATGGCTTTTGCCGGGGGAAATCCTTTTGTGGATGAAGGGGATGCGGGAAAAAGGCGGGAGTTCTGGAACTGGTATCTTGATACAGTAGAAACGCTGTGCCGTAAATCAGATGCGCCACTGATCCGAATAGATGCCCCAAAGAAAAAAGAAGTAGAACAGAACACTATTCCACAACGGACACAGACTTATCAGACACCTGAGATATTATCTAAAATTCAAGAAGTCATAAATAGTGCATTAGTGTTATATGATAAGGATTACAATGATAAATGGGATAAAATTATAATATCTGTTCGTTGTATGGCTGTGGGGCTAAGAGCAAAAAATACTGTAATTAAAGAAGGGCAGGAACATAGAATGAAAACATCTTTGCAGGTGTTTGATATAATGAACGATGTTAAAAAGGAAATGTACAATCAGGCAAAAGTGGAAGGTGCATGGTTCTATTGCATTATTGAGCTAAATCCTGACTTGACGTATTCTATCCGATTTGTCTATGACGATAAAAGCCAGATTCCACAAGACCACTTAGTAGATTCAGATGATTTTGTTGCTGAATTTAAGAAGTACCCACGTGCCAAAGAATATACTCCATTATGGTGGCAAGAGATATTGGGAAAGAAAGCGAAGTATTTAGAATAACTATATCTGTAAAATCAAGCGTATGGCAAAGAAAGTAAAATGTACGACGGGCGATGTGTTCGCAAGTCCGGGTGAGATACGGAAAAATTGATAGTAAAACTAAAGGTAGAGTTATGAATATTAAAGTGCTATTAATTATAAATATGTTGGCTATGATACTAATGTCTTTATCAGGTTGTGAACCGTCACGTCCGAAGGATGTAAATGAGAACTATTTTTTTACAGAAATATTTCCTCACGAAAAAGAGATTGGTATCTATCCAGAAGTACAGGTTATTTATCCTGTAAATGAAAAAATCGTTTTCTTGTTGGGTAATGACGAATATGTCGCATCCAGTCCGGAAAATCAAAATGCTTATTTTTTTAGTAGCGTGGATGGCGGAAAGAGTTTCAAAAAACAAATATTAGGAAACGGGTATTTAGAAAATATATCTGTAACTGATAGCGGGCGCAATATATGCCTTATAAAAAGGATATATTCTGATGGAACTCACTTTGAATATCAGCTTTTGCACTCTGTCGATATGGGAGAACAATGGAATACTATTGATACATTTTCTAATAAGATATTGCGTACTGCTGTTTTTATCAACGACAAAATTGGCATAGTACGCACGTGCGAAAATCCTGCGGAATGTACTGTGGAGAACATTTATAAAACAACTGACGGGGGAATCTCTTGGCAGAAGGTATTCATAGAAGATATAGAGAAGTATTATGATTTTGTATATACTCCTGATAAGTCATTATTAGCATCGAGTAAGGACGATAAAGATATGTTGAAGCTGGATATAGCAACATTGACCTATGAAAAATATCCCCTAAATATCCCGGAACATTTATCTATTTATAACCAAATCATAATTGATTTGCAAACGCTGAAACAATATGCAATTCTAAGCGGCAAAGGCGAAGAATATGGCAAGGAGAATTTTTTATACAGCATAGCGGAACACTCTATGATACCTTTGCCTGTTCCTACTTATCAGGTAAATGTATATGGTAACTTTATAGGTGTTATCGGAGAAGGCGGTGGAGTTACCAAATACCATTACAGCACTGATTTGGGGAAAAGTTGGAAAACGGAAACTCCCAAAGAGTGGTTTACACGGGGAGATGCAGGAATGTTCGGAGAAGGGTATCTGTGGATTATAGCCTATGCTTTCCGTTACTCCAAAGGAAACCCGTTAATGGTGAGAATACCTTAATATAGTCCAATTTCAATAATAAAGAATATGATGATATATAGATTGCTATTCTGTTTTTGCCTTTGCATCCTTACCGGATGCTCTGAAAAAGATATTGTTATGCAGGCATTAACCTATGACGAACAGGGTAATTACGAAAAAGCCATTGTTTATTGGGATAAAGCAATAAAGATAAATCCTCATAATGCTCTATATTATGTATGTAGGGGGCAGATAAAGATGAACTCGAAAATTATATGGACGCTATTCAAGATTATAATTTAGCAGTTCAAACTGACTCTTTTTTAATTTGTGGATATATGAATAGAGCCGGCAGTAAATATGCTATAAAGGATTATGTAGGTGCTATAAAGGATTACAATACCGCTCTAAAGATATATTTATTTAAAACTGAACATCTTCAAATTAAATTTATACCTCTACCTAATAAACTTCCTTTTGGAAATATGACTATTGATAGTAATAATTTGATTGAAGAACCTCAATATCATATTGATGATATTATAATTTATAGAGGACAAGCATATTACCAAATGGACAGTTTGAATTTAGCATTAAATGATTTTACGCATTGTATTGATAGGCAGTTCTGTTTACCATTTTGTTATTACTGGCGAGCTTCTATCTATCATAAACAGGGTAATGCAGATGCAGCCTGCAATGACCTTAGACATGTATTATTTTATGCAGACAAAGATTCTGATATAGCCCGACAAGCACAAAAAGTTTTGGATAAGGGATTGGATATATTGGAAGCCTATGATCTTACTGGCGACGCAAAATGATGTAATACCAGATTTATAAGATAGAAAGTCGTTTTTGTGCGATTTGAGCGATTATCGAAAAAGAATGGACGGGAAACAGAAAAAGTAATATCCGGATTGCCAGTAACTTTGCAGCCGTTTTTAGAAACCTAAAAAGGATTGCATGGATAAATTTTTTGATTCGATGTTACAGGAGATTGACCGCTATACGGGGACGGTCAATCTGGAAGGGGAAAACATTATTCCGGGATGCCGTGAAATGACGAAGTTCCTGAAAGAAAAGATGGCTGAACTGAAAGACTTCGCACTGTCACACAAGTTTAAGGACGACGCAGAGGAAATCCGATTTTTTAAGTACCAAAAGCCGCTGATACTCGGACGGCTGCTCTACTTCTACAAGCTATACCAGATCGAGAGCAACCGACCGCCAAGCCATGAGCTTGCCGCAGGTTATTATCAAGGCGAGATAGAGAAGATGAAAGCAGCCTTTGAGAATAGCCTGTCATTCTTCCAGTATTACCGTAGCGGGGCTACGTACCGGGATAACTTCTACTTCAAACGGGGACAAACGGAGATAAGCCCGGAAACGGACACGTTCATCTTCGAGCCGGAAGCGGAGCTATCCACCGGATATGACCGACTGGTCGCCCGGCTGATTGCGGTGGAACTGCTGTTAGCCTTCCTGACAAGGCGGATGCGTGAGCCTGCGGACGGCGAGCCGCTATCGGGAAAGAAACTGTACTGGACGGACAAGAAAGCGGCGGCGGTGGAACTGATATACGGCATCCATGCGGTGGGAAGCGTGGATAACGGGAAAGCGGACATTATCGACATCGTGACGGCATTTGAACGGACGTTCCATATTGATCTGGGCGACGTGTACCACACGTTTATCGCCATGCGTAACCGGAAGAACAGCCGGACGGTGTATCTTGACCAGATGATCGAGCAACTGCTCAAACGGATGGACGAAACGGATAGCTAACTTACTGAAAACCAGCTATGGGATTACCAAGTTCATAGCAAGCTGCCAAATTCTCCCTTTATCATACCCTAACCAGTGACAAGCGGCTTGCAGCCGCCGGAAGAACCGAAGAAAAGGCTCTCCGGCGGCTTTTTTCGTGCCGGAAAAAATCTTTGGCAAGGTGGTACGGACGTGAAAAGAAAAACAATCGAATAGGCGGACATTTGCGACCATAATTTTAAAAATCAACAGATTATGGAAGTAATAACAATCGAAAGCAAAGCGTTTGCCGCCCTCGTGGAGAAGATAGACGGGATAGCGGCATACGTGGAAGAGTCCCGGCAAAGGGAACAGGACGGGCAGCAAGGACAGGAAGAGAAGAACAGCCGGACGACGGGCAAGTGGATGACGGGCAGCGAGGTGTGCGAATATCTCGAAATCAGCCCCCGCACCTTACAACGCTACCGCACGAACCGGATTATCGCCTTTTCTATTTGCGGGAAGAAAATCCGCTACCGCCGCACGGACGTGGAGCAGTTCCGGGAACGGTGGATGCGGGAAACGCCCGACAAGCAGATCGACCGGATGGTCGAAGCACACCCTTTGCATGAACGTAAATATAAGCTGTATGGTAAGAAAAGAGGAAATACTGGCAAGGACGAGTAACGGGCTGGACGTGTTCCGCCACTACCTGCCCGTAAAGTGGCGGGTAGGCAGGAATTTCCTGAACCCGCTGTATGAGGACAGCAAGGCTTCGTGCAACGTGTATTATGACCGCCGTAGCGGGACGTACAGGATGAAGGACTTCGGGAACGGGGACTTTTCGGGCGACTGTTTCTTTATCGTGGCGAAAATCAAGGGGCTGGACTGCAAGAACGCCGCCGACTTCGTGGAGATACTGGAAACGATAGACCGTGAGCTGTGTCTGGGTATCAGCGAGGATGTGCCGCCGGAAACGGTACGGGAACGGCAGGCTGCCATGCGGATTGTTCCCGTGGCGGAAGGAAACGGAGCAGCAGAGCCGACCGGGACGGACGAACGGGCGGCAGAGCCGGAACATAAGCCACGTCCGTACCGGACGGTGCAGCAGCCGTTCACGGAAAAGGAGCTGGAGTATTGGGCTGGGTACGGGATAACGGAAGCGGTGCTGAACCGATACGGGGTGCAGTCGCTGAAGGAGTACCGGAGCGAAACGAAAGACGGGAAAGCGTTCGGTTTCACGTCCACAGCCATAGAACCGATGTTCGGGTACGTGGGGAAATGGGGCGTGAAGGTGTACCGCCCGAAATCGGAAGTACGGTTCGTGTACGGCGGTCACACGGGGGATAATTATTGCTTCGGGCTGGAAGAGTTGCCGCCCAAAGGCGATACGCTGTTTCTGACGGGCGGGGAAAAGGACGTGCTGACGCTGGCGGCGCACGGGTTCCATGCGATCTGTTTCAATTCGGAAACATCGGTGATACCTGCAAAGATCATCCGGAAGTTAGTGTATCGGTTCAAGCATATCGTGCTGCTGTACGATGTGGATAAGATAGGGCTGGAAAGCTCCGAGAAGCACCGACAGCAGCTAACGGAGTACGGGGTGAAACGGCTGGTGCTGCCGCTGACGGGTGAAAAGACGGACAAGGACGTGTCGGACTACTTCAAGGCGGGACGGACACGGGACGAGTTCGTGAAGCTGTTCCTTAAAATGCTGGATAGCCTGTACGGTGATACGATGGCGGTATTGAAATCCTGCGAGATCGACTACGACCACCCGCCACAGCAGGCGGTCGCCATCGTGACCGCCGGGGATGTGCCGCTGGGTTCGGAAGAGAACATCCTCTGCATCACGGGCGGGGAAGGTACGGGAAAGAGTAATTATACGGCTGCGCTGGTCGCCGGGGCGATTCAGGAGAAGGAAACGGATGCGGACTTGCTGGGCGTTCGGGTAGAGCCGAACCGGAAAGGGCGTGCGGTGCTGCTCTACGATACGGAGCAAAGCGAGCAACAACTGTACAAGAACACGGGGCGGCTGCTACGGCGTGCCGGACGGGAGAAGATGCCGCCCTACCTGCACGTGTACTGCCTGACGGGAATGTCACGGAGCGAGCGGCTGACCGCCATCATGCAGAGCATGGACAAGTACCATTACCTGCACGGGGGTATTCATTTAGTGGTGATCGACGGGGTGGCGGACTTGATACGCTGCGCCAATGACGAGGGGGAAAGCGTGGCGTTGATTGACGAGATTTACCGACTGGCGGGGATTTACCGCACGTGCATCGCCGCCGTGGTGCATTTCGTCCCGAACGGGTTGAAGTTAAGGGGGCACTTGGGTAGCGAGTTGCAGCGCAAGTCGGCGGCTATCCTCTCGATAGAGAAGGACGAGAACCCGGAAATCTCGGTCGTGAAGGCGTTGAAGGTGCGTGACGGCAGCCCGCTGGATATTCCGATTATGCAATTCCGTTGGGACAAGCAGATGGGAATGCCCGTGTACGTGGGCGAAAAGCCCCGTGCGGAGAAGGAGAAGCGCAAGGAGAAGGAACTGGCGGAAATGGCACGGGAAGCGTTCACCCGGCAGGAGAAGTACGGCTACATCGAACTGTGCGAACTGATACAGGAAATGCTGGAAGTGAAGGAACGGACGGCAAAAGGATATATCCGCTATATGCGTGAGAAGGAAATCGTCGAAAAGGAAGGAGATTACTATGTACACGGACAGGGAAGAGTTTGAGGGCTGGATGCAGCGGATCATGCAGCGGTTCGACACGACCGAAAAGCTGCTGGAAAGGGTGCTGAAAAAGAACAGCCAACTGGACGGTGAAGAGGTGCTGGATAATCAGGACTTGTGCCTGCTGCTGAAAGTCGGCATACGGACGTTGCAACGATACCGGGCTATGGGGCTGCTGCCCTACTTCACGATCAGCGGGAAGGTATTCTACCGGGCGAAAGATGTGCATGAGTTTATCCGTAACCGATTCGATGCGGTAGCGGAGAGAAAGCGTAAGTGAAAAGTGAACGGTTGCCCCGCTTTGTCATTAGATAAGGCGGGGCTATTCTTTTGTAGTTCGGCAGGTTTGCACTATATTTGCAGATGAAAATATGAAAGTTCATTGCCCGGCTTGAACGCAAGCGGGTTTTGATTATATAGATTGTACGTTCGCTAAACGTCTTAAAGTAAAAACTGGAAATTTTTAATAAACCGGACGAATGGCGCAATGTTCATGCTGTGTATATATACGGCGTGGGCTTGCCTATTCGGTTTATGGGGTTTCCAGTCCCTTACTTTAGAATAGTGTGAGTTCACGCTTTTTCTATGTCGTAAGGCGGGCATAACCGATAAAAAAACAACGTTATGAAACAGATTACTTTGTATGTATACCAAACCATTGACGGATGTACTGCCCGTCCGGACAAAGAAGTGGAAAATGCTATCGGGAAAGCTGACCTGCTGCTTCTGGACGAAGAAACTTATCTGACTGTATTTATGAATCATCTGGGCTGGCCGCTCACGGACAAAGATACTTTTGTCGTGGCGAAAGCCGATAGTAACCTGACGGAAAAAGAACGGGTACGGTTCATCACCGGGAATGCCGCTGCGGAACTGGGACGGATGAAAGCCGCGGGTGACGGGGTGATGGTGGCATACGGGGAAAAAATAGCCGCTACGCTGCTGAATAACGGGCTGGCGGATGAAATTGTAGTGATTACGTTGCCGACAGTCGCAGGTGGCGGTGAGAAGGCTCTGCCGGGTGTAGTGAAGGACGGTGCGGCATGGATTGTACGGTCGTGCCGGGTGCTGGACGGAGAGAAAGTGAGGACGGTGTACGGGAGGGTGTAATAAGTGCATCAGTGATGCACTTATTCAAATGTACTAACAAAGAAAGGTGCGACAGTGCCGCACCTTTCTTTGTTATATATAACTATTTAATTAGTTATAATGTTATCGTTAACGATTGCTCATTCGTTATTCTTCTTTTGTAAAATACTTTTTGAAAAGAAGATAAAACGCTGCTATCAATCCACTTTGAGTGTGAAGCAAAAAAAGTATCAGCAACCTTGATATACTCTTGGGGTGCTTCGCACTTTTTCAGAGAATTGGCAATCAATGTAATGCCTTTAAGTTCTGATTTAAAGAACCTGTTTTTTAGTCCATTGCGGTACAGAAAATCAAAATAGACCTCTGCATCAGCAATATTGCAATTTGCCAATTCAGCCTGAAGCTCTTTCCAGTAGTGGCTCGTCATTTCTGACGATAATATGACCACCAACAAGTGCCGTTCCTGCAAGGGGATTATTTGAAATTCTTTATTTTCCATACTACCAATTATTACATATATTATTAATAATAACAAGGCTCTCTTTGATTATGTTTACGGCTTCGTCATATTCAAGAGTTCTACTTGTTTCAATACTTGGACTATCCACGTGGAATGTTGAATGCCTATGCTGATTGAAAAATGAATAACCCTGTTCCAAAGCTTTTTTTAAATGCTCGTTATCATTATAGGTTCCAACACAATTCTTGAAACAATATGTTCCATTACGGTCTTTTTGGAAGTAAGTTCCATAGTCCTCAAAATCCGGTGCATCTTCCAATAGACGAGTTCGCAAAACCGCATCCAACGCTTTCAGTATGCCAAAAGTATAGCATCCATAATCATCCACTTTTACCGCTGAATTAGCCAAGCTGACAGATGTATTGATAAAATTCTCAATTACACTTCCGCGAATGTGTTCCATTTTGGAGATATGCTTATTGAGGTCATTATCGAAAGTATAGCCAGCCCGCGCCTGAATTGCAAATACCTCTTCTATCACTTCAGAAGGAACGGAAGAGATAGCTTGCAACACTTCGGTTATAAACTCAACATAGAAAGAAGTTATACTTCCTTGTACCATCAGCGTACCATTGTTATAGAAAATGACGGAGATTTTAGCGTCGTATTTTCCTTTTAAATGGTATTGGCTCCGAACAGCCGGGTTCTTTTCAGTATTTACCTCAGTTACAACAACGTTGTTATACACTTTTACAGCTTCAATCAACGCATCGAAATCATCTTGTCTTACACCTTTTAATTTGAAGCATTTCTGATCCATTTCGGGTATAGCAGTCTGTTCCACAATATATTCCCAGCATTTTTCACACATGCCTTTTAAAGTACCTTGTTTACCTTGTATGTTGTGGGAAACTTGTCCTAAAGTAATATAGCAGTTCAGTATGCCCTTTTCCTGACTCTTTGTGTTGGTAATCTCTATTTGTTTTTGTTTTCCCTGATTACAATCCTTTATACAAAGGGTATAAGTAGGATGAGCAGCAATAAATTCTTTCGCTACTTCATCTATTTTTTCAATAGCCAGAGAGTATTTCTTATTTGCCATTATATTCAAATTGGTTTGCAAAGTTACAAATTTTATCTATACAACAATGTATATCAGTATATTATTAACTTTATCTTAGATTAGATTTGTAATATACCATACTCATCGTTAGCGATTTATATTCAATATATTCATGTACACTACGGGTACAGAACCTTGAAATCCCGTGAGCCGCCGTCGTCTATGAGTTCGTTGCGGTGCAGCCAACGGAGAATTTCAGTGCCGGACTGACTGCCGAAATTGCGGACACAGTACAGCCGGGAAAGGCGATACCTTTTCAGGTGGATCAGCAAATGTTCAGTTGTGAAAATGCTAAGTTCCCGACAAGCCTTGACGACACGCTGCGAGAAGCCGAGCCTATCCAACGGGGTATTCAGCAACTCACTGTGCTTGCCCGGTCTGCCCCTCTTTTTCTTCTGCTGTACATCGTCATAGATGGTATCTACCCGGTTGCGCTCGAAAAGGGCGAAAAGGGATGTGCCGTCAATCATCAGGACGGTATCGAAACGGGCAAAAGCGATGTGGTTGCCGTTCATCCAGAGGGTGATGCGCTGCACGTCCGTACCGCAGATACGGGCGGCTTCTTCCACGGATAACCAGCCGTTCATCGTCTGCCGCCCTTCCCTTTTGCCTTGTCCGTGCGGGGCGGGAACTCGTACACGGTGCGGAAGTCCTTGTCGAAGGTGACGTGCGCATCGAAGGCTTTGCCGTCCTTGTTCTTAAAGCCTTTGATAAGGGATGTTTTGCCCTTGGTTACAAGGTCGGTAATCTGTTTGTCGGTAAGCTCTTTTTCGCCCTTGCTGCGGAAGATGGTAACGCCACAATCGACGTTGCTGCACTTGGCGACTTTGGGATAGAAGAGGATGCGCCCGGACTGGCATTTGGGGCAAGGGATGCGTTCACCGTCCGCCACCGATACCTGCACCTGCAAAAGTTCCTCGGTAATTTGGGCGGTATAGACTTCGATTCCCTTGCGGAACGTGGCTGCGTCCATTTCGCCCGTCTCGATGCGGGCAAGGGCGGTTTCCCATTGTCCGGTCATTTCGACATCGGCAATGCGTTTGCCCTTTACGGTATGGTACACCGCCAGCCCTTTCCCGGTCGGAACAAGGTTCTTTTTGTCACGGCGCACATAGTCACGGGAGAACAGGGTTTCGATAATGGACGCACGGGTGGCGGGCGTGCCGATACCGATGTCTTTCAGGCTGTCCCGCAGTTCGGTTTCCTGCAACTCCCTGCCGCAACTCTCCATTGCCGAAAGCAGGCTGCTATCGGTGTGCAGGGGACGGGGCTTGGTCTGTTTCTCCACGTTCTCCGCCGATTGCAGGGGGAAGGTTTCGCCGGGCTGCAAGGGCGGAAGGGCGGCGGATTCTTCTTCCTCGTCCTTCTCTCCACGGACGGCACGCCATCCGGCAGACTTGATAACTGTCCCTTTGGTGGCAAAGTCGCTGCCCGCTGCGGTGAAACGGACGGTTGTAACGTCCTTTACGCAACGGGCGGAGAAGGATTCGAGCAGGCGGGCGGCAACCATATCGTACACCTTGCGCTCGTTCTCCGGGAGTTCGCCGGGCAGACATTCGGTGATAATGAGAGCATGGTGATCGGTAACTTTCCCCGCATCCACGCTACGTCGGTTGAGTGCCGTCCCTTTCAGGGTGGCGGCATAGGCGGAGAAAGCGGGATATTGCTCCAAAAGGGCGATGCGGGACGGGATTTCGTCGAAAACATCGTCGGAGATAAAACGGGAGCCGGTACGGGGGTAGCTAAGTACCTTTTTCTCGTAAAGCGATTGTGCTATGGAAAGGGTTTTGTCGGCTGAAAAGCCGAGCTTGCTGTTGGCTTCTTTCTGCAAAGCGGTTAAATCAAAAAGATGCGGCGGTTCTTGGTTCACTTCCTTGCGCTGCACATCGGCAACCATGACCGTGCCCGTGGCGGTAACGGCACTAAGGGCGGTCGTTGCTGCCGGAAGGGTTTCGTACTTGTGTTCGGAGATGGCGGAGAAGGGCGTGCCGTCCTTTTCCGCCGTGACCTTTAGCTGGTAGTAGGTCTGCGGGGTGAAATCCTTGTTCTCCAGATAACGGGAGCAAATCATCATCAAGGTGGGTGTCTGCACACGTCCGAGCGAGAAAATTCCCCGTCCGGCGGCGATGGAAAGTGCCTGTGTCGCATTTAATCCAATTTCCCAATCGGCGATGGCACGGGCTTCGGCGGCACGGTAGAGGTTATCGTAATCGCTGCCGGGTTTGAGTTTATCCAGCCCGTCACGGATGGCACGGTCGGTCAGCGAGGAAATCCACAAGCGGACGAAAGGCTTGCGGCAACCGAGGTAGTTGTAAATATAACGGAAGATTCCTTCTCCTTCACGACCAGCATCGGTTGCCACGATGATCCGGTCGGACTGGGCGAAAACTTCGTCAATGACCTTTAGTTGTTTGAGTACGCCGGGATCGGATTTGTACTCTTTGCCTTCCCGTATCTGGCGGGGTATGAACTTGAACTCCTGCGGGATGATGGGAAGGTTTTCACGGCGGAAGCCCGTAAACCCGTAAGCATCGGGCATGGCAAGCTGGACGAGATGGCCGAACGCCCAGGTAACGAGGTAGTCGTTGCCTGAGAGGTAGCCATCGTGACGCTGGTGAACATTTAACACGTTTGCTATGTCCTTCGCAACGGAAGGTTTCTCGGCGATAATTGCTGTAATCATATTTCTTTGTTTTTTAATGGTTTGACAAAAAGCATCCCGCCCTAAGTGACGGGATGCTTCGGATAATTACTTGTGATAATCTTACCGGATAAGACGGAGATCAGAGGCGGGGAGCTTTGCGCTGCCGGGGTTTGGGTTTGGGCTTGTCCTGTTCCTGCTTCTGTTTCTTATCTTCTTTCTTGTCCTCTTTCTGTTCCTGCTTGCGGTTTTGCTGCTCCTTCTGCTCTCCGGTGGGACGGGTTTGTGCGGACTGCAAGGCTTCTTTCAGGCTCTTGGTGGCTTCGTTGGTCTTGCCCTCGGAATTGACGGCTACCTGTACCTCGTTCTCGACGGCGGGTTTGACACGTCCTTCTTCAAGTGCGGTCTTGTAATCCTTGGGGAACATGAAGGCGGGGTATTTCTGTCCGGGCTGCCATGTGATGTACCCCTGATAAGGTTTACCGTTCTGGTCTTTCAAGCCGGAGACTTTGACCGTGCCGCCACCCGCAAGTTCCGTTTGCGACTTTTCGGTGAGTTCCTGCTTGCGAAAGGTCTTGGGGACTTCCTGATTGGCGGTCTGTTTCTGCAACTCCTTGTGTGCGTCCATCGCCAGTTTAGCCCGGTCGTTGAACAGCAATTCGAGTTGCATCTTGGCGGCGTTGAACTGGACGGGGGCTTCGTAGGTTTTGGGCTTCTGCCCTTCTTTGGCTTTGGTCTGGAATTTACATACCACGGCTTCGCCCTTTTTCAGCCGTGCCACCTCGTCGGGAGTGAAGGTATGCCCGTTCTTCTCCGCCGGGATGCGCACCTTGTCAGCCGGGAAGGATGTCAGTTCGTTCGTTTTCTGGTTACGGCTAACGAGGGACGGGACTTTCTCGCCCGCCCGGTTGGTGAGTTCGACAATGCGCCCCATGTTCCCGGCGGTCTTGATAGCGTCGCTATCTTCCTTCGTGAAGGTATGCCCGAAGAATTGCTGCTGCAACTTTTGGGGATCGAGAATACCGTGGCTGCAAACGACTACCCTGCCGTCGGGAGCTTCACGCAAGGAAAGCTGGCTGTCGTTGGCATGGGAGATCGAATCGAGATTGAAATATACCCGGACGGTCTTGTCGGTCTGGAAGCCCCGTAGCATCTGGTCGAGCATACCGTTCTGCTCGATCTGTTCACGTTTGATGCCGAGATTGGCGAGCGAGTTCCAATCTATCTTTTCCACATCGTACTTGTACTGCGGCTGTTGCTGCGCCTGCCCTTGCTGCGGTGCATCTGTCGGCTGCTGTTGCTGCTGCCCGGTGGCAGGCTGCGCCTGTTGCTCGCCCTGCTGTTGTGCCTGTGCGGGATGTTGTACCTCGTACTGTGCCATGCGTGCCTGTCCTTCGGGCGTGGGGTTCTGCATGGTCTGCTGGAAATCCGCCGCTACCCGTTGCACATCCTCTTCCGGCACACGGAAGAAATGGAAACGGGTGGGATCTTTCAACTGGTTCCAAAGATTGGAAAAGAAGTTGGAGAACATATCTCCGTGGCGATCTACCCGTAGCAGGTCGTTGTTGTCCTCTAACGGGTTCTTGGTTTGTAACTCTCCGTCCTTTACTCCGCTGACGGCTTGGATGGTCTTTTTCTCCTGATCCATGACAAGAAGAATATCCATCAACTGTTGGCTGTTGTCCGGTCTTTCGTCCATAAACTTAAATTTTTAATGGTGAATACTAACGGTTTCGGTGGAAACCGGACGTAAATATATAGGGGAATGTATTGATAATTAGTAAGTTTACGGCGGGGTGTCGCTACTTGTCGTCCGGTTCGCAGGTTTGTCGTAGTTGATATTTGGCAAAATCTGAATTACATCTGTTTCCTGACTATTAAAAGCCTTTTTTCATTTTTTACTGATTTTGAAAATAAAAATTGAACAGCCGCTCGCTTTTTCATAGCTTTATTTTATCTTTTGGGGAACAATATTCGTAGGTGTGGCTATTAGAGATAAAGAACTACACTGTAAGGTGTGGTTATTGAATAATTACAGACAACTTAATACAGAAATATATGGAATATATACCGGATTATCTGAAACCGTTTATTATACACAAAGACTATTTCCCTGAATTGATAGAAGATTCATGGTTTAATAATCCTGTGTATTGGAAAGGTCGGTTAATGTCACCGCAAAACGAGACAAAATTCAAACTTTACTTTTGTGGTGAATTAATTGATAATTCCATTGTAGGTAAGCAAAATTCACCTTTGGCAATATATGCGTATTCAGTACATTCAGAAGAAAGGATTACTCTTTTCGATGAACGGTATAATGGATATGAAGCATTACTTATAGAGGATAACAGAGAACATCCATTATCCGCTGAAGTTCAGTTTGTAGATAAAGATGCTGAAACAGATTTTGAAATTATCATTCTTGGATGTAGTAGTATTAATTTCGACGATGAATATCCAGCCACCGAACGGGTACAACTGATAAACGGTGACTGGGTAAACAAAGAGTATCTGAAATGTAATGCTTTTGATTTCATTTCCATACTTATTCGCAATGCCAAAGGTCAGGTATATACGATATTGGAAATGGAATTATGTTAGTTAAATCGTCTGTAACCAAGGTCGAGATAACAGCTAAACGCTGTTCCTCACCAAGCCATTAATATTTAAGCATGGAAATGAACAATTTTGCGAACATTATAAATCGTTTGATTCACATAATTGGGATAAAAGCAGTATCAGATACACATTTGCAAAATCTTAAAAATCTTTGGATGATAAATAATCTTCATCTTAAAGATTTTATGAATATGAAACAAACAGAAATCGGATTTGAATTTTCTTTTTCATTGGATAATGAGGTTATCTATCTGATAAAAAAGAAAGATGAGCAAAAAGAAGAACCGCCTGTATATATAGCAAACGACATTTGTTATGCAAATTCATCTTTCCTTTTATTAATTGAAATGGTAAAATGGATGTCTGTTCAGTGTAAATATGTTTATAAAACTAAATTGTTTGGACTGAATTATTATACTGTTAGAGAAATGTTTCCTGAATTAATAAGAATAAAGGAGTTTCCTCTCTATACGTTACGGTTAAGCAAGCACTATGATGCAATCACTTTTATGAAAGATGATGTATCACTTTTCTTCATTGCTAAAAGCCAAATCGTATTGGATGATATTTTCAAGAAACTAAATATCATAAATACGAAAACGCAAGGTGTTCCGTATAAATCAGATGTCATAATAGGTGGACAACTTATAGGAAACATGGTAACGGGAAAAGTGGCATTACATAGTCGGTTGATAAATATTGAGATAAAAGAAGATGATAAAATCTATTCTTACATAAATGAATGGATTGCAAAATTGACAGATGAAAAAGTTTCTGAGATAAAAAAAACTATATCAGAGAAAATAATCAAAGCTACATTCTCACAAGCAGACAACATTACAAAAGAGGCAATAAGAACACACATCCAATCTTTATATGAGGACTTGCGCATTGATTTTATTAATTTTAAATGTAAGCCTTTGATTAAAATTGCATTCAAATCCGAGAACTTATATCCGGATTACTCTGTATGTTGCTACCTCAATAATAAAGGAAATGTTGAAGATTGTTTCTTGGAATAATATAAAAACGATTTTCGCAAAATATAACTAAATATTAACGAGCCAAGATAGCTGCTAAACGCAGCTCCTTATCAAGCCATTAGTAGCAATAGTGCGATTATAAAAGTCAAAATATGGAAGAAGAAGTAAAACAATATTTGCACCGTCGGTATCAATGGAAAGGGCAGCCGATAATTGATGCAGATTATCTATTAGATTTATATTTCCGGGCAAATTATTACCCAACAGATAAACTAATAGACTTCCTATGCTATTTTTATGGATACAAGATAACGTTCCCACAATCAGATATTGATTTCCAAGTGGAGAAAGTGTTAAAGGATTATCCATATAAATATCTGCATCCTGTATTAACGAAAAAGCTATCAGTTACTTCCATTGTTCCATTTGCTGAAATATATACAGGTCACATGGTATTAGTTTCAGATGAAAGTGAGAATATATACGGAGTGTATGATGATGAAATATTGTTATACGGGAGAAATTATAATAAGCTGATGAACCTTTTATATCGCAATGAGGATAAAGGTAAACTAAGCTACTAACGAGCCAAGATAGCCTCTAACGCAGCTCCTTGTCAAACCATTATCTATAACAAAAGCAATAAGAATGGAAAATTTAGAACAATATTGGGAGCAATCCTTTTCCCCTATTGGACGTAAGTTTACAGAAATTCGTCCCAATTATCAAGATATGGGGGAAACAGACAGTATGGTCGCCGCATTATATTGGCTGGAACTTGAAATGTATAATGGTGGATTTCTTCAATTCTTCTGTAATTGGGGATATGATGCTTATTTGCTTGCAATCAAAGGACTGGGAGCAATTAACGCAACATATACAGAACAACTTCTTATACAGGCATACGGCATCATCCAAAGATTGGAAAATGACAGCCAATTACAAGAGCTATGGGATATTCCCAAACATTTGACAGAGAACGAAATCACCAAGTTGAATAAAATAGACGAGGAATATTGGGAAGATAAGGAAAATATTATGCGGCTTATGCTTCTAAAATTCCATTCTGATTCAGTTGAAAATATAGATAACGAAGCGTGATAACGCTTGACAGCGTTCCCCGCTTAGCCATTAATAACAATTTGATTACGACTATAATATGACAGCAATAGCACAACTAAAGACAACGGACTTCCAAAAGCTTGATACACCTTTGAGTTATGAGCATAGTGTATCTATATGGGGTATGAATTGTAATGTTACAATCTTTCCAAATGGAAATGAAAACGCTGATTTATCAATACTCCTATTGAATATACAGAAATGCCTACAACAGATAAACGACACTCAAAAAGAGTGTTTTCAGTCCATTCTTGATGCTGATATGATAAATCTTGCAGAGGAATGGATTGCAGATGAAGCATCTAAGGTCGAAAATGCAAACGAGGAGTGTTATTTAACAGATGAAGGTGAGAAAGTTTTTGTACCAATAGCACAAAAAGATTTCTTACAAAGCATTAAACTTCAATCCATAAATCTTGTACTCGATGAAAACGATGAAAATCCGTTGGTTGAGTTGTATTTAGGGTGTAAGCCTGATTATTTCTTTGGTCATATTATTCTTTGTCGTTTTATGAACTCTAATCCCATTCATTATAAATGCTATGGTTTAGAGGGATAATTAAGTTATTAATGAGCCAAGATAGCTGCTGAACGCAGTTCCTTGTCAAACCAGTAACAACATTGTTATGAGAAAAGAAGTTGAACAATTAGCTTTAATGGGCGCAATGCCCGATGAAGCAGACGAACGAATAACGGCTGCATTAGTTGATGAATATGCAGACTTATTAGGCAAGATAGTTAAACCTATCACTTTGGATGAAGCATATATTTTAATCAAGCTCTTTCCACCAACTGCTTTATATGGGATAGAATGGACATTGCTACATTTAATAGAGTCTGTGGATTCAGAAATAAAATCTCTTGAATACAGAAAACTTATAAATGAATGTAATAGTACAGAGTTCAAGAAGATGTTAGTTCAACGTCTTAATAACTCACAACAGAAAAAAGTTACTAACGAAGCAGGATAACGGCAAGCCGTTCCCTGCTGAACCATTAACAATCAAAACAGTGTACTATATATCGAAATGTGAGATAAATTATTATTAAAACGGCTATTCCGCCAGCAATCTGTCTGGCCGGAATAGCCGTTTTTCATTTTATCACACGTTCTTAATCAGGTGCGAGAGTTCGGGATCAGCCTTGATACGCTCGATTTCGTCAGCAACAATCTGCTTGACCTCGTTCTTGATACGGTAGTAGTTCGCATCAATCTGCTGCCGCATGGTGTCGTTGCCGTCCTTGTCGGTGAAGTCAATAATCTGCGGTATCTTCACGTAACGGGCGGTTTCCCGCTTGACCTGTTCGCTATCCACGACAATCTCGGCATGGAAAATCTTCTGTTCGATGCGTTCGTCGAAGTTGTCGGCGACTGCACCGACAAACATACCCTGCGTTAAGTTGCTGATTTTGGACGCCGGAATAAGGCTATCCATTTGGGTATTGATGGAAACGGAAGTCTCGTTGCGGTTGATCGTCATGTTCTGCCGTTTCTGCAAGACCTTACCGAAGCGTTCACTTAGCGTTTTGGCGGTTTCGGCAACTACCTGACCTGCAAAGACATTGCCGACGGTATTGCAGATCACGGCACTCTCCTTGTCGCCGTAGTCCCTTTTTAACTGGCTGAAATCCTGAAAGCCGAGCATGACGGCTACCTTGTTGCTTCGGGCGGTGGCAATCAGGTTATCCAGCCCACGCATGTAGATGGTTGGTAACTCGTCAATGATAACGGCGGATTTGAGCCGTTTCTTTTTGTTTATCAGTTTGACAATGCGGGAGTTATACAGTCCCAACGCTGCGCCGTATATGCCCTGCCTGTCGGGATTGTTGCCGACTACAAGCACTTTCGGTTCTTCGGGATTGTTGATGTCGAGTGTGAAATCATCCGCCGTCATTACCCAATAGAGAGCCGGGGAAATCATGCGGGAAAGCGGGATTTTGGCACTGGCTATCTGCCCCTGCAACTGTTCCACCGCCGAGCTTTCCCAAGCGTCCATGAACGGGGAAAGATAGTTCTCCAGTTCGGGGTAACTTGTCAGGATGGGGAAAATATCGGCGTATTTCCGGTTCAGAAACTCTATCGCATGGGGGAAGGTGCAATACTTGCCGTTCTTGTAAATTTTCAAATACCATATAATACTGGCTAACAGAATGATAGGTGATTCAACGAAGAAGTCGCCCTGCTTGCTGATCCACGTGCGGTTCAAATTTAACATGATGGTGTACGCACTTTCGTAGGCATCCGATATGTCCGTCATAAAGTCCGGGTGAATGGGATTGCAACGGTGGCTACCCGCCGGATCATCGAAATTTATCACGTAGAATTTCGGCTTGACCTTGTAACCGTCCAGATTGTTGAGCAGGTGGTTGTAAGCAATTTCGGAAAGATCGGGATATTTGAAATCGTACAAGAAAACGGAAAATCCTTTCTCTATGACCTGTTTAATGTATTGATTGATAATCGCATAGGACTTCCCGCTGCCCGGAGTTCCCAATACCATTGTCGCACGAAAAATATTAACAAGGTTAATCCATCCGTCATACGTCTTTCCCCTGAACCAGAAGCGGGTGCGGAGATTGACGGAATACTCGTTCTCTTTGAGTTCTGTCTCTTGCATAAAGCTCTCGTTCTCGACGTTGAACACATCTTCAAGCAGGTTGGTTTTGAGTAGGCGGGACATCCACAGCCCTGCCATGAGCAGCAGGATATATCCTGCCGCGAGGGTGGCGACGTAGAACACCGTGTTTGCCGATAGCGGCAACGGAAGTGCGAGCAGCCACCAGTTGAAAAAGAACAGCAGCAATCCCGACACACCGGAAAGAATAATCTTCCGCCAAGTGATCTTCTGCTCTTTCACGCCCTTTGTGCCTAAACAGGACAAGGCGAGGAACGCCACGGCAAAGAATTTCGTCCAAAGGATATTGGAGAACAGCCCGGCGGTATGCTGGAAACCGAGCAGGATTCTATCGACCACGCCGATATTGATGCCCCACTCCCGGATGGACTGGTAACAGAACCAGTAAATATTAATCACGACAAACAGGATGCTTATCGCACGCATGAACTCCATTACTTTGGCAAGTCCACGCAAATCGTCTTCGTTTTGCATATTAATATAATTTTTAAATGGTGAGTAAACTAAAAAACGGAAGGCTACTGCTGCCTGCCGTACCTGCGCTTCTTCTTCCTTTTCCGCTGCTGCGGTGCGGACTGGTCGCCGGATGCGCTGCCCTGCACGGGTGCGAACAGGCTGAAAGCGTTCGCCACATTTTCAGCGGTGCTGTCCTTGTGGTCGGGCTGGTACGCTGTATCACGTTCCTGCCATTCAGGTGCGCCGGAATGTTCCTGCTGTTGTACGGGGTGCGTACCGTCCTGCCCGTTGAAAAGGTCGTTGAACACATTGGCTGAAAACTCCTTGCCCAGACGGGAACCGTTGAAAACGGTCTTGTCGGCATGGTCGATAAAGGTTGCGCCATAGATGCGCCCGGCTTCGTTCTGACGGAACACCACGCCGATACCCTGCCGGAGCAGTTCACGCTCGAAAAGTGCCCGATCACGCTCTGCGGTCTGCATGGCTGCCGCTATGCGGGCGGCGGTGTCGGTGGCAATGTCCTTGTGCTTCTTCACCCATGCAGCGGAAACCTGCATACGCTTTTCCAGTGCGTCGATGCCTGCTTCCTTGCCGAAGATGGAAGATTTGAAGGGCTTGCCGACTTTGTTACCTTCCTTATCCGTTGCCGAATAGGACAAGCCGTGATACTCCCGTCCGCCATATTCCCCTTTGACTTCATCCACCGAAATGCCGTAAAGCGAAAGTACGGCACGGTATTCGCCGAGCGACTGGAAACGCCATTCACGGGTTATCGGACGGATCACGCCCGCCAACTGCCCTTTGAGGTTGCCGCCCTCGTAATCGACGGGCGACAAGGGCAGCCCTTCCTTCCACTCCTTTTTAGTTGCCGGGGTAAGGCTGAACTGTTGTTCCAGTTCCCGGCAGACGGCCATCGAACGCTCGTGTTCGTAGCTGTCGGAAATGGCACGCCCGGTTTCGTCCACCCGGACGGAAACGACGTGCAGGTGTTCCCTACCGATGTCGTTGTGGCGATAGACAATATAAGGCTGGTCGCCGAAGCCCATGCGCCGCATATACTCTTCCGCCAACTTGATAAACTGCTCTTCACTCACGCAATCTTTCGGATCGGGATTGAGCGAAATGTGCAGGATGGGTTTCTCGGTCTTGCGGTTGGCGGTCAGGTAGTCCTCGAACGAACGGGAAAGATGCTCTATCGTGTAGGGGTTATCGCCCTGCGGCTCGATAATCCGGTTGCCGAAAAGCACGTCGGCATGAAGCTCGTCCACCTTCAACTGGTTGTACGAAAGCACGCCGTACAGACTGCTGCCGTGTGAAATCTTGGCTATCATCGCACCGGGTATTTGGTCTGAAACTCTTCCACCAGTGCGGAAATCTGTTTGCTAAGTTCCACTAGTTCGAGGGTGTGCTGCTCCAGTTTATAAAGGAAAGCGAGTGCTTTCTTTTCCGAGAAATTGGATTTGAGCGCACGCACGCATTGGTTGTAGTTCACGCCGATGCTGCGAAACTGGGAGTGAAAAGAGGTCAGGCGCATGTAGAAATCCTGCGTGCCCTTATCGAGTTTCACGACTTTTATTTCCCTGCCGAAGAGTGCGGAAACGATAAATTCCGCACGGGTTGCCTTGCCGGATTCATCGAACAGGGCAAGAAAACGGGCATTGTCCCCGTCGTCCAGACGGAACACGTAACGGTGGCGCATCTTGTCGGGTTTGGGCTTTCGCCCGTGGTTGTTGGAATACTTCTTCTGACTATCCATAGTCCTATCAAATTTTAAGTGAAACATGGGTTGAAACTGCCGTATGCTTACGGCTCTCCCCCGCAAAGAAAAATCCGACTTCGGAGGATTTTGCACCAGCGGGGCAAGGTGGTGGTGAGGCACGGAAAGCGAAGCGAGTGCCGCAGCACACAACTTGCTATTTTCGGTTGAAAATAAAATCCGTCCTACCGGACAGATTGGGGATGCCCTTGTCTGTTGCGGACTGCCGGAACAGTCCTTCGGGCGGTTACTACTCTTGTTCATCTTCTCTGAATTTTGGTTCACGGCTGCAAAGTAACAGCCCTTTTCCCGTCCGGTCATTATGCCCGGATGCGACAACTCTACGAGTGGGAAGACAATGTGTGACAGGCTGATAATCAAGTAAATAATCTACCGATAATTTGATATTCCTTTGCGCCGTGGAAGCGGCTAAACGGCTATCCGACCGGACGGATAAACGGACGGTCAAGCGAGTGAATAGTTAGCCAAACAAGCAGTTAAACGGATGATGGTTTTGCCGGACGAATAAGCGGACGAATGACTGAACGGTTAGCCGGATGATTGGCTAAACAGCCAAATGACTAAACGGCTAAACGATTAAACGGATGAACAGCCGGATGATTGGGCGAATGAACGGGCAAACGGCTGAACGCATGATGAATTAGCCGGATGAACGGCTGACCGATTGAGTGATTGAATGAATGAACAGATAACCGATTGCTTAGGCAACCGAATGATTAACTAATTGATTGACAATATGGATAAACAGACTTTAAACGTGGCTTTCGCCACACAAAAGGGCGGTAGCGGGAAAACGGCTATCACGGTGCTGGTGGCGAGTTACCTGCACTACAACTGCGGGTGTCCGCTGGCGGTGATCGACTGTGACTTTCCGCAACACAGCCTGTATGAGATGCGGGAGAGGGACAGCCGGGCGGTACTGGAAAACGAGTACCTGAAACGGATGGCATACGAGCAGATGCGTGAGCCGGGACGTGCCGCCTATCCGGTACAGAAGTGCCGGGTGGAACGTGCGCCGGACATGGCGGCGGAACTGGCGGGCAGTGGAAACTATGACCTGCTGTTCTTCGACCTGCCCGGTACGGTGAACTCGTCGGGCATATTGCGCACCATTGCGCAAATGGATTACATCTTCGCTCCGGTGAGTGCCGACCAAACGGTACTGGAAAGCACGCTTGCCTTTCTGGACGTGTTGCAACGGATGATGTTAGGCAAGGAAACAAGCCGACTGAAAGGGCTTTACCTCTTTTGGAATCTGGTGGATAAACGGGAAAAGAGCGAACTGTACGGACGGTATGAAAAAGTAATCGCCGGAATGGGGCTGCCGATGCTCACTACACAGATACCGGACACGAAACGCTTCCGCAAGGAACTGGATGCGGAAAACCGGACGGTGTTCCGTTCTACCTTGTTCGCTCCCGACAAGCGGATGGCTGCGGGCAGCGGCATACCCGAACTGGCACATGAAATAATATCCATCCTCAAACTATCAGGCTATGAAGAAACAACAAGCAGATAAGCCCATCGACGAAGAACTGCTTATGCGGATGATGGCGGGTGAAACGGAAAAGCCGCAAGGCAACGGTGATGCGCCGGAAACAGAAGCAACAGGACAAGAGGCGGAAGAACCGGAACAGGAAACAGAGAATAGGGAAACTGCCGTGCCAATGGAAAACAGGGTTGCCGGGAAGGTGGCTGACGGGAAAATACCGGATGGAAAAACGGCGGACGGCAAGCGGCGCAAGGCGAAGCAGACGGCGGACTATGACACGACCTTCCTCAAAGGAATGGATATACCCGCCCGTTACGGGAAGCCCGTGTACGTGCGGCGTGAATACCACGAACGGATCGCCAAAATCTCCATGATGCTGACGGGCGGCAAGGTGTCGCTATCCGCCTACATAGACAACGTGCTGGCGCAACACTTCGAGCAGTACCGGGAAGAAATCGAAGCGGCATACGCCGGAAAGATGGAAAAACTCTTCTAAAGCGGAAAGGAGAAAGGAACATGATACTGAAATTGATACTCTCCGTCCTGCTGCTGTACTACCTCTGCGTGCTGTGGAAATATTACCGTACCGACATAGCCGGACTGCTGGGAAAAACGGATGCCGGAGAAAGGACAGACGAACTGGACAAAGAAGCGGAAAAGCCGGGCGAACCGTACACGGTTATCGGGAAAAGCACCTACCGGGAAAGACAAACCTACGAGCCGGAAAACAAGCGGAGACATGCTGATAATCAAGCGGATAAAACGGGTAATTTCGCACCCGGAACGCCGGAAACGGATGCGGGTAATGGCACGGAACAGGCGGAAGAAACCGCTGCGGACGAGGATGCGGACTACTCTGACATCGAGGTAGAACCGGAAGAGGACGAGCCGGAAGAAGAGGGATATGTACCCACGCCGGAAGAGTTGGAAGAGGAAGAGGAACTGGGGGCATACTATCCCGACAGCAATCCCGACTTTGCCACCGGGTACACCTTCGAGGACTTGAAGAAGGTACACAGGGTTATCACCACGGACGATGCGGACGAGCAGGAGAAACAGCAAGCCCGTGAGGTGCTGCCTGCCGTGATGGGATCGGACGTGTGGGACGAGATGCTGGATGAATTTGAAGGGGCACGGCAGCGTGTCGCCCGACTGATGAATAATAGTAATGTTTAATTTAATCTTAAAAGACAATGACGAAAAAGAGATTCTTTTTGATGGCAGCCTGCGTGATGGCTGCCGCCAGTGCGATGGCACAAGGCAACGGACAAGCGGGTATCACGGAAGCCACGCAAATGGTGACTTCGTATTTCGATCCGGGAGTGTGACACGTGAAAGCCGTGTAAGTGATTGTGTAACTATGATTTAATTTAT
>ERZ1673695.855-NODE-855-length-39035-cov-6.301001_pt1 | contig 39035 bp, 37 predicted proteins | sample MGYA00580225_ERZ1673695 | MGnify/ENA primary metagenome ERZ1673695 (study PRJEB41218, sample SAMN15661739) | gut metagenome | host: Homo sapiens | place: Canada: London | collected 2015-08-20/2019-03-30 | study: EMG produced TPA metagenomics assembly of... | reverse complement strand
CCTCTCATGACGGACAGGGCGACTTTTCCGCAGGAATCGAGCCCTGGCCGTCATGCATCCCTCTGTCGAAAAAGGCCTTTGGCCTTTTTCGACAAGCTTAAGTCCGCTTCCGAGACGGAAGCGGACTTTTTAAGCTGCAAGCAAGCCTGTAAGCCGGGTTCTGTCATTTAAGACAGCCATCTATCTCGACGTACCGTTGCCGGTACGCTCCAGCCGCCTCCCTGGGACGGTCGGGCCGACCAAGTGTCCCTCCACGGCGTTGCTCCGGATAGAGTTTACAGCGACGGACGCTTGGCACGCCGTCGGGCGGGCTCTTACCTCCGCCTTTCCACCCTTACCTCGTCGGCGCAAAAACCAAGTTTTTGCGCCGGCCCCTTTTGGGGGGACGAGGCGGTTTATCTCTGTTGCACTTTTCCTAGGGTCGCCCCCGGCGGGTGTTACCCGTTATCCTTGCCCTGTGGAGCCCGGACTTTCCTCACAGGCGGGCCTTTCGCCCCGTCCGCGCGGCTGTCCAGCTTACTTGCGAAGGACATTGTACCTGATTTCACGCTTCTTGTCAAATCAATGGAGTGCTTTCGATTGAAATTTCTGCCTGGATGGGATATAATATTTTGTCTTGATTTGTAAACGGAAAAAGGAGGAAGCGCCATGCGTTCCACCATACAGGACTATCTGGCCGAACTGAAGGGCAAGCGAGTCGCTGTGATCGGGATCGGCGTGTCCAATACGCCGCTGATTAAAATGCTGCTGCGTGCGGGGATCCGGGTCACCGCCTGCGATAAACGGCAGAAACAGGAGTTCGGCGGGCAGGCCGAAGCACTGGAGAGCCTGGGCGCCGAACTGCGCCTGGGCCCGGACTATCTGGAGGGGCTGGACCACGATGTGATCTTCCGTACGCCCGGCCTGCGGCCCGACGTCCCACAGCTTCTGGCGGCGGTGGAGCGTGGAAGCGTGCTCACCTCCGAGATGGAGGTTTTCTTTCAGGTATGCCCCTGTAACATCATCGCCGTTACCGGCAGTGATGGGAAGACCACGACCACGACCATGATCGCGGAGCTTTTAAAGGCGGCAGGACGGAACGTGTATGTGGGCGGCAATATCGGCAAGCCGCTCCTGCCGGACGTGGACGGCATGGAAGCGGAGGATCTGGCCGTGCTGGAGCTGTCCTCCTTCCAGCTCATGACCATGGACCGAAGTCCCGATATCGCCGTGGTCACGAATCTGGCCCCCAACCACCTGGATGTCCACAAATCGATGAGCGAGTACATCGCCGCCAAGGAGAACATCTTTTCCCATCAAACGGCGGACGGTCTGGTGGTACTCAATCAGGACAACGACATTACCCGGGGCTTTGCCGCGGCTGCCCCCGGCCGGGTCGTCCTGTTCAGCCGTAGGGAAGCGTTGGCGCGCGGCGTCTTCCTGAAGGACGATGCCATCTGGAGCACCACCGACCTGCATTCCAGGCCGGTGCTTCCCTTGGATGGGATTCTGCTCCCCGGAGCGCATAATGTGGAGAACTACATGGCGGCCATCGCCGCAGTGGACGGTCTGGTCCCGGACGAGACCATCCGTGCCTTTGCCGGAACGTTTGCGGGAGTGGAGCACCGGATCGAGCTGGTGCGCACACGAAACGGTGTGCGTTATTACAACGATTCCATCGCCTCCAGCCCCTCCCGCACCACGGCCGGGCTGCGCTCCTTCCGGGAGAAGGTCATCCTCATTGCGGGCGGCTATGACAAGCATATCCCCTTCGACACGCTCGGTCCTGAGATCATTGCGCATGTGAAAGCCCTGGTACTCACCGGAGACACGGCGCCCAAGATTCGTGCCTGCGTGGAGACCGCCCCCGGCTATCGCCCGGGACAGCCCTCCATCGAAACCTGCGAGGATTTTACCCAGGCGGTGCTGGAGGCCCACAAACTTGCCCGCCCCGGCGACGTGGTTCTCCTGTCCCCGGCCTGTGCTTCCTTTGATCGGTTTAAAAATTTCATGGAACGGGGCGCGGCCTTTAAAAAAATCATTTACGAGCTGCCGTAAAGCGGGACAGCCGTTTCCGCCGTTCCGACGGAAAATAAGGAGTTGAAACAATGGATATCCGACAAGCGCTGGAGCGCCTGTGTACCCAGACCGCGCCCTCCGGCTTCGAGGGACCGGCGGCCCGGATGGCCGCGGAGCTGCTGCGGCCCCTGGTGGACGAGGTCTCCATCAGCCGCAGCGGAAGCGTGGTGGGCGTGCGCCGCTGCGGCAGGCCCAACGCCAAGAAGCTGCTGCTGGACGCCCACCTGGATGAGATCGGGCTCATCACCATCGGCATTGAGGAGGGCTTTCTCCGCTTCCGCTCCATCGGCGGAGTCGATCCCCGGATGCTGCCCGACCGGGAGGTGACGGTGCTCACCGATCCTCCGCGTTTCGGCGTGGTGGCCTGTCTGCCGCCTCATGTGCAGAAGGCGGGGGACAGCGGCAAATCCATCCCCATCCCGGAGCTGATGGTGGACATCGGCATGACGCAGGAGCAGGCGGTGCAGGCGGTTGCACTTGGCACCCCTATCGTCTTTCGGGGCGGCTGCGCCCCGTTGGGGGAACGGCAAATGTGCGGCAAGTCTATGGACGACCGCTCCTGCTTTGCGGCGCTTCTGCGGGCGGCGGAACTGCTGCTGGACAAATCGCTGGACGTCGATCTCTACCTTTTGGGCAGTACCGGAGAGGAGTTCTCCGGCGCAGGGGCCAAGACCGCGGCCTTTTCCATCGCACCGGATTTTTGCGTGGCGGTGGATGTGACCCATGGCGCCACGCCGGACGGCCAGAAGGACCGGACTTTCCCGCTGGGCGGCGGCCCGGCCATCGGTGTGGGGCCCAACATGACCCATTGGATGACCCGGCGTATGGTATCCAAGGCCAAGGAGCTGGAGCTGGACTATCAGCTGGAGGTCATGGGCGGTCATACCGGCACCAACGGCTGGTATTTCCAGATCAGCCGGGAGGGGATCGCCACTTCGGTGCTTTCCGTACCGCTGAAGTATATGCACTCGCCCGTGGAGGTATTGGATCTGAGTGATCTGGAGGCGGCGGCCCGGCTGCTGGCCGCCTTCGCCCAGAATCTTGGAAAGGAGGCTGAGGCGCTGTGCTGAATCAGATTCGTGAACTCTGCCTGCTGCCCGGCGTATCCAGCTTCGAAGCACCGGTGCGTTCCTTTCTCCGCGCCAGGGCGGAGCCCTACGCCGACGACATCCGCACCGACGCCATGGGAAACCTGATCGTCTTCAAGAAGGGGCGGAAGTCCACGGGCAGCAAGCTGCTCTTGGCTGCGCATATGGATGAGGTAGGGCTCATCATCCGCTCTGTGACCGATGAGGGCTATTTAAAATTCAGCGCCGTAGGCGGGATCGACCGCCGTGTGCTCCTTGGAAAGCCGGTCCGGATCGGAGAGAAGGGCGTCCCGGGCGTCATTGGCCTGAAGGCCTACCATCTGGTCTCCGCGGAAGAGGAAAAAACCGTCCCCAAGCTGGAGGAATTTTATATCGACATCGGCGCCAAAGACAAGGAGGAAGCCGAGTCCAAAGTGAATCTGGGCGACTGTGCCGTTTTTGACAGCGACGTAGTGGCGTTTGGGGACGGCTTTCTCAAGGCAAAGGCGCTGGATGACCGGGTCGGCTGCGCCATTCTGCTGGAGCTGCTGAAAGAGGAGCTTCCCATGGACGTGACGTTCGCCTTCACCGTTCAGGAGGAAGTGGGCACCCGCGGCGCGTTTGCCGCCGCGTTCTCGGTGACGCCCGAGATCGCGCTGGTGCTGGAGACCACCACCGCCGCCGACCTGGCGGGCGCGCCGGAGCACAAGAAGGTCTGTTCCCCGGGGAAAGGGCCGGTGATCCTCTATATGGACAACGGCTCCGTCGCAGACCGCGGGCTGTTCGAACGGATGCGCGCTCTGGCAGAGGACAACCACATCCCCTGGCAGACGAAACACTACCTGGCCGGGGGCAACGACGCCTCGGCCATCCAGCGAACCAAAGAAGGGGTGCGCACCCTGGTGCTGTCGGCGGCGGTGCGCTATCTGCATGCTCCGTCCAGTGTGGGCGCCATCCGGGATTTTGAAGATATGCTGCGCCTGGCCCGACTGTTCATCAGCAGCCTGGCGGAAGGCTGAGGGAGGATACCATGGATATTTTAAAGACGCTGCAGGCGCTCAACGCCTGCCACGGCCCTGCGGGAGACGAAGCTCAAGTGGCCGCCAAGCTCCGTGAGCTGGCCGCCCCCTATGTGGACGAGTGCAGAGTGGATACCCTGGGCAATCTGATCTGCCGCAAGAAAGGGAGCGGCCCGCGGGTGATGTTTGCCGCCCATATGGATTCCATTGGGTTTATCGTCACACACATCGACGAAAAGGGCTTTCTGCGCTTTGGAAAGCTGGGCGGGCTCTCCGCCCCGGATCTTCTGGGCACTCCCATCCGCTTCAAAAACGGCGTCCGGGGCGTGGTGGCCCTGGAGGGAAAGGTAGAGGCCAAAAACAGTAAGCTGGACGATCTCTATATCGACATTGGAGCCGCTGATCGTGCCCAGGCCAAAGCGATGGTGCAGATCGGCGATACCGCGGTCTATGATACGCCCGCCTTTCGTACCGGCGGCCGTATCTTCTCCCCCTATCTGGACGACCGTATCGCCTGCGTCGTGCTGCTGATGGCCATGGAGCGGCTGGTGAAGCGCGAAAACGACCTGTACTTCATCTTTACCGTTCAGGAGGAGCTGGGGCTGCGCGGCGCCCGTACCGCCGCCTATGGGGTGGATCCGGACTACGGCATCGCCGTGGACGTGACCGACTCCGACGATATCCCGGAGGCACCCCATGACTGCAGCAGCGTCGCCGGCGGAGGCGCCGCCATCAAGGTGATGGACAGCTCCGTCATCTGTCATCCTGCCATGGTGGCCAAGCTGGAGGCGCTGGCGAAGGCACAGCACATCCCCTTCCAGAGGGATGTGCTCCGGTTCGGCGGCACCGATGCGGGGGCCATCCATCAGACCCGCGGCGGCGTCTGCACCGGCGGCATCTCGATTTCCACCCGCTATGTCCACTCCCCAATGGAGATGGCGGATGTGGGTGATGTGGAGGCCTGCGCCGCCCTGGTCGCCGCCTATGCCCAGAGCAAGCTGGACTGATGGACCGCCTCTCGGACGCCAGGGCGCTGCTGCCCTGGCAGGCGGGGTGTATCCGACTGGATACCTTGACGGTTGAAGCGCTGCTTTGCCTGCGTCATCTGGAGGACGAGGAAGGATTTGAACGCCTGACCTGTCGGCCGGTGCATCTGCGCGGGGCCGACGAGCTGCGGATACGGTATCAAACGGCGCTGGAGGATCCGGCAACGCTGATTTGCGGGGTCTACTTGCGGGGAACGCTCCGCCCCGTGGGCAAACTCACCGCCTCGAACTACAACTCCCGCAACCGCAGCGCCGAGGTAGGATATTTTCTCGCTCCGCCGTGGAGAGGGAAGGGCCTCATGCGGCAGGCGCTCTCCGTCCTTTGCTCCATGCTCCTGCTGGAATTTGGACTGAATAAGCTCTATGCGCAGACCGGAGCCTTCAACGCCCCATCCATCCGGCTGCTGGAACGGGTGGGGTTCCGACAGGAAGGGATTCTGCGTCAGCATCATGAGTTAAACGGCGTTCTATGGGACGACGCTATCTTCAGTTTGCTGCAGCAAGATTATACGCCGGACCCAAAGCGGCCCGCCGGTGCAGGACGATGATGGTACCGGATGGGCAAAACCATGGAATAGAATGGATGAACAAGGGAAATGACGTTACAAATTAGCGCACGTGTTCTGGCGCTGGCCCGCCAGGCGCAGACAGAGGTGCGGGATCACTTTGACCGCATCGACTCCATTGCGGAGGCGAATACCCAAAAGGTACTCGCCTCCTTTCAGCGGCATCGGGTCGCGGAGAGCTACTTTGCCGGGACCACCGGCTACGGCTACGACGATATCGGCCGGGACAAGCTGGACGAGATCTATGCCGACCTCTTTGACGCCGAGGACGCCCTGGTGCGGCTGCAGTTCGTCAACGGCACCCACGCCATCACCTGCGCCCTGTTTGGGGCATTGAAGTCGGGCGACGTACTGGTTTCCGCCGTCGGTGCGCCCTATGACACCCTTTTGGGCGCCATCGGTGTGGTGGATAAGGGACCTGGGTCGCTCAAGGACTACGGAGTGGCGTACCGCCAGGTCGACCTGGTGGACGATGCGCCCGACCCGGCCGGGCTGGCTGAGGCCGTGGCCGATCCAAAGGTCAAGGCGGTGCTGATCCAGCGCTCCAAAGGTTACTCGACTCGTTCCTCGCTGTCAGTGGACGAGATCGGGGCGCTGTGTGCCGTCGTACGAAAGCACAACCCCCATGCCGCCATCCTGGTGGACAACTGCTACGGTGAGTTCGTGGAGACCCGCGAGCCGATTCAGGCGGGGGCCGACCTGGTGGTGGGCTCGCTCATCAAAAATCCGGGCGGCGGTCTGGCCCCCACCGGGGGGTATATTGCCGGACGGCGGGATCTGGTGGAGGGCGCGGCCATGCGCCTGACCACGCCGGGCATTGGGAAAGAATGCGGCTGTACGCTGGGCCATAACCGCAGCCTCTATCAAGGCCTTTTCCTTGCCCCACACACCACGGCTCAGGCGGTGAAGACCGCGGTATTTGCGGCAAAGATCATGGAGCTGCTGGGGTATCGTACCGAGCCCGCCTCGGATGCAGTGCGTCACGACATCATCCAGATGATCCACTTTGGCACGCCGGAGCCGTTGAAACAGTTTTGCAGGGGCATCCAGTTCGGTGCACCGGTGGACTCCTATGTAACGCCGGAGCCGTGGGATATGCCTGGTTATGATTGCCCGGTCATTATGGCCGCGGGCGCCTTCATCCAAGGCGCCTCGATCGAACTGTCCTGTGACGCGCCGATGCGCCCGCCCTACACCGCTTACCTTCAGGGCGGTTTGACCTATGAGTCGGGCAAAGCCGGCATCCTGCTGGCGGTAGAGGCGCTTTTGAACGGCAAACAGGATTGAAACAAGCCGGTCTGCGCATAGTATCTCACCATGGGGGGTGAGCGCCATGGGCAGACCAATCTGTCGGCCCTGGCCCCGGCGGCCGCGCCGCCGGCGCAGCAGAGGGGAAACCGGACGCCGCGCACTGCTTTTGGCGGGTCTGGCGGGCATCGCTGCGGCGCTTCTGGTCATTTGCGCCGTCAACGCCAGAGTACGCCCGGTGGCGGAAGAGCTGGCCCTGGCCAAGCTGAACAACGCCGTAACCGCCATTGTCAATCAGGCGGTGGAGGAGGCCATGGCTTCCGGCGCAGTATCCTATTCGGATATCGTCACCCTTCAGACAGACCTTTCCGGCGGTATCACTGCGATCCTGACCGATCCCATCAAGCTGAACACACTGCGGACCCAGCTTTTGGGCGATCTCGTTGAGCAAGTGGATTCACTTGACAGCAAGGATCTGGGGATACCGCTGGGCAATCTGACCAGTCTGATCCCGCTGTCCGGCTACGGACCGCTGCTGCCGGTAAGGGTGCTGGCCGCGGCCGCGCCGAGGGCATCCTTCCGCAACGCATTTCAATCTGCTGGGATCAATCAGACCCTGCACCAGGTCATGCTGGACGTATCGGTAGAGGTCACGCTGCTGCTGCCCGGCGGCACGACCTCATCCGTCGTATCAGCACAGGTCTGTGTTGCGGAAACGGTCATCGTGGGCCAGGTCCCCGATGCGTACCTCCAATTCGGCGGGGATGGAATTCTGACAAAAGAGTGAAGATTTTTCCCCTTTCTTGCATTTGTCACTGATATTGATTACCATAATAACAATATCAATGCAAGAAGGTGCTTTTATGGGGCGGATTCTTTGGTATGCAGCCGTCACCTGGGATTATATCCGGCAGATGCTGCCCGGCATCCTGCTCGCCGCGGCGGTCTTTTTTGCGGTGCGTCCTTGGCGGAAAAAGCGATTGGTGCGGCTGGAGCTGACCAGCAGCCCCCGGCGTGAGGCGGCGCTGCTGCTGTTTGCGGCTTTCTGTGCGGGTCTTGCCGCTCTGACGCTGTTTCCCTCCGGCTTTTGGGAGACGTTTCTGCGCCTTGGGCTGTCTCCGGAAGGGGAGAAGCGTCTGGCTGTCCTTTTCCCTCGGGTGGAGTTTCTGGCGGCGATCCGGCGGATCAATTGGATCCCCTCTTTTTTGCTCGGAAAGACGCTCGGGGCGTGGAGCGCTTATATGGTCCTGGCCAATACCCTGATTTTTCTGCCGGTGGGTTTTTTTCCGGCGCTGCTCTGGCGGCAGGGCAGTTGCCGGCGATCGATACTGGCGGGACTTTTTGCTTCCGGCTCCATCGAGTTTCTCCAGCTCTTTGTCGGGCGCGCCACAGACGTTGACGATGTCATTTTAAATACTGCAGGAGCATTCCTGGGCTGGCTTTTTTACCTGCTGTCAGCACGCCTCGCCCCCCAATTCACCCGAACATTCCAAGTGGAGGTCCGCCATGGACGAGAAACAGGAGATCCAAAGCCTGCGCCGGGAACTGGAGCAGGCCAACTATGAATATTACGTGCTGGACAATCCCAGCATGTCCGATTATGACTTTGACCATAAACTCCGCCGTCTGGAGGAGCTGGAGCATGCGCACCCGGAGCTGATCGTCCCGGATTCCCCTACCCAGCGGGTAGGGGGGAAGGTGGCCGACGGCTTTCGGGAGGTCATCCATCGGGTGCCCTTAGAGAGCCTTCAGGACGTCTTCTCTGCAGAAGAGCTGAAGGAATTTGATCAGCGGGTGCGCGACGCCCTGGATGCGGACGTGGAGTACGACGTAGAGCCCAAAGTGGACGGCCTTTCCGTGGCCCTGGAGTATGAAAACGGCATCTTTGTCCGGGGCGCCACCCGTGGAGACGGCCGGATCGGGGAGGATGTGACGGAAAACCTCAAGACCATCCCCTCCATCCCGCTGCGTCTTCCGGAGGCCCTGCCCAGCCTGATCGTCCGGGGCGAGGTCTTTATGCCCAAACGAAGTTTCGAACGGCTCAACGAAGAACAGGAGCTGAAAGGCGAGAAGCTTTTTGCCAATCCCAGAAATGCGGCGGCGGGCTCTCTGCGGCAATTGGATCCAAAGGTGGCGGCCGCGCGCCGCCTGGATATCCGGGTATTTAATATTCAGGCGGCGTCTGGAAGAGAATTTCAGACCCATACAGAAACGTTGGAATACTTGGGACAACAGCGCTTTAAAGTGATTCCACATTACACCTGTAAGACTATTGCGGAAGCCGCGGAGCGGATACGGGAAATGGGGGAAGGCCGTGACGCTTACAGCTTTGATATCGACGGCGCGGTTGTAAAGGTAAACAGCCTTTCAGAGCGGAACGTGCTGGGCAGCACTGCAAAATTTCCCCGCTGGGCGGCCGCATTCAAGTATCCTCCGGAGCAAAAGTGCTCCAAGGTGATGGACATTGTGGTTCAGGTGGGCCGCACAGGCGTACTCACACCCAAGGCGGTAGTGGAGCCGGTGCGCTTGGCCGGAACCACCGTTACCAATGCTACGCTCCACAATCAGGATTTTATTTCGGAAAAGGATATCCGCATCGGAGATACCGTACTGATCCAGAAAGCAGGGGAGATCATTCCGGAGATCGTCTCTGTCCAAAAGGAGCTCCGGCCAGCAGACAGTACTCCCTATCGACTGCCCGACCACTGCCCGGTCTGCGGCGCCCCGGTGGTTCGGGACGAGGATGGAGCCCATATCCGCTGTACCGGCGCGGAATGCCCTGCCCAGCGGCTGCGGCATCTGACCCACTTTGCATCCCGTGACGCCATGGATATCGAGGGCATGGGACCGGCGGTGGTGGAGGCGCTGGTAAGTGCCGGTCTGGTCACGGGACCGGGCGACTTGTATCATCTGGATGTGGAGTCGGTGGCAAAGCTGGAGCACATGGGGAAGAAGTCTGCGGAAAACCTGATTTCCGCCATTGAAACCTCGAAGGGGAACGATCTTTCCAAACTTTTATTTGCCTTTGGGATCCGCCAGGTGGGACAGAAGGCCGCCAAGGTGCTTGCCGCCCGGTTTGGCAGTTTGGATGCCCTGATGTCGGCTGCAGAGGAGGAACTGACCGCTGTTCCTGATATCGGTGCGATTACGGCGCGGAGCCTGATCGAATGGTTCCGGAGCCCGCAGAGCAGCCATCTGATCGAAACGCTGCGTGCGGCCGGCGTAAATCTGCAGAGCAAAGAAGCGCCTGCAGGCGATCAGCTGGTAGGGAAGACGTTCGTGCTTACCGGCTCGCTGGCGCAGTTTACCCGCGATGAAGCGGGCGCAAAAATTGAAGCATTGGGCGGCAAAGTATCCGGTTCCGTATCCAAAAAGACGTCTTACGTGGTGGCGGGTGAAGCGGCAGGCTCCAAGCTGCGCAAGGCCCGGGAGCTTGGCGTCCCGGTGCTCACCGAGGGCGAATTTTTGGCGCTGATCGCGAAAGAGTAAGTTTGATCGGACTGGCAGGGGTGCGGGGCAAAGTCCCGCACCCCTGTTTGACTGCTATTTGTCCAGAATGGGATTGGTGAAGTAGACATTTTTCTGGTCCATTTTTTCCTTGGCCAGGCGAACTGCCTCGCCGAAGCGCTGGAAGTGGACCACCTCACGTTCCCGCAGAAAGCGTATGACATCGCTCACATCCGGGTCGTCTGACTGGCGCAGAATATTATCGTAGGTAACCCTCGCTTTTTGTTCTGCTGCCATATCCTCGGTCAGGTCGCAGATTACGTCACCCTTGACGCCGATGTAGTCGGCGCTCCAGGGGCTTCCCGAGGCTGCGACTGGGTACACACCGACACCGTGGTCGGTAAAGTATGGCGCGAAATTTCCCATTCGGGGGTCGTCCGGGGAAAGCTTCCGGGTCAACTGGTGTACCAGGGTTCCGATCATCTCCAGATGCCCCAGTTCCTCTACGCCAATGTCGGTCAGTACGGCCTTGAGTTCCGGATAAGGCATGGCATAGCGCTGGGAGAGGTAGCGTAGGGAAGCTCCCAATTCTCCATCTGGTCCGCCATATTGACTGATAATAAACGAGGCCAGCTGTGGATTGGTATTTTTGATGCGGATGGGATATTGCAGCTTCTTCTCGTATACAAACATCAGCGCTCCGCTCCTTCCTGATAATTCCAGGGCCATGGGTCGCTGAGCCATGCGTTCCAGGTCTTGCTGTTGGCGGTGGAGCGCTGGAAGAGCGGGCCGTTGGCAGCCTCATATTTCTCGCGCGCTTCTTTTTCAAGCGCGGCGTACTGTTTATAAAGCTCAAAGGCCTCCGCATCGCCGGAATGCGTATCCAGGTAGAGCCCCAGCTCTACCAGCACGAATTCCAGTGCCTGAAGCTCCGCCAAGGGGCTGTTGACCACATTGCGGGCATCTGCCTTCAGATGGAACGGAAGGTTCAGCCCGGGAAACAAGGTTCCGTTGTTCAGCGCCTCCTGCTGTGTATAGCGCTTGGAACCGGTCTGCTGAAAGGGCACATAAGGCACTGCCAGGGGGGCGCACTCCGGAAGCGTGCCGCAGTGATCCGCACAGGCGCCTGGTGCCTGACTGCCATTTTCGGGATACAAATGCATTTCCTCCTTGCATAGGAAGTAGAAGGGGAGAGGCACTCCTGCCCGTACCCCTTCGTTCCATTCTATGCCGGTCAGGGAAAAGCGAAACCGCCCGCATTGCCCCGAGTGGGGGCAGATGCGGGCGGTTGGCTCCGTTTGCCGTAAAAAACAAGAAAGTAATCCTATTAACGCCTTATAATTTTACTTTTGCCACCAGGCGCGTTACCGGTCCCACACGGCCGCAGGCCATACGCGGAGCATGGAGATCCTGCGGCCAGACGATATAAAATGTGCCGGGCCGGATCGTAAGCGTATCCCAATCCCCAGTAAAAAACTGTACATCCGATTTGGCGTCATATTCGCCCAGCGGTTCCAGCGGAGTATCCGTCAAGGCATAGCCTGCCGCCTCCAGGCCGCTGACCAGACACTGGATGTCGGCGTAATTCTGATGCCCCTCCAGTTTGCAGTCTTCCGGCGCAAGCGTGTCCACCTGAAAGAGAAGTCCGTATACATTCTCTCCGTCGATCGGTACCTTTTCACCGGGGGACAGCGTGGACGGATCCACCGCGGCCAGCCACTCCAGGGCCTTGCGGAAGCGCTCACCCAGGCCATAGTAGAGCGGTGCGTTTTCGATCTTGTCGATCACCAATGAAATCATCTCCTTTTTCCTTCTGTTGATGTTATCCTACTCCAGTCCTTTGAAAAAAACAATAAGAATCTGTAAAAATGCCGTATCCTGTGGTATAATGGACACATAACAAAACGCTTTGCGTTTCTGGTATAATGCGCTTCCTTCTCCCGTAAACTGCGAGAGGGGGGATGTACTACATGAAACGGAAGCTCCTGAGCTGGGCCCTGCTTGGCGCATTGGCATCGGCAACCTGCTATTATCTGTTGTTCCAGCCTGGGCTGGAACAACGCAGCGTGTTCTCTGCCGTACGCTGCCCAGGCCAGACCGTGGTGATCGATGCCGGTCACGGCGGGGAGGACGGCGGAGCGGTATCTCTGTCCGGTGTGCCGGAGAGCGGCATCAATCTTTCCATTGCTCTGAAACTGGATCAGATTTTGGGCCTGTACGGCGTAGCGCCGGTACTTTTGCGGAGCGAGGACGTGTCCTTGCATGACAGTTCCGCCCAGACGCTCCGGGAAAAAAAGGTTTCCGACCTGCATAACCGGGTGGCCGTCATCGAAGCGGCGGAAAACGCCACGCTGATCAGCATTCACCAGAATACCTTTCAAGGGGCGCGCTATCACGGAGCCCAGGTCTTTTATGCCAATCCGGAGTTGAGTCTTCCTCTGGCGCAGCTGACGCAGGACCTGCTTCGGCAGACGCTGGACCCAGGAAACACCAGGGCGCCCAAGCCAATTCCGGACACGGTATATCTGATGAATCACATCACATGCCGGGCCATCCTGGTGGAGTGCGGCTTTCTTTCGAATCCAGAGGAGGATCTGCTGCTCCAGACGGCAGGTTATCAGACCAAACTGGCATCCACCCTGGCTGCGGCCTGGCTCCAGTTCCAGGAGCTGGAGCCCGTACCGACCACCAATGAGGAGGCATAGCCTCGTATGAAGGCAAAGACTGTTTTTTACTGTACCGAGTGCGGCAACGAAACTCCAAAATGGGCGGGGCAGTGTCCCGCCTGTAAGGCCTGGAACACCCTGGTGGAACAGCCGGCCGAACTCAGAAAAAAAGCCCCCGTATCGGCCGCCCCTTCCGGTACCCCTCGCGGCATCAACCGTCCGAAGCTCATCGCGGAGGTGAGCTCCACCTCGGAACTGCGGTTTGAGACCGGCATGAACGAGCTGGACCGGGTGCTGGGAGGAGGCGCGGTAAAAGGGTCCCTGGTCCTCGTGGGCGGCGCGCCCGGAATCGGGAAATCGACCCTAATGCTTCAGATCTGTGATCATCTGTGCCGCTTTGCCACCGTTTTGTATGTATCCGGCGAGGAGTCGGAGCGGCAGATCAAGCTGCGGGCCGAGCGGCTCCACGTGAGGGGAGCGGGGCTGTATCTGCTGGCAGAGACCAATCTGGAGGACGTGATCGAAGCCGTCAACGAGCGCAGGCCGGACGTACTCATCGTAGACTCCATCCAGACCCTCTACAACGGCGATCTGACGGCTGCACCCGGCAGCGTGGGTCAGGTAAAGGATTGTACCATGGCCCTGATGCAAATCGCAAAAGGGCAGGGGATCACCGTTTTCGTCATCGGCCATGTGAATAAGGAGGGCTCCATCGCAGGACCGAAGGTTCTGGAACATATGGTGGACTGCGTACTCTACTTTGAGGGGGAGCAGCAAAACTCGTACCGCATCCTGCGTGCCGCCAAAAACCGTTTCGGTGCGACCAATGAGATCGGCGTGTTCGATATGGGAGACAGCGGATTGACCGAAGTTCCCAATCCGTCGGAAATGCTCCTGTCCGGGCGCCCCCAGGACGCACCGGGCACCTGTGTGACCTGCGTGATGGAGGGCGTTCGTCCTGTCCTGGCCGAGGTGCAGGCTCTGTTGGCGCCCGCCAGCGCCAACGTCCCCCGCAGGACTTCAAACGGTTTTGACTATAATCGGGCCAATCTTCTGCTGGCTGTGCTGGAGAAGCGGGGCGGGCTGCGGGTAAGCGTCTGCGACGCCTACATCAATGTGATCGGCGGACTGTATCTGGATGAGCCTGCCGCCGATTTGGCCACGATCATGGCATTGGCCTCCAGCTTTCGGGACAAGCCCGTACCCGGCGACCTGGCCGCTGTGGGCGAAGTCGGATTGACCGGGGAGCTGCGCTCTGTAAACGCACTGGGGCAACGTCTGGGCGAAGTGCGGCGCCTGGGTTTTACCAAGTGCCTGGTACCGTTCCGCCTGGGGGCGCGTCTGGAGATCCCGGAGGGACTGCAGCTGATCAAGGTCCATAATATCCGGGAGGCTTTGGCTGCGCTTTTGTAGGCGCATCCTGCGGCCTATGCCGCGGCACAAAGTTGACACAGGGTGTTTCCACGCTGGGCAGGCCACAGGATGCGGCCCGTTCCAGGGAACAGTAACCGTCCTGCTGGTAGACACAATTGCTGGTACAGGCGATCAGGCTCAACGGAATCCATCCATTCCTCATTAGAATACCCAAACGAAGGGGGGGATCGGGTCTGCTCAGGCTTTGTTCCAACTCAACAAAATAAAAATTTTGTTGAGTTGGAGGGAGGAGAATTGAGCTGGCCCGCTCTATGGACTATCGTTCGGAAGCTCCAGCCATTTTACGGGATTTTCTGGTTTACCATGAGACGATCCAGGGTCACTCCCGCAAAACGGTCGATGAATACTATTTGGATCTGCGCAACTTTTTTCGTTTCATCAAACTGGAAAAAGGCCGGGCTCCGCGCACTGCGGAACTCGATGACATTCCCATTGACGACGTTGACCTTGCACTGGTCCGCGCGGTAACGCTTACGGACGTGTACGCCTATATGAGCTATCTCAGCCGGGACCGCGCCAAACACGCCAACAGTCCCAATACCGCCTATGGGCTGACGCCCGCCGCGCGGGCCAGAAAAATCGCTACCATCCGTTCTTTCTATAAGTATCTCACCAACAAGGCGAAATTAATCAGCGAAAATCCCATGCAGGATCTGGATGCTCCGCGTCAAAAGAAAGCATTGCCCCGGTATCTGGATCTGGAGGAAAGCATTCGGCTTCTGGAATCTGTGGACGAGCCGAATCGAGTCCGTGATTACTGCATTCTGACCCTGTTTTTAAACTGTGGCCTGCGTATTTCGGAGTTAGTCGGATTGAATCTAACAGATGTTCGAGATGATCAGCTGCGGGTACTCGGCAAGGGAAACAAAGAGCGGATCATCTTCCTCAACGACGCCTGCCGTCAGGCCATCGATGCGTGGCGGGACGAGCGCAGCCGCTTGGCGGCTGCGGACAAAAACGCATTGTTTTTGACGCGGAAGCATACCCGAATGACCACGGACGCGGTCCATTATATGGTCAAGCAGCGTCTGAAAAAGGCCGGACTGGACGCCTCCCTCTATTCCAGTCACAAGCTGCGCCATACAGCGGCGACCCTGATGCTCCAAAACGGTGTGGACGTGCGTACGCTTCAGGAGGTGTTGGGGCACGAGCATTTAAATACGACGCAGATCTATACCCACGTGGATAATGACGATCTGCGCATCGCGGCCCGGGCCAATCCGCTTGGGAGCCTCAGACCGCAGCGAAAAGCGCCGAAAAGCAATCCCACAGATGAATAAAGCAGAGACCGCCCCGCCGCCAGACCTCAGGAAGGGCCTGGCGGACGGGGCGGCATTTGATTTTGCGGGAGGACCGGCGGTTTGGACTTCTCCCCTTCTTCCGGACCCGCCGCCCCCTCGGGCGGATAGGCGCCCAGCACGTGAAGAAAGCGGATCTCTTCAAAAAAGTAAGTACTCAGCGGCCGCCAATCCGCGTCATAAGAGTGAGCGGCGACAAGCGTATTTTCCAGCGTAGCGGGCTGGCCGATCTCCACGATGATAGGCGTATGGCTGAACACTTCCTTCTGAAAGCGGAACTGAACAAAGTCGCCCGGCTCCATCTGCTCCAACGTCGTGGAACTGCCGAACGGGCCGGGAGACTGCTCCTGGCGGGTCAAAAAACGGTAAAAGTATTCTACTCCCGTCCATGCGGGCGCCTTGTTATTGGCGTCAATGTAATACCAGCCGAAAACCGGTGTAAAGTTCATCACGCCGGTCCCTGCATAGAGACACTGGGAGGCAAAATTGGTACAGTCTCCCCCAATCTCTTCATAGTCATAAAAGGCCGGATTGCGGCTGTAAGCCCATTTGTGGGCATACGCCACAGCAGCCTGCCGGTTATAGGGGATCACACGGGTCACAGCGGTCAGTCCTTTCCTGATGCTGTGGCATCCTATGCGCCCCGGAGCAGCCTTGCTACCTCCCCCTCCGGCAGCGTACGGCCCAGGATAGCCCGCAACTCTTCCTCCGGATCTCGGGAGGGCGGCGGAGACACTGAACACGCCTCCCAAGCCTCCGCTGTGCCGTATTTCAGTGTCGACCAGTTTGGATTGAGGACCGACCCGTTTGCAAGCGCCGTTGCGTACCGTTGTTCCAGAAGAAACTGGAACGCTTTTTGATACCGCGTATGGTCCAGCAGGGACAATTGCTTCCATTCACCGGTCTCGAGGGGCGGGCTGTTCTCCAAAATTCTGTAAAGACTGGCGGCATCCGGCGGCATGGGTCTGCGTGGGCGGCATTGCCGCAACAGGAAGTAGACCCGAGGCGCCAAATACACGGTCCTGTGTCGGAAGAATTTACTCAAAAAGAGGGCTTTCCGGTCGATGAGCGCAGTCATCTCGCCCCAAGTGAATCCAAAGTCATCCAGCGACGGCAGGTAAGGATTTCGATTGCATGCAAGAATCCCCATGGCATCCAGGTATTCCGCCAGTGTCATTGCCAGCCGCCCTCCTTCCAAAAAGGAGAGGAGTCCCCCCTCTCCTTTTCTTTGGCGATCGTTACGCCTTGCCGTCGCAGCCCAGCACGTCGATGAGCTTGTGCTTGACCAGTTCCTTGATATTGGCGCGGGCGGGTTTCAGGTACTCCCGGGGGTCAAACTTGTCGGGATGCTCGGCAAAGAACTTGCGGATGGTGCCGGTCATGGCCAGGCGCAGGTCGGAGTCGATGTTGATCTTGCACACCGACAGAGAAGCCGCATGACGGAGCTGATCCTCCGGCACGCCGATCGCGCCCGGCATATTGCCGCCGTTCTCGTTGATCATCTGCACATATTCCTGGGGCACGCTGGAGGAACCGTGAAGCACAATCGGGAACCCCGGAAGACGCTTGGAGACCTCCTCCAGAATGTCAAAACGCAGCTGGGGCTTGGTGCCGGGCTTAAACTTGTACGCGCCGTGGCTGGTACCGATGGCGATAGCCAGGGAATCACAGCCGGTCTTGGTCACGAACTCCTCCACCTCGTCGGGGTGGGTGTAGGAGGAATCCTCGGCGGAGACTTTTACCTCGTCCTCCACCCCGGCCAGGGTGCCCAGTTCGGCCTCCACCACCACGCCATGGTCGTGCGCGTAGGCGACGACCTGCTTGGTGATCTCGATATTCTCGGCGAAGGGCTTGGAGCTGGCGTCGATCATAACGGAGGTAAAGCCGCCGTCGATGCAGGACTTGCACAGCTCGTAGGAATCGCCGTGATCCAAATGCAGGCAGATTGGCAGGCCGGTCTCGAGGATGGCGGCCTCTACCAGCTTCATCAGGTAGGTGTGGTTGGCATAAGCGCGGGCGCCCTTGGACACCTGGAGGATCAGGGGGGCGTTGACTTCCTTAGCGGCCTCGGTGATGCCCTGCACGATCTCCATGTTGTTCACGTTGAAAGCACCGATCGCATAACCGCCGTCATATGCCTTCTTAAACATTTCCTTAGTGGTAACCAATGGCATAGAAGCTCATCTCCTTTTTAGTTTGCTTCACAATTTTATCAGTTATCATTGATAATTGCAATAGGACATGGTATGATATTCACGCAAATCTTGCATTAAAGACAAAAATTCTCGAGTTAACAGGAGGCATAGTATCCATGAGTGAATTGAGAGGCGCTTGCATTATCGGCCAGTCCGGCGGTCCTACCGCGGTGATTAACGCCAGTGCGCTGGGCGTCATCCGAACCGCGCTGGACACGGAATGCATCACCCGCGTGCTGGGGGCCGCCCACGGCATCAAAGGCGTGCTGGACGATCGGCTGTATGATATGAACCAGGAGGACGCCGCCGAGCTGGAGCTTCTGAAGTACACCCCCTCCTCTGCCCTCGGCTCATGCCGCTATAAGCTGGCGGACCCCGACAAGGACTACACCGACTACAAACGGATCCTGGAGATTTTCCGCAAATATGATGTGCGCTACTTCTTCTACAACGGCGGCAACGACTCCATGGACACCTGCAATAAGATCTCTAAATATATGCAGAAGGTCGGCTATGAATGCCGTATCATGGGCGTGCCCAAGACCATTGACAACGATCTCAACGGCACCGACCACTGCCCCGGCTTTGGTTCCGCCGCCAAGTTTATCGCTACCACCTGTATGGAGGTCCACCGGGACGCCCACGTGTATGATACCGGCATGGTGACCATCATCGAGATCATGGGCCGGCACGCCGGCTGGCTGGCCGGTTCCGCCGCCCTGGCCACCTGGGCGGGGTATGGCCCCGATCTGATCTATCTGCCCGAGACCGATTTTGATCTGACCGACTTCCTGGACGATGTGCACCGGGTGTATGACAAGACCGGCAAGTGCATGGTGGCTGTGTCCGAGGGCATCCATCGTGCCGACGGCACGTTTATTTCCGAGGCCAAGACCTCTGCTACCGACGGTTTTGGACATGCGCAGCTGGGCGGCCTGGCCGCCATGCTGGCTGACGCGGTAAAGCTGGAGACCGGGGCCAAGGTCCGCGGCATCGAACTCTCCCTGCTCCAGCGCTGCGGCTCCCACACTGCCTCCAAGACCGACATCGACGAGGCTTTCCTTGCGGGCAAGGCAGCCGTGGAGGCCGCCGTATCCGGCATCACCGATAAGATGGTGGCGTTCCGGTGCACCCGCGAAGGCGGCTATACGTGCCAGACCAGCCTGGAACCGCTGGAGATCGTAGCCAATGCAGAGAAAAAGGTCCCCCGTGAATGGATCAATGCAGTGGGCAACGGCGTGGAACAGCCCTTTATCGACTACGTGCTCCCCCTGATCCAGGGCGAGCCCGACGCCCCCAGAACCAACTCCCTTCCCCGCTTCGCCAAGCTCAAGAAGGTGCTGGCCCACTAAACCGCATAGACTGGAGAACTGGTCCGGCAAGGCGCCTGCCTTGCCGGACCAGTTCTGTTACTGCACGCCGGTCAGGGCGCGCATGACGGTATACGTCTGCTCATCCAGCCCCTTCTGCATCGCAAGGGCTTCGGTGATATCATAATCGACATAGGCGTCGCCCTGCATGGCGACCACCCGGCAGGTCTTTCCCTCCGCCAGAAGGCGGACTGCCTCATAACCCATATAGGTGGCGGCGGTCCGGTCGCGGGAGGTGGGCGCCCCGCCCCGCTGCACATGCCCCAGCACGGTGACCCTGGTATCCAAAGAGGTGGCGTCCTTGATCTTCTGCGCCACGTTATAGGCGCTGTCCACGCCTTCCGCCACGATGACCATGAAATGGGTACGCCCGCCCAAACGGGCCCGGCGGATGGGTTCGATCACATCCTGCTCATAGTCGGGGGTGCGTTCGGGCACCAATACGGCGGTAGCGCCGCAGGCTACGCCCACGTTCAGGGCCAGGTGGCCGGCATGGTGCCCCATGACCTCCACCACCGAACAGCGTTCGTGAGACTGCATGGTATCCCGCAGCTTGTCGATGCACTCCACGGCGGTGTTGCATGCGGTATCGTAGCCGATGGTATAAGTAGAGCAGGCGATGTCGTTGTCGATGGTGCCGGGGATGCCGATGACGCTCAGCCCCTGCTGCGCCAGGCAGAGCAGTCCGCGGAAGGTACCGTCGCCGCCGATGCCCACCAGCGCGTCCAGACCCAGCAGTTTGCAGGTGGCGGCCGCCTTCTCCTGGCCCAGCTTGGCCTTGAAGTCCTCGCTGCGGGCAGAGTAGAGCATCGTTCCGCCCCGGCGGGACAAGCCGCTGACGCTTTCGAAGGTCAGGGGCACAAAGTCACCGTTGATGAGGCCGTGATAGCCCCGGCGGATGCCGATGCACTCAATGCCCATGTGCAGGCAGGTGCGCACCACGGAGCGGATGGCGGCGTTCATACCCGGGGCGTCTCCGCCGCTGGTGAAAACGCCGATCCGGCGTACAGACTGATCCATGAAAACTACCTCCTATCAATCATCTGGGGCCGAACCGGCTCAAACCTTCAGTTCGGTCTCCTTCCCATTCAGGGCGTCGGCATATCGTTCCAGCACCGGCTGTACGTCCTCCCGCAGGAAATCCTCCACCTGCTGAGGACAGCGGCCGATGTAGCGCTCGGGCTCCAGGTGAGCGGTCAGCTCTTCCCGGCTCATTCCGAACAGCGGATCCGCGGCGATCAGATCGATCAGATTGTTGGCCTCGCCCCGGTCCTTCACGTTGGCCCCGGCCTGCTGAGACAGAACCCGGATGCGCTCGTGGAGCTCCTGGCGGTTTCCGCCCCGTTTCACCGCGTCCATCATGATATTCTCGCTGGCCATGAAGGGCAGCTCCTCCAGCACGTGGCGCCGGATCACCTGCTCATGCACCACCAGTCCGGAGGCCACGTTGGCATAGATATTCAGGATGGCGTCTACCGCCAGGAACGCCTCCGGTACCGAGATGCGCTTGTTGGCGGAATCGTCCAGCGTACGCTCAAACCACTGGGAGGCGGCCGTGACGGCCGGGTTCATCGCGTCGCACATCACATAGCGTCCCAGCGCGCAGATGCGCTCACAGCGCATGGGATTGCGCTTGTAGGGCATGGCGGAGGAGCCGATCTGACTGGCTTCAAAAGGCTCTTCCACCTCCTTCAGGTGGCAGAGCAGACGCAGGTCCGTGGCAAATTTGCTGGCCGACTGCGCGATCCCGGACAGGGTGGCCAGCACCGCCGCGTCCACCTTCCGGGAATAGGTCTGGCCGGACACGGACGCCGTGGCGGCAAAGCCCATCTCGGCGGCGATCTTCCGATCCAGCTCCTTGCATTTCTCATGGTCTCCTTCAAAGAGCTCCAGAAAGCTGGCCTGGGTACCGGTGGTGCCCTTGCTTCCCAACAGCTTCAGGCTGTCGATCCGGTAGCTGACTTCGTCCAGATCCATCAACAGCTCGTTCATCCACAGCGTGGCCCGCTTGCCCACGGTAACCAGCTGGGCGGGCTGGAAGTGGGTAAAACCCAAGGTCGGCAGCGCCTGATAGCGCCCGGCAAAGTCGGCCAAGTGCTTCAGCACCCGCACCAGCTTTTCCCGGATCAGCAGCAGAGCCTCCCGCATCAGGATCACGTCGGTGTTATCCCCCACGTAACAGCTGGTGGCGCCCAGATGGATGATGGGCATCGCCTTGGGGCACACCTCACCAAAGGTGTGGACATGCGCCATGACGTCGTGGCGGAGTTTTTTTTCGTACGCGGCGGCCTTGTCGTAGTCGATGTCGGTGAGATGCGCCTCCATCTCGTCGATCTGCTCCTGCGTCACCGGCAGACCCAGCTCCATCTCGGCCCGGGCCAGGGCCACCCACAGGCGGCGCCAGGTGGAGAACTTTTTGTCCGGAGAGAAGATGAACTGCATCTCGTCGCTGGCGTAGCGGGAAGACAGGGGGCTTTCATAGCGATCGTTCATGCAAAGACCTCTTTTTTCTTGTTTTTTAACGGGAACATCATACCACAGGAACACGGCGGGGGCAAGCCCCCGCCGCAGCGGCGCCCGAAAAAGTACCAAGCCGCCTTGCGGCGGTGCTTGGCGCGGAGCGGGCGGCAGAGCTCGGCGGCGCTTTCCCGGCAGTCTGAACGGCGGGGGCCAGCCCCCGCCGTTCAGACTGTATTTCTCTACTCCCCCGCCAGGAACTTTTCCAGACGATCCAGTCCCTCTTTGATGTTGCCCATAGAGGTGGCGTAGGACCAGCGGACAAAGTTGGGCGCACCAAAGCCGGAGCCCGGTACCACCGCGACCAGGCCGTATTTCAGGAATACGTCGGCAAACACGTCGTCGTTGGTGATCTCCACGCCATGGATGGTCCTGCCGATCAGCTGTTCCAGGTTCATCATCACATAGAAGGCGCCCTCCGGTTTGATACAGCTGACCCCCGGTATGGCGTTCATACGCTGAACGATGTAATCGCGCCGCTCCTCGAACGCCCGGCGCATCCGTTCGATCTTCTCCTGCGGGCCGGTCAGCGCCTGTACCGATGCCTTTTGGGACATGGTCACCGGAGAGCCGGTGGAGTGGCTGACGTAATTGGCCATGACCTTGGCGATCCTGGCGTTGGCACAGGCGTAGCCGATGCGCCAGCCGGTCATGGCATAGGACTTGGATACGCCGTTGACGAGAATCGTCTGTTCCTTGGCCTCGGGGCTCAGTGCGGCGAAGCTGGTGAAGGACTTGCCGTCATAGACCAGACCGTAGTAGATCTCATCGGAGATCACATAAAGCTCGTTCTCCACACAGACCTTGGCGATGGCCTCCAGCTCCTCCCTGCCGTACATCATGCCGGTGGGGTTGGAGGGATTGTTGAGGATGAGCGCTTTGGTCCTGGGGGTAATGGCCGCCGCCAGCTTTTCGGCGGAGAGCTTGAAATCCTCCGCCTCCGTAGCGGTGACCACAACGGGTACGCCGCCCGCCATGCGGATCAGCTCATAGTAGCTCACCCAGAAGGGCGCGGGCAGAATCACCTCGTCCCCGGGGTTGACTAGCACCCGCAGGGCCAGATATACGATATGTTTCGCGCCGCTGCTCACCACCACCTGGCTGGGCACATACTCCAGCCCACAGTCGATCTTCATGCGGTCGCACACCGCCTGACGCAGCTCCACAGTGCCTGCGGCCGGCGTATAACGGGTCAAATTGCTTTCAATCGCGGCGATCCCCGCCGCTTTGATCTCGTCCGGGGTGTCAAAATCAGGCTCGCCCGCGCCGAAGCCGATCACGTCGATCCCATCGGCTTTCATCTGTTTAAACATGGCGTCGATGGCCATCGTGGTGGAGGCCTGTACGGCCTCTGCGATCCTGGACAACTCTTTCAATGAAATCTCTCCCTTGAACTCAAAATCATGACATATTATATGCGCCAACTTGCAAAATTGCAAGTCCTTATTTCTGATTTTCCGCAAAATGTGAATGTTGATGATGTCTATAATGCAAAAAGGGGGACATCCATGGCAATCTGCCAATGGATGTCCCCCGCAGATGCGGTTCAGGCTGCCGTTCTGGCCTTGACGACCCGTACGATGACGGAGCTGAGCACCAGATTGATCGCCATCTCCAGAAGGAAGTTCAACCCCACCAGAACGGTGATGACATAGTAGACCAGCGCAGTCCCGCCTGCCCATGCCACCAGCGTGTCATAGTAGAACCCGGCCAGTCCCAGGCAGAAGATGCCGGTGTTCACCACCGGACACATAATGCCCGCAAGGATGGAACCGGCCATGGGGCTGCGCTGTGCCAGCGCACGGTAGACCGCCCCCGCGGCCAGCCCGGCCAGCGCGCCCTTGACGACGCAGAGGATCAATGTAACCAAAGGCCGGGCGGTAAACAGAATATTGCCGCCCATGTCCCAGCCGGCCACACAGGCGATGAACACCACGACGCCGAACACGCCGCCCAGATAGGCGCCCGCGCCCGCGCCGTACAGCGCCGCGCCGATGATAATGGGGGCCAGGGCCAGCGTAATGGTAAAGGGTCCGAACTTGATGAAGGATGCTACTATCTGCAGGACAATGATAATGCCCGTCATCAGGGCCAGTCCTGTCAGACGCTGGGTCTTTGCGCTTGCTTTCATAGGAAAATTACCTCCTGCTGCCGCTCTCTTTCCGAGATGCAGCGCAAATATTTACTCACGGCTTACGCCGTTGAGTACCGTTTTATGGGTCACGCCCTCCGGTGCTTCTCCGCATTTTTTTGATACAGCAGATAAAGCCCGTCCATGACCAGGTCCGCATCGTAAATGATATTGTGTGTGCAGTATTTCAGTACCTTGGCGGCGTTTCCGCCGGTAGCCACCACCGTGACCGGCTGTCCGGCCACTTCCTCCATACGCCCGATCATGCCGTCCACCATGCTGGCATGGCCGTAAAGCACGCCGGAACGCATGGCATCCTCGGTGGTGCGGCCCAGCAAGGGCACCGGCGCGGCCGTCTCCACGGAGATGGGCGGGAGGGCCGCCGCCCGCTCTGAGAGGGCTTCCAGCGCCAAGCGCAGGCCCGGCATAAGAATGCACCCCTCATATACGCTGCCCTTCAGCAGAGACATGGAGGTGGCCGTGCCCATATCGATGACCACAGAAGGGCTGGGATACTTATGGATGGCCGCCACGGAGGAAGCCACGATATCGCTGCCCAGCTGGTTGTGGATCTCCGCCTTAATGTTCAGACCGGTCTTGATGCCGGGTCCCACGACCATGGGGCTGCATCCAATCAAGCGTCCCACGGCAGCCGTCATCGTGGCCGTCAGGGAGGGGACCACGCTGGAGAGGATCGCGCCGTCCACCGAGCCGATCTCCGCCCCATAAAGGCCGAATACCCCCAGCAGGTCGATGGCGCAGCGGTCTTTCGTTTTGTCCTTGTCCGTCTCCAACGCGGAGAGGAAGGACAGCCTGCCCGCGGCGTCGAACAGGCCGACCGTGGTATTGGAGTTGCCTACATCTACCGCCAGGATCACGGACGCTCCCCCTCCCCTATCGTTTCGTCGTTCCAGCGCTTTTTGAGTGCACGTAAGGCAAAACCGCTGGGTGCGCGGCGCTGCCGCACGGAATCCGCCCTTCCCGGCCGGTCCGTCAGGCATCATTCTAGCAGAAAGACGGCGGCACGTCAAGAAAGCCGCGCCCCGCGCGGCAATTTTGTCCGCGGGGCACGGCCTTTCCGGCAGGCTTGCGCTTGTTTTGCAGTACTGCCTTTACAACTTCTGGCAGATCAGCTCGCCCATTTTACGGGTGCCGACGGGCGTTACGCCAGGCTCCGCGATGTCGGCGGTACGCCAGCCCTCCGCCAGGACTGCGTCCACCGCCGCTTCAATGGCGTCGGCCTCAGCGGCCCGCTGGAAGGAGTAACGGAACATCATGGCCGCCGACAGAATCGTGGCGATGGGGTTTGCCTTGTCCTGGCCGGCGATATCGGGAGCAGAGCCGTGGATGGGCTCATACAGGCCGGGCGCCCTGTCCCCGATGGACGCGGAAGGAAGCAGTCCGATGGAGCCGGTGACCATGCTGGCCTCGTCGGACAAAATGTCGCCGAACATGTTCTCGGTGACCAAAACATCGAACTGGCCGGGGTCCCGGACCAGCTGCATGGCACAGTTATCCACCAGAAAATCCTCGTAGGCTACGTCGGGATACTCCTGGGCCAGCCGGTGCATGACGCTGCGCCACAGGCGGCTGGTCTCCAGGACGTTGGCCTTGTCCACGCTGGTGACCTTCCTGCGGCGCAAGCGGGAAAGCTCAAAGGCGCGGCGTCCGATACGCTCGATCTCATGCTCGGAGTAAGCCATCCGGTCGGCACACTCCACGCCCCGATCGTCCGTCTCATACTTCTCCCGCCGGCCGAAGTAGATGCCGCCGGTGAGTTCCCGCACCATCATCAGGTCGATGCCCCTTTGGGCGGTCTCGGTTTTCAGGGGGCATGCGTCAATCATGGCGGGACGCAGCGTGGCGGGGCGCAGGTTGGCATACAGCCCCAAATCCTTCCGGATCGCCAGAAGGGCGGTCTCGGGCCGCTGCTCTGCGGGCTTGTCCGCGCCCCACCTGGGGCCGCCCACGGCGCCCAGCAGCACCGCGTCGCAGGTCCTGCATTTCTCCGCCGTGCCGTCGGGGTAGCTCTTCCCCACCGCATCGGTGGCGCAGCCGCCCAGCAGTACGTCCACGAATTCATAAGTGTGTCCGAACGTTTTCCCCACGCGCTCCAGTACCTTGACGGCCTCCCCCACCACTTCGGGGCCGATGCCGTCGCCGCGGATCAGTGCGATCCTGTAGTTCATTACCGTGCCACCCCCCGGTCCTTGAGCGATTTGAGCAGGCCGCCGCTTTCAATGATATTGCCGACGAATTCCGGGAAGGGCGCGGCCTGATAGGTCTTTCCGGTGGTCTCGTCGGTGATGCGCCCGGTGGCGAAGTCCACGCTCACCTGGTCCCCCGCCCGGATCTCCCGGGACGCCTGGGCGCACTCCAGGATGGGAAAACCGATGTTGATGGCATTGCGGTAGAAAATACGGGCAAACGACGGGGCGATGACGCACTTGACGCCGCAGGCCTTGAGGGCCAGGGGCGCATGCTCCCGGGAGGAGCCGCAGCCAAAGTTGGCCCCAGCCACCACGATATCGCCTTTCTCTACGGTGGAAGCAAAACCCGCGTCGATATCCTCCATACAATGGCAGGCCAGAGACTTCTCGTCGGGAGCGTTCAGATACCGGGCGGGGATGATCACGTCGGTATCCACGTTATCGCCATATTTGTAAACCTTCATGGTAACGATCCTTTCTTAACGCGGCGGGGAACGTTCCCGCCCGGTCATTTTGGACCCGTCGCAGACGGGACGCGCAAGCGGAGCGCAGCAAGCGGCCTGGACCGCAAGCGCCTGCCGCAGGGACAGGCTGACCCGCCCCAAGGGGAAACGGAAGCGGCGCCGTTTACAGCGTCCTGGGGTCGGCCACGCAGCCCGCCACGGCGGATGCGGCGGCCACCGCGGGATTGGCCAGAATGATCTCCGAGGTGACGGGACCCATGCGGCCCACGAAATTGCGGTTTGTGGTGGAGATGGCCCGCTCCCCGTCGGAGAGCACGCCCATATGGCCGCCCAGGCAGGGGCCGCAGGTAGGCGTAGACACGGCGCAGCCGGCCTGGATAAAGGTCTGGATCAGCCCCTCGGCCATGGCGTCCAGAGTGATCTGCTGGGTGGCTGGGATGACGATGCAGCGCACGCCCTTGGCCACCCGGCGGCCTTTGAGTACCGCCGCCGCCTGGCGCAGGTCCTCCAGGCGGCCGTTGGTGCAGGAGCCGATGACCACCTGATCGATGTGGGTGCCCGCGACCTGGTCCACGGTGCGGGTATTGGAGGGCAGGTGGGGCAGCGCTACGGTGGGCTGGAGCTGGTCCAGGTCGATGACCACTTCCCGCTCATACTCCGCGTCCGGGTCGGCCTCCACGGCCTGCCAGGGGCGGGTCACGCGGCCCTCCAGATAGGCGCGGGTCCTGCCGTCCACCGGAAAGATGCCGTTCTTGGCGCCCGCTTCGATGGCCATGTTGGCGATGGTGAACCGGTCGTCCATGGACAGGGAGCCCACTCCCTCCCCTGCAAACTCCAAGGACTTGTACAGCGCGCCGTCCACACCGATGGTCCCGATCAGATGGAGGATCACGTCCTTGCCGGACACGCAGGGCTGCAGCTTCCCCTTCAGGGTGACTTTGACGGCGGCGGGGATGCGGAACCAGGCAAGGCCGGTCGCCATGCCGGCCGCCATATCGGTAGACCCCACACCGGTGGAGAACATTCCGACCGCGCCATAGGTGCAGGTATGGGAGTCCGCGCCGATCATACACTCTCCGGGGGCGGTCAGTCCCTTTTCCGGCAGAAGGGCGTGCTCCACCCCCATGCAGCCCACATCATAAAAATGGGTGATCTCATACTTCTGTGCAAATTCCCGTACCTGTGCGCAGAGCTGAGCCGCCTTGATGTCCTTACAGGGGGTGTAATGATCCAGCACCAGAGCGATCTTTTCCCGGTCGAACACCCGGGTCAGACCCGCCTTATTGAATTCTGAGATAGCCACAGGGGTGGTGATATCATTGCCCAGCACCAGATCCAGCTTGCCTTCCACCAGCTGGCCGGGCACCACGTGATCCAGTCCGGCATGGCGGGCCAGGATCTTTTGGGTCATTGTCATTCCCATCTTTGGGCGCCTCCTTTATGATTTTCCTCCACAGCATAACATGGGGCTTGCTGAAAGAATGTAAAGCATGTTACAATCAAAAAAGAGGTGAACGGCATGACTTCCAGAGACATATGGGCCCCCCTGGCGGAACAGCAGCAGCCCCAGTCCTATCCGCCCGGCCGCCTGATCTATCTCCAGGATACCCAGGCGCTCCAGTTCTACTATATCCGCTCCGGCACCGTGAAGTGCTTTATCAGCTCTCCGGAGGGGGACGAGCGTACCCTTACGCTCCACCACGCCGGCGACCTGATCGGGGAGGCCGCCTTTTTCGACCGCCAGCCCAGGGTCTCTTCCGCCGTAGCCGTCACGCGGTGTGAGCTGGTGGCCGTGGACCGCTCCCGGCTGGAGACGGTCTTTGCCCTGCATCCGGATCTGGCCGTCTCCATGCTGGAATATCTGGCCCGTACCATACGCCTGCTCTCCGTCCACGTGGACGGCGCCTTTCTCCAGGCCGACCGGCGCATCGCCCGGCACCTGCTCTCCCTCTCCCCCGACCCGCAGGGTCTGCTCCACTGCACCCATGAAGATATCGGTTCCACCGTCGGGGTAAGCCGGGTCACGGTGAGCCGGGTCCTGGGGGAATTTGACCGTCAGGGCTGGATCGAGACCGGATATAAAAGCATCAAGATTCGGGATCCAGGCGCTCTGACCGAGCTGCTCTCCGGTGAAACATAACGACCGCGCGGCAGGCGTACGCCTGCCGCGCGGTCGCTTTATTCTTTTGAAAAGCGTTTCTGAGAGAGAATCTCAAAGTGGAACTTTTTCTGGAGGGTCCCCAGAATGCCGTCCGGCAGGAACAGGATCACCAAAATGGCGATCAGGCCCAGAATGATATTGGAGTAACCGGGATAACTGGCCAGCATCTCTTCCAGCACCGTGTAAATGATGGCGCCCAGGATGGGGCCGCCCATGGTGCCGATGCCGCCGATAATGACGATGAACACGATGGATACCGTCCAGTTGATGCCGAAGCCTCCGCTGGGATAGATGCTGCCCTTGTTCAGATAGAACACCCCGCCGGCCAGGGCGGTAAAAAAGCCGCAGATGACAAAGCACAACAGCTTAGACTGGAAGATGTTCACACCCACGCTGGAAGCCGCGTCCGCGTCGTCCCGCATGGCGGTGAGGCCCAGGCCGATCTTGGAGCGCAGCAGCAGGTAGATGACTACCAGGGAGACGACGCACAGCACCAGAGCGATCATATAGATCTCGGTCGTGCTGGGATAAGGCTTGGCCTTGATCGTCATGCCCGCACCCTGCTTGACGAAGGTCCAGCTGGTGAAAAAGGTCTTGAGGGCCTCGGCCACGACCCAGGTGGCGATGGCGAAATACATGCCGCGCATCCGGAACAGGAGCACGGACAGCCCCAGGGCCAGGGCCGCGCCCAGCACGCCGCCTACGGCAAAGCCCGCCCAGTAGGAGGCGCCGTAGGTGAAGGTCATGACCGCCAGGGAATATCCGGCGATCCCGATAAAGGACTGCTGGCCTAGACTTGTCATGCCGGTGTAACCGCTCATCAGGTTCCACATGGAGCCCAGGCAGCAGTACAAAAAGATCTTGAGCAGGTAGCGCTGGGCGTTGCTGGAGAGCACTCCGGTCAGGGGCAGGATCACCAGCAGCGCCACAATGACCACGGCGGTGATGAGCATGGGCAGGCCGCCGAACACACGGACCTGCTTGTGGGCGGAGGCTTCTAAGGTTTTCGTCTTCATTTCGTTTCCTCCTCCCTTACTTTGAGAACAGGCCCTGGGGCCGGACCGCCAGCATGACCAGCAGGACGATGTAGCTGATAAACATGCCGTAGTTGGCGCCGCCGATGACCTGGGCCAGGCCGAAGACCAGGCCGGCCACCAGAGTGCCGGGAATACTGCCCATGCCGCCGATGACCACCACGCCGAAGGCGATGAGCAGATATTCGCCGCCGGAGCTGGGATAGAAGGTCCAGCGCATGCCGACGCACAATCCGGCAATGGCCGCGGTGGCCATTGCAATGCCCATGGCCACGCCGTAGGTCTTCTTGACGCTGACCCCCATCAGGGATGCCGCCACCGTATCATCCGAGGTGGCGCGGATGGCACGGCCCATATACGTCTTGCGCAGGAACAGCGTCAGCACCAGGATGGTGATGAGGCTGATGGCGAAAACCACCAGATTGAGCACTGAGATGGAGATACCGCCGAGGTTCAGGCTGGCGGTGGCATAGCTGACGCCGATCTTTTGGGCATCCGCGGTAAACAGCAGCAGCATGGCGTCCTTCAGGATGATGGACAGGCCGAAGGTGACCAGCAGCGCGGGTTCCGCCCCCCGCAGCATGACCCGGTTGATGAGTACGCTCTGGAGCACCATGCCCAAAAGGAACATAACGGGGACGGTGACGACCAGTGTCAGAATGGGGTTGATCCCCAGTGCGCTGGACAGGATGGTGGAGCCAAAGGCGCCCATAATGATGAACTCCCCGTGGGCCAGGTTCGTCAGCTTGACGATACCGAACATCATGCTCATACCGACTCCGAGGAGGGCATAGATCGCGCCCAGCAGGATACCGTTGATCAGGATTTGCATTCTTCCCCCTCCTCCTTACAGGCCGAAATAGGCCTTTTTGATTTCTTCTTCACCCAGCTCCGCAGAACGGCCGGACAGGACCACCTTGCCCTTGAGCATGACGTGACTGATCTCGCCGGTCTTGATCGCCCGCTTGGTGTCCTGTTCCACCAGCACCACGGTCATGCCCTCGCCGCTGATCTGCTTGATGCGGGCATAAATATCCTTGATAATGGTGGGGGCCAGACCCAGGGAGATCTCGTCAAAGAGCACCAGCTCCGGGTTGGTCATCAGCGCCCGGCCGATGGCCACCATCTGCCGCTGGCCGCCGGAGAGGCTGCCGGAGAGATCGTTGCGCTTCTCCTTGAGCACCGGGAAGAGCTCGTACACCCGCTCCAGAGAGTCCTTAACCTTGGCCCGTGCGGCCTTGGGGTAGCTGCCCATGACCAGGTTGTCCTCCACAGTCATGCGGATGAAGCAGCGGCTGCCCTGGGGCACCAGCGAGAGGCCCCGCAGCACGACCTTTTCCGCCGGCATTCCGGTAATGTCTTCCCCCTTGAAGGTGATCGTTCCGGCAGTCGGCTTATGTACCCCGGCTATGGTGTCCATCAGGGTGGATTTGCCCGCGCCGTTGGCGCCGATGACCGAGACGATGATCCCCTGCGGCACGTCCAGCGTGGCCTCCTCCACGGCGACAAAGTCGCCGTATTTTGCCTGGACGCCCTCTACTTTCAGGATAGGCTCACTCATCTTCTTCCACCCCCAGATAAACTTCTTCCACCAGCTTGGAGTTCATGACCTCCAGGGGCTCCCCCACCAGCAGGTTGTGGCCCTCGGACATACACATCAAGGTGTCCGTGGACTCCACCATGGTCTGGATGACGTGTTCGATCCAGATAATGGAGTAACCGGCGGCCTTCAGGTTGGCCACCATTTTCATGACATCCTGGACCTCCGCCTCGGTCAGGCCAGCGGCCACCTCGTCCAGCAGCAGCAGCTTGGGCTCGGTACCCAGGGCCCGTGCGATCTCCAGCCGCTTGCGGTCCAGCAGCGTCAGCTCCCCCGCCCGGATCTCGCGCTTTTCATACAGCTCGGTGAGCTTCAGCGCCTCCAGGGCCACCCTGCGCCCGTCTTTCTCCGAATGGCCCGCGCCGTGGACGGAGGCCACCAGGACGTTTTCAAATACGCTCATGCCCTCGAAGGGACGGGGCACCTGATAGGTGCGCCCGATGCCCAGCTTGCAGCGGGCGGCGGCGTTCGTTTTCGTTACATCATGCCCGTCATAGGCGATCTTTCCCTTGGTCGGGATGATCAGGCCGATCAGGGCGTTGAACATGGTGGTCTTGCCGCATCCGTTGGGGCCGATGACACCGTAGACCTCGCCACGTTTCATTTCAAAGCTCAGGTCATTCAGGATCTGAACCCGGCCGTAGCCGGCGTTCACGTGTTCGAACGACAGAATGGTATCCGTATCCATGTTTCCCTCCCGTATTGCGAAGCTGGGGCGGACGGAGAGCCGAGACTCCCCCGCCCGCCCCGGTCAGATCCGTTGCGCTTGGGTTTTCGCTCTTACTTGTTGGAAGCGTTTCCGGCGATGTACGCGCCAGTGGTGGAAACCTCGGGGAACACGCTGTTGTCGATGATGACCAGCTCCATCGTGCCGTCCTCCGCGCGCTGCCACTGACCGCCGCAGACTACGGTGTCGGAGTAGTGCAGGCCGCCCATGGTGTTCTCATACTCGATGGGGCCGACAATGGTGGTCACGTCCAACTGGGACAGGGCGTCGCGGACCGCCGTCTTGTCCGTGGTGCCCGCAGCCTGGAAGGCCTCGACGGCCAGCTCCATGGCGGCATAACCATAGCCGGCGGGCTGGGGCATGGGACGGCCGCTGTTGGCGGCGGAGTAGGCCTCGCCCAGCTGTGCGCAGGTCACGCCGGTCAGATCGGAGGTATAGGGGTGATCGGGGCTCCACCACACCTCGGTCATGACGCCTTCCATGATGTCCTCGCCGATGGCTTCCATGTCGCCCAGCAGCAGGCAGCACTTGCCCATGGTGACGCAGCCGACTTCAAGGCCGCTCTGCAGGGCCTGGCTCCACAGATTGGAAAAATCGGGAGGCGTGTTGGTACCGGCCAAGACGTCGATCTCGGCGCTCTTGAACTGGCTGATCACGTTGGAGAAGTCGGTCGTCCCGGCGGGGTACTGGCCGGGGTCCACCAGTTCGTAGCCGTCTTCGGCCACCTTCTGGGTAAAGACCTCGTACCAGGCGGTGCCGTCCGCGTCGTTGGCGAACGCCACGCCCACCTTGTGGCCCTGGCCGGGGCCGTAACCGGCCGCCGTCCACAGGGCCTTGTACTGCTCGTAAACATTCTCGATCGTCCAGAAGGCGTGATAGGTCCACTCATACTCATCGGCGGCGCCGGCCACGGCATTGACAGGCGCCTGGATGGCCACGCAGGGCACGCCGTAGCGCTCGGCCACGGAACTGACGGGGATGACGGTCTCGGGAGTCTGGATCGCGACGATCAGGTCCACCTTGTCCTCTTCACACAGCTTCTGCGCCATCTCGGTACAGGTAGTGGTGTCGGACTTGGAGTCATACAGAACAACTTCGACGTTCTTCTTTTCGCCGTCCACCTCAATGCCGCCCAGGGTGTCGTTGACATAGGAGGTGATCTGGTCGATGACCCACTGGCCGCCTTCGCCGTTTCCGGCCAGAGCGCCGGTGGAGGGGTTCACATAACCGATCTTGATGGTACCGCCGCTGGAGCCGCCGGAGGAACCGCCAGAGGAGCCGCCGCCCTCGTTGCCGGAGCCGCTGCCTCCGTTGCCGCCGCAGCCGGCCAGCAGGCCGGCTGCCATGACCACGCAGAGCAAGAGCGCGAGGATAGGTTTCTTCTTCATCGTTCGATCTCCTTTCATTGCTTCAGCCGGGCGTCAAGGGCTTTTCCCCTGTCTGTCAAGGCTGAGCTTCTGACCGAATTCTATCAGTTTTTCCCTTAAGCAAACCTTAAGCGCCCCCTTATGCAACCTTAAGTTTTTATGCAACACACGTTTTTGCGGCCAAACTTTTTGCTCCGTTTTTGTTCAATATGACCAGCCCCCTGTTGGGGGCGCCAATTTTGGAAGCGGTGTTTGCAGGAAAAAATGCGGAAGGCCCCGCCTTGGCAGGTCCCTCCGCATACGTTCAGGCTTTTCCCTTTTCCCGTACCGGGAGCGTTACCGCAAATGTCGTTCCCTTCGGCCGGTTGTGCGCCGCTGTGATTCGCCCGCCATGGCGCGTTACGATCAGGCTGGCGATGTAAAGCCCCAGGCCGCTGCCGTCCGCCTTGGACTGCTGGCGCTCCTCCCGGTAAAAGCGGGTAAAGATCTTGCCCAGCGCCTCATCCTTGATTCCCACCCCGGTATCGGATACGGCCAGCACCGCTTTCCCATCGGCCATCTGCGCGGAAACCCGGATGCTGTCTCCCGGTTCGGTATACTTCAGCGCGTTTTCCAGCAGGATGGCCAGAAGCTCGGTGAGCAGCTGACGATCGGCCTGGATATCCAGACCGTGCTGAAGCGTACACGCCATCGTCTTGCCCGCCGCTTCGGCCTGGTAGCGAAACGGTTCGATAAAATCCCCCACCATCTGATCCAGCTGGATGTTTTCCCGGTGGATGGTCATCTCCGCAGCCTGAAGCTGTACCATCTCCAGCAGATTGGAGGCCATCTTGCGCAGACGGCTGGTCTCAGTCAGCGAATTCATGATAAGGTCGCTTCGCTCGATGATCCGCGCCCCCGGCGTATCCAGCAGCAGCTCCAGGGAACTGTGGATGACCGCCAGAGGGGACCGCAGCTCATGCGAGGCATAGCTGATGAATTCATCCTGCCGTTCCCACGCCTCGGTCACGCCCTGGACCAGCGTTTTGCTCAAAAACCACCCCACTATCAGTACCAGCAGCATCGCCGCCAGGGTGCACTGCACCAGTACCCGCAGGATGATGGCCAGAGAGGCTTCGATCTCCGTGGAGTCGGTGGTCATCTGGACATAAAAGGTCTCCCCCGCCGAAGTGGTCACAGCAAGCGTGTAGGTGCGGTAATAGAGCACAAAGCTGTTGCGCTCCACCGATTCGGTCTGCATGCCGTGCGCCCCGGCCTGAAAGCCGACGTTGAGCATGTAATCAAAGCTGGACAGATACTCCGCGTTGAGAATATTTCCCTGACGATCCCGCAGCAGCAGGAAAATGCGGTAGGTGATCACATAGCTGCCCCGGTCGGTATAGACAATGTTCTTGCCGTTTTGAAAGTTCTCCACGGCGCCGTCCACATTGGACTCAATGGCCTGGGCGGCATGCTCCATCTGACGGTCCACATCCTCATAGAGGGCGCCCTCCGCCACCGCGTATACGATCAGATCGAAAATACCGAACAACGCCAGAAATACCACGAACAAAAGCAGCATATACCGCAGGCGGCGCTGCAGCAAGAAGGCTTTTCTATCCATAGAGCTCGCTGTCGTCGGTGAGGATATAACCGATCCCCCGCACGGTCTTCAGATACTTTTCATAGTCGTACTGCCGCAGAAGCTTCCGGATCTGACTGGCATAGACTTCCACCACGGAAAAATCCGTAGCGGAATAGAAGCCCCATACGCGCTGGAACAGGCGTTCCTTATGTACGATCACGTTCTTGTTTTCCACCAGATAGTAAAGAAAATCGAACTGCTTGCCGTGCAGGTCCAGTTTCCCGTCCCCGATACGGGCGGTGCGGGTATTGGTCCACAGCGTCAGCTCCAAAAAGCGCAGACCTTCGCGCTGAGCGCTCTCATCCCGCCGGGTGCGGCGCACCAGTGCGTCCAGCCGGGCCTGAAAGATATCCAGATCAAAGGGCTTGGACAGGTAGTCGTCCGCCCCCGCCCGCAGGCCCTTCACCTGGTCGGAAGCCTGTCCCAGGGCGGTCAGCATAAGCACCGGCGTGGTGATGCCGCCGCCGCGCATCTGCTCCAGCACTTCATAGCCGTTGAGCCGGGGCATCATCACGTCCAGAATGATCACATCGAAGCTCTCCCGGGCTAGACGCTCCAACCCCTCTTCTCCATCGAACGCCTGGGTCATGTCGAATTTGTGCTTGAGGCTCTCACAGATGTTGTTGGACAGGATCCTGTCATCCTCTACGATCAGCGCTTTCATGAAGCCGCTCCCTCCTCCCCCGTCCCGGCCGGGCCGGGTATGGGGATGATATCTGCTGTAACCGGGATCTCCGGGATCAGATAATTGCCCACGATCTCCTGACGGTAGGTGCCGTCCGCCCCCATGACCCACTGTCCGGTCACACAGGGCATCACGGACACATGCTCTTCATTGAAGGAGACATAGCCCACCACGGTGTCCAGTCCGGTCTCCTCCGCTGCGGCATTGATGGCGTCCAGCTCCAGAGAACCGGCCCGCTTTAGGATATCATACAAGATCTCCACATTGGCGTGCTTATATCCAACGGTGGGCGGCGCGTCCGTCAGCGCGGGATCAAACCGCGTCCGGTAATCCTCCGCCAGTTCCTGACAGCTCCAGCCGTTGATGGAGGAGGTATAGGGAAAATCGGAACGCCACCACACCTCGGTGATCAGGCCGTTGGCCGCTTCCCCCATGGCCTCCACGTCGGCGGCGAACAGGCAGGACTTCGCCACCGTGCACATCTTGGGCCGGTAACCGGCGGACAGGCATTCCGACCAGAAGGCGGAAAAATCAGCCGTAGTCATCACGCCCAAAATGATGTCGCATGGGGCGGCGGCAAATGCCTCCACGGTGGCGCTGTAATCTTCCATACCGATGGCATAGCGCCCCGGGTCCACGATGGTATAGCCTTTGGCCGCGGCAAATTCCGTAATGAAAGTGGTGATCTCGATCCCCTCGCTGTCGTTCGCCGTGAGCAGGCCGACCGTCTTGTTGCTGTCGATCTGCTCCCAGGCATCCAAAAAGCAGAGCATCTCCCGTTCGTTGTCAAAAAAGGTGTGCCAGGAGTTCTGGTAAGGCCCCCCCAGTACCCAGGCGGACGCCGGTGCGTCTACCGAAATGCAGGCGATCCCTGCGCGCTCGCATACGGCGGACACCGGAGAGACCGTATCCGCCGTATGCGAGACGATCATGATATCCGCCCCCCGTTCGATGAGCTCCAGGGCGGCCGCGCCGGCTCCCGCCACATCCGATCCGGAGTCGGCATAGATCAGCTCCAGCCGGCAGCGCTTCCCATCCAGCACCACGCCGCCCTGTTCGTTGACCGCGTCGATGGCCGTCTGCTCCACATAGGGGGTCCCCTGTCCGAAGGAGGCCAGCGTACCGGTCAGCGGGACCACACGGCCCACCAGCACCGTATCGTCAAAGATCCAGCTTCCGTCCTCCGCCTGCCCTGAGGGCGCCGGTTCCGGCCCACGCGGACGGCACGCGGACAGTGTGAAGGCCAGAGCCAGGCATAACAGCACGGCCGCCCCTCGTCTCATTCGCCACGCCTCCCCCTTTGGCTGTCGTTTTCTCTATTCTATCGGATTGTCAAACGGATTGCAAGGTGATTCAGAGCCCCTCCGCTTTCTGTGCTCCATCCGTACCGGTCTCTCCATGCTTGAGGCTGTAATAATAGCTTCCCCTTCCCAGCTCGGCCGCCACCCCTTCCGCGAAGGTCCCCAGCTTGGCCGCCGCGGCCAGGCCCAGGCGGCGCAGTCCGTAGGCCGGTCCGAACCGCGCCATGATTTGAACCGAGGAGCGGATATCGTAAAAGGCCCGGCTGGAGCGCATAAATTCCTTCTGGAGTTCCCAGGCGGTCATGTGCTTGGGCCGAAACGTCACGTTCATCATGTCGAACTGTTCCCAATCGCGGGTCAGTATCCGCCCCTCCTCCCGGTACTGCTCATAAACGGCGGTGCCCGGGAAGGGCGTCAGAATGGCCGGTTGGAGCTGATACGCTCCGATTTGCCTGGCAAACGCCACGGAGCGGCGGATATCCTCCGGCGTATCGGCGTCGATCCCCAGCACCAGACTGGCGATCAACCGGATCTTGTGCCGTGCCAGAGCCGCGCCGCAGGCTTCGATATCAGCCACCCGCTGATGTTTTTCGACCTGATCCAGCGCCTGCTGATTCAGGGATTCAATGCCGACCAGGACCCGGTTCAGATGCGCCTGCTCCAGCAAATCAAGGAGCTGCTCATCCCGGTAGAGGTCGGTACGTCCAAAAAAGAAGGTCTCCCGGAACACCAGATCCTCTGCAATCATCCGGCGGCAGATTTCTTTAGCGTAGTCCGGGTCGGCCGTAAAATTGTCGTCTTCAAAGTTCATATAGCGAAAGCCCAAACGCTTGTAGCAGCGCAATTCCGCGATCACGCTCTCCACGCTGCGCCTCCGGTAAGGCCGGAACATCCGGGAGGTGGTGCAGAAGGAACAGCAATAGGGGCAGCCCCGGCTGGACATCACGTTAGCCGTGTCGCAGCGGGTCTTCAAAATGGAGTAATCCGGAATGGGAACGCAATCCAGGTCTTCCACACAGGGCGCACGGACGACGGCGTCCCGGATGCGGCCCTCCACCACGTCCAGGATGACCCGCTCCCCTTCTCCGACGATGACCTGATCGGCGTGCTCCGCCGCCTCCTCCGGCAGGGTGCTAGGGTGGATGCCGCCCAGGATCACCCGTGCTCCGGTCTCCCGACGGAAGCGGTCGGCCAGCTCGTAGGCCCGCGGCGCGGTGGATGTCATGGCGTTCAGACAGAATACGTCCACGCCTTTGGTCAGCCGCTTGTAATTCAGGGTGGTATAGAGCTCCTCATAGACCTCCACCTGATGCCCCGCCGTCTTCAGAATGTGGCCCAGGATCAGCGGACCCGTGATGGCGTTTGTGTGCCCGTAAAAAGAGCCGCCCAGCCGGTAGAAGCGCTGGCGCCGCAGCCAGCTGGCGGGCGTGATGAATACAATTTTCATAAGGGGCCTCTCTTTCTTGGTTCGCGCGCGGCAGCCCTGCCCCCGGCCCGGGCCTGGTATCGGTCTGTCAGGCGCTCCTATTCTTCTCTATTCTGCCCCCACCTCCGATGACCCAAACAGCAGCGGACAAGGCGGTCAAAACAGACCCAAAGGCCTGTTTCGACCCAGCCTGTCCCAAGATGAAGGAACTCTGCAAGGCGCTCCTGCGGGATGGTTTTTCAACCGTCAGGCTGTTGAAAAACCCTCTTGGAGAAGAGCCTCGCAGAGTTCCGTCGTCCGCAGACGACGGAAGGAAAGAAATCTCCGTCATTTCCGGCGACATGCGCGTCGGAAATGACACCTCTCATGACGGA
>ERZ1673695.837-NODE-837-length-39642-cov-5.464471_pt1 | contig 39642 bp, 36 predicted proteins | sample MGYA00580225_ERZ1673695 | MGnify/ENA primary metagenome ERZ1673695 (study PRJEB41218, sample SAMN15661739) | gut metagenome | host: Homo sapiens | place: Canada: London | collected 2015-08-20/2019-03-30 | study: EMG produced TPA metagenomics assembly of... | reverse complement strand
TTCGAACCCTCGGCCTCCAGAGCCACAATCTGGCGCGCTAACCAACTGCGCTATACCCACCATATTGGCACGCCCGACAGGATTCGAACCTGTGACCTACTGCTTAGAAGGCAGTTGCTCTATCCAACTGAGCTACGAGCGCATACTGCCCCATACCGGGCAAAATGGAGCGGGTGATGGGAATCGAACCCACACAACCAGCTTGGAAGGCTGGGATTCTACCATTGAACTACACCCGCGTTTTCTCCGCCGCCGTACGTGGCAACGGAGATAATTATACCAAAACACAAAAAATTTGTCAAGCTTTTTCCCAATTTATGCAACATCAAAAACAAGGGAATTTTCCCGTACCGACAAACCGATCATGACAGGGGGATTTTCATACCGCTCCACCAGGATTCCGGCAATTTTATCTTCAACCTCTTTGCGGATTTTTGTCCGCAGGTCGCGGGCACCAAAGCGGTTTGTCCCAAGTTGGTCGACCAGCCATTCCACTGCCGCCTGGTCGTAACCAAAGCCAATCCCCTTTTCCTTGAGGGGCTCTGTCAGCTCACCAAGCATCAAACGGGCAATTTGATAAAGCGATTCCTTTTCCAGCGGACTGAATACAACAACCTCGTCCACACGGCCCAGAAATTCCGGGCGCAGGATTTCAGAAAGGGATTTAAGCGCCTTTTCTTTTGCTATTTCCTGAGCGCCCTTATTGAAACCAATCACGCCATTTTTATCGTTTGAACCAGCGTTGGACGTCATCACAATAACGGTATTTTCAAAATTGACCGTTCTGCCCTGTCCGTCGGTAATCCGCCCCTCATCCAGAATCTGAAGGAGGATATTCATCACGTCAGGATGCGCTTTCTCAATTTCGTCGAAAAGGACGACCGAGTAGGGCTTTCTGCGAACTTTTTCGGTCAACTGGCCTGCCTCGTCATACCCCACATACCCCGGAGGCGCCCCAATCATTCGAGAAACCGCGTGCTTTTCCATATATTCAGACATATCGAGCCGGATCAGCGGATCGACGTCGTCAAAGAGCTCTGCCGCAAGAACCTTGACCAACTCAGTCTTTCCAACCCCGGTTGGCCCCACAAAGATAAAGGAGGCGGGACGGCGGCGGTTGCTGATTCCGGCGCGGTTGCGGCGGATCGCGGCACAGACTGAAGCAATCGCTTCGTTCTGTCCAATCACTTTAGCGCGCAGAACATCCTCAAGCGAACCAATTTTTTTGTATTCGCTCTCCTGGATTTTAGCGGCCGAGATACCGGTGCAAAGCTCAATGACCTTAGCGAGATCCTCAATTGTCACCTGGATATCCGCCACCTGCGGTTCAAGCGCCTCAAGCTGCTGGCGAACCGCAAGAGTCTGCGACTTCACCTGCGCAAGCTGCTCGTAATCGACATTCTGCGGATCGCTTTCCATTTCTTCCTCGCGCTTTACAAGGAATTGGCTCTCTTTGGTGAGCTTTTCATATTCGGTCAGCTGCGGGCTGCGCAGCGATGCGCAGGCACACGCCTCGTCCAACAGATCAATCGCCTTATCCGGCAGGAAGCGGTCGTTGATATACCGTTCAGAAAGGATGACCGCTTCCCGGACAATATAATCGGAGGCCTTGACACGGTGGTACTGCTCATAGTACTCCCGAAGGCCCAATAAAACCTGATATGCGTCTTCAATACTCGGCTCTTTGACGATCACCGGCTGGAACCGGCGCTCAAGGGCCGAATCTTTTTCAATATTTTTGCGGTACTCGTTAAAGGTAGTCGCTCCAATTACCTGAATCTCCCCGCGGGAAAGAGCCGGCTTCAAAATATTGGCGGCGCTCATCGAGCCTTCTGAATCCCCTGTCCCTACGATGGTATGGATTTCGTCGATAAACAGAATGATATTTCCCGCTGCTTTTACTTCGTCAATTAAACCCTTGACACGGCTTTCAAACTGCCCGCGGAACTGAGTTCCAGCGACCAGGGCCGTCATATCGAGCAGGTAAAGCTCCTTATCCAGAAGGCGGAACGCCACATTGCCCGCAGCAATCTTCTGGGCAATTCCCTCCGCAATGGCAGTTTTGCCAACGCCGGGCTCGCCGATCAGGCAGGGATTATTCTTGGTGCGACGGGATAAAATCTGCACAACGCGGGCAATTTCCCGGTCGCGCCCAATAATCCGGTCCATCTTTCCCAATCTAGCCTTCTCAGTAAGATTGGTGCAATAATTGGTCAAGAACTTTTTGCCCGGTTTTTCCGCCGTTTTCTTTTTCGTTTTTTTCTCTGTTTTTCCCTCTGCCGAAGCCCCACCGTCCGGCTCTGCCTGCCCGGCCGGTCCCTTGCTAAACAGGTTTTGGAGAAAATTCGGCATCATATCGGCGCCGCCGGGTTCAAAAGAATCCCCGTCGTCGTCGGTCAGAGCCATCATTTGATCGCTCATCATTTCAATATCATCATCGGAAATCCCCATGCTGTCCATCATCTGCTGAACCTGCGGAATTCCCAGCTCTTTCGCACACTGAAGGCACAATCCTTCGTTGATTGTCTCGCCGCCCTCCATTCTGGACATGAAGACAACCGCCATGCGCTTTTTACACCTGCTACAAACCATACTGCTCTCCTTAAGGTCATTCTACTTTTAAAACATCCGGCAGCTTTTTAGCCTCCCAAAAGAGGAACTATACTCCGCTCTGCTTATAATAACGGGCAAACTCTCTGCCGTACATGGCAAGCGCAAATAAAGTTACAGCGATTACCAATACGTTACATATTAACAGCCAGATATCACCCACGTGTGGAATAATTATGAATAAAAACATAACTGTATAAGTTACAAAGGTCGCAAGCTTTCCAAACCAGCGTGATGAAACCGGTTTGACGCCGCGCTTTGCTAAAATAATCCCCCCCAGCAGCATAAACAGCTCTTTTACCACATATACAGCGAGAACCAGACTGATCTGCCGGTAGAGGAACATCAGGCAAAACAGCACAGCCGCCACCGTAATTTTATCAGCGGCCGGGTCAAGCACTTTGCCAAGCTGAGTGATCTGGTTGAATTTTCTGGCGATGAAACCGTCAAGCACATCGGTAAAGCCCGAAACAAAAAGGATAACCGCCAGCCAATAATACTGTTCCCGCGGAAGAAGAAAAAACGCGCAGATAAAAACAGGCACCAGTATAAGACGGAAAACCGACAGCATATTTGGAATACTCATAAAACGTCCCGAATGCCGCCCCAAGCGGCACTCCTTTCTTTTACAGATTAATTCCTTCAAACACCTTTGTTACATCGAAGTTATACAGCCACTTGAAAAGGATTGTAGAATCTACCACCTTATCGTTGAGCCACGTGATCCCGTTGGATGACAGCAAAATCACCGCCTTTACCATGAAGACAAGAACAACCATCCACAGGATAGCCTGAAAGACGCCCACAACTCCGCCGAGCAGCCCGTCAAACGTTCCAATCACTGGGATGCGGCGCACCTGAATCAGCATTTTGTCAATAATGCGGAGGGCGAACATGCAAAGCAGGAAGAGAATCAAAACCGTGAGGATACTGATCAGTACCACCATCATTGGCTTCAACAGGCCGACAATTGAATCGGTCATCGTCGCGGAATTTTCCGTCATAGCAGACTGGATATTAGCCATTACCTGTTCCTTGGAACCAAACAGGAAATCAAGCGGGCCCGATAGATATCCAGGCAGGTTCTGGTACATATTATCAACCGCAGCCGCCAGGCTCTGATTGGTTCCGGCTACCACCTGTGTTTCAACCATTGACGTAAGCCAGGGTTTAACCATAGAGTCAAAAATTCCTTCGGCAATCATCCGCCCGAACATAAAGGAAAAAACGGTTGCAATTAAAAAACCGCCCAAAGACAGGATTGACCGCAGGAACCCCTTTTTATACCCGGCAAAAATAATAACAACAATTAAAGCCAATACAATAAAATCGATGATCCAATTCAAGAAAAGCACTTCCTTTCCCTGTTTTACAGCTCCGCGCGTAAAAGATGCCTGCAAACGCAGTCTGCGGCTTACTATTTGCTTTATAAACGTCAGGCAGAATAGTTACACTAAGAACCCGCGACCGAAATTTCACCCAGGCCCAGAACATAGACGGTGGAACCAATGATTGTAATCTTATCGGCATCAGAACGGACCGGCGTTTGTTTTACTAAATTCATATGGGAATCAAACTGCAATATTTCACTTTCTGTAAGGACATATACAGAACCGCCGGAAACTTCTGTCCATTTAATTTCCTGTTGTATCACATAAGAGCCGGTTTTATTCCCGCTGTTGTCAAGAAGAACCACCTCTTGTTCCGCGGAATTAACCGAGGAAGAAAGCACTACTGCCGTGTAGTCGCCCGAATGGTCGGAATAATCACCGATATTCTTTCCGTACTGATATTCCGCCTGTATTTCGCCGCTTGCAGAAACCACGGCGGTTTTGGTATCGCCTACAACGCAGAGGGACCCGTTGCTTTTAAACCGAGCGGAAAGGATCATCATATCTGCGAAAGATACGGACGCTACGTTTTGATCCTGCCCCTGTGAGATATTCATCAGGTAAACGGTCGAGACGATCGCCCCGTCCTTGGCGCCAATACAGCTTACCGCGAGCTGCCCGTCATCCCTGAGAGATAGCCCGGTTATCTGCCCGTCTGATAAATACCATTTGAAAAGCTGCTTATTCTGTGAGCTGTATACAGTCACCGAACCCGCGTAGCGTTCCTCAGTAGTAGCCACTGCAACCGTTCCCCCACCGTTCATCACGCCGCAGATAATTTCATTCGGCATTTCACGCTCATATGATGTGCCGTGGCTGGAGTCCACCCGGAAATTGTTACCACCCCGGTCGTAGAGAAGAACCTTTTTTTCCGAAGAGAAAACAGTTGGCCTTGTATAACTGTGGGGCAGGTTCAGAAGGGTTTCCCCCCCGCTGCTATAAAGATAAATTTTGCTGTCCGTCACCATAACCAAGGACGAACCGCACCGTTCAAACTGGAGCGGGCGGTCGCCGAACAGCTTTTTGGGGAAACCGGTACTGTCGCCGGTTCCCTGGGCGGTGTTATTCCCCAGCAATTCGGAAATATCGCTGAAATCGAATTTTGCTGCAAAAAACACCAAAAGGCCAGCAATAATCAATACAACAGCAACCGTAATAAAACGGCGGATTTTCCGTTTTCTACGCCGTTTTTTCCGGTAGAGCTCAATATCATTTGAAGGGTCTGGACGAGCTGAACTGGCGATGACGAAAACCTCCTGTCAAAAATGAGGATAAAACACTTTGTTGAGATAAAGCCCGCAGGGGGAAACGGTTTTACCCGCTCCATGCCGGTCTTTTGACGCAATCAGCGCATCAAGGTCTTCTACCTGCAGGCGGCCTTCATTAACCTTGAGCAGGGTGCCGACCAAAATGCGGACCATATTATAGAGAAATCCGTCCCCGGTTACCGTAAACTGAACAAAACCGTCCTGTCTCGCCAGGGAAAACTCTGTCAGAGTGCGGGTTGTATCTTCAATTTTAGTGCCGGTGTTGCTGAAACCGGCAAAATCATGCCTTCCCAGAAAATGGGAAGCCGCGCGGTTCAACAGCTCAAGGTCAACGCCGCGACGGTAATGGAGTGCTAACCCCTCATAAAAAGGATTTCTGTATTCCCCCTCGTACAGCCGGTAAATATACTGCTTTCCGGCCGCGTGATAGCGGGCGTGAAAATCATCCGGCACCTCATAGCAGTCAAGAATGACAATGTCCCGGGGAAGAACCCGGTTCAGTGCACGGACAAACCGTTCCGGAGGAATAGCGGTCTCAGTATGCATGTTAAAATAATATTCAAGAGCATGTACCCCCGTATCGGTCCGTGAACAGCCAATGATGCCGTCCCGTCTCCCGGTTACCTTTTCAATTCCATCCTGAAGCGCTTCGGTAACCGTATAGGCGTTTTTCTGCACCTGGTAACCGTGATAGTTCCGCCCGTCAAAGCAGCATTTAAACAGTAAATTTTTCATAAACGGCACCTTAGAAAAACGCGGGGACAAAAAGGTTGATGCAGACTACTCCCGCAATGCACAACACCATAATCAACGCCCCATAGAGGTCGATTGCCCCCAAATGAAGCTGTTTCATACGGGTGCGTCCCTCGCCGCCGTGGTAACAGCGGCATTCCATGGCCATGGCCAGATCATCCGCCCGCCGAAAGGCTGAAATAAAAAGCGGAATCAGGATCGGCACCAGTGCTTTCGCCCTTTGCAGCAGGTTGCCGGACTCAAAATCCGCCCCCCTTGCCTTCTGGGCCGACATAATTTTATCAGTTTCCTCGATCAGCGTCGGAATAAAACGCAGAGCGATGGTCATCATCATGGCGAGCTCATGCACCGGAAAACGGAGTACTTTCAAAGGTTTGAGAAGCGACTCGATTGCGTCGGTCAGCTCAATCGGCGAGGTCGTGTAGGTCAGCAGGCTTGCTCCGGCAATGAGAGCGAGAATCCGGATTGCCATGATGACGGCAAGGCGGAGCCCCTCATAGGTAATTTTCAGAAAACCCCATTCAAAAATTGGGGTACCGGAGACAAAAAAGAGGTTGAGGATTCCGGTAAAGATGACAATGGGAATAATGGGTTTGATCCCCTTGAGCATCATTTTCGCCGGAATTTTCGCAACCGCATAGGACACGATTAACAGCGCGATGCCGATTAAGAACCCAATAGCGTTCGAAACCACGAACAACATAACGATATATGCAATTGTCAGGATGATCTTAACCCTGGGATCCAGCCTGTGGATAAAGGAGGAACCGGGAAAGTATTGTCCAATGGTGATGTCTTTGAGCATTTACCGCACGTATCCTTTCGAAAGCCGTTTTAACAGTTCCTGCTTCGCGCCCTCCACCGTGTAGATATTCCGGTTGACCGGATACCCCTTTTCGCTGAGAGCGTGAAACACCTTTGAAATTTGGGGAATAGAAAGCCCCATGTGGGAGATGGCGTCCGATTTTGAGAAAACCTCATCGACCGTCCCATAGGTGAAAATTTTCGCCTTATTCATAACCAAGACCTTCGTTGCGTATTTGGCAACATCCTCCATGCTGTGTGAAACAAGCAGAATGGTGTTCTTTTTAGTCTGATGGTATTCCTTGATCCGCCCGAGTATCCTGTCCCGCCCTTTCGGATCAAGGCCGGCAGTTGGCTCGTCAAGAATCAGCACCTTGGGATCCATGGCGATAACGCCGGCAATAGCCACCCGCCGCTTTTGGCCGCCCGAGAGTTCAAACGGGCTTTTTTCCATCAGCTCTTCCGAAATGCCGACAAACCCAGCCGCGTCCCGCACACGCCGGTCAATTTCCTCTTCAGAAAGCCCCATATTCTTTGGACCGAAAGCGATGTCCTTATAAACCGTCTCTTCAAAAAGCTGGTACTCCGGATACTGGAAAACCAGCCCCACGCTGAACCGCAGGGCGCGCAGGTTCTTTTTATCATCCCATATATTCTGGCCGTCGACCAGTATTTCCCCCGACGTGGGTTTTAACAGGCCGTTGAACTGCTGGATTAAGGTAGATTTTCCAGAGCCGGTGTGGCCAATAACGCCGACAAATTCCCCCGCCTCAATAGAAAGGTTCACATGGTCGAGCGCCACCTTTTCAAAAGGAGTCCCGGCGCTGTATACATGGTATAGGTCTTTGATTTCAATAATCGGCACTTAAGATTCCTCCAAAAGCTTTGAAAGATAGGCCACGCATTCGTCCTCTGTCAGGATATCGTCCGGGATATCAATCCCCTCTTTGCGCAGTTCATAGGCAAGTTCGGTCACCTGGGGAACATCAAGCCCAACGCTCTTGAGCTGTTCCACGTTCCGGAACACCTCTTTCGGCGTTCCATCCAACAAAATGTTCCCCTCGTCGATGACGACAACCCGCTCGGCTTTGACTGCTTCATCCATATAGTGCGTGATCAGGATTACAGTGATTCCGTTTTCCCTGTTGAGCTCCTGGATGGTGGATAAAACCTCCCGCCTACCTCTTGGGTCGAGCATGGCGGTAGGCTCGTCCAGCACAATACAGTCGGGACGCATGGCGATAATCCCTGCAATGGCGACCCGCTGCTTCTGGCCACCTGAAAGCTGGTGGGGTGAATGGCGGTAATACTCCACCATATCGACCTGCCTTAGGGCTTCGTCCACCCGGCGGCGGATTTCTTTAGGTTCCACCCCAAGGTTTTCCAGCCCAAAGGCCACATCTTCTTCTACAATCGTCGCAACAATCTGGTTATCGGGGTTCTGAAATACCATTCCAACCCGCTGGCGGATATCCAGCAGTCGGCTGTCGTCCGCGGTGTCAATCTCCTCTACCAGGACTTTTCCCGACGTGGGCTTGAGCACCGCGTTGAAGTGCTTTGCAAGGGTGGATTTTCCAGAGCCGTTATGGCCCAGCACCGCAACGAATTCCCCTTTTTTCACCGTGAAGTTGACCGATTTGAGAACCCGGGTGTCGCTTTCTTCCGGCGTCTGTGCCGGATAATCAAACACCAGGTCTTCGGTTTTAATAATCTGTTCCAAATTAAGTTTCCTTTCCGTCAGAAGAAACTGCATCTATTCCGCCGTCCAGAGTGCGGTAGAACCGCAGGGAAGGATATAACCGGTTTCCGCCACCGGCAAGCCGATTTCATCTGCACTTACCCGGCCGCCGAACTTCCGAGCCACGGTGATGCCGAGCAGGTATTCCATGACCGACGGCGAAAGCCCGGTGGTATAGGAATTAAGCGCAAAGAAAAGTGGATGCTCGCTCATAACGCCGGCACAAAGCTCCACAAGGGGATGAATTTTTTCCTCGAGCTTCCAAATTTCGCCCGAAGGGCCCCTGCCGTAAGAGGGAGGATCCATAATCACGGCATCATACCGGCTCCCCCGTCGGATTTCGCGCTGGACAAATTTTTCACAATCGTCAACAATCCAGCGGATCGGCTTGTCCGATAAATTGGAAAGCGAGGCGTTGTCGCGCGCCCACTGAACCATCCCTTTAGAGGCGTCAACATGACAAACCTCAGCCCCCGCCGCCGCGCAGGCCAAAGTGGCGCCGCCGGTATAGGCAAAAAGGTTGAGAACCCTCACAGGCCGTCCAGCATTTTGAATCAGCTCTGCGAAATAATCCCAGTTGACCGCCTGTTCCGGGAACAAGCCGGTGTGCTTGAACCCGGTCGGGCGGATATGAAACTTCAAGTTTTTTGGCAGTGGACTTGCACCGTCTTCAGCAGAGGACGGCCCGCTTAAGTTATATGAGACTGTCCAGCTTTGGGGCAGGCGGCGAAAATATTTCCACTCGCCGCCGCCTTTGTTGGAGCGCAGGTACCGTGCGTCCGCTTTTTTCCAAAGCGGGCTAAACTGTACCCCGCCCCAGATCACCTGCGGATCGGGCCGGATCAGGATGACGTCGTTCCACCGTTCCAGCTTTTCACCGCCGGAGGTATCAATCATTTCATAATCTTTCCAGTTACGGGCCGCCCTCATCCGACCATCCGCTCCTTAATGACATTCGCTATCTTCAGCGCGCACTGGTTAATGGCGTCAAAATTTTTTCCCTCCACCATCACCCGGATCAGCGGTTCAGTACCGGAAGCGCGGACCAAAATCCGGCCGTCGCATCCAAGTTCATCACTCAAAGCAGCAATCGTTTGCTTAACGGTATTATCTTCATCCAAAACTCGCTTGCCGGCGTCATCTGCCTTGATATTTACCAAAACCTGAGGATATCGCTCCATAACAGCTCCAAGGGCTGAGAGCTTTTTCCCCTCTGCTTTCATAACGCTCATCAGCTTGATGGCGGAAAGCTGACCGTCGCCCGTTGTAGCGTGGTCGCTAAAAATAATATGGCCGGACTGCTCGCCGCCTAAACAATAACCGCCGCGAATCATCTCTTCCAGTACATAACGGTCGCCGACCTTAGTCGCCATCGCCTGTACCTGCTCTTTCTTCGCAAAATGGAAAAAGCCAAGGTTGCTCATAACGGTTACAACAACTGTATCTTTAGAAAGCTTCCCGCTTTTTTTCATATCCTTTGAAAAAATAGCGAGCATCCTGTCGCCGTCGAGCTGGTTTCCTTCCTCGTCTACCGCAAGGCAGCGGTCTGCGTCCCCGTCAAAGGCGACGCCGATCTGGCAGCGGTGTTTTTTCATAAACCCGGTCAGCGTCTCCATATGGGTGGAACCGCAGCCGTCGTTTATATTCGTGCCGTCCGGCGCGTCGTTGAGCATGAGCGGCCTGGCGCCCAGCCCCTTTAACAGCGCTTCGGCGGTTACGCTGGCGGAACCGTTTGCACAGTCCACCGCAACCGTCATCCCCTCCAGGTTATCATCAATTGAATCCATCAGGTGCTTTACATAATCAGCCGCCGCGTTCTTTGCATAGGTAACGCGGCCCAATTCCACGCCGTTTTTGAGATATTGGGTGAGATCGCCGTTGACAATATCCTCAATTTCATCCTCAAGCGAATCGGAAAGCTTATAGCCGTCCGCGTTAAAAAGCTTGATTCCGTTAAATTCCACGGGATTGTGGGAGGCCGAAATCATAACGCCAGCGTCCGCTTTATATTTTTTGACAAGGTAGGCAACCGCCGGCGTTGGAATTACGCCAAGAATTTCAACATCTGCTCCAACTGAGCAAATGCCCGCCACCATAGCCGCCTCCAGCATATCAGAGGAAAGGCGGGTGTCTTTACCAATGACCAACCGCGGTTTATGGGAAGTGTGTTTGGTCAGCACAACCGCGGCTGCCCGGCCGATATGCATAGCGAGTTCACAGGTGAGCTCCGTCCCGGCAATTCCTCTTACGCCGTCGGTTCCGAATAATCTGCTCATTCAATTCTTCCTCTCGGTTCAATTTATAGGCTCATCTGGTCCGGGTCGTCTTCCGAACGCTTCCGGCTGATTTTTAAATGGCGGTATCCCAAATCCGTCACGCACCGCCCGCGCGGGGTGCGTGACAAAAAACCAAGCTGCATTAAGTAGGGTTCGTAGACATCTTCAAGCGTGACAGATTCCTCTCCAAGCGCCGCAGCTAAGGTTTCAAGCCCGACAGGGCCGCCGTTGTAATTTTGAATAATCATGTTTAGCATCCGACGGTCGAGAGCATCCAGCCCCAGAGCGTCAATATCAAGCCGCTCAAGAGCGGTATCGACAATTTCACGGTCTACCGTTCCATTTCCCATCACCTGGGCAAAATCCCGCACACGTTTGAGCAAACGGTTTGCGACACGCGGGGTTCCTCGGGAGCGTTTCGCAAGTTCCAGCGCCCCCTCTTTGGTGCAGGCAATATCCAGAATCCCGGCAGAGCGCAAAATGATTGCCGCAAGCTGTTCATTCGTATAGAGTTCGAGCCGAAGCATCACGCCAAAGCGGTCGCGTAAAGGCGCGGTCAGCTGCCCGGCCCGGGTAGTAGCCCCAACCAGGGTGAACTTCGGCAGGTCTATCCGGATTGAACGGGCGGAGGGGCCCTTGCCGATGATGATATCGAGCGCGTAATCCTCCATTGCCGGGTAAAGCACTTCTTCTACCGCCCGTGAAAGGCGGTGAATTTCGTCAATAAACAAAACGTCGTTCGGGCTGAGGTTGGTCAAAAGCGCGGCGAGGTCGCCGGGCTTTTCAATTGCCGGTCCGGAGGTAATCCGGACGTTTACATTCATTTCATTCGCTATAATGCAGGAAAGGGTGGTCTTTCCAAGCCCAGGGGGGCCGTACAGAAGAACATGATCCAGAGGCTCTCCCCTTCCCTTTGCCGCCTCTATGAAGACAGAAAGGTTTTCTTTTGCTTTATCCTGCCCGATATATTCGGTGAGAGTTTTTGGCCGGAGACTGTACTCAACATCAACATCCTCCGGGGTGCTTTCCGGGGTCATTACCCGGTTTTCAAAATCCATACTGCTGTCAAACATCGGTTACACCTGCCCCGCCAAGGCCTTGAGGGCCAATTTAATCAATTCTTCCACCGGAAGGGAACCGTCAAAAGCCGTTACAGCGCGCGCCGCCTGCTGCTGGGGGTAACCCAACACTACAAGGGCACTGATCGCCTCCGACAGGTTTCCCTTACCGGACACAACACCGCCCGCCAAAGACGGGTTGGACGCCGTCACGCCGCCTTCCAGCTGTTCGTTGGTAATCTTATCCTTGAGTTCCAGCACAATTCGCTGGGCAGTTTTCAGCCCAATCCCCTTAGAGGCGGTAAACGCCTTGCTGTCCCCAGTCGCCACACAGATGGCAAACTGTTCCGGCGTGATGTTTGAAAGGATGGAAAGGGCCGCTTTAGGGCCGACCCCGGAAACCGAGATCAGCATCTGAAAACAGTTGAGTTCGCTCAGGGTTGCAAAGCCAAAAAGCTCCACCGCGTCCTCCCGGACGTAAAGATGGGTATAGAGCATGGTTTCTTTTCCCGTTTCGGGCTGGCGGCTCATGGTATTTGCCGTGGTGCGCAGGGCATAACCAACCCCACCGCATTCAACGACGACAAGATTCGCTTCCATATGAATTAAGGTACCGCGTACGCTGTAAAGCATTATTTCAACATTCCTTTGATGATTTTTTCATTAATCAGGGACGGCGCCGCATGCGCATGGCAGATGGCTATTGCCAATGCGTCGGCTGTATCGTCCGGCTTTGGAATTTCCTTTAAGTTGAGCAACCGCTTTGTCATATCCATGACCTGCGACTTAATTGCCCGGCCATAGCCGACAACCGATTGTTTAACCTGCAGGGGGGTGTACTCGTAAACAGGTACGCCCATTTTAGTTGCTGCAAGGACAATGGCTCCCCTTGCCTGCGCAACGTCGATCACCGTCTTTTGGTTTGAGTTAAAGAACAGCTTTTCAACCGACATAGCGTCCGGCCGATGAATGGTGAGAATTTGTGTCAAATCCTCATATATTGTAAGGAGACGCTGTTCAAAAGGGGGGCCAGCCGGCGTGGTGATTGCGCCGTAATCGAGGGTGGTAAAACGGCTGGAACGGTATTCAATCACCCCATAGCCAACAATGGCATATCCGGGATCGATTCCTATAATCTTCATGGCATACTTCCCACCTATATACCTGATTTTATTCCGGCGGCAGCAGCGCCATGACTCAATAAAGAGTAAAATTACCCGTATATGAGTAATATCCAATATATTATAGCATAAGGGCAGGCATTACGCAAATAAAAGCAGAACTTTGCCAGTTCATTTCAAACCGTATTTTCATTATATATAAACCACAAAAAACAAAAATACAGACGGAAAATTTTCCGTCTGTACAAAGATGCTTATACTATTCAAGCTCAATTTTATAACATACCGGAAACTCGGACCCGCTCTTTTTATCCAGAGTAATATGAAGCCCTTTCCCGTCCATCATAAAATCTTTAACAATACCGTCTCCAAGCACTGTCACGTTTCTTACACCACACCCGCACCTATCGCTGTGAAAGGACTCTATAGTTGCCGTCTCACCCGTTGGAGCTTTCATCTGAAAAGCGTAGACCGCGCCTTTTTTATAGGTAAAGCGGAAATCCTTTTCATCATAGGCTATTTTCCCCTCGCTGAACATTCCGCTATCGGCTTTATGCAAGCCTTCGCGGTATATCCGCCACGGAGATGTTTCATAAATCCCCTCTCCGTTCGCAGCAAGCCAGGCGCCTGTTTTAAGAAGGACGTTGGTTTCCTCATCGGTAATTGTACCGTCCGGTTTCGGGCCTACGTTTAAAAGAAGCATCCCGTTTTTGCTTACAACGTCAATCAGCGTCGTAATAATGTCATAAGCGGTTTTAAAGTCGTTATTTTCTATGTAGCCCCACGAAGTATTTCCAATTGCAGTGTCAGTCTGCCAGGGTACGGATGATATTCCATCAAGCGCCCCCCGTTCAACATCATAAGTTGCCGTTTCCGGCGGATAGGCGTTGTGTTTATAATCAATCGTTACTTCTTCGTCCCACTCGACAGCACGGTTGTAATAATACGCCGCCAATTTTTTTAAATAGGGTTTAAACGCAAGATTTTGAATCCACCAGTCGAAATAAACAATTTTCGGACGGTATTTGTCGATCAGCTCACAGGTCCTGCACAGCCAGTCTTTCAAATAGGCTTCATCCGGCCCAATCGTATCAATGCTTTCGGTAGTCAGATGTACCGCGTTTCCATCCAGCTTTTCATCATAAAAAGCTGGGCCATAAAAATCTTGATAATCCCGGTCGTTGACATCGCTGTCAAAAGTCCGGCCGCCGTTCATAAAAAAGTAGTGCTCCGCACGATGGGTTGAAGCGCAGAAAACAAGCCCTTTCTTTTCACACTCTGCCTTCAAGGCGCCGACAACATCTTGTTTCGGCCCCATGTTCTTAGCATTCCAGCGGTTAAATTCGGTGTCATACATGGCAAAGCCATCATGATGCTCCGCAACCGGCATAACGAATTTTGCCCCGGATTTTTCAAACAAATCAACCCATGCAGCACTGTCGAACCGTTCGCCTTTAAACATTGGAATAAAATCCTTATAGCCAAATTCCTTATGATTCCCGTAAGTTTCAATGTGATGCCGATATTCTTTACTTCCCCTGACATACATATTCCGTGAATACCATTCATTGCCGTAAGCGGGCACGGAATAAATTCCCCAATGGATAAAAATTCCGAATTTCCCACCATAGTACCAGTCAGGCGTTTTCCGCCCGGAAAGCGACGCCCACGTATCACTGTAAGGTCCGTTTTGAATGACTTCATCGATCATTTTAAGGTATTCGTTTTGGGTCATCTCATCACCTGCTATCTTAAAGTTATATCATGTACCTTACATTATAAAAGAAACCGGTGATATAACAATAGTAAAACTTGACATTTTTATGGACCTAACGTCGTGTAAACGCATTTTGATAAATAAAAAGGCCGGGAAAAACCGGCCTTTTAAACCATATTTACCGTTTTGCCGCAAGGTCGGCAAGCGCGTCTTTGCGGGAGAGGTTAATTCTGCCCTGATTATCGATTTCGGTTACTTTAACCACAATATCGTCGCCCACGCTGACAACGTCCTCCACCTTCTCAACGCGATGATTTTCCAGTTTGGAAATATGAACCAATCCCTCTTTACCCGGAGCAATTTCAACAAAGGCGCCAAAACTCATCAGGCGGGTAACGCGCCCCTTGTAAATTGCACCGATTTCCGGATCGTTGACAATGGTATTGATAATCGAAAGAGCCCGGTTGCAGTTATCAAGGTCAATGCCGGAAATAAAGACGTTTCCATCCTCTTCCACATCAATCTTGACGTCGCAGTCGGCACAAATCTTCTGGATGACTTTGCCGCCCTTGCCAATGACTTCACTGATCTTATCCACATCAATTTTGGTGGTAACCATCTTCGGCGCGTATTTACCAACAGTCGGCCGGGGTTCGGCAATCTGCGGCAGCATAATTTCATCGAGGATATAGTCGCGCGCCTTTTTGGTTTTTTCAAACGCTTCTGCAATAATTTCGGGAGTTAACCCATCATTTTTGATATCGACCTGAATCGCAGTGATGCCCTTATGGGTACCGCCCACCTTAAAGTCCATATCGCCAAAGAAATCTTCAAGGCCCTGGATGTCCACCATGGTCATCCAACGGTCGCCTTCTTCAATCAACCCGCAGGAAATACCGGCAACCGGAGCCTTAATCGGCACACCAGCGTCCATCAGGGAAAGGGTTGAACCGCAGATTGCGCCCTGTGAGGTGGAACCGTTGGAGGAGAGAACCTCGGAAACGACACGGATGGCGTACGGGAACTCCTCGACCGGGGGAATAACCGGCAGGAGCGCGCGCTCCGCCAGAGCGCCGTGGCCAATTTCTCGCCGTCCAGGGCCGCGGCTCGGGCGGGTTTCGCCAACCGAGTAGGACGGGAAATTGTACTGGTGCATATAGCGTTTTTCTTCGTCTTCGTCAATGCCGTCGAGCATCTGTGCATCACGGACCGGGCCAAGGGTCGTAATGGAAAGAACCTGGGTCTGGCCGCGGGTGAACAAACCGGAACCGTGAACGCGGGGGAGCAGCGCAACCTCAGCGTCAAGCGGGCGGATTTCATCCAGCTTTCTGCCGTCTACGCGCTTACCGTCGTCGAGCAGCCAGCGGCGGACAACATATTTCTGGAGCTTGTAAATACACTCATCAATAATACCGGTTTTACCCTCTTCGCACTTTTCATCAAAAACGGCATGAATTTCATCAACAACCGGCTGGAGACGGGCTTCACGAACGTTTTTATCGTTGGTGTCAAGAGCATAACGAACCTTTTCAATTGCAAATTCCTTAACGGCCTCGAAAAGCTCCGGGTCAAGCTCCTGAGATTCAAAAGTAAACTTTTCCTTACCAATTTCTTTCTGAATTTCACTGATAAAGGCGACCATTTTTTTGATTTCTTCATGGCCGGCCATGATGCATTTGAGCATTAGGTCGTTCGGGACTTCATTGGCGCCGGCCTCAATCATGACAACCTTCTTGGCCGTTCCGGCAACCGTCAGGGTCAGGTCGGATTTCGCGCGCTGTTCCACATTCGGATTGAGGATGATCTCACCGTCAACAAGACCGACATTGACGCCCGCGATCGGGCCGTTCCACGGAATATCAGAGATAGAAAGAGCAACGGATGTGCCGATCATGCCGCAGATCTCCGGAGAATTGTCAATGTCGCTCGCCAGAACGGTCATGACAACGGAAACGTCATTACGCATATCTTTGGGGAAAAGCGGACGAATCGGGCGGTCAACACAGCGGGAAGCGAGGATCGCTTTTTCACTGGGACGGGATTCCCGTTTAATGAATGAGCCCGGAATTTTTCCAACCGAGTAGAGTTTTTCTTCAAAATCAACCGAAAGCGGGAAGAAATCGATGTCCGGGCGGGGTTTTGCGGAAGCGGTTACGTTGACCATAACCACGGTTTCCCCATAACGAATCCAGCAGGAGCCGTTTGCCAGCTCACTGGTCTTGCCGGTTTCCACAATCAGTTCACGGCCGGCGTACATGGTCTTGAATGTTTTAGCTTGTCTTGCCATAAAAATCCTCCTGTGTTTTCGCACATGGAAACGGATTTAGCATTAAAGCAAGCGCCTTTTCCCTTTTTAAACAGGCGTTTGATTTAGTGCTAATCTCCACTTGCCATATGCGTTTTATAAATACCAAAAGGCAGATGGGTAAAAACCACCTGCCTTAAAGCCAATTTTACTTACGAATTCCGAGCTTCGCGATTGTTGCACGATACCGTTCAACATCCTTTTTCATCAGGTAGTTGAGCAGGTTGCGGCGATGACCAACCATTTTAAGCAGGCCACGACGGGAGTGATGATCCTGCTTATGAACTTTCAGATGCTCGGTCAGGTCGTTGATTCTCTTGGTGAGGATCGCAATCTGGACTTCCGGAGAACCGGTATCATGGTCATGGAGCTGGTTATTCGTAATAACCTCGGTTTTTTCTTCTTTTCTTAACATAATTACACCTCTTTAAAATAATTACCAGTGACTGAGCGTTCAGGAAAGGGTGTCTCCCCATCTGGGGCGTACTCCTGAAGCAGGGTGCACGGTAGGCCTTTTTCAGACTTAGTTATTATACCAGTTTTTTACTTGTTTGTAAAGGCTTATCCTTTGGTTTTTATAAATTTATTTTTCAGCCATTCGCTGCTGGAAAAATAGGCTAGGGCAAAACCAAACAGAAGAACTAGAACGGCGACAGCTCCCTGCCAGTCAAACGCAAAGCCGGGATACAGGTCAAAAAGCGAACCAATAAGCAGGCCAAGAATTCCAAAATAGGTTTCCTGCGGGAATTTCTTAATCAGCACATCAATCAGCTTAGCTCCGACAAGCAGCCCTACAATAATCCCCAGCCCGGCCGGAACGCCGATTGGAAGAACCACTTTTAAAAACGTATCCATGTTAAATGGAAGCAGAGCGGCTACGGCACCGGTGATGATTGGGTATATCCCGAAGAGCACCATAACAAACGATCCGCTGACGCCGGGGATAATCATAGCAATAGAAGCAATGATCCCGCCAAAGAACAGCAGGGCCATCATTCCGAAGTCAACATTGATTTCTTTTACGTTCACCGCTACTTCCGGCGGGGAGAAAAAAGCGATAAAAATTAACAGCGCAAGCATCAGCACGAAAGCGATTACCGAAACCGGACGAATGTTCCGAAATTCGATACTTCCGCCCGTTTTCTGAAAGGCGGAACGGCAGACGAGTGGGACGCTGCCCACAATCAGGCCGATAAAAAAGAAATTGGTAATCATCGGGTAATTGTCCAGCATAAAGGTAATCCCTTTGCTGAAAGCAAGAATCCCGGCCGCCGCACCGAGCAGGATCGGCAGAAGATAAAGCAGGTTTTTTTTGACCGCCCTGGTAAAATGGCTGATCGCATCCACGATTTTATCGAAAACGTTCAGGATGACCATCATTGTTCCGCCGCTGACGCCCGGGATAATGTTCGCCACGCCGATAACGGCGCCGGCAATAAAATTTTTGATAAAATTCATTTTAACTTCCTCCGTAAACGTTAACAGTTTACCATAAACGTTTCCATTTCACAAGAAAAGAACCCCTGCTTCACACAAATTTTACACCGAAACTTCTTTCTCGTGACTTCCCTCATATTTTTTCTTTGTTGCCAAACCGCCCCGGATATGGCGTTCTTCCTTATTTATTTTCAGCACCTCAGCCACCTGTTTATACAGCTGGGGATTTATTTTTTTCAAACGTTCCGTCACGTCTTTATGTACCGTGCTCTTGCTGACTCCAAATTTTTTTGCCGTGCTTCTCACCGTTGCTTTCTGTGAAATCAGGTATTCTGCCAGTTCCACGCTACGATCTTCCAAAAAATGTTTATCCTTCAACCACGACACCTCCATTATGGGTTTTGTCCTACTTATTTGTATGTCGCCGTCGAATCACTTATGAAAGGTTTTGAACTTTTTGATTTAAGTATTCTTTCTGCAAGATATAGTTATAGGGTAGAGAAATAAATCTCTACCCTATTTTTTAGGATTTATTCGGATGCAGTTCGCTGCACAGATTATTGAGTGTGTCGTCAAACTCCCAATGATAATACACCTTATTGATCGTGATCGACTCTTTACTGCTCCCAGACAAAACAGACTGTTTGCCGTCGTTATAGTTTACCGTGATGCGCCAATTTTCACCGTAATATATCGTATCATGACTGTCATAGAGTTTCAGTTTATTCAGTGCATCCACTACACGCACAATATCCTTTTCGTCCAAGTCGACATAAATATAATCCGCTTCTACGGGGTATTCAACACGAATACTTTCTATCGTTTCAACTGTCAAGTGTTCAAACGGTTTGCTTGAATTTTTAACGCATCCGGCAAAGCAGAGCGCAAGGATGAGAAAGCAGACAAAGAAATAAAAAGCAACTTTTATCGTCCTTTTCTTACTGAAAAATGTATCCATATAGCACCTACCACAAAAAATATAAGTGTAACAATAACTAAAGCTCCCCAGATTGCAGCATTATATGATGTTGACATTTCGTATCCACCACCATATAGACTATCTTCTTTTTTTAAGGATAATAAATAACTTTTAATATCGTCTTTATTATACGCTTTTCCGCTGATAATTTTAGAGTTGTACTCAGAAGTAAATGGAATATAATACTCTAAATCATTCTGTTGTACATAAAGGATATTAAATATACTCCCCTTAAGCGTAACCATTGCCAAGAATTCAGGAGAAATAATATTATTATTTTCAAGAACCTTTTCAATAATGTTTGGGTTTACGACAAATTCATACATACTATTGTTACTCTTTTCAATTTCTGTTACCAGCGGAACAATTTCATTAAATGAATTGTTTTCTGCTAGTCCAATTACATATTTGTTATTGCTATCACAAATTGGGAACGCATAGTAGTTATAAAGAGAGTTTAAAACCCCTACATCCAATTCACACTTTTCAACATAATCAATAAGTGTGTCAAAGTCGAAAATACATATTTTTTGTATTTTATCGTAATCTAAATTAATATCATCTTGTGTAGAAAACGAAGATGCGGCTGCCAGATACTCCTTCTTATTTGCAAGAATCCTTCCCTTTATGTCGTTCGATGAATCACTTCTGTAGTCGTATGTATCGATGGCACCAACAAGACACCCACAACAAATTATTATAGTTAACAAGTTTTTTTATTATTGTTTTCATAATACTAACACTCCTATTCATAAGAAAATGACACTGCTTTAAAAATTATAATACATTGGAACCACCAACCTTTCTAAACTATTTTATACCTTGAATATAACACCCACAAATGAAATTGACAATATCGGAAGTTCCAAATTTCCTGTAATTTTTTTATTGAAATATGATAATAATTATAAACAAATATTATATTATTAGTATATTTATTATACAAAAAGCCCTATCTGTGATAAATCACAGATAGGGCTTTTCAAAAATTCTATAATCTTATTTTTCACAGAGCGGGAACGACACCTTAATTTCTGTTCCCTCGTCCACGACGCTGTGGAGGGTGAGTTGTGCGTGGTGCTGCTCTGCAATATGCTTGACAATCGCAAGGCCAAGCCCGGTTCCCCCGGTTTCCTTGGAGCGGCTTTTATCCACGCGGTAAAACCGCTCGAAAATACGGCTCTGGTGCTCCGGCGGTATGCCGATCCCGGTGTCTTTTACCGTTAAGACCGCCCTGTCCTGAACACGCTTAAGGGTAACCGCAACACTGCCCCCCTTACGGTTATAGCGGATGGCGTTGTCGCACAGATTCATCACCAGATCCTCCATCTGGGCAGGGTCTGCCAAAACCGGCACGGACTCTCCGTCAAAGCTCAGGGAAATCTCCGCACGTTCAGCCGCAGCCTGGAGGCGTTCGGTGCATTTTTGCACCAACGGGCAGAGATCAACCGCTTCCAGCTCGCGCTTAGGCGCCTCGTCAAGCTCAGAAAGCATGATGATATCACCAATCAAGGTGAGGAGGCGGGCCGATTCCGTGTGAATTTTAGAGGCGAATTTCCTGACGTCCGCCGGTTTAGCCATTCCGCTTTCAATCAGTTCCGCAAAGCCGGAAATCGAGGTGAGCGGGGTTTTCAGCTCATGCGATACGTTGGCGGTAAACTCCCGGCGCATCTGCTCGAGCTCGCTTTTTTCAGTGATATCGAGAATCAGGCAGATTAGCCCGATTTTTTTTCCTTCCGATTCTACAAGGCTTGCAATAATCTGCAGTCTGCGCCCGCCCAATGTTATTTCAACTGAGGCATTTTCATTTTCCAGAGCCTGTTCCACACAGATGAGAAGTTCCTGGTTCCTGGAAAAATAGAGCAGATTTTGTCCAACGTATTCTCCGCCCGATTCCCCCATCAATTCCACCGCGCTCCCATTGACGGAAAGAATCCGTTTTTCCATATCCAAAAGGAGGAAACCCTCAGACATATTGCTGGTGAGCGCCTGGATTTTTTCCTGTTCCTGCCGCAGGTCCTCAAGCTGTCTGCGAATCAGGCCGTTCTGCCGGTGGATGGTGCGTGAAAACGGGATAAGCTCTTCGTATTCCGTATTTTCCTCAATAGCCTCCATATCCGCGGCCATCGCGTCAATCGGGGCAACGATCCGCTTGGTCAGTACGCCGGCCAGGAAAAAGCAGAGCAGCAAAATTCCCGCAGCAAGCAGGAGCAAAAATGGCAGCGCCGAAAAAAAGACGGCGAAAATACTGCTCGATTCCCTTGCGACCCGCAGAACCTCCCCATTCTCCAAAAGCTTTGCATAATAGTAAACGTCCCGGTGGATCGTATCGGAATGGCGGACAGCAGTTCCCTCCCCATCTTCTATAGCAGCTGTAAATTCCGGGCGGGTGGAATGGTTATCCATTGTATCTTCGTTGGCGCTGCTGTCGTACAGAACGCGGCCGTCGGCCGAAATCAGGGTAATTCGGAACCCGGAGCTTTTAAAGCGGTCCAAATCATCCGGTTTTTCTACGAGCTGATAGCTTTCAGCCAAAATAATTCCATCAGTTTTCAAATCATAAAACACCTGGTTCTGGAACGACTGAAAATAAATCCCAAGCGTCAAAGCGGCAGTGAGAAGCAGTGCAATCACGCCGGTTACACAGAGCCACAGATGAATCCTTCGTTTCATAGACGTTCTCCTAGACTTATTTTTAGGCAGAAAGTTCAGTCGCTGAACTTATAGCCTACATTTCGCACGGTTTTAATCAGCGCGCCGCTTTCCCCCAGTTTCTGGCGCAAGGTTTTGATATGCATATCCACCGTCCGGCTTTCCCCCTCGTAATCGAAGCCCCAGACCCGTTCCATAATTTTATCCCGCGAAAGGACGATTCCGCGATTGACCATTAAAAATTTCAGCAGCTCGTATTCCTTGTAAGTCAATTCCCTTACCTCGCCTCCTGCAGTGACAAGATGCTTGCTGTCGTCCACCGTAACGCCGCCCGCTGAGAGGATATCCTGTTTTTGAGGCGCCGCGCGGCGCAGAAGCGCTTTAACCCTGGAAATCAGCTCCATGACCCCAAAAGGTTTTGTCATATAGTCATCCGCGCCGGAATCAAGCCCTTTTACTTTATCCAGCTCCGAGGTTTTAGCCGTCACCATAATGACCGGAACCTGCTTTAAATCGGGATGGGAGCGCATTTTTTTCAAAATACTCAATCCGTCCTCGTTCGGCAGCATAATATCAAGCAGGACTAATTCCGGAAGGCCTGCGGAACAGGCGTCAAAAAAACTTTCGCTGTTTTCAAAACAGGCGGTAGAAAAGCCGCTGCTCTGCAAAGCATAGCTTTCCAGTTCCCGGATATTGGCGTCGTCTTCCACAATATAGATCATTGTTCAAATCCCCTATCCTTCTCAAAAGTCCTGTCAAATAACGCGCGCATCCTTATGGGTGCCGGTAATGGAAAATATGACCCACTCAGCTATATTGGTGGCGTGATCCCCTATTCTTTCAAAATATTTCGCAACCATCAGCAGGTCGACTGCCTGTTCGCCGTTGTCGACATCCTCCCGAATCAAATCGATCAAATCGTTCTTTACGGTGTTGAAAAGATTGTCGACTACCTCGTCATAATTTACCACCGACTGGGCAAGCTGCAAGTCGCGCTTTACAAAGGCGTCTACGCTTTCCGTCACCATTTTAATGGTCGCACGCGCCATTTCAGAGATATGGTCAAGCCTCAAAGCATAGGGTGTGTCGGCCATCATAATGGTAATCTCTGAGATATCGGCCGCCTGGTCGCCAATCCGCTCCATATCGGTAATCATTTTCAGGGCGGAAGAGATCAGGCGAAGATCTTTGGCGACCGGCTGCTGCTGCAGCAGAAGCTTGAGGCAGAGGCTTTCAATCTCTTTTTCCTTTTTGTCCACCTCAATGTCGAATTCAATTGCCTGGTGTGCCTGTTCCCTGCTCTGATTAATCAGGGCGGTGACTGAACTTGCAATAGCGCTTTCAATCAAAGCGCCCATTAAAATCAGCTCGTTGTTAAGGCGATCGAGCTGGGAATCGAAACGGTTTCTCATTTATCCGAACCTCCCTGTGATGTAATCTTCGGTGCGTTTATCCTGGGGCATGGAGAAAAGCTGGTCTGTCTGACCGAATTCTACGACCTCGCCCAGGAGGAAAAAGGCGGTTTTATCGGAGATACGGACAGCCTGCTGCATATTATGGGTTACAATAATGATAGTATAATCTTTTTTAAGCTCGACAGCAAGGTCTTCAACCTTGGCGGTTGAAATCGGGTCGAGGGCCGAGGTGGGCTCATCCATCAGGATGACATCCGGCTGGACGGCGAGGGCCCGTGCAATGCAAAGACGCTGCTGCTGCCCGCCCGAAAGCCCAAGGGCGCTCTTCTTCAGGCGGTCCTTAACTTCGTCCCATATAGCGGCGTCACGGAGCGATTTTTCTACAATTTCATCGAGCAGGATTTTCTTGCGGATTCCATGCGTCCGAGGCCCAAAGGCAATGTTGTCATAGACGCTCATCGGAAAAGGGTTTGGCTTCTGGAAGACCATTCCCACCCGCTTGCGAAGATCGTTTACATCGATGTCTTTATAGATATCGGTACCGGTCAGTTTGACCTCCCCGGTAATTTTACAGCCTTCGACAAGGTCATTCATCCGGTTGAGTGTTTTCAAAAGGGTGGATTTCCCACAGCCGGATGGCCCGATAAAAGCAGAAATTTCATGCTCTGGAAGCGCGAGGTTAATATTTTTAAGCGCCTGGAAATCCCCGTAATACAAATCCAGGTTATTGATATCAAACAGGTTCATACACGTGTTCCTTTCGATATTTTTTTCGCAACAAAGGCGGATAAAGCGTTGATCAGTATTACAATGACCAGCAGGACAACCGCCGTAGCATAAGCCTTGTCGGTATGCAGGCCCTCGTTTGACAACACGAACATATGGACCGCGAGTGTGCGCCCGGAGGACATGAGGTCCGGGATTTTTGCCACCGTTCCCGCTGTGTAAATAAGGGCCGCGGTTTCCCCTACAATCCGTCCGATAGCCAGAATAACGCCCGCGAGGATTCCGGGTACCGCAGCGGGGAGCACAATCCGGAAAACAGTGCGCAGCCTACCAGCGCCAAGGCCGAAACTCCCTTCCCGGTACGAATCCGGAACGGATTTAAGCGCTTCTTCGGTGGTTCTCATAATGAGCGGAAGAATCATAATCGCCAGGGTAAAAGCACCGGAAAGCAGAGATAACTGCCATTTGAGCGCCGTAACAAAGAAAAGCATGCCGAACAGGCCATAAACAATGGAAGGAATTCCTGAAAGGGTTTCAGCCGTAACCCGAACGATTCCGACCAATTTATTTCCCCGCTTGGCGTATTCCACCAGATAAATCGCAGAAAAAATACCGAGCGGCGCGGCAATGACCAATGACAGAACAGTCATTGTAATGGTGTTGATAAGCGCCGGCATCAGGGAGTTATTATCCGAATTATACTCCCAGGCAAAAAGATCCCAGCTGAGGTTCGGAATTCCCATAATCAGGATATAGGCAATCAGGTAGATGAGAACCATAAAGGTAGCGACAGCGGAAAGCGTAACTGCCAAAAACAAGATCAGGGACAAAGGGCGCTTTTTATAGGCTTTAAAACGGGTTTTAAAGGCATTCCAAAATTTCTTCATGCTTTAGACCTCCGTTTCAGGAGTGAAAACAACAGATTGATAACGAGAATGAATACAAAAAGAACAACTGCTGTTGCAATCAGCGCTTCCCTGTGAAGGTCGGCGGCATAGCCCATTTCCATGACGATGTTTGTCGTAAGGGTGCGCACACCCTTTAAAATGTCGCCGGTAAGTCTTGGCTGGTTGCCAACGACCATCATAACCGCCATTGTCTCGCCAATGGCGCGGCCAATCCCCAGGATAACACCAGCTGTAATTCCTGATTTTGCCGCAGGTAAAATGGTGAAAAAGACGCTTCGTTCATGGGTTGCGCCCAAAGCAAGAGCGCCCTCATAATAGCTTTCCGGCACGGCGCGGATGGCCGATTCACTCACCCCGATAATAGTCGGCAGAATCATAATTCCCAGCAGGATAGACGCCGTCAGGATGCTCAGACCTGTCCCGCCAAAGTTGTCCCGCACAAAAGGAACCAGCACCATGACGCCGAAAAATCCGTATACGACAGATGGGATGCCCGCCAGCAGATCCACTGCGGGCTTTAAAATCTTATAAAGGCCCTTGGGACAAAACCGCGCCATAAACACAGCGGTCAAGATACCAATTGGAACCCCGATGATGATTGCTCCCGCAGTCACATAGATACTTCCCAAAATCATTGGGAAAATTCCGTAAGAAGCTGGCGAATCGGTCGGGGCCCATTTCTGGCCGAGAAGGAAATCGAATACACCAATCTTACCCATGGCGGGAATTCCGTTGGCAAACAAAAATAGACAGATCAGCAATACCGCAAGGATGGAAGTGAGAGCGGCGACAAAAAAGACGCCTTTCATAAAAAACTCTCTGAATTTCTTCATAAGTACATACTCTCCCCAAACAACAGCAAGCGGGCCGGCCGTGAATTCACGGCAAGCCCTGTTGCTTTTTCTTTTACTGGCTTATTTCACGTCGCTCCATTTGGAAGCTTCGCCGGTGAAGATCGCTTTTACGTTTTCACTGGTCATATCATCGTTGCTGTTGTCTTTGTTGACAATAACCGCAATACCATCCAGTGCGATGACAGTCGATGTAAGCTGTTCTTTTTCGCTGTCTTTAAGCTCTCTGGAAGCCATGCCGATGTCGCATGTACCGTCTGCAGCCATTTGCATACCGGTGCTGGAATCGCTCTGCTGGATGTCAATGGTTACATTGGGGTTTATTTTGTTATAAGCTTCTTTCAGTTTCTCCATCACCGGGGTGACAGAAGAGGAACCCGCTACAACAACCTTACCGCTTGCGTTGTTGCTGGTAAAAGCCTCGCCAGCTTCCTGAGAAATACAGTTATTGTCTTCTACAACTTTCTGGCCTTCAGCACTCATGATAAAGTTAATGAAATCCTGGGCCGCTTCACTGACAGTCGCTTTCGTGGCGATGTTGAACGGGCGGGAAATTTTATAACTGCCGTTTTTTACATTCTCAACAGACGCCTCGGCGCCGTCAATTTTCAGCGCTTTAACAGAATCGTTGAGGGAACCAAGCGAGATATAACCAATTGCGTAAGCGTCACCCGCTACGGTGGACATAACCGCGTTTGTACTGGACTGAACCGAAGCCTCTTCAGTGGTTTTATCAACCTTGTTGCCGTCAGCGTCTTCTTCCTCTATACCGAAAAGTTCAATAAAAGCACCCCTTGTGCCGGAACCGGATTCACGGGTAATGACATTAATCGTTTTAGAAGTGTCAAAACTTACCGCAGAACTATCGGAACCGTCTCCCGATGCAGAGGAACCCTCTCCGGACTGACAGCCGGCAAAAAGTCCCAGTGACAGAATAGCCGCCGTTAACAGGCAAACCGTTTTCTTCATTTTCATATTCATTCTCCTTTTTTCCTTAAGTACGAGCTTATTGTATTTCTCCTTTGTAAAATGAGTAAACAAGTCAATGTAAAAAGAAAGTAAAAGAGAAAAAATATTTTACAAAGCGGAAAACACTGTCCCTTTTCTGTTTATTTTTACTTTGAGCAGGAAAAACAGCCGCCTTTTATTTCACCCAGCTTTTATTGTGTAAAATGATTACGCGCAAAAGAAAAAGCGCCTGTTTACAAGCGCTTTTTGGTCAAATTATAAATCGTAGAGCTGATGAAAACCAGTGAATTCTGAAAAAATATCACAGAGTATATGCAAAACTATTATCGTTGAACCAACAGTTTACATATTTTGACTTTCATGTTTTTTTATCCTTTTATGACACAGTGTTTTGTGATTTCCCAATATGAGAAGAATGACGCTTAAAACAAGTAGTAAAACAATTATAATGGTAAAGCAAATACGAAAGGAGCTTTCAGAAATCCAATATTCACCTTGTAAAAATTGAACATTCTCAAGATTCCCAAATTCAAAAAAGTACGAAAATCCATAAAACGGTATTATAACGAATGTTAAAACAATCCGCAAAACCAACGACTCAAACACCGCAAACGACAGTAGCCAAATAATTACTACGGCCGCCGCATATATAAATGTCATAATCAACAGCACTCTTCTAGCAAATGTACCGTTGCGAAAGGCGGCTATAAATCCCACATAGGACGTCAAAAAACCAATTGACGAAATCATTCCACCAACGCCGGGCCCCCACGCGACATCAGTATATCCATAAGAAGTTACAATCGGCCGCACGTAACTATAAATATTGAAACCAAAACTAACGATGTATAGACCAATCATTAAAATCAGTATTTGTTTTTGAACCTTAGTTAAACGGGATATTTTGGAGTTTAAAGAAACACCATTCTCTTTCATAAGTACTCCGCCGCTTTCTGAATTATTTTTCGCCATAAAATTAAGAGATTGAAGTTCCCTCCCATCAGTTTTAAAAAATTTTTAATAAAAGGCACCAAATAATTGTATTTGAGATGGCTTAAATAACCTATCGGTATCTCCTCTGACGCTCATAAAAAACATTTAATCATTACACCATAATTTTACTATTAAGTGCTTGCATTGTAAATTATCATTTTATGTTCTTCACCTTTGAATTTCGCAAAAAAGCAGGACGCGTATCAAACGCGCCCTGCCAAATTGATATTCTGTTAATCTTTGATTTCTTCTACATTGAAATAATCAAATTCGGCGGTGGCACCTACTGCGAACAATCCAAAAAAGGTACCGGTAAAGGTCATGGTGTGGGTACCCTCGGTGCAAAGACCGGCCGTAATTCCCTGGCCGAGCAGAGTGAATTCCGTTCCCTTGGTTTTATAATAGAAGCGGTAATAGCTGCTGTCAGACTCAATTTTAAAATCAATTCCGTCCTGATAATCCACTTTATGGCAGGCAGTGACTGCCTCTAGGTCGTGGATTCTGCGGTTGAAGCAGACATAGTAACCGTCGTCCTTGCGAGTCAGGTACATCTCATAATGATAGCTGTCATTATAGTAAGCAGTAATACCGGCATACTGTCCCTTTTCCAGAGCGTTTACCGTAAGCCTTGTAGAAGCGCGCATTGCAAATTCTGACTGGCGGATACCGACAAAAGTCGGGGAATCATCGGAGCAGGACAGATTTTTGTCCCCGCCGTACATGACCAGTTTGCTGTTTGCAGCATCCAGTTTATACTGTTCCGGATAAGGATTGCGGATATAAGCAAAGTTGAGATTCATCCGGTCGGAGTCAAAACCTTCACGAATATCTCGGTCAATCGGCGTTGGAACCGGCCCCGGCAGCGGCGCGTCGGTCACAGCCTGATGATTACCCTGATCTCCCACGACCGGCCAGCCGTTTTCCCAAACGACTGGAGAAAGGAAAGTTTCACGCCCCAGATTATGGAGCATGACGCTCCTGCCGTTGATGGTCAGCGGGCGAATACCAAGGGAGACCATCCACCAGTTGCCGTTCTGGTCTTCCACCAGGTCGGCGTGCCCGGTGCACTTAATCGGGGTAAACATGGTGTCCCTGTGACTGAGGATCGGGTTGTGCGGACAGGCCTCCCACGGGCCCTTAACAGAGGGAGCGCGGAAAATCGTCTCGTGGTGGCCGTACTCGGTGCCGCCCTCTGCCAGCATGAGATAATACATCCCGCCGATTTTATAAAGGTGCGGCCCTTCGGCAAAGACGCCTCCTCCGCCTTTGGTCAGAAGGGTGACGTCGCTGAGGATGTCGCCAGTCTTAGGATTGATTTCACAGGTGTAAATTCCATAACCCTCCGGGCCTTCGCCGCCGGTTCCGGTGTAATAACACTTACCGTCATCATCCCAGAACAGGTCGGGGTCAATTCCCTGGTGCTTGATCCAGATCGGATCAGACCATTCACCAAACAGGTCGTCGGTGTAGACAATGAAATTCCCGCCGCCGGTTGTGTTGGTGGTAATCATGTAAAACAAGCCGTCATGGTACCGTAAAGTCGGCGCGTAGATACCGCCGGAAGCGCGGCACCCCTTTAACGGGTCGTGTTTTTCATCATTAAGGCAGTAGCCTTTGAGTTCCCAGTTTACCAGGTTTTTGCTGTGATAAATCGGAACGCCGGGAAAGAATTCAAAAGTGGAGGTCAACAGGTAAAAATCTTCACCAACGCGGCAGATAGACGGATCAGGGTTGAACCCGCGGATAATAGGGTTTTCATATTTCATCAGACATTCTCCTTCTACATTTCATAGATACTATTTTATAGCACGGCGGCGTCTTTTGCAAGATATTGCCGGCAATTCATCACCGTACCTGTTTAATTTCCGGAGTTTGCGTACAGTTATATACTTCCACCGTTTTCTGTTCGCCTGGAAGAAGATCAAAATAATTGTCGGAGCAGCGGTGCTCTCCCACAACATAGACGCCGTGAGCATAACAATCGGCAGAGACTGTTACAAGCAGCGAGTTTTCTTTTTGTTCTGTTTTTTCCACCTGAACAGGAACTGTTTCAAAACTGAGATTGCGGAGGTCGTCAGTGCGGAGAAGGACGGACTCCATCCCGTGGGCACGCGGAATCACAGCAATGCTCCCCCTTTTATAATCCCGTTCCGGCATGGCCTCTCGAAGCAGATAGGCGCGGCTGTGAGGAGCCAGGGTGAGCTCAGCCGCCTTCAGTTCCCGCACCGTTCCGTCAAAGGAAAGATAACCGTATTCCACCGGGACGGTGACCGTTTCGGCCGTATCATTTATCCCCTGGACGACAAAATCGTTCCCAACCCGCCGGATGGTGAGCTTGCAGTGGGCCAGCGCCCGTTTGACCGCGTAATAGGAAATCTTTCGGCGGAGATAATAGTCAATAATCGTCCATCCCGCTTCTCCCCAAGCGTCGTTGTACATCCAGAAGATGGCGCCGAAGCAGTTCTCCTTAAAGCGGAGCGCCTCCAGAGAATACCCCAGCGCAAAGGCCTGCACCATGCCGCCGTAAAGGATATACTCTTCAATTCCAAGCTGTTCCGGATGGTCAAGGTAATGCTTTTTAATCCCAGCGTCGGTATTGCCGCGCTCAAAAACATTGAGATGCATCTGCCAGACCTGTCCATCTCGCACAACCTCTTCTCCATCGGCAAGGTCAAGGTATTTTCTCGTCGTCTCCAGACAACAGGGGCCGACATAGCCGTACTCACTGACAAACTTAGACTCAACGTCGTCAAAGGAAACAATATCCATCCGCTCCTCAAGCTTTTTGCTCATGAAAGCATCGTGCCAGCGGTGGACGTCCCCCACTGTATCAGCGTTCGGCAGCTTTCCGCCGTAGGGCGAGCTGTTCCAGTACGGAATTGAAGGGCAGTTTTTCCTGATCGCCTCTTTTGCCAGCACATTCGGAAGGGACAGGCCAAACTGGTGATTGTATTTGATTTTAATTTTCCAGCGTGGATTGTCAATCTCATTAAAAATCCAGTGGCATTCATTGGTGCCGCAGAAAAGCGCCAGACAGGCGTAATTGCGGAGCCGTTTTGTCTGAAAGTCGAGCTCCTCCCGAATCAGGCTGCGAAACCATTCGTGATGATCCGGGTAGGTCGCGCAGGCGAACATGAAATCCTGCCAGATGAGGATTCCCTTTTCGTCGCACATCTCATAGAAATAATCCCGCTCATACAATCCGCCGCCCCAGACCCTGATCATGTTGAAGTTCGCTTCCGCCGCTTCGTCAATTAAAACGCGGTACTTCTCTTTCGGCACCCGGGCATAAATAGAATCATTCGGAATCCAGTCTCCGCCCTTACAGAAGACCGGCAGGCCGTTGACCACAACCTGAAACCGCCGGTTCTCGCCCTCAACGACCGAAGTGTCCAGCGCAACGGTGCGGATACCGACGCGGAAATCCGGGTAGCATTCCGTCTTTCCCTCGCATTCGGCGAGAACGCGAACCGTGTAAAGCGGCTGTTCCCCATAGCCTGCCGGCCACCAGAGCTTCGGCTTTTCAACCTTCAATTCGGTTTTCAGGTAGTTTGGCCCAGAAGTGAGAAGAACGCCTTTCATCCTGCTTTCAGCGCAGACCGTCCCGCCGTCCAGAAGCCGAACTGTCAAATCGCAGGATTTGGTGCCGATCAGGCTCAGGTCTTCCACATTGACCTCCACCGCGAGCCTTGCCGCTTCCCCAATTTCCTCCGTCACCACAGAGACATCCCGAACGGCGATGTTTTTGTAGCTTCTGAGCAATACGTCGCCTGTGATACCGCAGGTGACGACCTTGGGGCCCCAGTCCCAGCCGATGGTATACTGCGGCCTTCTGACAAAGGCGCGGCGGGCGTCCCCGCGGTAAAGCCCGCCGTTATTCGACTCTAAACAGACCGCCCAGTTGAGCTCTGAAAGCTGTTCATCGCTGACCTTTTCAAGACCGCTGGTCAGCCGGACGGCCAGTTCATTTTCCCCTTCTTTCAGGAATTCCTTTACATCGCGGACAAAGGGGTAATGGACGCTGTGATGCCGGCCGACCAGCTGGCCGTTTACAAAGACGGCCGCTTCGGTATCCAGCCCATTGACGACAAGCTCCACAATGTCGGACTCTTCGGAGAGAAAAAGGGAGTCCAGGCTGAAACGCTTGAAAAACCACCAGGAACGCTTTTCTGTCCAACCGCATTCCAGCCAGTAATCGGCCTGAGTCGGTTCTTTGATGATCCCCGCTTCAATCAGCGGCATATGAATATCCGTCGGGAGTTCACAGGGAAGCCAGCCGTCCTCAAACACCTGAACAGACGGAAGGCGGTCAGCCTCCCAATCAAGCGGCGCTTCATGCAGCCGCCAGGACGAGTTCAAACGGAGTTCCTTCATTGCTTTTTCCTCCTTATTAAGACGAGCCGCCGGCGCCAATCTGTTTTGACGAATCCCGTCCCATTTTTTGATTCAGTTCACCAACCGTTTAAAAAACTCCTTTCGAGATAGCAAACGAACTTTATCAAAATAAAATCGCCACTGCTCAAAAGGAGTTCTGCAGGCATATACAGCCTTTTCTGCTTTTATTTTAAACGGGAAAGCCAACAAAGTAAAGGGGAAATTTTAAACCGCCGCGTCTTCTTTCTGGGACATATAAAGCTCGTAATATTTCCCCTTTCGGCGGAGAAGTTCCTCATGGGTTCCGCTTTCCTGAATAATACCACCGTCGATATACATAATCCTATCGCAGTGCTGGATGGTGGAAAGCCGGTGCGCGATAATAAAAGAAGTCCGCCCTTTCATCAACTCGTTGAGCCCCTCCTGCATCAGGCGCTCCGTCTTGGTGTCAATACTGGAGGTCGCCTCATCCAGTATCAGGATTTTAGGGTCGGCGATCAGGGTGCGGGCAAAGGAAATCAGCTGTTTCTGCCCCTGAGAGAGCCTGCTGCCCCGCTCGTTGACCTCGGTGCGGTAGCCCTTCTCCATCGTTTCAATAAACTCATGGGCCTTTACGGTTTTTGCGGCGGCCACCACCTCTTCATAGGTGGCGTCCAGCTTGCCGTAACGAATGTTGTCAATGATGTTCCCCGAGAAAACAAAGCTGTCCTGCAGCATGACTCCCATCTGGCTCCGGAGGGAATGCAGGGTTGCTTTGGAGATATCGTTCCCGTCGATCAGTACTTTTCCGGAAGAAATATCGTAGAACCGGCTGATCAGATTGATAACCGTTGTTTTTCCCGCTCCAGTCGGCCCGACAAGGGCAATACTTTCCCCGGCCCTCACCTTAAAATTCATGTGATTGAGGATGGGATGGCCCGGATCGTATTCAAAGACGACGTCTTTGAACTCTACGTCCCCACGGATCGGCGGCAGGGGTTTTGCATCCGGCGCGTCTTTAATATCAACCGGCTCATCGATGGTTTCAAAGATGCGTTCCAGATAAGCGATGGTGTTAATCAGATTGTTATAGAGGTTCGCGAGGTTGGTAATCGGCCGCCAAAAGCGCCAGGAGTAGTCCCCCATTGCAATGATGGTGCCGAAAGTCGCCATTGGCTTAATAAGCAGAATCCCGGCGCCGTAAACGGCCGCGCCGACAATGACCGAGATCATTTCAACCGAGAACCAGACCCAGTTCGATACGAAAACGGCATGCAGGAAAGATTTCCGGCAGTTGTGGAACTGGGTGTAGGCAATTTTTGCGTTGACCCTTTCCCGGGTAAAGATCTGTGTGACGCCAGCCCCCAAAATACTCTCATGCAGGTAGGCGTTCATATTGGAGTTTTTGTTGGAAAAATTCTGCCACGCCCGCCGCTGAACCGGCATAATCAGCAAAACGATCAGAACCAATACCGGCAGCCCCGCCAGAATGACAAGCGCCAGCCGCGAGTCGAGGATAAACATAAATATCGTGACAAAAATTAGGTTGAATATTTCCAGAAAGAAGTTGATGATGCCGTTTGAGAGCATATCGGAAACATTGTTGACGTACTGGACAACCCGGACCAAAATTTTTCCATGCGGGCGGTTGTCATAATAGGAAAACGGAAGCTGCTGGAGGTGTTCGAACAAATCCTGCCGGATATCATAAATGATATTCTGCCCCACAACCGCCGTTATACGGGAACGCAGAACATTGAGGAGGATTGAAACGCCGATACTGAGCGCCAGAAGCCCCACAAGAAGAAGGAGATAAGGAATATCCCCGTTTGCAACGGCGACGTCAAGCGCCTCCTGAATGATCAGAGGACCGAAGAGCGCCGCAATGACACTGAACAAGGAAAACACCAACGCAAGAATCATTTTGCCTTTGTACTTTTTGACATAGACAAAGCTGCGTTTTAAGTGCTGTATGTTAAACGGGGACTCAAGGGATTCGTCGATATCAAACTTATTCCGCGCCATTACGCTCACCTGCCTTTCCTGTTCCGTGCTGCAGCTCGTAAATTTCACGGTAGTAGCCGTCACGGCCCAACAGTTCCTGATGAGTACCGCTCTCTACAATTTTTCCGCCGTCGAGGATGATAATTTTATCAGCTTCCTTGACCGAAGAAATCCGCTGTGCAATGATAAACTTGGTACAGCTGAAATCCAGTTCCTTCAGCTGTTTCTGTATGTACTTTTCGGTTTCCATATCGACCGCCGAAGTGGTGTCGTCCAGGATGAGGATGGCGGGGCGGACGGCAAGGGCGCGCGCCAAAGCGATCCGCTGTTTCTGTCCGCCCGATAGTCCAACACCGCGTTCGCCGACGATGGTCTCAAACCCATCCTCCATGTCGTCTATAAAATCGGAGGCAGTGATCTTTGCAAAACGCCGCACTTCCGCTTCATCCATTTCCGGGTCGCCGTATGCGATATTGCCGTCGACCGTTTCAGAGAAAAGGAAAACGTCCTGTGTCGCCATTCCAATACCCCCGCGCAGAGAGCTGAGCTTCAGCTTGCGGACGTCAATATCGTCCACATAGACCGCGCCGCCTGAAACGTCATAAAACCGTTCAATCAAATTGACGAGGGAGGTTTTTCCCGAACCGGTGGAGCCCATGACCGCCACTGTCTCGCCGGGATTGACTACAAAAGAAATACCGTTGAAAACCGTTTTGCTGTCAAATTTAAAGGTAACGTCTTTAAACTCAACCTTTCCCCGCATCCTGCCGGGAAGCTCGACCGCTTCCGGGGAATCCACAATCCGAGGATGCTGATAGTACATTTCAATGACTTTGTCTGCCGAAGCGAAAAATCGCTGGAGGTCGTTTAAAAGCAGTCCAATATTTCGCATCGGCTCGCTGATCGCCCAGTCGAGCGCCGTAAACGCCGCCAACTCACCAGCGGTGAGCCACCCGTTGATAATAAAGATACCGCCAACCAGTAGAATGGTAATGGTCAGGGTATTCGCAAGAACATGGACCGCCGGAAAATACCGCAGCCAGGTGAACTGAGCGTCAATATTCGCCTTGCGGTAAGCGTCGTTCTTTTTGGCGAACTCCTCAATCTCATATTTTTCGCGGGCAAAGGCCTTGATGACCCGGTTGCCGGAAATGTCCTCTTGCGCCTTGGTGTTCATCTCGCTGAGTTTTTCACGGAGGAATATGTACTTTGAACGGACACGCTTGGAGAATATTTTAGAGAGGACGAGCAGCAGCGGAGTGACTGCCAGAACCGCCAGGGTAAACAGTGCATTGATGGTGAAAAAATAGACCGCGGTTGTCAGAAACAAAAAAATGTCGATGGTGAACTCGCGGAACACAAACGAAACTGCGTTGCGCACCGTATCGAGGTCGCCGGTCAGCCTGGTCATCAGGTCGCCGGTGCGGTTGCGGTCATAATAGGCTCTGTCCTGTGTCTGGATCCGGTCATACAGGTGCTCACGCATATTGATGAGCATTCCCTGCGACGCATAATCGCAGTTGTAAACGCCGGCATTGAGCATGCACATCCTGAAAAGATGAATGCCTACCATGCCGAGCAGGAGCGGGATTAAAATATCGTAGTTGCGGAAAACTGTGCCGTCCGCCATTGGAATTCCTACCAGAACCTGGTCTACAACCGTTTGGGTGAGCATGGGCCGGATAAATACTAGAACTGAGCTGATGACGACGAAACTCAACGCCATAATGTATCGTCGTTTATAGCCGGTCAGGTTATGCCAGACCCATTTCATTTGAAACATTGGAAAAGCACCTCCTTGTGCATGTGAAAGCAGTTATAGTACTTGTTAAAGTGCAGAAAGCGGCCGCAGGCGCAAAGCGTCCTGCAGCCACTTTCCATAACAGAATATGAAGCCACGACAAGGGGCGGAAAGAAAACGGAAATCAGCCGATGCTGAGTTTCAGGTTCTCCCCAGTAATTCCGGCATAAGCGCCGTCTTTTGCCATTCCGCTATCCGGATGGGCAATGACCCACTTGTTTTTCATAAGCAGGAGCTTATCTTCATTGTTTTTCGGGGAAACAGCGCCATCGAGCGGGAAGTTGGTATCCCGCGGCAGCACAACAACACACTGGTAACCGTTTTCATCTACCGTGCAGGGCGCAAAATGCAAAGTTGGGCCGTAGAACTCAACTGCGGTTCCGGCTTTTACATAAAACGCTTCTACTTTAGAGGAAGGATAGACGTTGTCCTCAATATCGCTGAGGCAGCCGAGCAGGACGACTAAATCGGTCACTGCAATGTCAATTTCGCTGCCCTTATGGTACTCGAGCGCATCAAGGCTTGAGGTACTGCCGTTGCAGTAGCCGACCTGGACCGGCATCTCACCGTAAAAGTTCGCAGAGACTTCCCCGGTCACAGCGAAAGCTTCCATTTTTTCATCGGACGGAATATAAATATTTCCTTCTTTCGGCGTAGGGGTATTCGCCTTCATATACTCGATGTAAGCTGAAAAATCGTACCCAGTAATAATCTGGCCATATTTTTTAAAGGAGGCGTCCTCCACCGGCAGTATTTTAATATTGGGGTTTGCTTTCTGCATCTTCTCAATCATTTTAGTCACTCCTGTTCCTAAATTAGGTCCTGCAATTTCAAAAAATATCCAAGCCTTTCTTAACAGTATAACGGGCAGAATTTTCATTGTCAATTAAAAAAACTACTAAAAAAACCACTAATATTTTAGAGGGTTTACAAAAGAAAAAAGTCGTTTCAGCGCTGTGAAACGGCAAAGTAAAAGCGCCGCCTCATAATAATTGGCAGAAAGGGCGACGCTTTGATATTCCCGCAAGCTGACGTTCAGTTAAAACGGCGCAGTGTCCGGGTCCTTACCGGTCCGGCCAAGCGTTTCCAGCTCCCGCATTTTTTCCATATCTGCGGCGGTAAGCTCAAAGTCAAAAACAGCGGCGTTGTCCCGCATCCTCCCGGGATTCTGGGTTTTGGGAAGCGGAAGGACGCCGTACTGTACGCACCAGCGCACCAGAATCTGCGGCACCGACTTTCCGTATTTTTCAGCAAGTTCCAAAAGAAGCGGATTGTCAAAGAAGCGCCCACGCATCAACGGGCTCCACGCCTCTACCACCATTCCGTTTTCACGGCAAAAATCCACAGTTTCCCGCTGCGGAAAAGCCGGATGAAGTTCGAGCTGGTTGACCATCGGCTTAATTTCGGCCGTCTCCATCAGCGGTTTGAGGTGGTGCTCCAAAAAGTTGCTGACCCCAATAGCGCGGATTTTACCTTCCCGGTAGAGTTTTTCAAACGCGCGCCAAGTCTCACGGTTATACTCTACATACCGGTCGCGGATTTTGGCGGGAGCGGGCCAATGGATCAGATATAAATCAAGGTAATCGAGCCCCAGCTTTTTCATTGAGAGATCAAATGCTTTTAATGTTGATTCATAGCCCTGGTCGTCGTTCCAGAGCTTGGTGGTGACAAAGAGCTCTTCACGGGGAACGCCGCACTCTTTCAGCGCCCTCCCTACCCCTTCTTCATTGCCGTAAAAACTGGCTGTATCAATGTGGCGGTATCCAGCAGTCACAGCCTCTTTTACGGTGCTGACGGCGGAATCGCCCTCCATCAGGTAGGTGCCGTAACCAATACAGGGAATTTTAACGCCATTGCTCAGGGTATAGCAGTCGGTCAGCGATTTCATCATATTTGTTTTTCCTTCCATGCTTTATTTCTATCGTCTGTTTTTTAAAAAGGAGCGGTATCCGGATCTTTGCCAATCCGCCCATATGCCTCCAGCGAGCTGATTTTCTTGATATCCTCAGCGTCCAGCGTAAAGTCAAAAACATCCGCATTTTCTACCATCCGCTCAAAATGATTCGACTTGGGAAGCGGCAGGACGTTTTTATCAAGCGCCCAGCGCACACAGACCTGCGCAACGGTTTTCTCATGCTTTTGCGCAACTTCTTTGAGCACAGGGTACTGGAATGCCTTCCCTTGAATCAACGGCCCCCAGGATTCCACCTGAATATCCAACTTCTGGCAGTAATCCAGCAGGTCCTGGTGCGGAAACTGGGGATGGATTTCAAGTTGGTTTACCATCGGTTTTACTTCTGCAGTTTCCATCAGCGCGTCGATATGCGGTTTCCAAAAATTGCTCAGGCCGATGGCGCGGACTTTTCCGGCGCGGTAAAGATCCTCAAAAGCACGCCATGTCTCAGCGTTTTTCTCCTTGTAATTTTCCCGGCAAATCAGCGGGGCGGGCCAGTGGATCAAATACAAATCCAGGTAATCGAGCCCCAATTTCTGGAGCGACAGGTCGAATGCCTCCACGGCGGCCTTATACCCATGATGATGATTGCCGAGCTTAGAAGTGATAAACAATTCTTCACGCGGCACACCGCATTTACGGATTCCTTCCCCCACACCCTCCTCATTATCATAGCGATGAGCGGTGTCAACATGGCGGTAGCCCGCTTTGACGGCGTTGACAACTGAGTCAACCACAGCGCCTCCATTCGGAGTTTTAAAGGTACCATAGCCAATGCAGGGGATTTTTACACCATTATTCAAGATATAGCAGTCCGATAATTTCTGTAACATTTTCATCGCTCCTTCAGTCATTGTGATTCCGGCGTTCTATGGTCTTGATGTTATTATAGCATACCCGGCGGATGAGAAAGTGACTAAAATAGCGCTGTTTTTTTGAACAGTTTGACAAATTCTACACGGTTTGACCGCGGAGCTAAAACGGGGTACAATTCAAAAGGCAGAATAAAGTATGTTTGTAACTGATATCCTCTCCGCTTCGGGCAAAACCAAAGCCGAATATAATCCGACTTTACTTTGCATCAGCTGCAAGGAATTTAACAGACAACTATGCTATTATTTTAACAGAAAGGAGTGCTGTAAATGAACTGGCTTGACAACATGAACCGTGCAGTCGATTATATCGAAGACACTCTCAAGCAAAAAACAGACTACGCAAAAATTGCGCAGGCGGCATGCTACTCCGTTTACCACTTTCAGAGGGTTTTTACTTTTATCACCGGGCTGACACTGTCAGAGTACATCCGGCGCAGAAGGATGACCTTGGCGGCCTTTGAACTCCAGAACAGCGCCGTCAAAGTTGTTGACCTCGCAATGGATTACGGTTACGACTCTCCGGAGGCATTTTCAAGAGCTTTTCAAAGCTTACACGGCATCACCCCCACGGCGACGCGCAGCCCTGGCGCAAATGTCAAGGCCTTTCCTCGCATCTCGTTTCAAATTACTGGGCACTGTAAAGAAAAAATGAAGAAATAGGACCCGAAAGCACAAAAAGGGTCT
>ERZ1673695.836-NODE-836-length-39663-cov-12.490002_pt1 | contig 39663 bp, 32 predicted proteins | sample MGYA00580225_ERZ1673695 | MGnify/ENA primary metagenome ERZ1673695 (study PRJEB41218, sample SAMN15661739) | gut metagenome | host: Homo sapiens | place: Canada: London | collected 2015-08-20/2019-03-30 | study: EMG produced TPA metagenomics assembly of... | reverse complement strand
AAAACAGCTTCAGGTAATGAGGAATATCTCAATTTTTAAACATAAAATGCGAATTGTTTAGTACAAAAAGTGTACTTCTGATGATCTTTCCCTGTCCGCAGCTGCTTTTCACATCCAGGGAAAGATTACGAAAGCCCGCACCCCGCAAGGACTGACGCCAGATAGTTTCTGTCCATGGCTGCTTTTCGCATCTTACGTCTTAACCCTGCCTTGAATACCTTATCATTCGTCAAAATATTAATAGCGATGTGCCGTATCCCTGAAAATAATTCTGCTGCATTTCCTCTTCTTATTTTGCAGTCGTCTTCATTCATTACCAGGTGAGTAGGCCGCAGGAACCTCCCCCGCAGCCTCTCGCAGAACGGTACGTGAACCTCTCGGCTCATACCGCTCCCATCAAACAAGTCCGCCTCTCATCTTCAGACGCCAGTGGGCAAACAACTGTGGACTTCGCTTCGCCATTTCTTCCAGAAATTTTGAGGCTCTTGTCTTGTATCGGCTGAGCATTTTATATTTCTTACGCCCCCACCTCACCAGTGCTTTATTGATATATCTGAACACGCTGTATAATTCCGAACAGGTATATCGCCCGTAATAATTTATCCAGCCATTCAGTTTTGGATTTATCCATTTCGCTATCTGCTCAATGCTTAAATCCACTCTTTTCCTTATCCCTGTCGCTTTGATTTCCCGACGCATTGCCTTTAGCGCTGATTTGCTCGCTGCGGGGGTAAAACTTACAAACAGACTGTTTCGCTTAACGTTCTTTACTACGCGTCGCCTGAATGTGTACCCCAGAAAGTCGAACATGGTATGTTCATAATCACCCTTCCGGCTTCCATCTTTGCAGTAGATAACTCGCGTTTTCTCCGGATGCATTTCCAGTCCGCATTCGCTAAATCTTTTGCGTAATACTTCTCGCATTTCAGTCGCTTCTGCTTCGCTGTGACAATGCAAAATGCCATCATCAGCATATCGATACCACGGCACTTTCGGATAATATTTTGCCAGCCATTTATCAAACACATAATGCATGAACAGGTTTGCCAGCAACGGACTTATGACACCTCCCTGCGGCGTTCCCATTGTTCGTGCTCTGACTTCTCCGTCTGACATCACCATCGGCGCTGTCAGCCACCGCTGTATATACAATTTTACCCACCGGGCCGGATTGTGTTTGTCCACGGCTTTCATTATCAGTTCGTGCGGGATGTTATCGAACAGCCCTTTGATGTCAAATTCCAGTACCCAGTCGTAATACCAGCAACGCTTACGCGTTACCCCTATAGCATCCAGTGCCGATTTATTCGGTCTGTAGCCGTAAGAGTCTGCCAGAAAATGTGGCTCAACCTGTGGCTCAAAGGCCAGTTTTACCACCGTCTGCGCGATACGATCGCTGACTGTCGGGATACCCAGAATTCTCTCTCCACCCAATTTCTTCGGAATTGCCACCGCTTTCACTGCCGGTGGGAAATAACTTCCTGAAGAAAGTCGGTTCCAGATTTTGTACAGATTATCAACTAACCGTTTATCAAAGTCCGCCAGCGATTGCTTATCAATTCCCGCCGCGCCTGCACTGGTCTTCACTCGCCTGTACGCGCTGACCACCAGTGACTTATCAATGTTAAACGCTTTTGTCTTTGTCATTGTCTCCTCCTGAACATGTTCAGTTGAACACTGTCCAAAGACTGTCTGATGCCGCCCCTTCGCTCCACCTCCATTACAGAAGCTTCATCACTACTACGAACGGCTCCGTCCCTGTGCTGTGCATCGGTACTTTCATGCTCGCCAATTCAGTGACTTGCATTTCTCCCTTATCATCACAACGACAGGTTCCCGCAGTTCCCAGGAAGAGCCTGATACTCCGTCACGCCCACTTTACGCCGGACACCGTCTGCGCAGCATTCGGAATTCACTCGCAGACTTATCCCGAAGGCTGGACGCCCCTTCGGTTTTGATGTCAGTCTCTGGTTTACGACGCGTCAACATGGGTTCGGGTTCACTCGTCTCATGAGTATCTTACCTGCTGAGTTTTCACTCACGCTTTACTTCATCGCTCACTACCATGGCTCTTTACCACAGCAGCATGAAGTGGTTTGGAATCTGCTTCCGACAGCCGATCCCGGTGGGCCTTCCACCATCTCTTTATGAGCTTATACAAAAGCTAACTGCGTATCCTTATGCAGCTATCTTGTGTTCCTGCGGCACACCGTCCAGACGCCAGTGCAGCTTATTCTCCACGTGCCAGTGGTTTCGGATTGCTGTGGCGAACTTCTCTGCGGTTAAATCAGCAGAACTGATATAATATCTGACCGTCATTTCTGGCTCTTTCTTTTGTTCTGCTATTATTGACCGAAAGGAGACTGCCACGCATAATTTCTTCAGACCTTTCCATTCAAACGTGAAATCAATAAGTTCATCAGGGACATCGCAAACAATATGAAGACGGATTTCTTCTCTGCCGTGACTCTTTTCACTCATTGCGTAACTGTCATGCTCTGGATTATTTAATTCTTTCAGTGGGAATTTTTCCTCAAAGGCTTTATTAAGCCGCCCCTGATTTCCTTTTACAGCGAATAAATAATCACCGCCCTGTTTTTGTATCTTCTCTGCAATATCTTTCTGGCAACCCATCGCATCAGTTGTGATGATTTTTCCTTTAATATCCAGCATGTTAAGAAGTTCTGGGATAGCTGTAATCTCATTGGATTTCTCATCCGTCTTGATCTGTCCGATGACCAGGCTGTGCATTGTTGAGAACGCACTAATGACATGAATCGCTCCCCTGCGGCGACTCTTGTCATAAGAGTGCCGGAGCGTTTTTCCATCAATTGCGATGACGTCTTTATCATCTGAAGTATGGCAATCTCGCATCCAGTTAATAAAGCACTCGTGAAATTTTGCAGGACTGATACAGGATACAACTCTGGCAATGGTATCGTGAACAGGAATACCATTATCAAAATCACCATATTGCTTCAAAAAATCGAGATGTGTTTCCCCAAAATCCTCTATATCTTCCCAACCTTCTGCACCCGAAATAACGGCACAAATAGTCAACAGTAGAATATCCGATAATTTATGTTCCACTTTCCAGGCTTGTCTGTAATCGGGGATAATAGAAATATGTTCCATCAATTTTTTAAGTTCCATTTTGTTCTCCTTAATTATGTAAGGAGTATTTGATCATGTATAAGCAATAAAAAACAGCTTCAGGTAATGAGGAATATCTCAATTTTTAAACATAAAATGCGAATTATTTAGTACAAAAAAGCAGCGTTACGTGATCTTTCCCTGTGCCGGTACCTTTGTCGTTTAATCTGGCAGCTAAAGGCATATTGTTTTCCTGTCTGGAATATCAGCGACAAAAAATTTAAAAAACGGTAAGGTGCTTAACTCAGTAATAATCACCTTACCGGACATCCTGATTTGTAGCCCAACAGGTTAATCAAGTAACAGGGATAAACTGACCATCAATCAGCGAAAATACCGGAGCGTAATACCCCATACGCTCTTCACCACTTTCATCTGTAAAACGGTAAGTCAGTGGGGAATATATTGGTTTCGATTTATTATATAGCTGCACCATACGTCCACCATTCATAACCCGGACGGCATAATCGTCCCACCTGATGGGCTGCATTCTGGCTTTCCCTCCCTCCACATTATCTTTTGAGAAGAGTGAGAGTAATATGTCATCCTCAGAGTCACCGGTTGTGGCTGACCATGCCTTCAGCGCCTCTTTGTTATAAGCTTTCAGACGTGCCCTGTCCCGGCTACTGATGATGCTTGCCATTTCGGTATAGGCGGCTTTTAACTTCCGTAACTGCTCGTCGCTTCCGGTATAGGGGGTTGCCCGCGTCCAGGCCCATTCAGGAAGCCCTGTCACGGTAACTTTTTGAGTGAACTGATACACCTTCATCCCTTTCGGGAAATAGGTTTCATCAAAATAATCTGGATCAATAAATCCTGGCTCCGCCTGCTCAGCCAAAATCTCTTTCCGGATAACGGGATGCACGCTGTCTGGCCGGGCTTCAGGTATGCCCTGCTGGTTGATGGTCACTTTTATTGAAGAAAGCAGCGTTTCCTCCTGTTTAATAAAACGAACCAAATCCAGGCTGCATCCTGCTTTTGGAAAAAAACGCCCCCGTTCTTCCATACTGGCAGGCTTGTCAGAAAACCATCCTAATGCCCCAATCTCCAGACTGATTTCATTTTCTCCATTCGCCATCAGCATCATGGCATTGGTGCTGGATATGGCCCCGGTTGAATCACCATTTGCCCGCCAGGCACTTCTTCGGTTACTGAACCCGAGGACGCCATTAGTCTTAATGGCACAATATGACTCTTCAATATTAAACTTACTGCGAATTTTTTGCTGGTTATCGTTAGAGCAAAATCCAGTTCCCATAACAACTCCTGACAGTAAAATAACCGATATTAAATGTTTTGCCTTCATAATTATTCTCTCTCAAAAGGGGAAAATACTCATTATACTGTTCACTTTTAATTTCTGTAATATCACTTAATAATCCATACCTATCGTCCACGTTGTCACTGGCTTCGGCGGTGTTACTTTTTTCTCCACAGTGCGTTCTTTACCGTATAAATTAACCCGTAATGGTGAATCCTTTACCTCCATAGGATCACATAACTGCCACTCAACGGTATCTTTCTTCTCAGGTTTTTCGCTCTTTTCCTTCCCCTTTCCTTTTTCATCAACTTCACCATGAGACACATCAATCTTAAATTCAAACTTCCCTTTAATGCCGTCATGAAATAATGCTAGGTCCAGTCCGTCATCATGTGAATCAAATCCAAATCCAGCTTTCGCTTCTATAGAGGCAGTCGCTTCGGCGGTCAGTTGTACAACAAAAACATTCGCCTCAAACGTCGCACTCACCACACCTTTTAAACCGAGCTTGATGTTACTTTCCTTTACATTAAACTCCCATTTTTTATCCTTTTCAGCGTATACTGCGCCAAGATCAAGATTAATCTCCGCTGAAATCTCGATATAGCATTCAACACTGGCTCCGTTTTTACGGAGATATTCACGACATCTGTTGACCAATGACTCGACTTTACAATATGCACATATAAATGAAATAATATCGAATCTGAACGACGCTTCAAAAAATGGGGCACCAAACAAACCATAAAAATGACAGGGGCCATCCTGGATATCGGTATATTGATAGGCATACGATATACCCAGTTTAACGGGTTCTATTTTTGCACTGAACAATGCATATTTGCGCGTACCATTATTATTGTCAGGATCTGGCGCAAAATATTTATTGACATTCTTGACCAGAGAGTCAATTCTTCCTATCTGTTCCAGTTGCTTTGTTTGTCGAAGTTTTTTTATCTCTTTTTCATATTCACTTGTGTGTTCAACATTAGCTATTTTTACGCCAAAATCGACAGTCAGGGAAGTCTTGTTTATCCACTCAAACTCAGCAGTGGTATTTGTCCAGCCGCTACGGAGTTTATTTTTATCCCTGGGCTTGGTGTTCTCCATTGCGTCCCTGGCTTTTATTCTTTCGTCACGCCGCTCTTTTACTGTTCTCGTCTGTTTTGATGACGAAATCTCATAGCTGAACCCTGTAGTAAACCTAATTTCCACTGTAGGATAAACATCAATTTCAACATAATTGCCACATTCGTAACAACTGTCAATTCTGACTGAATAATGGGCAGGTTCATAATGATTCTTAAGTGGAGAGGATATTGCCCACAAATAATCCCATGGTACTCGAAATGTACCCATAGCAATTATTTCACCTTCAGACAAGTTATCATCCAAAGTGACCTTATTAGGTATTCCGAAAGGTTGCAGTATCTTATGATTATTTTCTGATTCTTCCTCTAACCATGCCTCATGTGTTCCACTTTTATCGCACTGGTAGGTAATGGTAATTATACCATCACATCCGGAACCATCATCCAGTAGCTTAAAACGCGCCACTCCTTCTTTTGACCAGAAATGTTTCTCGCCGGCCTCTGGAAAATCACTAATAACATCAAAAATACATGGATCAGGAATGCCGCATTCCACACAGGGCTTTCCGGCTGTCGAAGATGGAGATGTCATATAATCTATCCGTTTGTCTTTTTATTGTGGGATAAATCCCAGTTCCTGTTGTGCAAGTTCATGTACCCGAATATGTCCCGGGTATGACTGATTGCTGAGTTGTTCATACCAGTCATCCGGAATATATCTGAGATCGATTATATTTTTTTTCAGTAATATAAGCGTCATTGTTCTGACGGAACGATCATCTGCTATATTTAATGACTGGCAAAAAGAGAAATAATCTTCTGCCAGAATTCGGGATGATTCAGCTTTTGATGAATCATCCCATCCGTTTTTATCTACATTTTCTTCGATAAATGCAGATAATATATCAAGATAATTATCCCGTGCCTTTCGTTCCAGTTGGCTATATTGTCTGTAACTCAGCGTCAGTTGTGATGGCCGTTCTGCCCTTATATTCATAGTTTCTGCGGGACGGACGGAAGAAAAATTATCCTCACGACATTCTTCACCATAACGGGTACTTAGCTGTCTGACGGGACTGATAAAAGAAAGACGCTGGCGGGGGGTCAGAACTTCCACTAATACCCATATATTCCGGGGATCATAAAATCGCATGAGAACAGGTTTCTCCTGTTCGGGGATCCTAACCCACAGATAACGTCTGAAGTGTTGCTGTAGCTCACGCATGGATGACTCAGAAGTCAGATATATTCCCCATGGCGACGCCTTAACACTCAGCCATGCTTCAACCTCCGGAACGACTTCCACGAGATAGGGGGCTAGCGCGACCAGATCCAGTTGTATGGGTTCTGCATACAGACAACAGTGCGGGGGATTCACCTCGTTCAGAAAATCCAGCAATCCTTCCTCCACAGCGCCATCCACAATGGCGTACTGCACGGGTGCCGTTTCCATCACTTATCCTCCTTCGGGCAGTGCGCCACAAACATTGTCCCGCTTCCGGCTGCGGCTTTCAGGATCACCGGGCGCATCGGCAGGATCACGTCTCCCGGACTGCCTCCGCCGTTAAGATTGATTTTCGCGCCCTTAATATCCACGCCGCCGGAATGGATCACCACAAATGAACCGCCCACCCGCAGACTGATTTTGCTGTCGCTCTGTAAAACAATATCGCCCTGTACGCTGATACCCAGCGCGCCGCTTATTTTCTGTGCCAGATCGCCTTTCACCTCCAGCCCCTGATTGCCCTCTGTCAGGCTGACATGGTCTTTGGTGGTTTTATGGTCCTGTTTACCTTCAACCGTCACTTTCCGGTCATTTGCCACCACCAGGGATTCATCATGCCCGATGCTGACCGTCCGGTCATAGTTGACCCGCTTATCCTTGCTGTTCAGCACAACGACTTGCATATTTTTCTGTGCGTGCAGGTAAATTTCTTCCTTGTCCGTCGCGTCCTCGAACCGCAGTTCATTAAAGCCGCTTCCTTTATAGGTCTTCGACCGTATCGTCATCTGCGTCTTCGTCCCCGGCAGACTCCCCGGCGAACGGTTGTCCTCATGGTACGTCCGCCCCATGATTATCGGCTGGTCCGGGTCGCCGTTCAGGAAGTCCACTATCACCTCCTGACCCACCCGTGGTATCGCCAGGTTACCGAACCCCGGCCCCGCCCACGCCTGCGACACCCTCACCCAGCATGAACTCGCCTCCGTTGCCGGGTTATACCTGTCCCAGTGAAACTGCACTCGCACACGTCCGTGTTCGTCGCAGAAGATTTCCTCTCCCGCAGGACCGGTGACAATGGCGCTCTGTGGCCCGTCCACCTTCGGTTTGCTTTGCAGCCGTGGACGCCACGTCCGGTCCGCCGGTATCACCTCTAACTGATTTCCCAGCGTGGTTCCTCTCCCCTGGCTGCCGTGCAGCGCCTGCGGCTGGTCCCCTGACAGAATACTCTGTACCACCTGCCATTCACGGTTCAGCATCTTCTGCGGATGCCCCGTCAGCGTAAACCGCGTTCCCGGCCACAGCTTCGGTGAATTACTCTGCCCTGTGGCCTTTTCCGCATCACTGCGCAGGCTCTCCATCTGGTACAGCGTGAAATCCTTGCCGTGCTGTTCATCCTTGAACCTTCCCGGATAATCAAATATCTCATACTGCTCCAGCTGTCCGTTCAGGTTCTCACCCTGCTGCTCATACATCCCCGGCCAGTCCGGCACCTTAAACGTGTAATCCTGGCTCTGCACCGACGACGGGCGGACATACGCCTCATAACGGAACATACTGACACACTCTGTCTCCGCTCCTGCCGATGTGTCCGGGTTAAACGGAAGCTCTCCCGCCTGTGACAGCCCCGCCACATCGTCGCACAGCGTCAGCTTCTGCTCCGGACTGTCCGCCGCAAACCGCTCAAAGAAGAAAATTCCCTCCTCCGCCCACAACCGCGCCAGAAACGCCAGGTCGCTTTCCCCGTACTGGACACAGAACTCCCGCGCCGGATGGTCCTCATAAAACAGCGGTGTCCACTCCGTGACGCCGTTCTCGTTCAGTAACGTGGCCGATATCGTCCGGATATCCTGCTGCTGGAAGATACGGAAGTTCTGCCGCAGCCCGCACCGCCATAACGGCGGCTCAATACGCAGGTGATAACGCATCTGCCAGCCGTTATTCTCCTGCATGCCAAAACCCGCCACCACGCCGGTGACATAACGCTGCGCCACTGCGCCCTGCCAGATGGTCAGTGTCGCCTTCTTCTCCAGCAGCATCTCCGCCGTCTGCATAAAAGAGTCGCTGGCAACATCCACACTCATCACAAACGGATAAGACTGGTTCTGGATTAACCTGAAATGCACCACTGCAAAGGTGTCCGGCTCCTGGCCGTCAATCTCCAGCGTAAAGCGCAGACCTTTTAAGGACATAATGACCTCCCTGATTTATTCACGGACCAAATGATTCTTACCATGCAGCAAAGGGTGCCAGTGCAGCGTTACACTCATCTTTACATTTTCAGGTACGCTACCGCCCGGGTTTCCGGCATCCGCCATCTCCCTCATGAAAGCGTAACTCCTTACTGACACTCATTTTTTACACGTACAAAAACAACATCCTGCACGAAGGCAGGATGTTGTTGACTCAGATTTATGCTTCCAGCGGTGCACGCCAGTCATCGGCACCAGAAGTACCGGATTTGATGTGCTCCCACTCAACCTTACGGTATGCCAGTGATACTGCGAGCAATTGCGTAAACTCACGCTGTGCAGGGTCCTGGCAGTGCGGCATGTGCAGGTTCATGTCCACAATCGTCGCGTCAGTAAGACGTGTGGTGAAGTAGTGCTCCTGCTTGCCTTCAACTGAAGTACGCCACCAGTGCAGCTCCACTTTCGGCAGCATTTCACCGGAGGCCAGCGCGTTGTACAGCAGCGGAACGGCTTTGTTCAGCGCCACGGTGAAAATGAACGGTTTGTGCGCGCGCTGCCCGGAAGGTTGACCAGACTGTGGATCGGTTGGAACAGTAACGTTATGCAGAAACTCCTGCACCAGCATTTCATCTTCGTGTCCCTGCACGTAGATATTGCCGACAGAATCTGCGGTGAAAGCACCGGCAGTGATGTTCCCCTGGGTCTGACCTGTAATTGAAATGTAACATGGGGTTGGCATTTATGAACTCCTTGTGAAATTATCAACTGCTGTTTTACGAACAACCCGTCGTTAATCCCCGACGGGTTAGAGTGTGATGCGGCTCACATCAGGAACCACACCCTTTTCTTTATTCGAGTTACAGGCACACGTAATTAGCACCTACTGAAAAACTCTTTTATGGTGTTTAAATATATTTTTAGTCAATTTCAGAACACGGTCACATAAGCTAAAAATATATCAACTTCAACAGCAGAATTATCCATAACGTATCCTTCCCCCCATAAAAATCCACAGCCGCGTCAAAAACAAATTATTACGACACTTACTCAGCCATCGTTCCAGCACGCAATTAAGACATTCCTTAAAGGAATTCCTTATGATGTATTGCCAGCAATTAATCAATTGATAAAACCATACATAAAACTTATTAATAAATTTAATAAATACATATAAATCAATATATTATGGCATTTTATTGACCGTAAAATCATATTCATCAAGTCTATAAATACCAAAATTTATTTCACTATAATATATTAGCAAGGAAGAATACATCTCTTTCTAAAATATAAATAGTTCTTTTAATATTTTATTTCATGAGTAGAATACCGATCACAACAGAAGGAAGGTTACATTATCTAACTGCCACTGAAACGGTATCTTCGGTATTTTTATGCAGTACGAAAATGCTGTGCTCATGGCCTGAACGGGAACATTTTTATGAGCAAAATGAACAACAATGGCGGCAGTGTCGCGCCGAAAGAAAGAATCAGCGTTCGGTATACACCAAAAGTTGATGGGGTGGCTGCTGATATCGAATTGCCGCTGAATTTATTGATCACCGGCAATCTGAAAGGGAAACCAGATAACACGCCGTTGGACGAGCGAACTGCCATTGCTATCAACCGCTATAACCTCAACGCAGTCATTTCAGAAGCTGACATTGAACGGGAGTTTGTTGTTCCGGCTGAACTCAGTGACGCTCCCAATGAGCAAATGTACGTCAACCTGAAAGTCAAATCTATGGATGACCTTTCTCCGGACCATATTGCCAGCCAGGTACCAGAAATAAAACGTCTGCTCGAATTGCGTGAAGCTCTGGTCGCACTTAAGTCTCCACTAGGCAATATTCCGGCCTTCCGCGCACAACTTCAGGCGCTACTGGAAAACGAAGACAGCCGCGAGCAGCTGATCCAAGAACTGGGTATCGCCGCTCAGAAATAATTTTCACAGAAGGATTTTCAGTATGTCAGTAAAGGAAGATATTGCTCCCGTCAGCGCGTCGCAAACCGCCGCGCCCCCATCTCTGCTTGATGAAATCATGGCGCAAACCCGCGTCCAGCCTAAATCAGAAAGCTACGATATCACCCGCCAGGGCGTGAGCGCCTTTATTGCCGCCATGTTACAGGGCGACAGTAGCGCTGAACCTATCAATATCCTGGCCGTTGACGCCATGATTGCTGATATTGATGCCCGAACCAGCAGGCAGATGGATGCCATTATTCATGCCCCGGAGTTTCAGGAACTGGAATCCCTGCTGCGCTCGCTGAAGCTGCTGGTTGAACGCGCGGATACACGGGAAAACATCAAGGTCCATTTCCTGAATGTCACTCAGGAAGAACTGCTGGATGATTTCGAATTTGCACCTGAAATCACGCAGTCTGCGTATTACAAGCATGTATATTCAAGCGGTTACGGACAATTTGGCGGTGAGCCAGTGGCGGCGGTAATCGGCAACTTTGCCTTTAAGAACACCACGCCGGATATGAAGTTGCTGAAATATATCAGCCAGGTCAGTGCGATGGCGCACAGCCCGTTCCTCTCATCAGTATCATCCGAATTTTTCGGTCTGGACTCATGGACAGAGTTACCAGGGATCAAAGAACCAGGAGCAATCTTTGAAGGCCCGGCCTATTCCCGCTGGCGTGCCTTGCGTGAATCTGAAGATTCACGCTACCTGGGACTGACTGCCCCCCGGTTCCTGCTGCGTCACCCTTACTCGCCAGATGAGAACCCAGCCAGGACCTTCCGTTACCATGAAGACGTCAGCCAGAGTCACGAGTCTTATTTGTGGGGGAACACCTCGTTTTTACTAGCTGCGAACCTGGCTGAAAGTTTTGCTAAATATCGCTGGTGTCCCAATATCATTGGCCCTTCCAGCGGCGGCGCAGTCAAAGACCTCCCGGTGCATCTGTATGAATCCATGGGGCAAATGCAGGCAAAAATTCCGACTGAAGTGTTGATCACTGACCGGAGAGAGTATGAGCTGGCGGAAGAAGGCTTTATCACACTGACCATGCGTAAAGGATCTGATAATGCGTGCTTTTTCTCGGCCAACTCGGTGCAGAAACCCAAAAAATTCCCCAAAACCCCCGAAGGCAAGGCTGCGGAGACCAACTATAAACTCGGCACTCAGCTGCCATACTTATTTGTAATCAGTAGGTTAGCGCATTACATCAAGGTAATTCAGCGCGAACAGCTTGGCTCATGGAAAGAACGCAGTGACCTGGAGCGTGAGCTGAACACCTGGATTCGCCAGTATGTGGCCGACCAGGAGAATCCGCCTGCCGAAGTCCGCAGCCACCGACCATTACGTCAGGCGAAGATCGAGGTACTTGATGTGGATGGTGAGCCAGGCTGGTACCAGGTCGCGATTTCTGTCAGACCGCATTTTAAATACATGGGTGCCAGTTTCGACCTGAGTCTGGTCGGACGACTGGATAAGGAATAATCAGATGCAAAGACGGGATTCAGGGCCAACCAGCAGTCTTTTTGAACGTATTCGTGAGGCGGCCAACCCGCCTTCATACCAGAATACAAAAGAAGCACTGATACGTTCCATCAGACGTAACCTGCGACAGGTCCTGAATACCCGCTCCGGCAGTTGTTATGGCTCACCAGAGCTGGGGATTACTGATTTAAATGATGAATCGCTGGCCTCCAGCGATTTCAGACGAGAAATCCGTAAGTCCATTAGCCAGTGCATTTTACATTACGAACCTCGTATTACCGATGTTGTTGTTACGGCTGCGGCACCGGATGAATACGCCCCTGTGGAACTACGTTTTCATATTGTGGCTACGGTCGATGTCAGCGAAACCAGGGGAGTGTTTGAATTTGACATTTTGCTGGACAATCATCAACGCTATTGTGTGGAGTGATCTCTGTGGCTTTTGAAGAACGTTACTACCGCGAAGAGCTGGATTATCTTCGCCAGCTTGGCAAACTGCTGGCGCAGGAAAAACCACATCTGGCCCACTTTCTGGCCGAGAAAGAGGGTGATCCGGACGTGGAGCGTCTGATGGAAGCCTTTGCCTTTATGTCCGGTAGCCTGCGTCAGAAACTTGAGGACGAATTCCCCGAATTCACCCATGGGCTAATCCGTATGCTGTGGGCAAACTATTTACGCCCAGTTCCGGCCATGACGGTTATTGCCTATGAACCCAAAACCGATCAGTTAAAAGTCCCTGTTCAAGTCTGCCGTAATGAACTGATCAGAAGCCGCTCAGAAAAGTCCGCCCTGGCTGCTCAGAAGGTGCTGTCTGACAATCATGATAAAATCGTTTCTTCCGTAGCCTGTCATTTCACGCTGGCGCGCGATATCTGGCTGCAACCACTGCGCATTCTCGACACCCACAACGCCAGCAGCCTGAAAGAAGGCATCATAGATATCAGTTTTACCGCAGATAACAATGTCTCCCCCGCCATGCTTGACCTGAACAAAATAACGTTCTGGCTGGGTAATGAAGACGATTATACCCGACACCAACTTTATCTGTGGTTTTGCGAATGCCTGATGGATGCGGAACTGATTGCCGGAGAGTACCGCCTGCCGCTGCCGGATCTGTGGCTGGAGGCCGCCGGATTTGAAAACCAGGACGCACTGCTGCCATGGCCGAAAAATGTCCACAGCGGCTATCGGGTACTCCAGGAGTATTTCTGCTATCCCGAAGCCTTCTTTTTTTTCCATCTGCGCGATGTTGCGCCACTACCGGACGATTTCCCGGCCAGCGCGTTTACGCTGCGCCTGCACTTTAACCGCCCGTTACCTGCCGACATCAAGCTACGCCGGGACTCACTGCGTCTGCACTGTACGCCAGCCATTAACCTGTTTACGCATTATGCGGAACCCGTCAGGCCTGATGGGCGGATAGCGGAATACCCGCTGCGCGCCAGCCACCGGCATCCCGACGCTTATGACATTTTTCAGATAAGCACAGTCACCAGCAAAGTCAAAGTTTCAGGTACTGAATCCAACCCTGGCAGCCAGGCGCGTGTCTGGCCCGAATTTGAAAGTTTCCAGCACCAGATGGAGTACAGCCGCCAGCGGGAAGTCGTCTACTGGCATCACCGGACTAAAACATCCCTGTTTCACCGCGGGCTTGAACATAGTATCGCCTTTGTCCATGCGGACGGCAGCATTCCGGACAGCTCACGGTTTAATGATGATGTGATCACCACGTCATTAATCTGTACCAACCGTATGATCCCTGCTCGGCTGCATATCGGCGATATCTGCGTGGCCGTCAACAAAAACCCGGCGGTGGCCTCATTTCATAATGTCACACGCCCGACGCAGCCGCTCTGGCCAGTCACGGACGGCGACATGCACTGGTCGCTGATTTCCGCGATGAACCTGAACTACCTATCCCTGCTGGACAGGGAGACACTGATCCAGATCCTGCGGACCTTCGACCTGCCAGGCGCTCACCATCCGCAGCGGGCCAGACTGTCGCGCCAGAAACTGGATGCCATAGAAAAACTCGAAACCAAACCTGTTGACAGGTTGTTTAAAGGCGTGCCGGTTCGCGGGCTGGCGACCACGCTGTGGATACGTCCCGATCCATTTATCTGCGAAGGTGAAATTTATCTTCTTGGTACAGTGCTCTCGCACTTTTTTGCTCTCTACGCCAGCATCAATTCGTACCACTGTCTGAAAATCATCAACACGGAAAGTCAGGAGGCCTGGGAATGGCAGGAGAAAATGGGTCAGCACGCCCTTATATAGCGACAAAACCGCCGTTATCGGCGGATGTGCGCAACTGCAATTTCTATGTGCTGATGGAGGCGCTGTACCGTCGGTATGGCGCTCCGGGCCAGGATATTTCCCTGCGTACCGAGCCAGCCCAAGAGATCGTGCGTTTCAGCTCTGACGCCAATATCGGTTTTCCGGGTACGGACCTGAGTGTGCTTTCCCGTAGCCAGAACGGACAGTATGTACTGCAAACCCGTTTCCTGGGCTTTTCCGGCAGCCAGTCGCCGCTACCGGGCTATTATCTGGATCAGATGGCGCAGGAGTCCGCACAGAACGAAGACGGCCTGAAAGAATTTCTCGATCTATTCAGCCACCGCTGGACACAGTTTGCCTATCATGCCTGGCGCAAATACCGCTACTACATCTGCTTTCGTAACGGCGGTACTGACACCTTTTCACAGCGCATGTACGCACTGGTCGGGCTGGGTAATCAGAGCGTGCGTGACAGGCTTGCCATTAACCACAGCAAAATGCTGGCCTACGCCGGAATTCTGGCAACACCAGGCCGCGCGCCGGAGGTTATCTGTAATCTGGTGTCGCACTGTTTTGATTTGCCGGATGTCACCATTGAACGCTGGCAACTGCGTAAAGTCGCCATTGATCCGGCACACCAGAACCGGCTGGGTGTACGTAATCCGAAAGGAAAAACGGCTGGACATATTCCGGGACGCTCCATACTCGGCGTTAATTTTACCCTCGGCGCACGGGTGCCGGATCGCAGCGGAAAATTCCTGTTGCAGATTGGCGGCCTGTCGCGGGAGCGTTATCTCTCATTTTTACCCGATGGCGAAAATCACCTGCCGCTGACCATGTTCCTTTCCTTTATTCTGCGCGACCAGTTTGCCTGGGATTTACGGCTGTGCCTAGCACCACAGCAGGCTAAAGGGATGCGCCTTGGCGATCCTGCCAGCTCCCGCCTCGGCAGAACCAGCTTTATTGGTCAGCCGAAAGTACCGCCCGCCATCACAATCCGAATCAGGGAATAATTCTATGGAACCACTTATGGCTGAGGAAAAACAGCAATCCCGCCAGGCCTCACTGACTTTACAGGTGATGAATGGCAACGAACTGGAAAGCGGACGCGCCGCAAAATGCCTGTTCAGCGAAAACGGCGGTGATATTGGCCATACGCCGGAATGTCACTGGCAGGTACAGGACCGGGCGGGAAGCATTGCTGCGCGTGCCTGTACCGTTATCCGGCACGACGGAGCCTATTGCCTGCGGTGCCTGACGCCGGGACTGATGATTAATCTGGCCCCGGTCTCTTCCGATGCGCTCATCCGCCTGCGCCAGGGGGATGAGATCCAGCTCGGCGCACTGGCGCTGAAAGTGTTTCTGCATGACGGTGTAGCTGTTACCTATGACGAGCGGATGGCGACCCCGGAAACGATTGTAATGAACCGCGACAGTCTGGCGGACACCCTGTTGACCACCGAGGGACAACCGGCGTATCCGGGAATGCCGTTCCAGCATCAGCTTGCCCCCACGGTTGCGCACGGTTTTTCCAGCGATCCGCTCCAGGCACTCCAGACGGAAAGCCTGATGGTGGCAGATGATCCGATCGCCCCACGCGTTTCCCGGCCCGTTGCCCCCGCCTCCGATCTGACAGGTGCAAACGGGATCAACACGCCGTTTATGGATCTGCCGCCCGGCAATGCCCGTCATGAGGACGGCGATGAATTTTCTGCCATGGCGCAGTACCACCTGGCCGTAACCCCGCTGCTGCGCGGTATGGAGTGTCCGCTGACGCTGCACAATTCTCAGGATGCGGATGAGTTTCTCGAAGAGGCCGGACGGGCGTTGCAGGCCGCCATTAAGGGATTGCTGAGTCTGCAACAACAACAGAACAGCCTGTCGGATAAACACCTGCGTCCACTGGAAGACAACCCGTTGCGCCTTGATATGGACTATCCCACCGCGCTGAACGTCATGTTCGCCGAGGGTAAAAGCCCGGTACATCTCGCCGCACCTGCGGCCATCGCCGAAAGCCTGCGCAACATCCGGCATCATGAAGAGGCCAACCGGGCGGCGATTGTGGAAGCGTTGCGTGTCATGCTGGACGCCTTCTCGCCGGGCAACCTGATGCGCCGCTTTGCGCAATACCGCCGCAGCCATGAGCTGCGCCAGAAAATGGACAACGCCTGGGCATGGCAGATGTACAGCAACTATTACGATGAACTGGCCTCCAGCCGACAGCAGGGATTTGAAATGCTGTTCAATGAAGTTTATGCCCAGGTCTATGACCGGGTGCTGCGCGAAAAACAGCGGGAGCCGGAAGCATGAACGGCAAAGCGTTTCTGGCCTGCGTTCTGATGAGCGTTGTGTTAACTGGCTGTGAAACAGCGAAAAAAATCAGCCAGGTGATCCGCAATCCGGATATTCAGGTCGGAAAGCTGATGGATCAGTCAACCGAGCTGACCGTCACGCTGCTGACCGAGCCGGACAGCAACCTGACGGCGGACGGTGAAGCCGCGCCGGTGGATGTCCAGTTGGTGTATCTGAGCGACGACTCCAAATTCCAGGCCGCCGATTACGATCAGATTGCCACCACCGCGCTGCCCGACGTGCTGGGGAAGAACTATATCGATCACCAGGACTTCAACCTGTTGCCGGACACCGTAAAAACACTGCCGCCGATCAAGCTGGATGAGAAAACCGGTTATATCGGTGTCATTGCCTATTTTTCAGACGACCAGGCCACAGAATGGAAACAAATTGAGCCGGTAGAAAGTATCGGCCACCACTATCGCCTGCTGGTGCATATCCGCGCCAGTGCGATTGAGATGAAAAAAGAGGAAAACTGACGATGGCAACAATGAAAAACAAGGTGATCTGGCAGGAAGGGCTGTTTGCCCTGCCGCAGCATTTTCAGCAACAGCAGCGTCATTGCGAGTACCTGCTGAACCGTCGTCTGGATGCACTGGGTGATTTTTTCTGGGGCTTTACGGAACTCTCCATCAATACCGAACTGCTTGCCCAGGGCAAAATCATGATTGACCGTGCGGCGGGCTGTATGCCTGACGGCACCGTATTCAGCATTCCCGACCAGGATCTGCTGCCGGAACCTTTCCAGCCGGGAACCCTTTCATCGAAAGAGAGCCACAATATTTATCTGGCGCTGCCTGTAATCAGCGACGTGATCAATGAAATCCAGGGGTTGCACAGCGCCGGTCAGGGTACGGAGCGTTACCGCCTCACCCATACCCGCGTCCGTGATTTTCACACTGACGAAGGCGACGAACAGCCGGTCGGTCTGGGGCAGTTGATCCCCAGGATAGTCAGCGGCGCAGATGATCTCAGCGCGATGGTGACCCTCCCCCTGTGCCGTATCCTCAATAAAAATGCTACCGGCGCACTGGTGCTGGACAACACCTTTATTCCCACCATTCAGGCCGTCCGTGTCAGCGGGTTGCTCGGGGCATTCTCCGGCGAGGTGCAGGGGCTGCTTGCCACCCGCGCCGCCGACCTGGCCGGGCGCATCGGTTCGCCTGAACAGAGCGGGATCGCCGATGTGGCCGAATTTATGATGTTGCAGATGCTTAACCGCCATCAAATGCAGTTCACGCACCGTTCACAACTGCACACGCTGCATCCGGAAGCCTTCTACCAAGATCTGGTGGGGCTGCTGGGAGAACTGATGACCTTTACCGAAGGTAATCGCCTGCCCTGCACCGTGGAGCCGTATAATCACCGGGATCTTACCGCGACCTTCACCAGAACCGTGATCCCGGAACTGCGGCGCGCACTCAATACCGTACTGGTGCCGCGTGCGCAGAATCTGCCGCTGTTCTTTTCAGAGGGGACCTAGATCGCCACCATCAGCGATCCCACACTGTTGCAGTCCTGCAAGCTGGTACTGGCAGTGCGCGCCAGGATGCCCTACGACCAGGTACAACGCCAGTTCATCCAGCAGTCAAAAGTGGCCGCTACCGACAAAATCCGCAGCGTGGTCAGCGTGCAGGTGCCGGGTATTCCGCTGCACACTCTTACCGCTGCGCCGCGTCAGTTGCCCTGGCATGAAGGTTATGTTTACTTCGAACTGGAAAAAGGCACCCCAGCCTGGCAGGACGTGATAAAAGCGGGCGCGCTGGCGCTGCATATCTCCGGCACCTTCCCCGATCTGAACCTTCAGCTCTGGGCGATAAGGGGATAAGTGAATGAGCGATATCAGCGATATGGGTGAACCGTCGGTTTTTCCCATGGAGCCGGAGAGCGGAACATCAGGACGTCAGTACCGTCTCGCCCTTCGCGGCAACAGCCTGAACCCAATGATTGACGCCGCCACGCCGTTGCTCGGCATGGTGATGCGTCTGTCCACCATGAACAGCCAGGCCATGCCGGAACATCTGTTTGCCCAGGTGGTAACCGATGTCCAGGCTGTGGAACAACTACTCCAGGAGCAGGGTTACGAGCCGGGCGTCATTGTTTCGTTCCGCTACATTCTCTGCACGTTTATTGACGAAGCGGCGCTGGGCAACGGCTGGTCCAACAAAAACGAATGGATAAAACAGTCGCTACTGGTTCATTTCCATAACGAAGCCTGGGGCGGCGAGAAAGTGTTTATCCTGCTCGAACGCCTGATCCGGGAGCCGGTACGTTACCAGGATCTGCTGGAATTTTTATACCTCTGCTTTTCGCTGGGCTTTCGCGGGCGCTACAAGGTTGCCATTCAGCAACAGGATGAATTTGAGCGGATCTACCAGCGCCTGCACCATGCCCTGCACAAACTGCGCGGTGACGCGCCATTTCCGCTGCTTCACCAGAAGAACAACATACAGGGCGGGCGTTATCAGTTAATCCGGCGGCTGACCATCAGGCATGTACTGTGCGGCGGTCTTGTTGTGCTGGCCGTATTTTATCTGTTTTATCTGCTGCGTCTGGACAGCCAGACACAGGATATTCTGCATCAGCTCAATAAATTACTCCGATAAGGACATCTTATGATCCAGATTGATTTAGCCACGCTGGTAAAGCGGCTTAACCCCTTTGCAAAACAGGCGCTGGAAATGGCTGCCTCGGAGTGTATGAGCCAGCAGGCCAGTGAGATCACCGTTGCCCATATGCTGTTGCAGATGCTGGTTATCCCGCGCAGCGACGTAAGGGTGATTGCCGAACGCACAGGCATCAGTGCGGAGGATTTACGCCAGGCGCTGACCGTGGAGAGTTATCCCGGCGGACGTTCCGCCGAAGGCTATCCCAGCTTCTCCCCGATGCTGATCGAATGGCTCAAGGAGTCATGGCTGCTGGCCTCAGCCCAGATGCAGCACAGCGAACTGCGCAGCGGCGTCCTGCTGCTTACTCTGCTGCATTCACCGCTGCGCTATATTCCACCCGCTGCTGCCCGTCTGCTGACGGCCATAAACCGTGACCAGTTACAGCAGGATTTCACCGCATGGACAAAAGAATCCGCCGAATCCGTGGATCTGGCTGGTGGGCAAGCGTTCCGTGCAACAGAAACCGGCGACACCCTGCTTGCCCGCTATGCCAAAAATATGACCGAAGACGCCCGTAACGGAAAACTCGATCCGGTACTGTGCCGCGACCACGAAATCGATTTGATGATCGACATTCTCTGCCGCCGTCGTAAAAATAACCCGGTGGTAGTGGGCGAAGCGGGCGTGGGCAAAAGCGCACTGATTGAAGGGCTGGCGCTGCGCATCGTGGCAGGCCAGGTGCCGGACAAGCTGAAAAACACCGATATCATGACCCTTGACCTGGGCGCATTGCAGGCCGGAGCGTCGGTGAAGGGCGAATTCGAAAAACGTTTCAAAGGGCTGATGGCGGAGGTCATTTCCTCCCCGGTGCCGATCATTCTGTTTATCGACGAAGCGCATACCCTGATTGGCGCGGGCAACCAGCAGGGCGGGCTGGATATCTCCAACCTGCTCAAACCGGCGCTGGCGCGTGGCGAACTGAAAACCATCGCCGCCACAACCTGGAGCGAATACAAAAAATACTTCGAAAAAGACGCTGCCTTATCGCGCCGCTTCCAGTTAGTTAAGGTCAGCGAACCTAACGCTGCCGAAGCGACGATTATTCTGCGTGGCCTGTCGGCGGTCTATGAACAGTCTCACGGTGTGCTGATTGACGATGAGGCCTTACAAGCCGCAGCAACACTGAGCGAGCGTTATCTCTCCGGACGTCAGTTGCCGGACAAAGCGATTGATGTGCTGGACACCGCCTGCGCCCGCGTGGCAATCAACCTTTCTTCGCCGCCGAAACAGATTTCGGCGCTGGCCACGTTAAGCCAGCAGCAGGAGACGGAAATCCGCCAGCTTGAGCGCGAAAGGCGTATCGGGCTGCGTACCGATACCGCCCGGATGACGGAAGTGCTGGTGCAGTACGATGAAACACTGACGGCGCTGGATGAACTGGAAGCCGCCTGGCACCAGCAACAGGCGCTGGTACAGGAGATTATTACGCTACGCCAGCAGTTACTGGGCGTTGCAGAGGACACAGATGCCGTAGTGGATACGCCGCCAGAGTCAGAACAGGATAATACTGGTGCCATACCGGCTGATGAAGCTGGCAGCGTACAGCCGGAAGAGACCGCTGAAACAGTTTCCCCGGTACAGCGGCTGGCACAGCTTACTGCCGAACTGGACGCCCTGCATAACGATCGGTTGCTGGTCTCTCCGCATGTCGATAAAAAACAGATTGCGGCGGTAATTGCCGAATGGACTGGTGTTCCGCTTAACCGCCTGTCGCAGAATGAAATGTCGGTCATCACCGACCTGCCGAAGTGGCTTGGTGACACCATCAAAGGCCAGGACCTGGCGATTGCCAGCCTGCATAAACACCTGCTGACCGCACGCGCCGACCTGCGCCGTCCGGGACGCCCGCTTGGCGCGTTTCTGCTGGCTGGTCCCAGTGGCGTGGGTAAAACCGAAACCGTCCTGCAACTGGCAGAGCTGCTCTACGGCGGTCGCCAGTACCTGACCACCATCAATATGTCCGAGTTCCAGGAGAAGCACACCGTCTCGCGGCTGATTGGTTCCCCTCCGGGCTATGTCGGCTATGGCGAAGGCGGCGTGCTGACTGAGGCCATCCGCCAGAAACCCTACTCGGTGGTACTTCTCGATGAAGTGGAAAAAGCGCACCCGGATGTGCTCAACCTGTTCTACCAGGCGTTTGACAAGGGCGAGATGGCGGACGGCGAGGGCCGCCTGATTGACTGTAAAAACATCGTCTTCTTCCTCACCTCCAACCTCGGCTATCAGGTGATTGTCGAACACGCCGATGACCCGGAAACCATGCAGGAAGCCCTGTATCCGGTGCTGGCAGACTTCTTTAAACCCGCCCTGCTGGCGCGTATGGAAGTGGTGCCATACCTGCCGCTGTCGAAAGCGACGCTCGCTACCATTATTGCCGGGAAACTGGCCCGCCTGGATAACGTGCTGCGCAGCCGCTTTGGTGCGGACGTGATTATTGAACCGGAAGTGACGGACGAAATCATGAGCCGCGTCACCCGCGCGGAAAACGGCGCGAGGATGCTCGAATCGGTCATTGACGGCGACATGCTGCCGCCGCTCTCGCTGCTGCTGTTGCAGAAAATGGCGGCTAACACGGCGATTGCCCGGATTCGCCTGTCGGTGGCAGACGGTGCATTCACAGCAGACGTGGAAGATGTTCTGAACGACGAGTCCGTCACAGAGGATGAAACGGTTTTATGAGCAGGTTGCGCGTTTTCCTGCAGACAGGATGGTTTATCGCGGGCCTGATGGCGGGCTTACCCGCCAGTGCCGCGCCCGCAGAAACATCGTCAATGGCCGGTGTGGCGGTAGCCGCTGCAACAGCGACACCTTCGGATGCGGCAGCCACGTTACAGTCCATGCGGTCCTGTCGGCGGGAGCCTGCGGCGCTGGAGCGGCTTGACTGTTATGACCGCATTCTTTCGCCAGAGCAGCCAGCCTTTGGTGGGGCTGCACTGGTGAAAGCCCGTTACCAGGGCGAAGCCTGGACCCGCGCCACAGAGCAGGAAAAACGCCGCCAGGGCAATACCACAGGGCTGCTGGTGACGCAGGTGCCGGGTGAACGCCCGACGGTAGTGATAACCACCCCGGCTATCGGCCATGTTCCGCCGCGCCCGGTGCTGATGTTCAGTTGCGTGGACAATATCACCCGGATGCAGGTGGCGCTGATGCACCCTCTGGATGTCCATGATATCGCCGTCACCCTGAATGCCGACAGCCGGGCATTACGCAGCCACTGGTTTGTGCGCGAGAACGGCACCCTGCTGGAGTCCAGCCGGGGGTTATCCGGTATCGATGAAATTAAGCAACTGTTCGGCGCAAAAACGCTGACGGTGGATACCGGCACAGACAACGCCGCCGGAAAGCTGACCTTTAACATTGACGGGCTGGCACGGGTTATTGCGCCGCTACGCGACGCCTGCCACTGGGCGGGAGAATAAGAATATGGCAATGGACTTACGTAATCCCGATGTATGGCTTGCACACCTGCTGGAAAACCTGCCGGAAGATAAGCTGTCCGCCGCGCTTGATGATGGCAATGCAGACTGGGAGTTTGTCGACAGCGAAATCGTCAAGCTCGGTTCACTGGCGCACAGCCAGCTTGATATCCCGGAACTTCAGCGCCGGGGCCTGATGCTTCTGGCCTCAGAAACCAAAGATTTTCGCCTGCTGGCCCACCTGCTGCGTACCCTGCAACATGCCGGTGATATTCTGCTGGCCTCCAGGATGCTGGCACAATATACAGAACACTACTGGACATGCGCCGCACCGCAGAACATGGCCCACAAAAAACGCTTTGCCGCCCAGGTGATAAAACGCTTTGAGTCTGCCGTTCAGGACTTTGCCGGGAATGCTGCGACAATACAGCGCGATGCTTTGCTGGGAGAGCTGGCAAAACTGGCACAGTGCTGGCAGGCGCACAACGCTCCTGAGCTGGCTAAGGCGACAGACGATTTATTTGCCCTGTTTCAGCGCGCGTTTCGTGATGTAGCGCCTGAAATGCCATCATCTGCACGAACCGCCGCCATTGCGCCGCAGGCCACAGCCGGATCTGTACCGGATATGTCACCGCACACGGTTGCCGCTCAGCCTCCTGTTGCAGCCACTCCAATCCCGCAGGTCACTGTTGACAGCCACGACGATAAAGCATGGCGCGACACCCTGCTGAAGGTGGCCGCCATTCTCTGTGAGCGCCAGCCGGAGTCACCGCAGGGTTACCGACTGCGCCGCCATGCTCTGTGGCAGACCATCACCAGTACCCCGCAGGCAGAAAGCGATGGCCGGACCCCACTGGCAGCCTTCCCTGTCGATATGATGGATGATTACCTGGCGCGGCTGAACAATGCCGACATGGCGCTGTGGCAGCAGGTGGAAAAAAGCCTGCTGCTGGCCCCGTACTGGCTGGACGGTCATTACCTCTCAGCACAGACCGCGCTGCGCCTCGGTTATAAACAGGTGGCGGATGCTATCCGTGATGAAGTTACCGGTTTTCTGGCCCGCCTGCCCGCACTGATCAACCTGTTGTTTAACGACCGCACTCCGTTTGTGTCCGAACAGACGAAACAGTGGCTGGCATCATCCGGCTCAGTCAACCAGACCGCCCCGGTTGTACAGACCGATGAAGAATTACAGGCGGCCAGGGCGTGCTTCGATGAAAACGGGCTGGAAGCCGCGCTGCGGTACCTGGAAAACCTGCCCGAAGGTGATCCCCGCCACCAGTTTCACCGCCAGTTTTTCGGCGCGCAGTTACTGGAAGAGGCCGGTATGGTTCAGCTTGCACAACAGCAGTACCGGATACTCTTCAGAACAGGATTACACATGATGCTGTCCGAATGGGAACCGTCCCTGCTGGAAGCACTGGAACAAAAATTCACGGCAGAACAGTAAAAGATAACAAGGAGTTACCGTGTTCAGATTTCCGACATCCCGACTGTTCAGCACGCTGAGATCTGCTCTCAGGCCAGCGATGCCGCGATTCAGGGTATCCGCCGCCTGGCTGCTGGCGCTGGCATGGATTTTTCTGCTGGTGTGGATCTGGTGGCAAGGTCCGAAATGGACGCTCTATGAGCAGCACTGGCTGGCTCCTCTAACAAACCGCTGGCTGGCGACCGCCGTCTGGGGGCTTATCGCTCTGATCTGGCTCACCTGGCGGGTAATGAAGCGTCTGCAAAAGCTGGAAAAACAGCAGAAACAGCAGCGGGAGGAAGAAAAAGATCCGTTGACCGTGGAACTCCACCGCCAGCAGCAATATCTGGATCACTGGCTGCTGCGCCTGCGCCGCCATCTGGATAACCGCCGTTATCTGTGGCAGTTGCCGTGGTATATGGTCATTGGTCCTGCGGGTAGCGGTAAAAGCGCTCTGCTGCGCGAGGGCTTTCCATCTGACATTATTTACACGCCGGAAAGCATCCGGGGTACGGAATACCATCCGCTGATCACACCGCGAGTGGGCAACCAAGCGGTGATTTTCGATGTTGACGGCGTACTGACCTCGCCCGGCGGGGATGATCTGCTCCACCGCCGCCTGCGCGAACACTGGCTGGGCTGGCTGATGCAAACGCGCGCGCGCCAGCCGCTCAACGGCCTGATCCTGACGCTCGATCTTCCCGATCTGCTGACGGCGGATAAATCCCGCCGTGAGACACTGGTACAAAATTTGCGCCAGCAACTTCAGGAGATCCGCCAGAGTCTGCACTGCCGTCTGCCCGTTTACGTGGTGCTGACACGGCTGGATCTGCTGACCGGCTTTGCCGCGCTGTTCCATTCACTGGATAAAAAAGACCGCGATGCGATCCTCGGCGTCACGTTTACCCGCCGCGCCCATGAAAGTGACGACTGGCGCAGCGAACTGGGGGCTTTCTGGCAGACGTGGGTACAACAGGTGAACCTGGCGCTGTCGGATCTGATGCTCGCACAAACCGGTGCTGCTCCCCGCAGCGCCGTGTTCAGCTTCTCCCGTCAGATGCAGGGAACAGGAGAAATCGTCACCGCACTGCTCGCCGCATTGCTGGACGGTGAGAACATGGATGTAATGCTGCGTGGCGTCTGGCTCACATCATCGCTACAGCGTGGCCAGGTGGATGATATTTTCACGCAGTCCGCCGCCCGCCAGTACGGGCTGGGTAACAGCTCGCTGGCAACCTGGCCTCTGGTGGAGACGACGCCGTATTTTACTCGCCGCCTCTTCCCTGAAGTCCTGCTGGCTGAGCCGAACCTGGCGGGTGAAAACAGCGTCTGGCTGAACAGCTCCCGGCGCAGGCTGACCGCCTTTTCCGCCTGTGGCGCGGCGCTGGCGGCATTGCTGGTCGGAAGCTGGCACCATTATTACAATCAGAACTGGCAGTCCGGCGTTAACGTACTGGCACAGGCTAAAGCCTTTATGGACGTACCACCACCGCAAGGAACGGATGAATTCGGCAATCTGCAACTGTCGTTGCTTAATCCGGTACGCGATGCCACCCTGGCCTATGGCGATTACCGCGATCGCGGTTTTCTGGCGGATATGGGATTGTACCAGGGCGTCCGCGTAGGGCCGTATGTGGAGCAAACCTACATTCAGCTTCTTGAGCAGCGTTATCTCCCCTCGTTAATGAACGGCCTGATCCGGGATCTAAACAATGCCCCGCCAGAGAGCGAAGAAAAGCTCGCCGTGCTGCGCGTACTGCGCATGATGGAAGACAAAAGTGGGCGCAACAACGAGGCGGTAAAACAGTACATGGCGCGGCGCTGGAGCAATGAATTTCACGGCCAGCGCGATATTCAGGCGCAACTGATGGCGCATCTGGACTATGCGCTGGAGCACACCGACTGGCACGCGCAGCGCCAGAGCGGTGACAGCGATGCTGTCAGCCGCTGGACCCCCTATGATAAACCGGTCATTAATGCGCAGCAGGAACTGAGCAAGCTGCCCATATACCAGCGTGTCTACCAGACCCTGCGCACCAAAGCATTAAGCGTGTTGCCCGCCGATTTGAATTTGCGCGACCAGGTTGGTCCCACCTTCGACAACGTGTTCGTCGCCGGTAATGATGAAAAACTGGTGATCCCGCAGTTCCTCACCCGCTATGGACTGCAAAGCTATTTTGTCAAACAGCGTGAGGGCCTCGTTGAGCTGACCGCGCTGGATTCGTGGGTACTGAACCTGACGCAAAGCGTCGCCTACAGCGAGGCCGACCGTGAAGAGATCCAGCGCCATATCACCGAACAGTACATCAGTGACTATACCGCCACCTGGCGTGCCGGAATGGATAACCTCAACGTCCGTGACTATGAGGCCATGTCGGCGCTGACCGACGCGCTGGAGCAGATTATCAGCGGCGATCAGCCATTCCAGCGTGCGCTGACGGCGCTGCGCGATAATACCCACGCGCTGACGCTCTCCGGCAAACTGGATGATAAGGCGAGGGAAGCGGCAATAAATGAGATGGATTACCGCCTGTTATCCCGGCTGGGGCATGAGTTCGCACCGGAAAACAGCGCACTGGAGGAGCAAAAGGACAAGGCGAGTACGCTACAGGCCGTGTACCAGCAACTGACCGAGCTGCACCGTTACCTGCTGGCGATCCAGAACTCGCCAGTGCCGGGGAAATCGGCGCTGAAAGCAGTACAGCTACGTCTGGATCAATACAGCAGCGATCCAATCTTCGCTACCCGCCAGATGGCAAAAACTCTCCCTGCACCGCTTAACCGCTGGGTAGGTAAGCTCGCGGATCAGGCCTGGCATGTGGTGATGGTGGAAGCCGTTCGTTACATGGAAGTGGACTGGCGCGACAATGTAGTGAAACCCTTCAACGAGCAGCTTGCCGATAACTATCCGTTTAATCCGCGCGCCACACAGGATGCCTCACTGGATTCGTTTGAACGTTTCTTTAAACCGGATGGCATTCTGGACAATTTCTACAAGAACAACCTGCGCCTGTTCCTTGAAAACGATCTGACCTTTGGCGACGACGGCAGAGTGTTAATCCGTGAAGATATCCGGCAGCAACTGGATACCGCGCAGAAAATCCGCGACATCTTCTTCAGCCAGCAGAACGGGCTGGGCGCACAGTTTGCCGTGGAAACCGTATCGCTTTCCGGCAATAAGCGGCGCAGCGTACTTAACCTGGACGGCCAGTTAGTGGACTACAGCCAGGGACGCAACTACACCGCCCATCTGGTCTGGCCGAACAACATGCGTGAAGGCAATGAAAGCAAGCTGACGCTGATTGGCACCAGCGGCAGAGCACCGCACAGTATCGCGTTCAGTGGACCGTGGGCGCAGTTCCGCCTGTTCGGCGCGGGCCAGTTGACCAATGTGACCAGTGACACCTTTAACGTGCGCTTTAACGTGGACGGCGGCGCAATGGTTTACCGGGTGCATGTGGATACCGAAGATAACCCGTTCACCGGCGGTCTGTTCAGCCTGTTCCGTTTACCGGATACGTTGTATTAAGGGGATAGTGATGAGCAATTACGCACTGACACAAACTATCGTTACCGGCAGCGATCCGCGCGCCCTGCCGGAGTTCAGCGCCATCCGCGAAGAAATTAACAAAGCTAACCACCCGTCACAGCCGGAGCTGAACTGGAAACTGGTGGAATCGCTGGCGCTGTCGATTTTTAAGGCCAACGGGGTGGATTTGCATACCGCCACCTACTATACGCTGGCGCGTACCCGTAATCAGGGGCTGGCAGGGTTCTGCGAAGGCTCGGAACTGCTGGCTGCGATGATCACCCACGAATGGGATAAATTCTGGCCGCAGGGTGGCCCGGCGCGGACTGAGATGCTGGACTGGTTCAATACCCGCACCGGGAATATTCTGCGCCAGCAGGTGTCCTTTTCCGAAAATGATCTGCCGTTGCTCTACCGCACGGAACGGGCTTTACAGCTTATTTGCGACAAACTCCAGCAGGTGGAACTGAAGCGCCAGCCGCGCGTGGAAAACCTGCTTTATTTTGTGCAGAACACACGCAAGCGGTTTGAGCCGCAGCCCGGAAACCGTACTGATACGGCGGCACAGACCACGGTCCGGACGCTGGTCTATGCGCCGGAAAGCACGGCTTCCACCACAGCGGAAGCCGTGCCTCCCCTGCCCGACCTGCCGGAAATGCGGGTGGAGGTGCGCGGTGTGGCAAATAACGCCGACAACGTTAGACAGGGCAGCACGGTAAAAGGTTTTGTTGCCGGTGCCGCCTGTACTGCCGTTATCGCGGCAGTACTCTGGTGGTGGCAGGCGTATCCGATACAACGGCAGCTTACGCAAGTCAGGGATACCGCACAGGGAGCCGCCACCGCCTGGTTGGCCTCCCCGGTACTGAAAGAATATGAACAGTACCTGCAACAGCTTCTGGATGCCCCGCCACTACAGCCGCTGGAAACCGGAATGCAGATGATGCGCACCGCAGACACCCTCTGGCCGGAAAGCCTGCAACAGCAGGAAGCCAGCAGGATGTGGAGCAACACGCTGAGAAACCGGGCGCAAGCCAGTCCGCAGATGAAGGGCTGGCAACAGGCGCGGCAGAATTTGCGGGACTTTGCGGATCTGATGATGAAAAAGGAGACGGAGAAACAGGGTTTCACCCTCTCGTATATCAAGACGGTGACCTGGCAGGCCGAACGGTTACTGAATCAGGAAACACCGCTGGAGTACCTGCTGACACAGTACCAGGAGACACGCGCACGGAAGCAGGACACACAGGCGCTGGAAAAAGAGATCAACGAACGGCTGGACGGGCTGTTAAGCCGCTGGCTACTGCTGAAAAATACCGGACAGGATATGGCAACGGATACCAGAACCGAACCTGTCCATCCGACTCATTGAGGTTAAGGAGAATAACAATGGCAAATCCCGTCTATCTGACACTAAACGGAGAACTCCAGGGACTGATTTCATCCGGATGCTCGTCAATGCCGTCCATCGGTAACAAGGCCCAGATTGCACATCAGGATCAGATCATGGTGATGTCACTGTCCCATGGGCTGAGTCGCGCACAGAACGTCAATCACCAGGAACTGACTATCACGAAACCGGTGGACAAATCCTCCCCCCTTCTGGGCAAGGCCATTTCGGAGAATGAATGTCTGACCTGTGATTTTGTCTTCTATCGCACCAACCGTTTTGGTATTAATGAGCCGTACTACAAGCTGAAACTGACTAATGCCCGGATCTCAAACATCGGCCTTACCGTTCCCCATACCATTAACGACAGCCCAGGGCAGCCGGAAGAGTCTGTGTCATTTACCTATGAGAGCATCAACTGGGAGCACATCGTCGCCGGAACCAGTGCGTACAGTCTGTGGAGTGAACGGATTTTCTAAGTTACCTGGGAGTCTTTCATCTGCATTATTGTTATATTTTAAAAAGGCAATTTAACATTATAGGATAAAATGACAAAGTACGGTTAATCACGAATAAAAATTCTTAATTAACCGTACCTGCTGTTTTATAGATGTATGTGATGTATTTTTGACAGTTCAACCGAAAACTCGAACTACAGCTTATATGTTGAGAGGACAACAAATAACTTGAGGAAAATTTTTACTACTCCTAAAAAATATATGTAAAATTAATTAGCAGACTTGTTCCATAGTGTAAAACAGAAAAGAAAAATGCTCTTTCCTGCTAAGTACCACTAAAACGTCTGGTATAAAACCTCACTACTGATATCGATTCACCAGGTCTTTAACCACTGCTGCGTACGTTTTCTGCTTAAGTTGTGAAATCTGCTGTTCTGCCACATCAAGGCTGTCAGAATTTTTATTCCCTATCTGCGGAAAAATCAGTTTCGATTCATAATTCACAGGCGACCAGGTAGCCCACTCACCTGTAGCCACATCCACCAGCGTGAATCGAACCAAATAACGCAGTGACATCGTGTCAGTCAATTTTTGATTTTTATAATCTGTCCAAACTATTGATTTTAATCCAGAGTCATATTTTCCTGTCTGCAACGTATCCTGGAAAACAATAATTGCTTTCTGATGGCCTTTTGCTGCAACAAAACGCAATGCCTGCATCCAGTTCATATTTTCGGCATCTACAATATCTAGGCTTTCATCTTTGTTTTTGTCTTTATTACAGGTTAAAGTTTTTTGCCTGTCAGGAATGCCAGAAAATGTGGCAACTGTATAATATTTTCTCATCTCCTCCTGCATAATGGTTTCCGGTGCGCGACTACCAGACTGAACAAGTATTACAGGAGAACTGAGGGGCACACGAAACTCATCTCCTTCAAGCGCAGCTTGAATATCCTCCTCGGATACAGCCAGAGTGGTTTCATTACCGAATAAATCTTTGTCTGTCAGTTGCGGGGGAGTGTTTTTATTAATATTACTTTGTGTAACTTGAGCTTTTTTCTTTTTTTCATCAATAGGAGATTCAGAGGCACATCCTGCAAGCAGCGAGAATAACACACATATGCAACAAACCTTTTTTGAATTCATAATCGGACACTCCCTCGCCTGTCATGATGATTAGAATATTTAGTACTGATAACGGACTCTAATTATATACCCCACTTAAATAATAACAAACAAAATCAATATGAAATATACATTCATTTAATCAATATAAAATCATTCTCAGAAAATATATTTAAGCTGAATGGTTCGATATCATTATTGAATTTTAATAAATGAGACAACAAGCGAGAATCACGCACTTACGCCAGAGTAAAATCATTGAACAGAGAAATAGCGGGATTTAAATGCAAAAAAACCGCAAAATTAAAAATCTCGCGGTTCTCTGAACTCATTTTCATGAGTGAATTTGGCGGAACGGACGGGACTCGAACCCGCGACCCCCTGCGTGACAGGCAGGTATTCTAACCGACTGAACTACCGCTCCGCGTTGTGTTCCGTTGGGAACGAGGCGAATATTACGGATTGCCTCACCCTTCGTCAACGGTTTTTCTCATCTTTTGAATCGTTTGCTGCAAAAATCGCCCAAGTCGCTATTTTTAGCGCCTTTTACAGGTATTTATGCCCGCCAGAGGCAGCTTCCGCCCTTTTTCTGCACCAGATCGAGACGGGCTTCATGTGCCGCAAGCTCTTCATCTGTCGCAAAAACAACGCGTAACTTACTTGCCTGACGCACAATGCGCTGAATTGTTGTTTCACCTTGTTGCTGTTGTGTCTCTCCTTCCATCGCAAAAGCCATCGACGTTTGACCACCAGTCATCGCCAGATAAACTTCCGCAAGGATCTGGGCATCGAGTAATGCCCCGTGCAACGTTCGTTTACTGTTATCTATTTCGTAGCGGGCACATAACGCATCGAGGCTGTTGCGCTTACCGGGAAACATTTTCCTCGCCACCGCAAGGCTATCGGTGACCTTACAGAAGGTATTGGTCTTCGGAATATCGCGCTTAAGCAACGAAAACTCGTAGTCCATAAAGCCGATATCGAACGCTGCGTTATGGATCACCAACTCCGCGCCGCGAATATAGTCCATGAACTCATCGGCTACTTCGGCAAACGTGGGCTTATCGAGCAAAAATTCATCGGCAATACCATGTACGCCAAAGGCTTCCGGATCCACCAGCCGATCGGGTTTGAGATAAACATGGAAGTTATTGCCCGTCAGGCGACGGTTCACCACTTCAACGGCACCAATCTCAATGATCTTGTGGCCTTCATAGTGCGCGCCAATCTGGTTCATACCGGTGGTTTCGGTATCGAGAACGATCTGGCGTGTAATTGCAGTGCTCATAGCGGTCATTTATGTCAGACTTATCGTTTTACAGTTCGATTCAATTACAGGAAGTCTACCAGAGATGCTTAAACAGGTAGAAATTTTCACCGATGGTTCGTGTCTGGGTAATCCAGGACCTGGGGGTTACGGCGCTATTTTACGCTATCGCGGACGCGAGAAAACCTTTAGCGCAGGCTACACCCGCACCACCAACAACCGTATGGAGTTGATGGCCGCTATTGTCGCGCTGGAGGCGTTAAAAGAACATTGCGAAGTCATTTTGAGTACCGACAGCCAGTATGTCCGCCAGGGTATCACCCAGTGGATCCATAACTGGAAAAAACGTGGCTGGAAAACCGCAGACAAAAAACCAGTAAAAAATGTCGATCTCTGGCAACGTCTTGATGCTGCGCTGGGGCAGCATCAAATCAAATGGGAATGGGTTAAAGGCCATGCCGGTCATCCAGAAAACGAACGTTGCGATGAACTGGCTCGTGCCGCAGCGATGAATCCCACACTGGAAGATACGGGCTATCAAGTCGAAGTTTAAGCCTGTGGTTTACGACATTGCCGGGTGGCTCCAACCGCCTGGCGAATTCGTGGCTTGTTTTTACTCTGTTTCATCGGATTTAGCGTTAAAGGAATAGTCCGTTTCCGGGCGACAATAAGTTGTAAGCAACCAAGCGCAGGAATATGCGCATTCAATAGTTTTCCACCGTGTTTGTTCCACGGGAGAACGTGGAAACGGCTGGCGTGTAGCACTTCAAAATTCAACAAAGAGAGCCAGTCCAGCTGCCGCATCAGAGTAAACATCCGGCTATTATAGGGCGAGGTTTTGCGCAATACCGGCACAAGTTTTCGTAATCCCATTAAACTGATGGGATTGAAGCCACTAATCACCAGCCAGCCATCATCAATCAATACCCGATCGGCTTCACGCAATAAACGATGCGGATCGGTGCACCACGGCAATGTATGTGCCAGTAGACAAACATCAACGGATTTATCGGCAAAAGGAAGATGAAGTGGGTCCGCCTGCACCTGGACGGGCAGTCCTTGCGCAGAAACATTCACTTGATGAGAAACCGCGCACGCTTCGCAATTGATTTCTGCGCTTAAATTGCCAATCTTAAGCAGATGAAAACCATACATTTTAGTGAACCACGGGTTGAGCTGGCGCTCCAGCGCCTTGCGATAAAGCTCTCCCCAGGGCAAATCGCCCCAGCAATCAGGAGCCACGACAGTTTGAGGGACTCTTGCCGGTTTCATCACAACCTTCCGTTTCACACTGAGAGGTAATCTATGAATCTTAACAGTATTCCCGCCTTTGATGACAATTACATCTGGGTTTTGAATGATGAAGCAGGTCGCTGCCTGATTGTCGATCCCGGAGACGCAGAGCCAGTATTAAACGCCATTGCCGCCAATAACTGGCAACCGGAGGCCATATTTCTCACCCACCATCACCACGATCACGTTGGCGGCGTAAAAGAACTGGTGAAAAAGTTTCCGCAAATTGTGGTGTATGGTCCACAAGAGACACAAGATAAGGGAACAACACGGGTAGTCAAAGATGGCGAAATTGCCTTCGTTTTGGGGCATGAATTTAGTGTAATTGCCACACCGGGTCACACTTTAGGACATATCTGTTACTTCAGTAAACCTTATCTATTTTGCGGCGACACGCTGTTTTCTGGTGGGTGTGGTCGGTTGTTTGAAGGGACACCATCACAAATGTATCAATCACTTAAAAAATTAAGTGCGTTACCTGACGATACATTGGTATGTTGTGCTCATGAATATACCTTATCAAATATGAAGTTTGCTTTGAGTATTCTTCCGCACGATTTGTCCATAAATGATTATTATCGTAAAGTTAAGGAGTTACGGGCAAAAAATCAAATAACACTACCCGTAATTCTGAAAAATGAGCGGCAAATTAATGTTTTTTTAAGAACCGAAGATATTGATTTAATTAATGTAATTAATGAAGAAACATTATTGCAACAACCTGAAGAACGTTTTGCATGGTTAAGGTCAAAGAAAGATAGGTTCTGATAAAACTTTCTTGTCATCGGCTCCGTTCGCCGTTATGATCGGTCGTCTTTTAAGCAACTATTGACACACACATGAAGGCAAAAGCGATATTACTCGCCTCTGTCCTGCTCGTGGGTTGCCAGAGTACCGGCAACGTTCAACAGCACGCACAGAGCCTTTCTGCAGCTGGTCAAGGGGAAGCAGCAAAGTTTACAAGTCAGGCACGATGGATGGACGATGGGACGTCTATCGCGCCAGATGGTGACTTGTGGGCTTTCATTGGCGACGAGCTAAAGATGGGAATTCCGGAAAATGACCGGATTCGCGAACAGAAACAGAAATATTTACGCAATAAGAGCTATCTCCACGATGTAACTTTACGGGCAGAGCCGTATATGTACTGGATAGCCGGGCAAGTTAAAAAACGTAACATGCCTATGGAACTGGTACTACTACCCATAGTGGAGAGCGCTTTTGATCCTCACGCAACGTCTGGCGCCAATGCCGCAGGCATCTGGCAGATCATTCCGAGCACGGGGCGCAATTATGGTTTGAAACAGACCCGCAATTATGACGCGCGTCGCGATGTTGTTGCTTCAACAACTGCCGCGCTGAACATGATGCAGCGTCTGAACAAGATGTTTGACGGCGACTGGCTTCTGACCGTAGCGGCTTATAACAGCGGCGAAGGTCGAGTCATGAAGGCAATTAAAACGAACAAAGCGCGTGGGAAATCCACGGACTTCTGGTCGTTACCGTTGCCGCAGGAAACGAAGCAGTACGTGCCTAAAATGCTGGCATTGAGTGATATTCTCAAAAACAGCAAGCGTTATGGCGTACGTCTGCCAACGACCGATGAAAGCCGTGCTCTGGCGCGTGTGCACCTGAGCAGCCCAGTTGAAATGGCGAAGGTTGCAGATATGGCGGGGATTTCCGTCAGCAAGCTGAAGACATTCAACGCTGGCGTGAAAGGCTCCACGCTGGGCGCAAGTGGTCCGCAGTACGTGATGGTGCCAAAGAAGCATGCAGATCAACTGCGTGAATCTCTGGCTTCGGGCGAAATTGCTGCTGTACAGTCGACGCTGGTTGCCGACAATACGCCGCTTAACAGCCGTGTTTACACCGTACGCTCTGGCGACACGCTTTCAAGTATCGCTTCACGTCTCGGCGTTAGCACCAAAGATTTGCAGCAGTGGAACAAACTGCGCGGATCTAAGCTGAAGCCAGGCCAAAGCTTGACGATTGGCGCAGGTAGTAGCGCACAGCGGTTGGCAAACAACAGCGATAGCATTACGTATCGTGTGCGCAAAGGCGATTCGCTTTCAAGCATTGCTAAACGCCACGGCGTGAACATCAAAGATGTGATGCGCTGGAACAGCGATACTGCGAATCTGCAACCAGGCGATAAGCTGACGTTGTTTGTGAAAAACAACAACATGCCAGATTCCTGACAAACCAGATAATAAAAAGGCACCGATTCCCCCGGTGCCTTTTTTATTTATGCTGCTTTATGTGCTTCTACCATGATGATATCACTGGTGAAAGAGCCGTCATTCTGCAAGGCAAAATACGTTCTCACCTCTGTCGATGCGCTCTGTTGGTAAATGCGAATAGCGTCTACTAACGCTTCTGGCGTACGCATTCTCGCGACCCATGAAGAAAATTCCAGAGGTAACTTATCTGTAATTAAATTATCAACTATCAGATTGGCTTCATTGATTAACGTCAACCACTCACCGCTGGTGTAGTTTCGTACGTGAGAGGTATCGCGTAATGCTTCTACCGTCTGTAACCAGATGTCGCGCACTGGATGACCCGGAGACATTACGTCCATCACAATCAGCCTACCGCCGGGTTTCAATACCCGATTCACTTCACGCAGTGCTGCACCAACATCATGCCAGTGATGGGCAGAATAACGGCTGATAACAATATCAAATGCGTTATCGGCAAATGGCAGACTTTCGGCATAACCCTGGCGGGTGGTGATATTTTTCAGTTGCCGGGCTTCGGCAGCTTGTGCCACGACATCCAGCATTTGGGCAGATAAGTCATACGCCACCACCGCGCTCACGTTCTGCGCAGCGACAAAGCTGGCATGCCCTGCTCCGCAGCCCATATCAAGTACACTTGCATCAGGATAATCAGCCAGACGCACCGCCAGGCGCTGTAAATCTCGCCCGGATGCATGTACGGTACTGGTTAAATACTCACTGGCCTGCGAGCTAAACTGCTTTTCAACGTGGTCATGGTGGGATTGTGTTGTCATTGTGCTGTCCTTTTATTGTTTGATTAAAAAGGGCAGCGCCAAACGTTGGTCTGCCCTGTGGCAGACCTGACATACCTTATTTATCAGGCTTGCCGGGACTGAATTCAACGAGTAGCGGATTGTGATCGGAAGCGCGCGTAACCAGTACAGAAGCTTCGCTGACGTTCAGACCACGGTAGAAAACAAAATCGAGCGGGCGGCCAAACGCCCGACGGCGCTGATCATCGGTAAAACGCACCTGGCGCAGCGACATTTCCCGCGCAAAGCGATATAACGCGTTCATCCTTCTACGGCTCCAGGCATTGAAATCTCCCGCCATAATGACCGGGCCGCTGTGGTGAGCTATCTGATCGCCAATAGGAAGTAACTGCTTACTATAGACATCCACGCCCAAACTGAAATTGACGGCGTGTATATTAACCACCATCAACAGGCGGGTGTCAGGCAATGGATAGACCGTCACCAGTGCCGACTTCGCCAGACGCAAAATGGGTTCTCGTTCACGTAACGGGCAGCAATACACTGGATGCGCCGCCGAAAGGGTCATTACACCGGAAGGATGTTGTGGCAGCACGAAAGCGGGTACCTGATCGGCGGCAAGATAGTTAGCGGTCGCAAACTGCACTAACTCTGGCGTTGTCTGCGCTTCCTGCAATAACACCAGATGTGCATCTTTGCCGTAGTTCTTTAATACCGACAACCATTCAGCGCGTTGCTGTTTGTATATGTTCCACACCAGGATCCGAATACGCTCTTCGGTACTTAACGGTTCTCCAGGTGGTAATGCCTGGCCGATGCTCGCAAAAGACCCCGGCGGTAAGATCCTTTCCGCAGGTTGTCCGGCAACATAGCGCATGGCATAGGTGTTTTTTCGCACTTTTGACTTTGAAACCTCTATTACGTCAACCCTTCCGCACTCGGGAGGGTTCTACTGTTATAGGGATTTTAGCTCACTCTTTCAACGAGCAATTGTATATTGTTATGTAAGCAAGTGCTTACACCGGTCAGAAATTTGCTCATGATTGAGAACATTAAATCGGATGACATATCACGCATCCTGATGGTTTAATGACAAATAAATTCAAAATATCTCATCTATTTTGCAACAGGAGCAAAAATGAAAGCCACGTCGGAAGAACTCGCCATTTTTGTTTCGGTCGTCGAAAGCGGCAGCTTTAGCCGGGCAGCGGAACAATTAGGGCAAGCAAACTCAGCGGTAAGCCGGGCGGTGAAAAAGCTGGAGATGAAACTTGGCGTTAGCCTGCTTAATCGGACCACGCGGCAACTTAGCCTGACGGAAGAAGGCGAGCGTTATTTTCGTCGCGTACAGTCAATTTTGCAGGAGATGGCAGCGGCAGAATCAGAAATTATGGAGACGCGTAATACACCGCGTGGACTGTTGCGCATCGATGCCGCAACTCCAGTGGTGCTACACTTTCTGATGCCGTTGATTAAGCCTTTCCGTGAACGCTATCCGGAAGTCACTTTATCACTAGTCTCCTCCGAAACGATTATTAATTTGATCGAAAGAAAAGTGGATGTCGCGATACGCGCCGGTACGTTAACGGATTCCAGCTTACGTGCCAGGCCGTTATTTAACAGTTATCGAAAAATTATAGCCTCCCCCGATTATATTTCCCGCTATGGGAAGCCTGAAACGCTCGACGATTTAAAGCAACATGTTTGCCTGGGATTCACTGAACCCGCTTCCCTCAATACCTGGCCGATAGCCTGTAGCGATGGACAATTACATGAGGTGAAGTACGGTTTGTCATCCAATAGTGGGGAAACACTGAAACAGCTTTGCCTAAGTGGCAACGGGATTGCGTGTTTGTCCGACTACATGATCGACAGAGAAATCGCTCGCGGAGAATTGGTGGAGTTAATGGCAGATAAAGTATTGCCAGTGGAAATGCCATTCAGTGCAGTCTATTACAGCGACCGTGCGGTAAGTACGCGCATCCGGGCTTTTATCGATTTCCTTAGCGAGCATGTAAAAACAGCTCCTGGAGGAGCTGTCAGAGAGGCTTAATCCCATTCAGGAGCCAGACCTTCCGGGCTAACCAGGCGGTCGTTGCAATCCAGTGCGGCGATCGCTTTTTTATCTTTGGCATCAAGCTGTAAATTTTGTGCCTTAAGATTACTTTCCAGGTTTTTACGTTTAGTAGAAGAAGGAATTACTGAGTAACCTTCCCCCATAGCCCATGCCAGAATCACTTGTGCCGGAGTCGCATTGTGTTTAGCTGCGATACGAGCAATAACCTCATCTTTCAGGGCCTTACCATACGCCAGTGTCATATAGGAAGTAATATGGATGCCGTGCTGTTTAGCCCAGGCAACCACTTTACGGTTTTGCAGATAAGGAGAGAGTTCAATCTGGTTAGTAGCGATGTTTTCAGCGCCAACAGCAGCAATCGCCTTTTCCATCAATGGGATCGTGAAGTTGGAAATACCGATCTCACGCGTCAGCCCTTGTTTTTTGGCTTCCAGCAGCGCCTGCATAAACTCTTCAACAGAGACTTCATCGTTTGGTGACGGCCAGTGGATTAGCGTCAGATCAACATAATCGATACGCAATTTTTGCAGGCTCTCTTTCAGACTCGGGATCAATTTGTCTTTGCTGAGATTTTCAATCCAGATTTTAGTGGTGATGTAGAATTCATGACGTGGCACGCCACTTTCTGCAATCGCCTGACCTACTGCGGCTTCGTTATCATAGATTTGTGCGGTATCAATTGCGCGATAACCAAGTTCAAGCGCCGTTTTCACAGATGAAATAACAACGTCGTCTTTCAGACGGAAAGTACCTAAACCAAATGCAGGGATAGCCATAATATACCTCTTTTAATGCTATTTTCGTTAACTGAGGTGATTATGGGCTTCAGACTGTTGCGGAAAAAGAGCGTAAAACGCAGAGGATTTTTGCGATTCTGGCAATAATAGATATCCAGACGAAAAAAAACCTCGAGCGTTAACTCGAGGCTTCTTAATAAGTGGCGGAACGGACGGGACTCGAACCCGCGACCCCCTGCGTGACA